>OLZA01000060.1_pt1 | contig 80125 bp, 76 predicted proteins | sample 1673431 | NCBI WGS metagenome assembly OLZA01 (sample SAMEA103958111, study PRJEB25191) | human gut metagenome | biome: human-associated habitat [ENVO:00009003]; feature: intestine environment [ENVO:2100002]; material: feces | place: Germany | collected 2013/2015 | reverse complement strand
AACCCCAGCCGGTCAAAGCGGCGCTCTATCGCGTCATTGACGAGACGGGCAAGGCGCTCCCCGTGGAGACGAAGCAGGAGGACGGCGTTCTGCTGCTCACCGCCCAGGCCGACATCGCCATTCTGGAGGGCGCGGTCTCCGGACTGCAAACCCTGCAAGGCCGGGGCATCGATACCATCACCTTCACCAACGGCACCATCTCCGTCAGCTTCTCTCTGGCCGAGGTCATCGCCAAGGGCGCGTCTTCGGACGTCTACCGCCTGACCCTCTCCGGCGGCGAAGCCAATTTCACCCTGGCTGACGCGGACATTACCGCGCTGCTGGGCAAGTAATCCCATAAAAAACACGCCCCGGACATTCAAGGATGTCCGGGGCAATTGCTGCTCAGCTCAATTATCAGCCGCCGAAGAAACGGCGGAAGTATTCGTACCAGTCGTTGTAGTCCCCCTCGCTGGGCATGGACGAATCCTCCTGCGGGGCGGTCTCGACGGTGGTGCTGTGGGGCTTTTCGTCAAAGGTGATGGTCAGCGTCAGTTCCCGTCCGCTGCGAACGACGGTAACTTGGGCGGTGTCCCCCGCCTTGTAGTTCCGCAGGGTGCGGGTCAGGTCGGTTCTGGTGGTGATCTTATGATCGTCCACCGCGGTGATCAGATCCTTGGACTGGATACCGGCCTTGTCCGCGCTGCTGCCCGGCGTCACGTCCACGACGTAAGCGCCATCCGTGGGCAGGCCAAACTGGGCAGCGGCTTCCTTGTCGTTGTCCTTCACGGTGATGCCCATGTAAGCGCCGGTGACGTAGCCGTAGTCGATCAGGTCGGAGATAATGCCCATCACGTCGTCAATGGGGATGGCAAAGCCGATGCCCTCGATGGACGCGCCGGAATTGGTGGTGCCGGAATACTTGGCGGTGGTGATGCCGATGACCTCGCCGTACATATTGAACAGCGGGCCGCCGGAGTTGCCCGGATTGATGGCCGCATCGGTCTGGAGCATACTGATGACGGTGTTGTCGGTGGTGACCTCCCGGTTGATGCCGCTGACGTAGCCGACGGTCTCCGTTGCCGCCAGACGGCCAAGGGGATTGCCGATGGCGACCACCATGTCGCCGATGGAAAGATTGCCGCTGCTGCCGATGGTCGCGGCGGACAGCCCCTCGGCTTCCACCTTCAAAACGGCCACATCGTTGGTCGCGTCGTAGCCCTTCACCGTGGCGGCATACTCGTCGCCGCTGTGGGTGGTGACGGTGATATTGCTTGCATTCTGCACAACGTGGTAGTTGGTCACTACATAGCCGTCCTCCGTCAGGATGAAGCCGGAACCGGAGGACATTCCCTCCACGCTCTGGCCGTAGGCGGTGGTCTGCATGGTGCAGGAAATGGCGACCACGCTGTCAACATTGCTCTGATACAGCTGCGCCGGAGTCATGGCCGAACCGTCCGCTGCCGGGAGCGCGCCGGATGTACCAGAAGGAACGCTGTCGATCTGCTTTTGCAGGTCGTCGATCTGCCTGCCCAGCTGCTGGGTGATCTGGCTGGTTTTCTGCTCCCACTTCCGGTTGACGCCGGAAGCCGTGATCAGGCAGCCGGAAGCCACCAGCGCCACAACGAGAACGGCGGCGATAACGGTCTTCCAAGTCGACTTGCCGGATCTACGGGGCTTTTTCTCCCGCTTCTCGGGCGGCTGCGTCTGGGGCTGGTACTGATACTGATACGGCCGGGTCTGGCCGGTCATATAGGGGGAATTGGCGTAGGGAGACTCCCTGCGGCCCGTACCGGCGGCGTGATAGGTGCCGGACTGGGGTTCGCTCTGGTGCTCCTGAGGAACTTCATTCCGTGGTTCCTGAGGAGCTTCGTTCTGCGGCTCCTGCGGGGCGTCGAAACTCGCTTCGGGAGCCGGGTTATTTTCTTCCGGATATTCGCTATTTGCAAAGGTGTCCATGGTGGTTACCTCCTTCTCTTTTCTTATCCTACTCTATCCGTCACATATGAAGAAATATGTATCGACATGTGAAGGATATTTGAATTTTACAATTTTTCCGGCTTTTCGTCAAGGGAGACACATAAGAAAAAATCGCGGCAGCTTTCACTGCCGCGAAACAAGTTACTTCTTGCGGAAGGACATGCAGTCGGTACACTGATCCACGGTGGGGCAAGCCTCGTGAGTACCCACCAGAATGCGATCCAGAGAGCAGTAGTTCTCGCCCTCGCAGTGGTTGGCGCACTGCTGGACAGTACACTCGATGCTCTTGTTGGCATGACAGTTCATAGTAGCAGCCTCCTTTTCTTTGGATTCGGGAATAGTATGCGCCGCCGTCGGCAAAGCATACAGGAACTTTTTTCCAATGTTGCTTTCCCGTGGCTTTTGTGGTATCTTAAAGGAAAAGGATTTTTGCTGGAGGTCTTTCTATGCCTGTCATTGCTCCGTCTATTTTATCCGCCGATTTTGCCAATCTGGAACGGGATATTCACGACATCGAGCGCAGCGGCGCCGACTGGGTGCATGTAGATGTGATGGACGGAATTTTCGTCCCCAACATCTCCATCGGCATTCCGGTGGTGAAAGCGCTGCGGCCTGTCACTTCCCTGCCGTTGGACGTACATCTGATGATCGACCGTCCCATCCGCTACGCCGAGGAATTCATCAAAGCCGGTGCGGACTGGCTGACCATTCATTTGGAATCCGACCAGCCCCAGAACACACTGGCCTGTCTCGACAAGATCCGGGCGCTGGGCTGTAAAGCCGCCATTTCCCTGAAGCCGAAAACCCCGGCGGAAGCTGCCATTCCCTACCTTGCCAAGTGCGACATGGTTCTCGTAATGACCGTGGAGCCGGGCTTCGGGGCGCAGAAATTCATGGCCGACATGATGCCCAAGGTGAAAAAAATCCGCCAGATGCTGGACGAGGTAAACCCCGCCTGCATCATCGAGGTGGACGGCGGCATTTCGTCGCACAACGCGCACGAGGTTTTCGGAGCGGGCGCCGACGTGCTGGTGGCCGGCAACGCCGTGTTCGGGGCCGAGGACCCGCAGGCCGAAATCGTGAAGATGCTCAACGCCTGACGTGCCGTCCGGTCTCTTCGTCGAGTAGCAACCGCAGATCGCTTAGCAGCGCTCCGTCGTCGAAGTATTCGCTTCCGTAGGTGAGGTTGAATGCGTAATCGAATCCGGCGGGATTGGCGCCCTGATTGTGCTGGATGATCGTTTCGGCCTTGTCGAGGGCTTTCACCCAGCGTGCCTCCGGCGTCTGGCAGGCTTCGTACTCTTCCCATATTTCCCGTATCGTGGCTCCCGCTTCCGGCGGGAGCAGTCGTGTCAGCCGCTCCATGGCCGCCAGCTCCGAGGCGGCTTTGACTCCGGGTGCGGTCTGCGCAATGGCCGGAACGTCGCCGTCGAAGGCTTCGTCCAGATCGTGAATCAGACACATCAGCACCACCCGTTGCATGTCCAGTTCGGGCCGCTCGCCGGTCAGCACGGCGGCCAGCAGCGCCAGCCGCCACGAGTGTTCGGCGGTGCTTTCGTGCCGTCCTTCCGAGGTGTAGGCGGTGCGCAGTACGTTTTTCAACCGCTCGACTTCGCGGATAAACTGCAGGTATCGGATCAGTTTTTCCATGACAGACTTCGTTTCGGATTTCAAAGATAGCGAAAACCGGGAGACAAGGCGGAATTTATTTCGGGCTTCTCCGGGGAGTATCCTATCTTAGGACTTGCAAAGATAGCGATATGTCGGATTAAATCATTAACTTTGCGGTGATTTTACAGATGCCATGATTTCGTTAGACAACCTTACTGTAAGCTACGGGGGCTGGACCCTCTTCGACAATATCTCATTTCTGATCAACCCGAAGGACCGCATCGGTCTGGTGGGCCGCAACGGTGCGGGAAAAACCACGCTGCTGCGCATCATCACGGGCGAACAGCAGCCCACGTCGGGCCATGTGACCCTGAACGGCGAATGTACGATCGGCTATCTGCCGCAGACGATGCGCGTGGCCGACACCACGACGCTGGCCGAAGAGACGGCCAAAGCCTTCGATGAGGTGCTGCGGCTGGAGGCGGAAATCGCCTCTCTGACGCGCGAGATCGCCGAACGCACCGATTACGAAAGCGCCGGATACGAACAGCTTCTGCATCGTCTGAACGACGCGCAGGACCACTACCATATCCTCGGAGGCGACACCCGCGAAGCCGACATCGAAAAGACGCTGCTGGGCCTCGGATTCAAGCGCACGGATTTCGGCCGCGCCACGAGCGAGTTTTCGGGCGGCTGGCGCATGCGTATCGAGCTGGCGAAACTGCTGCTGCGCCGTCCTTCGATCTTTCTGCTGGACGAGCCGACCAACCACCTCGACATCGAGTCGATCCAATGGCTGGAGGAGTACCTGAAAAACTACAACGGGGCGGTGCTGCTCATCTCGCACGACCGCGCTTTTCTGGACAACGTGACCAACCGCACGGTCGAGTTGTCGCTGGGCAAGGTTACCGACTACAAGGTCTCCTATTCGAAATACGTCGTGCTGCGCGCCGAACGCCGGGCGCAGCAGATGGCCGCTTACGAGAATCAGCAGCGGATGATCGAGAAGACCGAAGAGTTCATCGAGAAGTTCCGCTATAAACCCACCAAGTCGAATCAGGTGCAGTCGCGCATCAAGCAACTGGAGCGGCTGGAGCGGCTCGAAATCGAGGAGGAGGATCTTTCGACGCTCAACATCAAATTCCCGCCTGCGCCCCGTTCGGGACAGATCGTGGCCGAGATCAACGAGGCCGGCATGTCGTTCGGGACGAAGCATGTCTTCAGCGGTGCGAATTTCATCATCGAAAAGGGCGACAAGATCGCGCTGGTAGGGCGCAACGGCGAGGGCAAGACCACGCTGGCGCGCATGCTGATCGGCCAGCTGACGCCGACCGAGGGTTCGGTGCGGCTCGGTGCCAACGTCAATATCGGTTACTACGCCCAGAATCAGGACGACCTGATGGACGGCGAATTTACGGTGTACGATACGCTCGACCGGGTGGCGGTGGGGGATATCCGCACCCGCCTGCGCGATATTCTGGGTGCGTTCCTGTTCCGCGGCGAAGACATCGACAAGAAGGTCAAGGTTCTGTCGGGCGGCGAGCGGGCGCGTCTGGCGATGGCTCGCATGATGCTCGAACCGCGCAACCTGCTGATTCTCGACGAGCCGACGAACCATATGGACATGCGTTCGAAGGACATCCTGAAGAATGCCATCATGAAGTACGACGGCACGGTCGTGGTCGTTTCGCACGACCGTGAATTTCTGGACGGCATGGTGCAGAAGGTCTACGAGTTCCGCGACGGCGGGGTGAAGGAGTACCTCGGCGGTATCTATTACTTCCTTGAAAAGCGCAAGCTGGAATCCCTGCAGGAGATCGAACGCCGCGACGCTCCGGCAAAACCGGCGGCGAATCCCGCGGCGAAATCCGCCGCGCAGCCCGCTGCGAACAGGGACGCCGCGGCGTCGGGGAAACTGACTTACGAGCAGCGCAAGGAGCAGGAGAAGCAGCTCCGCAAACTGCGCCGGGCGGTCGAGACGGTCGAAGCGGAGCTGGCCGAAATCGAGAAGCAGATCGCGGTGTACGATGCGAAATTCGCCGCCGCGACCGAATACAACGAAGCCGACTACAAGGCTTACAACGACCTGAAAGCCCGCTACGACCACCAGATGCACGAGTGGGAGAAGGCGTCGTACGAACTTGAAATAGTCGAAGAGCAGGGATAGCCTGCTCGGCCGCATCTCCGGTGTGCGGGATAGGCGATTGGAAAACAGTAAATCATACGGATATGGACAATATCATTTTCGGGATACGTCCCGTGGCCGAAGCGATCGAGGCCGGAAAACAGATCGAAAAGCTCTACATCCGCAAGGGCGCCGAGGGGCAGTTGATGTCGGAGTTGAGAGACCTCTGCTTCCGGCATAAGGTGCGTGTGCAGGAGGTGCCGGTCGAGAAACTCAACCGCCTGACGCGCGGCAACCATCAGGGCGTCGTGGCGCAGATCTCGGCCATCGAATATGTCGGGCTGGCCGATATTCTGGAGCGCGTGCCCGAAGACGAAACGCCGCTGGTGGTGATTTTCGACGGGGTGACCGACGTCCGCAACTTCGGAGCCATCGCCCGCTCGGCCGAGTGCGCCGGGGCGCACGGGCTGATTACGCCGCTGAAGAATTCGGCGCCGGTGAACGCCGAGGCGATCCGCTCGTCGGCGGGGGCGCTGACGGCGATTCCGGTCTGTCGCGTGGGTTCGATCCGCAATACGGTCAAACTGCTGCAAACCGAGGGATTCCAGATCGTCGCCGCGACCGAGAAGAGCCGCAAACTGCTTTACGACGCCGATTTCCGCAAGCCGACGGCTTTGGTGATGGGCGCCGAGGATACGGGCATCTCGAAAGAGGTGCTGAAACTCTGCGACGAGCAGCTGGCGATTCCGCTGATCGGCCATATCGAGTCGCTGAACGTCTCGGCGGCCGCCGCCGTGATGCTGTTCGAAGCGGTGCGCCAGCGAATCGCCGAATAATTCATCGAACCGTATAATTGACCGAAGACCATGAAAGCGAAACTGGAACGTTACCTGCGCTGGCTCCGCGAGGGGTTTCTGCAGATGCTGCGCCTGCATCCCGTCGAGAGTGCGCTTACTGTATACGCCTGCGCCGGATGCCTGCTCACCTATGAGTTGGATTGGGACCACTCCCTTCCGAAACTGGCCCTCGCGGCGTTGTTTTTCGCCGTCGCGCTGGTCGTCAATAACCTTGCGGGCCGCGGCCCGTGGCGGCGCGTCTACTGGGTAAGCTGGACGCCGATCGTCCCGCTGTCGCTCTGGGGAGGACTCGAAGCGTGGATAGTCTCGGAGCCGGCTTTCCTGACCTTCGGCATACTGGTCCCGCTGGCGCTGCTGATGTGCCGCCGCGCCGTGCACAACGAACGTTTCGTCTGCGACGCGCTTTTGTGGCTGCGGTCGGGCGTGCTGGCGGTGTTCTTCGCCAATGTCGCCCTCGGACTGTTCGGGGCGATTCTCTTCTCCACGACCTATATCTTCGGGCTGGAGGGGGCGTGGATCGACCATGTGTGGACCTATGCGCTGATCGTTTTCGAGACCTTCGCCGTGCCGGTACTCTTCCTGATGATGGCGGACCGCTGGCGGGAAGCCGGGTATGAGAGCAACCGCATTCTCGAAATCCTGCTCAACTACATCGTCGCTCCGGCGCTGCTGATCTATACGGCCATTCTCTACCTCTACATGGCCAAAATCCTCGTTACGTGGTCGCTGCCCGAAGGGGGCGTCGCCTATCTCGTGTTCGGATTCACGCTTTTCGCGCTGGCCGTGAAGGCGCTGCAGTTCCTGATGCGGAAGCGGCTTTACGACTGGTTTTTCGACCGGTTCAGCCTGATCTCGCTGCCGACGCAGCTTCTGTTCTGGGTCGGTGCGATTCGCCGTACGAGCGAATACGGGCTTACCTCGCCGCGTATCTACCTGCTTGTCTGCGGCGGTCTGATGACCCTTTGCGTGGTGCTGTTCCTCTCCCGGCGCGCGGGACGCTATATGTATGTCTGCCTGACGGCTTTCGCGGTCTTCGCGGCGTTCGCTTACGTGCCGTCGCTCGAACCCGAACGGCTGGCCGTGCGCTCGCAGGTCGGCCGCGCCGTCCGCATCGCCGAATCCCTCGGACGGCTCGGCAACGACGGGCGTTTGATCCTGACCCCCGTGCCGCCGGCCGACAGCGTATATCGGGAGGCGTATCACGGACTTTATGAATCGCTGAAGTTCGTCGAGAGGCGCGATACTGCGGTCTTTGCCCGGTTCGGGACCGAACTTGACGAGTTTGCCGCAATATTCCCGGAGCGGATGCGCAGCTACGTGAGGTGGGGTTGCGATTACTGCAATTCATATTGCGTCAATAATATCATCGAACTGGAAGCGCCCGTCAATGCCCGGTTCGAGGTAAATGCCGAATATCCGCATTACTATATGAATCTCCGGGGCTGGAGTGACAGCAGCTATCATTTCGGTGGTGATACGCTCCGGCTGTTTCTGGGCGAGGAGCGTGCCGTGCACCGGATTCCCTGCCGGGAACTGCTCGAACGCCAGCTGAAAGAGAGCGGATTCGAACCCTCCGAAGGGTGTGAGCCGACGTCCGATCAACTGTTGCGGCTGCTGGACTACCGCGACGACCGTTGCCGGATTCTGTTCGAGAATATCAAGTTGGAACGTACGGATTCGGCCGTTGTAATACAGGGACTGTCGATCAATGCCGTGCTGATGCGATGATTTCGACCGTGACGCATCCCCGGCTGGGCGAGGTGACTCTTTCCCGGACGCGGCGCGCACGCCGTATCTCGATCAGCGTGCGCGGTACGGGGGCCGTGCGGGTCTCTTTTCCGTACGGCGTTTCGGTCCGCAGGGCCATGGAGTTCCTCGACCTGAAGGCCGACTGGGTCGAGCAGGCCCGCGTGCGTATGGCGGCCCGGATGCCTGTGGAACCCCCGCTTCCGCCCGCCGAGGCCAAAGCCCGCATCGAAGAGCTGCGCCGCGCCGCCAAAGCCGATCTCCCGGCGCGTATCGAGCGGCTGTCGCAGCTGACGGGGCTGAAATACGCCAAACTCACGATTCGGGCTTCGCGTACCAAGTGGGGGAGTTGTTCGGGGCGTAATACCATTTCGCTGAGCCTTTTTCTGATGACCCTGCCCGAACACCTGCGCGATTACGTGATCGTCCACGAACTCTGCCATACCGTCCACCACAACCATTCGCCGCGTTTCCATGCGCTCGTGGACCGCATGGTCGGGGGCAATGAAAAAGCCCTTAACCGTGAGTTAAGGGCTTTCGCAATCCGTTGAGCCTCGGCAGTCCTATTTCTGGCCGAGTATCTCCTTTTCACCCTTGTAGGTGAACGCCATGAATACGATCGAGAGGAAGCAGGCCGCGATGAGCAGGATAAACGTCCAGTCCCAGCCTGCGGCTTCGGCCACGGAGCCGATCACGATATTGGCCAGAATGGCCGTGCCGAGGAAGTAACCGAAGAATCCGGTCAGTCCGGCGGCCGTTCCCGCCGCGTTTTTCGGAGCGAGGTCGAGCGCCTGCACGCCGATGAGCATTACCGGACCGTAGATGAAAAATCCGATGGCGATCAGCGACATGGTGACGATGAAATAGTTCGACGAGAACTGCCAGTAGAGGAAGATGAATACCGCGACGATCGCCATGAAGAGGATCGTGGGAACGGCGCGCCGTCCGTGGAATACCTTGTCGCTCAGCCAGCCGCAGATCAGCGTGCCGGGAATGGCGGCGAACTCGTAGGCGAAGTAGGCCCAGCCGGCCTGCTTGATGTCGTAACCCTGCGCGTCGCGGAGGTAGGTCGGGGCCCAGTCGAGACATCCGTAGCGTACCATGTAGACGAAAGCGTTGGCGATGGCGATGAACCACAGCAGTTTGTTGTTCAGGACGTATTTGAAGAAGATTTCGCGGGTCGTGAGCACTTCCTCCTGCTTGGCGCTGTAATTTTTCGGGTAGTCGTTGCGCCATTTCTCCACCGAGGGAAGGCTGCACGACTGCGGCGTGTCGCGGATGAGCACGTAGGCGAGGATGGCGATGAAGATCGCGACGACCGCCGGGAAAAGATAGGTTCCTATCAGGAAATAGAGTTCTGTGTGGCTGCCGCAGAACCATGAGCCGAACCAGATGGCGCCGTAGACGGCCATCGGGCCGACCAAAGCCCCGCCCACGTTGTGGGCGCAGTTCCAGATCGACATCTTCGTGCCGCGCTCCTTGATCGAGAACCAGTGGGTCATGACGCGGCCGCACGGAGGCCAGCCCATTCCGTTGAACCAGCCCACGAGGAAGTTCAGGACCGCCATGATGAAAATGGCCAGCCGCTTGTGCTCCGGGCCGAGCAGCGTAACCGGAACGATCATGAACATCATCGACAGGGCGGCCAGCACCAGTCCCAGCGGCAGGAATACGCGCGCGTTGCTGCGGTCGGAGACACTTCCCATCAGGAATTTGGACAGGGCGTAGGACACGGCGTTCATTGCCAGCACGATGCTCAGTTCGCTCTGGTCAAAGCCGAGCAGGGCGAGCTCCGGGATCGCCATCGAGAAATTTTTCCGGACGATGTAGAATCCGGCGTACCCGATGAAGATGCCGAGAAACACCTGCAGACGCATGCGTTTGTATTTCGCATCGACCTTGTCGGCCTCCATTTCCGGTTTATAGGCAGGGGGTTGAAGAATTTTCCACATAATTGACGTGGGGCTCGACGCAGGAACCCGATTGAGTTGAAGTTGGTATTGGTTCATTCATGGCGACGTGCGTCCCTGCGTCGGACCCGCGTCGGGGCGTTCGGCTACGCCCGGTCATTTTCCAAATCCTCCCGAATCCCTCCTCGCGGAGAGGAGAAATTCGGGATTCTTCGGATTTGTTCCCTATAAAAGTTGTTTCGTTCGTTCGGTCTAAGCCTCGGCTTCTCCTGCAAAGATATAAGTTTTCGCCAATTCCGTGAAATCTTTTACCTGCCCGTCGATCCATGCCTGATCGCGTCCGAGTTCCTTGGCCATGAGCTGAGCCACCTTCGGAGCCGCGGCCATCGCTTCGCGGGCGTCGACGAAGAGCAGGCGTACGCGGCGCGAAAGCACGTCTTCGACCGTCATGGCCATCTCTTCGCGCACGGCCCAGAGTACTTCGGCATAGGTGTAGCCGTACTTCGGCGAGAGTTTTTCGCCCAATTCAGGCTGCTGCTTGATAAGCTCCAGAATCTTCGGCTCGTCGCTGCCGTATACGTACATGTGGTCCGTCAGATCGGGATTCTTGCGGTAACCGTGGATGTGCAGTTTCTTGGTGACGCACTTGCGGGCCGGAAGTTTCGCGACTTCGATCGCCTTGTCCACCGTGTCCTCGGCCATCAGACGGTACGAGGTCCACTTGCCGCCCGTGATCGTAACCAGACCGTTGTCCGATACGATGATCTTGTGGCTGCGCGAAATCTCCTTCGTGTTCTTGCCCTCCTTCTTGGGCGCCGCCAGCGGACGCTGGCCCGCGAAGACCGAAAGAATATCCTTGTAGGTCGGAGCCGGGTTCATGTAGAGTCCCGCCGTGCCGAGGATGAAGTCGATCTCCTCCTTGAGCGGGCGCGGGTCTTCCTCTGCCTTGGGACGCACGATGTCCGTGGTGCCGACGACGACTTTGTCGTGCCAAGGCACGGCGAACAGCACGCGGCCGTCCGAGGTCTTGGGAACCATGATTGCGTAGTCGCTCTGCAGGAACTTCATGTCGAGTACGATATGCACGCCCTGACTCGGCGTCACCATTCTGCGGTGTGTCGGGCTGTCCATGTGCATGATGTCGTCCACGAAGCAGCCGGCGGCGTTTACGACGCTGCGCGCTTTGAGCGTGTGCTCCTCGCCGGTGAGGTTGTCCACGAACTTCACGCCTGCGGCGCGGCCCGCCGCGTCATGCACGATGCCCGTGACGGTAGCCTGATTGACGACCGTGCCGCCGTTTTCGACGCAGGTCTGCGCGAGGTTCACGGCCATACGCGAGTCGTCGAACTGTCCGTCGTGGTACACCACGCCGCCTTTCAGTCCCTTCTCGACCGAAGTCGGGATGTATTTCATTACCTTTTTCGCCGAAATGTATTTCGAACGTCCGTAGCCGAAACCGAACGAAAGCATGTCGTAGAAGGTCAGACCGCAGAAATAAAGAAAATTATCCCAATACCTGTAGTTCGAGATCACGAAGGCTTGGTCTTTCACCAGATGGGGGGCGTTCGCCTTCATGCGGCCGCGTTCGCGCAGCGCTTCGAGCACCAGCATGACGTCGCCCTTCTGCAGGTAGCGGACGCCGCCGTGTACGAGCTTGGTACTGCGGCTCGAAGTGCATTTCGCAAAGTCGGTTTTTTCGAGCAGCGCCACGCTCATGCCGCGCGTCGCGGCATCGACGGCGACGCCGAGACCCGTTGCGCCTCCGCCGACCACGACGATATCCCAAACTTTGTCTTTTTCGGATAGTTTTTTGATTTGTGCAAGTCTTTCCATAGTTAGTGAATTTCGTTTCGCAACAAAATTACATATGATTTTTTGTATTTCAAAATAAAATATGTTTTATTTCATAATATTCCGTTTCGATATGCTTCCTTTGCGCAAGAATGGTTATTTCTTCTGCCCGTTCCGGCGGATTTCGAATTATTTTTCTTATCTTGCATTACGAAACGATTAAACTTTACTCACATGAACAAATCCGGCGAAGAGACTATTTTGAGCCTTCCGGAACGTCATAACCGGATTCTTGCGCTGCTTCAGCAGAACGGCTCCATCTCCGTGGCCCAACTGGCCGAACTGTTCAAGGTCTCGGAGGTCACCATCCGCAAAGACCTCTCCTATCTCGAACAACAGAAAAAATTGTACCGAACTCACGGCAGTGCGATTCTGATCAGTCCCTATATTAGCGACCGCCATGTCAATGAGAAGGAAAAAAAGAACGTCGCGGAGAAGCGGGCCATCGGCGCCAAGGCCGCCAGCCTGATCGCGCAGGACGATTCGATCATCATCGCGTCGGGAACCACCATGGCGTTTCTGGCGCGCGAAATAAAGCCCGTAGGCCATCTGACCGTCATTACGGCGGCGGTGCCCGTCACTTCGATCCTTTCGCAGGACGCCAACATCGACGTGATTCAGCTCGGCGGCATCACCCGCAGCAGTTCGGTGTCGGTCGTAGGGCCTTTCGCCGAGCAGATGCTCCGCCACTTCAATTGCAGCAAGCTGTTCGTGGGCGTGGACGGCATCGATCTGGAATTCGGCCTTACGACGACCAACATGCTCGAAGCGACGCTCAACGGGGCGATGATGAACGCCGCCCAGAAAGTGATCGTGCTGGCCGACAGTTCGAAGTTCGGCCGTCGCGGCTTCAGCAAGATCTGCGATCTGGAGGCCGTAGATCGCATCATCACCGACAGCGGCATTCAGCCCCTTTACCTCGAACGGCTCCGCGAGCGCGGAATCGAGGTGATCGTGGTCGATGCGTGACGAGCCTTTCGGCAACTTTTCCATGATCGTATGATTCGTTAAAACAAAAAACAACCGTGATTTTCACGGTTGTTTTTTGTTGTGTTTGAAGAACGCTTGATGGAGTTTCAGGAGATAAGGTGCATATATTCGGCGATTCGGCATGCTTCGATCGAAGTGTCGGCCTTCAGTTTGCTCAGGATGTTCTGGCGGTGGCGGTTGACGGTATGGATGCTGATGGAGAGCAGTATGGCTATCTCTTTGCTCATTTTGCCGGCACTGATTAATTGCAGGACCTCCTTCTCCCGGTCCGACAGCAGGTTGTCGGACCGGCGTGTTTCGGGTGATATTATTTCGCCCGTGGCAGAATTGACGAACGTGTAATCCGGCTGAACCGTGCAGACCGAGTCGTAGAGACAGAGCGCCATGCGCAGGCTGCCGTTCGGGGTGCTGCCGATGTAGAACATGCGGTGGCGGATCGGGACGTAGATGTCTGTTGCATCACGCATGCGAATTTGCCCGGAGACATAGTAGTTGACTCGCTCCGCAATCGGGATTTCTTGCAGGAATCCGAAAAAGCGGAGTTCCTGCGTGTGTTTTTCCAGCAGGTCGTCGGGATGTATTCGGTCGAAGATTTTTTCTTCCCAGATCGAAGCAATCGTTTCTTCGGTAGTGTGTTCGGCTAGCCCCAGCCGGACCGCGGTTCTGCCGTTGTAAATACGGCTCGTATTCGATTGCAGGTCACTCAACACGGCCAATGCGTTTTCCGTCCGCACGTATGCAAGTGCCGTCTGCCTGCACTCCTCCCATAGGAGGGCTTCGGAGTGTTCGTCGTCGAAATTCTGACGTAGCAGTTTTTCGTTCAGTGTGCTTACGATATTCATAGTTTGGGAATGGTTACTAATCAGTATTGCTCCGGTCGTTGGGATGCCGTACCTTTGCAAAGGTAATTTAATCATCAAAAAATCCGAACATATGAGGAAAATACTTTTGGCTTGCTTGGCTTTGGCGGTTGCAGAAGTCACATGCGCCCAGAGTCTTGAAAAGATTCAATGGTTCAACGAGCCGGAACGGTGGACGGCCGAGGACGGAATTCTTACGATGCAGGTTCCGCCGCATTGCGACTACTGGCGGGTTTCACATTACGGTTTCACGGTTGACGACGCTCCGTTCTGTTATGCGACCTACGGCGGGGAGTTCGAAGCGAAAGTGAAAGTGACGGGTGATTACAAAACCCGTTTCGATCAAGCGGGACTGATGCTGCGCATCGATGCCGGGAATTATATTAAGGCGGGCGTCGAATTCGTTGACGGAAAATTCAACCTCAGTACTGTCGTGACTCATGGAACCAGCGATTGGAGCATCATTCCGCAGGATGGAGCGGTTCCGTTTGTGTGGATCAAGGCCGTACGGCGGCTCGATGCCGTGGAGATATTCTATTCGTTCGACGATAAGGAGTATGTGATGATGCGAAATGCATGGCTGCAGGACAACACCCCGGTTATGGTGGGGCTTATGGCTGCCAGTCCCGATGGAGAGGGATTCGAAGCGAAGTTCGAAAACTTTTCTGTAAAACATCTGCCCGATATGCGGCGAATGGAATGGTTGAAGCGGAATGCCGAATAAGGCGGACGGGCTGGAAGTTGGCTCGTAAAACAGGAGCGGTCCGGTTTTCCCGGACCGCTCCTGTTATATATAAGGCCACAATTGTTATTTCAGCAGCGCCTGCAGGCGTTCGGGATAGTCGGTGGTGATGTAGTCCACGCCGAGGTCGATGAAGTAGCGCATGTCCTCCTCCGTGTCCACAGTCCAGACATTGACTTCGAGGCCCTCTTTGTGGGCCTGCTCCACCCACTTGGGATTTTTGCGGAGCACGCTCATCGAGTAGTCGATACCGGTCAGGCCGAGTTTTTTGATGCTGCGGGGAGCCAGATCGCCGTTGAGGTAGAAGATGCGGCCGTCGGGCATCAGCTTCTTGAACGCAAGACAGGCATTGATTGAGAAGGCGATGATGTCCGTGCGGTCGAGCAGGTTGTATTTGCGCAGGGCCTTGACGATCTTTTCGGCTGCGAGATCCTCGCGCTTGAGGTCCGAAAGCGACTTCATTTCGAGGATCAGGCGCGTATTGGGCTTGGTGGCTACCAAACGCAGGTAGGCGTCGAGCGTCGGAATGTTCTCGCCGTTGGGGAGCACGATCGAGGTGATCTCCTTGAGCGTCGATTTCTCCATATTGATGTCGGTGCCTTTGTAGACGCGGTCGTGGTTGACGATCAGCTTGTCGTCGGCCGTGAGCCATATGTCGATTTCCGAGCCGAAAACGCCGACCGAATCGGCCTTCGTGAACGAAGCCAGTGAGTTCTGGGCCGAATTGGGGGCGGTCCAGTAGCCGCGGTGCGAAATTACTTTGGGTTGTGCGGCGACCGCGATGCTTCCGGTGAGGAGCATGGCGGCAGCAAGGATGAGTTTTTTTGTCATATCGTTTGAAATGTTGGTTGAGTGCTTATAAAACGAAACTTTTACAAAGTTAGAAAACATTTCCGGAATAACAAGCTGAAAGCCCTGCAAAGCGTAATTTTTCGCAATGATCGGCCGCTTTGGTCTCTTTCGGTGCGTTTTGAAACGAAAGTGAAAATGACGAATAGATGGATTTTTCGGCCGGAAAATGCTGGGAATTCAGGATTTTTTTCTATCTTCGTATGATGCAGAGACGATTTATTAACTTAAAAAACTTCAATAACCAATGAACGAAAAAGTCAGTAAGAAGTTCGGAGAGCTTTACGGCTCCGGAGCTATTCTCTTCGCTTCGCCGGGTCGTATCAACCTGATCGGCGAACACACGGATTACAACGGGGGCTTCGTTTTCCCCGGCGCCGTCGATAAGGGTATCGTCGCGGCCATCAAGCTCAACGGCACGGACAAGGTACGCGCCTATGCGCTGGACCTCGGCGAAAGTGCGGAGTTCGGACTGAACGAGGCGGACAAACCCGCCCAGAGCTGGGCCTGCTATATCTTCGGCGTCTGCCGCGAGATTCAGAAGCGCGGCGGCAAGATCGGCGGCTTCGACACGGTATTCGCAGGAGACGTTCCGCTGGGTGCCGGCATGTCTTCGTCGGCGGCGCTCGAATCGACTTACGCTTTTGCGCTGAACGATCTCTACAGCTGCGGAATCGACAAATTCGAGCTGGCGAAGATCGGTCAGTCCACCGAACACAATTACTGCGGCGTGAACTGCGGTATCATGGACCAGTTCGCTTCGGTGTTCGGCAAGAAGGGCAACCTGATCCGTCTGGACTGCCGCTCGCTGGAATATGCCTATTTCCCGTTCGATCCGAAAGGCTACAAACTCGTCCTGCTCGATTCGCGCGTGAAGCACGAGCTGGTGGGGTCGCCCTACAACGACCGCCGCGCGTCGTGCGAGCGCGTCGCCAAGATGCTCGGACTGGAGTTCCTGCGCGGTGCTACGATGGAGCAGCTCGACGCCATTAAGGATAAGATTTCCGAGGAGGATTACAAGCGCGCCCGCTATGTGATCGGCGAGGAGAAGCGCGTGCTCGACGTTTGCGAAGCGCTCGAAAAGGGCGATTACGAAACTGTCGGCAAACGCATGTACGAAACCCACTGGGGCATGTCGAAGGACTACGAGGTATCGTGCGAGGAGCTGGACTTCTTGGCGGAGGTCGCCGAGGCGTGCGGCGTCACGGGTTCGCGTATCATGGGCGGCGGCTTCGGCGGCTGCACGATCAATCTCGTGAAAGACGGGCTTTACGACAACTTCATCGCTACGGCCAAAGAGAAGTTCAACGCCAAGTACGGCCATGAACCCAAAGTCTATGAGGTGGTGATCTCCGACGGCTCGCGTCGGTTGGAGTAACTCCCCGAAACCTATCAAGCAAAGGCCCCATCCGAAGATGGGGCCTTTTTATGTCGTTACGATCGTTTTATTCGGGCAGCAGGGACTGCGTGGTCAGCGGATGCTGGATATAAATGGGGTTGGTCAGGGCGATCATGCTGCCGTCCTCGGCGCGGAGTTCGGCCCGGACCCAGAGCGAACGCTCTGGAATGGAGACGACGACGGTGCCCGGCGCGATCGAAGTGTCGGAGAACCATCCCTGCTGGTCCGTAAGCCGCAGCCGGCCGGCGGTGTTGCTCCGGAACTCGGCCTGCATCTTGCCGCTGCGGAGCAGGGTGTCGCCGATGTCGGCATGCTGTACGGGCGTCGCCGAATTGCGGACCTGCATGCCGATCTCGACCGAGGTGTCCCGCGCCATGTAGCTGCGGCCTGCGGCGATCGCGTCGATGACCGCCTCGGCGGAAAGCGCTTCGGCGCGGACGACCGTGTGGGGCGAGGCGATGTTGCCGCCGCGATGGAAGTCGGTCGAAGCGACGGCGAATTTGCGGTTGCCGCCCACGAGCAGGGTATGCCATAATTCTACGGCCCGTTCGTTGGCGGGACTCCATGCGCTGTTCCAGACCTCGATGCCGTCCATCGGGGTTACGTCGTACAGGAAGTCGAGGTTGTAGGGGTGGTTGGCGACCAGCAGCCGTCCGGCCTTTCGGGCTTTGGCCACGGCCTTGCGGTAGCGGAGCGTGTCGTTGTGGTGAATCCGGAAGTCGATCCATGCGTGCGGGTCGAGACCGAAGATGTTCCAGTGTCCCTGACCGTAGGTGACTTCCATGCCGTTGATCACGAGGAATTCCGGGTCCTGAACTTCGCCCCAGTGCAGGAGGGCCGAGGTGGTGTTGTGGTCGGTCGAAACGATGCCGTCGAGTCCCGAAGCCTTGCCGAGCGCGATGACTTCGGCCGGCGTCAGCCGTCCGTCCGAGTGGACCGTATGTACATGGGGTGCGATGCGGTACCAGCCGGGTTTGTCGTTCAATTGCGGAGCCGCGTACGACGGCGCGGGGAGTTTTTTTGCCCGCGGACCTTCCGTAAGGGTGATTTTCAGCGTCCAGTCGGTGGTGCGCCCTGCCGTCGTGGGCATCTGGATGACGGTCCACCGGCCCCGATTGATCCGTCCGGCGAGATAGCCGGGCGTGGCCTCCGTTTCGCCGATTTCGAAACTGCGGCGTGCGCCTCCCGACCAGCCGCGGAATCCCGGACCTTCGAATCCGGCTCCCCGCTCGTCGAAGATGCCGAGGTCCAGATTGCCCGGACGCGCTTCGCCCGAACCGAGATGCTGGGTTACGCTGATCTTTACGATGCCTTCGGGTACGGTGAACGAGGTGTAGACCGGAACATAGTATTGTCCGGGAGTAGCCTTGCCTGAGAAGGTGAGTTCATGGATTTTGGGTGCTTTGCCTGCGCCGAATGCGGCCGGGTGCGGCGTCAGCAGGCCCGATATTGCCAGCAGGAGCGCTGAAATCCGGATGCGGGTGTTTGTCATGGGTGGAGCGTTTATGGGGCGGATTGTATTGCGATCGTTTATTCGAGGATTTTTTGCAGCAGAATTTCATCGCCGTAGCCGCCCGGCCGCCATAGCCAGTCGCGTTTGATGCCGACTTCGGCGAATCCCGCTTTGGCGAAGAGTCTCCGGCTGGGGGCGTTGTCGGAACCGACGTTGCACCAGAGCTGGTGCAGGTTCAGCACCTCGCGGGCGTAACGGCATGCCGTCTCCACGGCATCCGACGCATAGCCTTTGCCGCGCAGCGCGTCGTCGTGGATCAGGATTCCGATGCCTGCCCGGCGGTTGATCGGGTCCAGCTCGAAAAAGTCGAGCGCCCCGACGGGGATGCCGCCGAGGGTTTCGATGACGAGCCGCTGCTGGCGGGTCTGAAAGATGTCGAACTGCTGTTCCTGAATGAACCGTTCGAGCGTGTGGCGCGAAAAGGGGGCCAGCGTGCCGCTGACGCTCCATACCGCCGTGTCGTTCTCCCAAGCGTACATCAGGTCGATGTCGCCCGGTTCCAAGGCTCGCAGCCGCGTTGTCCGGCCTTCGAGGTTCATCAGATGCCGATGATCTTGTTGCGGATAAGCATCGCCACGCCCCAAGCGTTGGCATTCTCGGTCATCTTCGATACGCGGAATTTGGTATCCTTGTAGACGAGGTTGAGCGAGTATTTGTTGGTCGCCGATTTGAGGGGCAGCATGATATAGTCGCCGGCCGCGGCCATGTTGCCGCCGACGATGACCGTTTCGGGATTGAACGTGTTGATGAGGAAGGCGACGGCCTTGCCGACCTTTTCGCCCGCCTCTTCGATCAGTTCGATCGAAAGGTTGTCGTCGTTCTTCGCCGCGGCGATGATGTCATCGATATGGATGCTCTTCTGCTTGTCGTACTTCTCCTTGAGGATCGTGTTCACGCCTCTTTCGATCAGGTGGCTCATCTTGTCCTCGATGGCGATGCCCGAAACCTCGGTTTCGAGACAGCCTTTTTTGCCGCACGAGCAGATGATTTCGTTGTCGAAGAACGGAATATGGCCGAACTCGCCTGCGAAGCCGCTTTTGCCGTAGTACAGCTGTCCGTCCACGACGATGCCGATGGCCACGCCGCGGCCCATGTGGAGGTAGAGCACGTTGCTCTCGTCCTTCGACTTGCCGCAGGTATACTCCGCGTAGCAGCGGGCGCGGGTGTCGTTTTCGAGCAGGACGCGGATGCCCACGCGCTCTTCGAGCAGGTCGCGCAGCGACTGTTCGCTGGTGGTGAAGTATTTGTAGCTGCGGCCCGTGTCGGGATTCACGCGGCCCGTCATGCAGACGCCGAGTCCCAGAATCTTGCCGCGGTCGATGCCGCAGGTGGCGATGAAGTTTTCGATGTTGGTGCAGATACGTTCGATGCACTGCGGACGGTCGAGCAGTTCGAACGTGTAGTCGTACTCCTCCTTGATGATGTTGTTCTGCAGGTCGGTGATCAGGAACGTCATGTTGTCGCGTCCGACGTTCACGCCCGCGAAATAGATAGCCGAGTTGGCGAGACCGAAGATGTTGGGACGGCGTCCGCCGGGGGTCTCTACCTTACCCAGATCCGTGACGATGTTCTCATCGACCAGCTCCTGCACGAGTTTGGTGATTGTCGGCACGCTGATATGCAGCTCTTTGGTCAGCTCCGAAAGCGTGCATTCGCCGTTCACCGCCATGTGGGCGATGATGTTGCGCTTGATGATACTGTTCTTGTGTGAAATACCCTTCAGGGTATCGTCTTCGTGTTTGTTGAAAAATTCGGTGAGTGATGTCATCCGTGCTATCCCATTTTTAACTAAACCTTTGCAAATATAATAAGTATATTTAAAAAACGCAACATGTTTTTAATAAAATTTAATAAATTTTGTTTCAAAAGTTTTTAAACGAAAAGGAACGATCTGATTGTCAGACCGTTCCTTTTACCGTTGCGCCTTTTTATTTTATAGTGTCGATTTCGATTCGACCGTTGCTTCGGGGTTTACTTTCTTGATAAGACCCTGAAGTACAGTGCCGGGGCCGAGTTCGGTGAACTCCGTCACGCCGTCGGCGAGCATGTTCTTCACGATGTAGGTCCAGCGTACCGGAGCCGTCAGCTGTGCGATCAGGTTCGCTTTGATCTGGGCGGGATCGGTATAGGGTTTTGCGTCCACGTTCTGGTATACGGGGCAGACGGGTGCTTGGAACGGCGCTTCGTTGATCGCCTTCTCCAGCTCCTGCTTGGCGGGCTCCATCAGCGGCGAGTGGAACGCTCCGCCCACGGGCAGACGCAGTGCGCGGCGGGCGCCTGCGGCTTTGGCTTTCTCGCAGGCGGCTTCAACAGCCTCTACGGCGCCTGAGATGACGAGCTGTCCGGGGCAGTTGTAGTTGGCGGCCACGACCACGCCGTCGATCGACGCGCAGATATCCTCGACGGTCTTGTCGTCCAGACCGAGGATGGCGGCCATCGTGCCGGGCTGTGCCTCGCAGGCGGCCTGCATGGCCAGAGCACGTTTCGATACGAGTTTCAGGCCGTCTTCGAACGAAAGCGCTCCGGCGACGACCAGCGCCGAGAATTCGCCCAGCGAGTGTCCTGCGGCCGCATCGGGTTTCACGCCGAGCGCTTTGGCCATGATTACCGAGTGGAGGAATACGGCAGGCTGCGTTACCTTCGTCTGCTTCAGCTCCTCGTCCGTACCTGCGAACATGATGTCCGTGATGCGGAAACCGAGAATCTCGTTGGCTTTCTCGAACAGCTCCTTCGCTTCGGGTACGTTGTCGTAAAGGTCTTTGCCCATACCGACTGCTTGGGCACCCTGACCCGGAAATACGTATGCGTGTTTCATAATCTTTGCTTAAATTTTTTGTTAGCGACGGCAAAGATACGAATTTATTTCCTAACTTTGCACCGCAATGGTTCACAAAGGGCCGGGCAAGGCCCCGTGTGATTAAATGGGAATGCCGTGTAAATCGGCAGCAGTTCCCGCTGCTGTAAGTTCCGTCAATTGCCGCACACTCTTTAGCCACTGGCTCCGGCCGGGAAGGCGTAGCGGCAGGAACGAGCCAGAAGACCTGCCTTGCGTCTCCCGGTGGGAGAATTCTCGATTTTCGGACAGGCTCTGCGGAGAACGGAGCGCTTCGGACGGTGGCACTGGGTGCCGGACGTTTGTTGTGAAGGCGGCATATATATTAGGTATGCGCCGGGCTGTGTAAAACGGGGATTCGATTCCGGGAGTTCGGAACCGGATTTTTTATTTTATACAGATAACTTAAACAAACGAAAGATGAAAAAACTTTTACTGATCGCTTTTGCGGCGCTTGCGTTCGCGGCCTGCTCGGACGATGACAAGACGCCGACCCCCCCCCATGTTGAAACAATAACTTTCAGTGATGCCGAACTTGGTGCTGACGGATACTTGTGGGGTAAGAAGCTGGCTACTGATGAGGATGGCTCGTTGGTGTTCGAAGGGGTTATTTATAAAGAAGGCAAGGCTTCCTTCCTGTCTTATTTTTCAGATTTCGGCGGCGTATGGGATACTTGGTGCAAGTTTGCCATATCCGGCTGCCATGATAAGGTGACCGAGGGGACAGATAATCAATTTAGTGTTTATACGACAGTCGATGACGGTCAGAATAAATTTGCGGTTGCATACGATATGAAGGGAATGGGCCCCGGATATACATTTAATCCTGCAGTTGAGTTTTCGACGCCTGTTTCTCCTGTTTCGGTTCGTGTTGCCAATAATACGTGGACCTATCTCCACCTTAAGGGTGATTATAGTGATTACAGCGTGTCGATTATTGGCTTCGACGGTGAAACCCAGACCGGAAAAGTTGATGTCCCCCTTGCTGCGAATAACAAAATCGTTGCAGATTGGAATACCGTGGGACTGGATAAATTGGGAGTGGTGACAAAAATAATTTTTTCTGTCGAGTGTAGTGACGAGAGGGCTCCGACGTATTTCTGTATCGATGATCTTGTTTATTTGGAATAATTTTTATTTATAGAATCGTGATGAAAAATTTAGTTTGGATTTTTATAGCTGCTTGCATTTTTGCCGCCTGCTCGGACGATGACGGCCCGAAGACGCCGCCCGTCGAGTACGATGTGATCTCTTTCGAACCCGCGGAGGGGATGCTCGATGCTGTGACCGGTCAAGAGGTAAAACTTGGTGAAGTCAAAATGTCGCTGATGGGCTTGGGGGATTATACCTATCCGAAGGTGTATTGTGCAAAAGCTTACGCCACGACTGCCGATTTTGATGGCAAGCTCTTTACCTCAGCCAACCGGAATATGGCTTTTTATTCCTATTACGCTTCGGCATATGACGGCTGGGGTGGTATCGGACTCTCGCAGATGTACGATATGAACGCGGCGACCGCAACCAGTAAACAACAGTTCTCTGTCTGGGCGGACGGCGGGGCTAACGGAACCGATACTTTTGCCGTGTGTTATGATTCCAACTCTCCGACGGAGATGTAAATCGGGTTATCCGACTATTGATATGACGGAGCCGCGGATTGTCGATCATCTTTATATAGCTAACTCAACTTGGATTTATAACTACTTCACAGGGAACGACTCCGACAGTTTTCAGGTCCGCATCACGGGATCGCTTGATGGAGTGGAAAAAGGATGTATTACGGAAACGCTTGTTGCGGGAAAATCAAAATTAAGCGGATGGCGTAAAGTTGATCTGTCCTCGTTTGGTGCGATAGATAAACTTGTTTTCAAGGTAATCTGTAATTATTTGGCTGACCCAACCTATTTCTGCATCGACGAGATCGCTTTGGTGAAACAGACGAAATAAGTTGAGCCGCGCTGTTTGGAGATTAGTACAGCTCAAACGAATTCCCCGTACGGACTGCCTTGCCGTACGGGGAATTTTATTTGTATGGGAGCGTCCAGATGCCGGGGCGAAATCCAGCCGGAAATCCGGGCCTCCGAAATGTGCGGATACGGTTTCGGACGGGTCGTACGACCGTCCGAAGGGCCGCTCCGGCATTATCAGATCAGGTTCTCTTTCTCGATGTCCTTGAAATAGCGGTACGTGCCGACTTTCAGTTCGACGGTCGCGGGTTCGTCGCATACGACGATTCCGTGCGGGTGTACCTGCATGGCCGAAATCGTGCAGACATGCGAGTAGGGACCTTCGACGCACTGCTGCAGAGCGCGGGCTTTCTTGTGGCCGAGCGCGAGGATCAGCACCTGCTTCGAATCGAGCACCGTGGCGACGCCTACCGACATGGCCTGCTTGGGAACCTTGTTCACGTCGTTGTCGAAGAAGCGCGAATTCACGACGAGCGTGTCGTAAGTCAGCGTCTTGACGCGCGTACGCGAGTTGAGCGACGAAAAAGGCTCGTTGAACGCCAAGTGTCCGTCTTCGCCGACACCGCCCATGAAGAGGTCGATGCCGCCCGCCTTGCGGATTTTCTCCTCGTATTCGTCGCACTCCTTCTGCAGGTCGGGGGCGTTGCCGTTGAGGATATTGACGTTGGCCGGGTTGATGTCCACGTGGTTGAAGAAGGTGTTCCACATGAACGAATGGTAGCTTTCGGGGTGCTCTTCGGGAAGCCCGACGTACTCGTCCATGTTGAACGTAACGACATCCTTGAAGGAGACCTTTCCGGCCTTGTTCAGCGCGATCAGCTCTTTGTATGTCGTCAGCGGGGTCGAACCCGTAGGCAGTCCCAGTACGAAGGTGCCTCCGGCCGCCTGTTTCTTGTTGATTTGCTCTACGATGTAGCGCGCTGCCCAGCGGCCTGCGTTTTCCTGCGTGTCTTCGATAATCAGTCGCATAGATTGAATGGTTGAATTATTGGGTTATTGATTGTTTTTTCATTTGCGGGGGCTCGTCAGAACATCTTCACGAATACCTCGATTGCCTGATACTCCGCCATGCCGAGCTTGTCGTAAAGCTTGGCGGTGTTCTGCGTGCGCTCTTCGGCGCGCTGCCAGAATTCGCGGGGGTCGCTGCCGGGGAAGGGCATGATGTCCTTCTGCGAGAGGTGGCGGTAGATGGCGTGACGCTTCATGATCAGCTCGTCGGGCGACAAGGGCACCGCCATGTCGACCATGCCGAGATCCCATTCCATCCATGCGCCGCGGTAGAGCCAGAGGTGGCACTCCTTGAGCCATTCGTCGTCCTTCACCACGTCGAGCGCGCCGAGCACGGCCTCCATGGCCGTACGGTGCGTGCCGTGGGGGTCGGCGAGGTCGCCGGCGGCGTAAATCTGGTGGGGCTTCACCTCGCGGAGCAGTTTGACGATGATTTCGATGTCCTTCTCCGTGAGCAGTCCCTTCTTGATGCCGCCCGTCTCGTAGAACGGCAGGTTGAGGAAATGGGCGTTGGTGTCGGGGTTCAGCCCGAACGAGCGCACGGCGGCGCGGGCCTCCGCACGGCGGATGGCGCCCTTGAGGTCGAGCAGCGGACGGGGTTCGGGTTCGCCCTTCTTCTTGCCGGCGATGATCTTCTCGACTTCGGCGTAGTGGTTGCCGTAGCCCAGTTCGCGGGCCGTGTCGATGTTCTGGAGCACTACGTCGTCGTGTACGGCGACGTTGCCCGAAGTTTCATACGCCACGTGCACGTCGTGTCCCTGCTGCACCAGACGGATGAACGTGCCGCCCATCGAAATCACGTCGTCGTCGGGGTGGGGCGAGAAAATCACGATGCGTTTGGGATACGGATTCGACGGCACGGGGCGCGTCGAATCGTCGGCGTTGGGCTTGCCGCCCGGCCAGCCGGTGATGGTGTGCTGGAGGTCATTGAATACGTCGATGTTGATCTGGTCGTAGGCGCGGCCCTGTTCGAGCAGTTCGCCCAGCGAATTTTCGATGTAATCCTTGTAGGTGAGCTTCAGGATCGGTTTCTGCACCACGCCGCAGAGCCACACCACGGCCTTGCGGGTGAATTTGGGCGTCCATTTGCAGGGGCCTACCAGCCACGGCGTCTGCTCGCGGGTGAGCAGCTGGGCGGCGTTCTCGTCGATTACGACTTCGATGTTGGGGTGGGCCTGCAGGTTCGATGCCGGCACTTGGGTCGTGATCTCGCCTTCGACGACCTTCTGGATGATCTGGGCCTTCTCTTCGCCCCAAGCCATCAGGATGATCTTGTCGGCCCGCATGATCGTGTCGATACCCATCGTGATGGCCAGCTTCGGGGTGTAGTCCAGTCCGAAGAATGCGCCTGACTGGATTTTGCGGGTGTTGTGGGTCAGCTGCACCAGCCGGGTGCGCGACTTGGCGTAGGAACCCGGCTCGTTGAATCCGATCTGGCCGTCTTCGCCCACGCCGATAATCATCAGGTCGATCTTGCGCACCGAATGGTCGTATGAGGCGCAGTACTCCGAAACCTTGTCCTCGGAGATGGTGCCGTCGGGGATGTGGATGTTTTCGGGCAGGATGTCGATGTGGTTGAGGAAATCCTCGTGGATGCGGAAGTTGCGGCTCTGCTGCTCGGTCGAGCGGATGGGGTAGAACTCGTCGAGACTGAATACGGCCACGTTGCGGAAGCTGACGAGGCCCTCCTTGTGGCGTTTCACCAGCTCGCGGTAGAGCCCCAGCGGCGTGCGGCCCGTGGTAAGGCCCAGCACGAAGGGCTGCTGCTCTTCGTAGACTTCGTTCGAACAGTGGAGTTCGTTGTAGGTGCGGATCGCCTTGACGATGGTGTCGGCAACGTACTGAACGCCCAGATATTCGTTTTCATAGACCGTCGTGTGAATTTTCTCGTAACGATGGATGATGTCGCGCGGCGTCGATTCTGCGATCAGGCCGCCGTCTTTCGGAAGTGAATATTTGTTGTTCATATCTCTGAAAATTTAATTTGTTCGAAAAAATCGGGCCGGTGGAAGTCGGGTTTCGGCGTCTCGATCGGCTTCCACGAAAGAAAATGGGGCTGCGAAAGCTTGTCTCCGCATTTGTAGAGGTTCACCGATGCCTTCAGACCGCTCCAGTCTGTCAGTTCGTGCATGAACAGCGCCTGCGGGGGAATGGCCAGCACGACCGACCAGCGGTTGTCTCCTTCGTGTTCGGGGAACGGCCGCAGTCCGAGGCTCGGATTCCGCAGGATGGCGGCCATAACTTTGGGCGCGGCGTGCGCCGGGTGCTCGCGTTCCTTGCGGAAGCCTAGCAGCAGGCGTCCGATGCAACTGCACTCGAAGTTGTAGTAGTAGCCGCTGTCGTCGGGGGTGATGAAGAACTCCACGCACGAATCGGTCCAAACTTCGCCGTTGTCCTCCGTGACGCGGGCCATCGTGCAGCGTTCCGCGACGTCGAAGCGCAGCATCAGGTAGTCGCCCGTGTGGAACATGCGGAACGAAACCTCCGGCGCGTAAGGAAATTGTTCCGGCCAGTTGCAGCAGGCTATGGCCTGCGGTTCGATGCCGGCGAAAGCCGCTTCGACGGCAGCCTTGTTCGTGGGGACGATGCCCGTGATTTTGCGTATTTCCGTCATGCCTTGCGGTATTTGTCCACGGTTTCCCGTACGATGCGGCACATTTCGCCGTAATGTTCCTCCATGCTTTGCAGCAGGCGGTACTGGGCGTGGGTGCGCACGAGGTTGTGACCGGGGTATTTGACTTTGTAATAGGTGTCGCCGTCGATGTAGTCCATCAGGAAACGCAGGACCTGTTCGAAGGTGATGTATCGGGTCGAGAAAGCCAGATGGTCGATTTCGGAGTCGGTGAGCTGTTTGGCCCGCTGCGAGAGGTAGCCCTCTGTGTAGGCCCGGAACATTTCGAGCGACAGCCCGACGCGCGAAAGGTCGCGGTCGTCCTCGTCGCCCGTGTTGGCGTAGGAGCGGATGGCGTCGCCGAAGTCGTTGAGCGACGTGGAGGCCATCACCGTGTCGAGGTCGATGGCGCAAAGCACCTCGCCCTGCCTGTCGAAGAGAATATTGTTGATCTTGGTGTCGTTGTGCGTCACACGCGTCGGAATCGTGCCCTCCTCGACCTTGGACCAGAAGCCGAGCATATCCCCGCGCCGCGATTCGATCCAGCCGATCTCCTCCGAAAGCTCCTTTTTGCGGCCTGCGGCGTCGCGCTTCAGCGCCTCGTCCCACTGCACGAAGCGGTGGCGGATGTTGTGGAATCCCTTGATCGTTTCGGCCAGCGGCTCGGTGAAGTCGGCCAGCTGGGCTTGGAATTTGCCGATTCCCTCGCCGCCCTTGCGGGCCAGTTCGGGCGAATCGGCCTTGTTGTAGGCGACGGTGTCGTCGATGAAAACCGAGACGGCCCAATATTCGCCGTCGCCGTCGATGTGGTACAGCGCGCCCTCTCTGGTCGGGACCACGGTCATCACTTCGCGCCGGGGGTCGCCGCCTGCCGCGATGACGCCGCGGCGGATGTGGTCGGTAACCCGGCGGATGTTGTCCATCATGGCCGGAACGTCGGGAAAAATGTTTTTGTTCTTGCGCTGAAGAATGTAGTCGGGGGCCTCCCCTTCGGTGCGGATGATGAACGTATCGTTGATAAAACCCTCGCCCAGCGAGTCTATGACCGCGATGCCTCCCTCCAAAGCGAAGTGCGATGCGATCTCTTGCAGTTTCTTCTCCATGTCGTAAGATCCTCTGTTTTTTAGTGTTTCGGTTGCACCTCCAAAGGTACTAAAAAGAACGGAGTCCTGCAACGGAATTTTATTAAAAGAAAATATTTTCCTCGATTTGCCGAGGTGGATGATTATTTTTATGATGCGATGAGTCGATGAAGATAAAATTTATTATCAGGCTCGCCTCACAAACAAAAAATCCGGCAGTCGGAACCGCCGGATTTATCTGTCAGAGTGCATTCCATTTACTTGATGCAGCTGGTCAGCATTTTGAGCTTCCCTTCGGGGACGACGCGGAGCGACTTCACGGTAGCCGGAAGCAGTACCGTCTCGCCCTGATGGATCGGCATTTCGTTGCCGCTGTCGTCGGCGATCATGCCTTTGCCTTCGACGCAGATCACAACGACGAACGAGTCGAGCGCCGCGTAATCGAGCGTCAGCGGAGCGGTCAGGTCGCAGAGCGACGTGGTGAAGTAGGGACACGACACCAGTTCCGTTTCGCGGTCCTGCACCTGCTCGTACTTGGTGCGGTAGTCGGGCAGCACGGTGTAGTCGATGGCTCCCTTCGCCAGCTCGGTGTGCAGTTCGCGGGTATTGCCGTCGGCGTCCTTGCGGTTGAAGTCGTAGATACGGTAGGTGATGTCCGAAGTCTGCTGAATCTCGGCGATGAATGCCCCCGCGCCGATACTGTGGACGCGGCCTGCCGGCAGGAAGAAGAGGTCGCCCGGATGTATCTCGTACTCGGCGAGGATGTCGGTGATGGTGTTGTCCTCGACGCTGGCTTCGTACTGGGCGGGCGTCACCTGCTTGGCGAATCCCGACCGGAGCCGTGCGCCCTTGTCGGCGTCCACGACATACCACATTTCGGTTTTGCCTTTCGACTTATGACGCTCCCACGCCAGCCGGTCGTCGGGGTGTACCTGAATCGAGAGATCCTGCCGCGCGTCGATGAACTTGATCAGCAGCGGGAACTCCTCGCCGAAACGTTCGAAGTTGGCTTTGCCGAGCAGTGCGGCGCCGTGGCGGGCGATCAAGCCCGGCAGGGTAGTGCCCGCTTCGGGACCTCCGGCCACGACCGATTCGTTGCCTTTGACGCCCGAAAGCTCCCAGCTTTCGCCGACCTGCGTCTGGCCGGATGCGATTTGTTTGTAGGGGACGATTTTTTCGCCGCCCCAGATCGTCGATTTGAGAATGGGTTGGAACTTATACATAATAGTTTTATTGTGCTTTTTGCGCGTCGAGCTGGCTCAGGGCGAACGCGTATGCGCCCACCGAAATGGCGTTGCTCGCGCCGAGTTTCGAAATAGCGACGCCGATGCGCTTCTGGGGGTCGTAAGCCACGTAACGGTCGGTTCCGTAGACCTTCAGCGTGCGCTGATCGCCTTTGGCGAACTCCTTGAACTCCTCTTCGCTGTCCAGATCGTAAACCTTCATCTGCACGCGGTTCAGCTCGTCGCCCGCGATGGTGTGCATCTTGCTGCGCAGCTCTTTGAGCAGGCTGGGCATGATCCATTTGCGGGCGCCCGTGATGCCGCCGCCGATGACGATCAGACCGTCGATCAGCGTCACGGCCGTAGCCATGGCGTCGCCGGCGATCTCGCCCATCTCGGCGAAAGCCTTGCGGGCGGCTTCCGTGTCGCCTTCGCGTTTGCCGTCGGCGATATCGCAGAGGTCCTTCGGTTCCAGCCCGTGGTTCGGGTTGCCCGTCAACTCTCCGTAGACGCGCTTCACGGCGCGGATCGCGGCGCCGTCTTCGACGATAATGTCGGGCATCTTCTTGTGCTTGAGACAAAAGGTCTCGACGCACGAGTTGTCGCCGCGGTTGAGTTCGTTGTTTACCACGATACCGATGCCCAGACCCGTGCCGAACGTGTAGCCCACCAGATTCTTGTAGCGTTTGGGGCTTCCCAGCGCTTCGAGCCGGGCGTTCACTTCGGGCAGTGCGCCGCCCAGCGCTTCGCCGTAGGCAAAGAGGTCGCCGTCGTTGTTGATGAAGACCGGAATGCCGAATTTGTATTCGAGGAACGGCCCCAGCGCCACGCCTTCGCGGAACGAGGGGAAGTTGGGCAGATAGCCGCCGATGATTCCGTTCGGGTAGTCGGCCGGGCCGGGGAACGCGAAGCTGATGGCGACGGGTTTCTCCTCCAGTTTGTCGATGATGGCCTGAAAGCCTTCGACCATCGTTGCCAGACATTTGTCCAAGTTGTCGGCGTTCGACGGCAACGTGATGGGATCGACGATGAATTTGTTGGCCTGCATGGCGCCGAACACCAAGTTCGTGCCGCCTGCGTCGAGTGTGATGACCACACGGTTGTCGTATCTGTACATGGTATTTTGGTTATTTGTTGGCTTTGGATTTGATGCTGTATGCGCAGAAGGTCAGGTATACGGCGCAGACGGTCAGGATGATGAGCGAGCCGACCTGCGATCCGACGGTTTCGGTCAGCAGCCCCATCAGCGGGGGGATGATCGCGCCTCCGCAGACGCCCGTAATCATCAGGCCCGAAATTTCATTAGCCTTGTCCGGGCGGCGGCGCAATGCCAGCGAGTAGACGATCGAGAAGACGCACGAGAGGGCGAAGGCGAAGACGCCCACACAAATCAGTATCTCGATGTAGCTGTTGGCGAAATAGAGCACGCCCAGCGCCGCGAGCATCACGATGAGGTTTACGCGCAGGTAGCGGACGTCCGAGAGACGCGCCAGCAGGAATGCGCCGATGAATGCGCCGGCCGTACGGCAGAAGAAATAGACGCTCGATCCGAGTCCTGCGTCGGTGATTTCGAGTCCGCAGCGTTCGATCAGCAGTTTGGGCGTCAGCGTGTTCATGCCTACGTCGAGACCTACGGTGCAGAGGATGCCGATGAAGAAGAGCAGGATATGGCTGTCCTTCAGCAGCGAGAACGTTGCGCCGACCGAACTGCCCGACTGTAGGGAAACCTCCTCTTTGGGAATCGAGGTCATCATCAGCCAAAGCGACGAGAGAAGCGTGATCGCGGCGAAGATCGGGAAGAGGTACTGCCAGTTGCCGAAGACGTTCACCGCGAAGACGGCGATAATCGGACCCATGAACGACGAGACGGCTTTGACGACCTGTCCAGCCGTGAGCGAGCTGGTAAGCGATTCGCCCGACACGACATTCGTCAGCAGCGGATTGAGCGACACCTGCAGGATCGTGTTGCCGATTCCCAGCAGCGCGAAGGCCACCATGCAGGTCGCGAAATTATACGATACGAACGGAATCAGCATGCCGACGATCGTGATGACGTTGCTGATCTGGACGGTGCGTTTGCGTCCGACGCGGTTCATTGCCAGTGCTACGGGGACCGAGAGCAGCAGGAACCACAGGAATACCATCGAAGGAATGAATCCGGCGAGGGCTTCGCTGAGGTTGAAATCGTTTTTGACATAGGTGGTCGAGATGCCGACCACGTCGCAGAACCCCATCACGAAGAAACTGAAGAGGATGGGCATTACTTTGGTTACGCAGGTTTTACGGGCTGATTCCATAAGTTTGGTTTTTTGCACCCCAAAGATAGTAAAAATATGGCGAACCTCGTATCCTCAAGTCCGAAAGTGTACTAATCCGACAGAAAAATTTACTTGCGGAAGTGCGGCCGGAGGGGATTTCGTGCGTTTTTTATATCTTTGTTCGATTTCTAACCCGTTAAACGATCCTTTGAAATGAAGAAATTGCTGATTCTCGCGCTGTTTGCCGCCGTGACCTTTTGTGCCGCCGCTCAGGAGTTGACCGTGGCCACCTATAATATCCGCAACGCCAATCGGGGCGACGCCGAACGCGGCAACGGCTGGGAGCGTCGCGGCCCGTGGGTGTGCCGCCCGTAGCTCCGGCAGCGGAACAGCCGCCCAAGCCCGTCCCGACACCTCCGCGGCAGACGGAGAAGATCCGCACGGAGCCGCGCGGATTATCCCCGCAGCCGCACCCGGCGCAGCCTGCACCCCACGGCATCGGCGAAAGCCTGTTCCTTGCCGCGGGCGACCTGCTGGGACAGATCACCGAGGACGGTCCCATGTCGCAGGAGGAGTTCGAAGCCATGCGCCGCAACCTTTCGCGCAAGCGAAAGCCACGGCGTAAAAGGACTATATCACGCTAAATGAACAGGCCGGAACATTTATTCCGGCCTGTTGCTAATGTGAAGTGTGCGTCATCAACGGAGGAGCTACAAAAGAGCAATGTCCTCCGGGAGAATATTAAAAACCCACGAGAAGTTTAATTGATCGCTATGACTATATTTTTTCGTATATAGCCGCCAAAAAGATTCATTGAAGAATTGTCTGCCCTCTGCGTTCCGGTCTATATATTTCCATATTTTCAGTAATTGGCCATCTTTGGAACAGATACTTATACACCATTCTTGTTCCGGCTTACCGTTCCACGCATCGTAAAATGTGTCAAAAGTGGGTTCTCCTAAATATTGAAACGGATTGAAGCTATGAACTAATACCGAATCTCCGGGGTCAACAACAGCATCAGTATCAATGAACGGTGACGTAGTAATAATTAGAATCTGATCGGTATTGTTTTTTGCATACCATGAAGTTGCATGTGTAGCCACCCATTTCTTCGGGTCGCATGATATGCTAATTAGTGTAATCGCAAATATGAAAGCAATCTTTTTCATGGCATTTGTAAGTTACTTGTCTTTAATTTATTACAAAGATATAAATGTTCAGGGATTATTCCCTGAACATTTAAAATAATTGTCAGTTACCACAGGTCATTTCAAGCTGCGCTCCTTGATTAATTGTAAACGGAGAGTTTATAGTAACGGACTTGTTGGCCCGAAAGGTCAGTTTCGCACTATTCGTTACAGTAACATTCCGCGTAAGAATATTATTCCCTGAAAAAATGAAAGACGAAGAAACCGTTTTGTCGGTATAAAAGGCATCATGCGTCAAATCTCCGGTATCAGGTTTGGGGACATTCGGGGTAATACCATTGTCCGTAAATGCCTTTTCGATCTCATCAGCCTTTTCGGGATATTTTTCGTACATTTTTGCGACTAATCTGTCATAGGTATCGACCCCTACGACCAAGCAATCATATATCTGCTTCTTCGTCAAGATACTTTTTCTGCATAAATCCCAGACCACGTGGGGTTTTATCCAACCGCTCGGACTTCCAAAATAGTACACCCGATTTACGATTGATTCCTTATAGTATTCGTGTTCCTGAATATGCCCCATTGAGTAACCCCACATTTCACCAATTCCACAAAGTTCTGCATTCTTACCCGTCCCGTTTCCATAAGAACCGTATGTCATAATATAGCTGATATACTTCGCCCAATGCGCACTTCCTACTTGACTGAAATGACTGGCGTGGGACAACTCGTGATTTACAACGTCATAAACCTTCCGGTAAGAGTGTCCACCTGTTCCTATCGTAATATCAGGTAGAACCTTTTTTAGCATTTGATTCAGCACCGTTGCAAGAGTACCGTAACCGATATTGATAAAAAAGTTTTTCCACGATGAATTACCGTTATACCCAATAGGATGTACGATTCGGCGCAACATAGGTGTCGAGGATGTCGTCCAGCGTTTGAAAACCCAAATTTTAAGATTACGGGGCGGTTTGGCAATTCCTGTTTCCTCGCACATTTTATAGTAATCGTAGGTTGCATTATTAACAGCCGCCCAATCCCAAGCAAAACTTCCAGCATTTATATCGCGTGAGTGTCCTCGGTTACTATGCCACCCCATATTAAGATTGGCCCGTGCAATCGGCCCCCAATTACCCCAGATGTCAAAACCTTTCCTGTTGTCAAAAACAATCGCGTAATGCGGTCCGAATCTGAATTTGCTGTCCATTGTATAATGGCCGCTTTCGTCCGTAAATGTCGTAGACCATTTAATAAATCTATGGCATCTGATTTTAACTCCTTTTACCGGAACAAAAGTACCTGCATAATCATCATAAACTCTGATAGTTCCCTCCGGTCTGCGTTTTCCGCGAGTTTCCGGTTCCTGTTCTTCAAGGGGGTATCCAAGACTTAAAAAAGCAGCTTCCTCCACATTTATAATACCCCCGCGAGTGGGTGAGATTGTTTCATCTTCTGCCGGAATATAGCATTCTTCAATCACCTCATAAGGTATTTCTTTGGGAAATGCGAAGTCTGGCTTTACGGTTGTATACAACCAAGTAAAACTACCCTCCGGAATAGTCGTGTCTTGATAAACCGCATCTTCCGGAAGTTCGATATTGAGCGGATAGTCGAACAGTTCGAGGTCATAATCGTTTTTCAGGGCAATAAGTTGTAAACTGTCCTGCGGTAAGAATCTGACGTACAAATCCGTCGGTTCAATAGTTTTAGAAACATTATACGAATCGTAAACTCCCTGTATGACATCAACCGTGTACGGATTCGGTAAAAGTTCATATTCTACCATATCGCTTCCATCCGAACGGGTTTTTGCGAGTGCCGGCGCGTTGGAATTATCATCGGTCATAATGTCTGTTTCGTCTTTGGTACAAGAGGACAGCATCACAGCCAATAATAATATCACCGAATATATTTTCTTCATAAAACAGTTTTATGTAATTCCGTCAAAATTCAATGATTTCCTATTTCCCGGCGGCTTTTAATTGACTTTCCAATGCAGCGACGCGCGCGGTTAATTCCTGAATGGCGCCCGTCAGAATCGGGATAAGGGCGGAATAATTGACAAGGCGGTCGCCCTCTTCTGTCATGGCGACTGCTCCGGGAATGATAGCTTCTAATTCCTGCGCCAAAAAACCGTATTCCTCCACACCGCTTTGCACGGGACGAATATTGAATCTTTCGTATTCGCTTTCATCCCTCCAATGATATTTCACGGGATTCAATTTCAGCACCATATTCGTTGACGGGTTAGATTGTGCAGGCGCTATGTTAATGGAAAAAGCAGACCGGGAAACGGGTGTCGTTTTCAATGAGCGAATATTGGTTTTCAGTTTTTCATCCGAAGTCTGATACATCGTGCGGCAATAAAGGTCGATATACAAGGACCTGTCGCTATCCAAAAACACAAGTTTATTGGTTGTAGTAGACATACGGGGATCGGCTGCATGAATGTGCATTTTGATACCGTTCTGGTCCGTGGACCCCCAATAGTGCGCCCATCCCGCCCAACTCGTCGTATAGGTTTTATACATACCTCGTCCTACGGTGAGTTTGCCGTCCTTGTAGGTCATTTGGGCCAAGCAGTTAATCGTAACTGAAAGAACAAACAGAATGGTGAAGATCGTTTTTTTTCATAAGACAAAATTTTAAGGGTTAAAAGTTATTTTGAGGTTTGGAAATTGGCGTTTTGAATATTGTGGACACGATCATTTTCCGAACGTGCGGGTATATGAAACCGACGGCATGATAGGTATCAGCACCGTTGCCTTATAGCTGCCCCGGTAAGGGTAAATGCTCACGGGGTTTTTGTGCCATGTGGCGTTGATGATCGAGAACTGCCAGTTGCGCACGCCGTTGCGCTTGCGGCGCTCCATGTTGTAGCTGACATCGGCGCGGAAATAGTTGCGCATCCGCATCGTGGGATAGGCCGTGATGCCGATGATCGGATTACCGTCCGTATCCGGATAGCTTTCGTTCGTCAGGCGATACGGAAGCCCGGAACGCCATGCAACATTGAGTGAAAAGGTATGTTTTCGGCCCGGCCGCTTCACCACGTCGTAGCTGACGAACGCATTGAAATCGTGCGGTACGTCATACTCAAACGGGTAGGTTACGCCGTCCGAGCGGCGGCGGGAATCGGTATAGGTATAGGAAGCCGTCAGGCTCAGGCGTTCGGTCTGGTACTGGAGCATTGCTTCAATGCCGAACGCTCGTCCCGTGCCGTAAATGAAGCCGCCGTTGCCGAGCAGGTAATCGTCGCTGTCGTAAATCAGCGGCAGGTTGCGCATCCGTTTGTAATAGCCCTCCACCGAAAGGGTCAGGTTTTCGTGCAGCTTCGCACGGCCGCCGAGCGACACCTGCCATGCGTGTTGTAACCTGCCGTCCCGAAACGGGGTCCAGAAGTCGATCGGCATCGAGTAGTAATAGCGGTTGAATTGAACAAGTGCCTGTGAATTTATCGTCCCCGAAAGCCAGACCGCATTGTCGCGGCCAAAATCATAGGATAGTTGCGCACGCGGCTCTACGGCATATCTTGTCTGCTCCGAATTGTCATAGGCCGCGCCCCGCACGCCCACGTCGGCCCGCCAGCCGCCCCATTGAAAGCGGTTGTTCAGGAACAGCGCCCCCGAAACAAGCTGCTCGGAAGAATAGCCGCGGTCCTTGTGCTGTCCGTTGATGATGCTTTTCGTGTGCATCGGTTCGAACCGCTGGTGCGAAAACGTAGCTCCGTACTCCAGCGTCCAGATATGCGAAAGTCGTTGGTCGAACGTCATGCGTGCTCCGAACTCGTGGGTTTTGAAAGTCGTTTTGCCCCGATTACTGAAACCGTCGTCTTTAAATTCTGTTTCCTGACGGTTTTGCAGGTAGGTATAGTAGGCCACCACCGAGGAGCGCAGATTATCATTCCAACGCGATTCCAGCCGCAGGGATGCCGTAGTATTGCCCCAGCCGAACCCGTTTTCTGCGTGGGCTTCCTTGTTCTTCATGTGGTCGTCGCCGGAATAGATTCCGAGCGAAAGCGTATGATTTCGGTGAATGTCGTAAGTCAGTTTCCCCGTCACGTCGTAGAAGCCGTAGCGGACAGCGTTATCGACGATTGCAAGCACCGCTTCGGGAAAGAAGTAACGTGCTGAAATGAGGTAGGAACCCTTATCGCGTTTGATAGGCCCGTCGAGGGTCCCGGCCAACGACAAGGTTCCCACCGTGAGCGACTGGCGGTGATTTTGTCGGTCGCCCTCGCGTGTGCGAATCTGCGTCAGGGCCGAGAGCCGGGAGCCGTAGGCGGGCGATATGTAGCCTTTCGACACCTCGGCCGATTGCACCGTTTCGCCGCTGAATATCGAGAGGATGCCGTAGGCATGCGCCTGATTGTAAATCGGCACGTCGTCGTAAAGAATTAATGTCTGGTCGTTGCTGCCGCCGCGTACCAGCAGACCCGACATACCGTCCTTTCCGGCCGAGACGCCCGGAAGCAGTTGCAGGAATTTGAATATGTCTTTTTCGCCCGCGAACAGCGGAGCGTATTTAAGCTGCTCGATGTCCACGGCGATATTGCCCGTCTGCTTGTAGACCATCAACGGCCTGCGGGCGGTGACGACTACCGAATCTATCGCTTCGGTGCGTGAAATGCTGTCGGCGGGAGTTTGCGCCGTAAGTAAGGCGGGAATGCAAAGCACCAGACAGCCTGCGAGCAGTTTCCTCATAATTCGGGCGTCGTGTAATAGTTATATCCGGCGAAGATGCCGATACCGTTGTCGATGTTCGAGTAGACCGTGATCTGCTCGATAAAGGGATTTTCCTGCGCACTTTCTCCCGTATTCAGCTCATGTTTATATCGGGAGCGCATATAGCGGTCGTAGGTATCGGACGCCGCAATAATCTGAAATGTGTGCCTGTTTTCAACGGCTCCGAAAACCGAGAAGCGGAGCGGGAATGCTGCGCTGAGATTTTCGCGGGCGACACGCAGAAAATATTCGAAATCTATGGTACTTCCTTTTTCGTCGGATTCGTAGGCGTCGTTCGCGCCGTTCACCTGATCGACAAATACGGAAGTCGTATAGAACGCATATATATCTTTTTCTCCGTTATTGTCCTGTTCCGTACCCCGGAGCCAGATAGCTTTGGCATCCACGCCTGCAGTAAGGTCCGTCATGTCGAAATGTCGATACCATCCCTTTTGGTGCGCGAACGATATGCGGGCTGCGGGCGCTTCGGGAATCGTCGTCCGGGCAGACAACTCGCCATAGCCGGGGACCGACACAACAAGACGGTAAGAGCGCCCGGCAGCAGCCCGGAACGTTGTTTGGGTCGTACCCTCCGGATCGGCCGGGCAGCGCACAACCTCGGTATTATCTTCGTACAGGCGGATTTCGGCTTCCCCAACGGGAGTGAACCCGCTTTGAGCCGAGTAGCTGCGGCTCCAATGCAGGCGTACTGCAAAGGGTTCCTGCGGCGAGATCAACGCATTGACAACCACGCGGGGCTTAAAATCCTTTTCACCGAAAGAATAATCCACTTCGCAGGACCAGCAGATAAAAACTACAAAGAATACCGAAATGCAGCGCAGCATGGTTTATTTAACCTTAATTATCAACTTATCTCCCTTACGGCTTTCCGGACTGCATTCGTCATAATAGCCGTAATCAAGACGTAGCACGATTTTTTTACCGGACGTGCCGCCGCTGATATTTACTCGTAAAGGAAGTTGCAGGACATCCTTATTCTTGAAATTGAAAGCCTGCTCGCTGAGAATGAAATCACCGCCGGGATTTGCCGTGGAAAGATTCTCCTCGACAACGACCTTTACCGTCTGTTTGGGATGAGCTTTGGCTGCAAAAGCATTGCGTGTAACCAATAAATCCACCTGCGCACCGGGTCCGACAGTTATTTTCGTAACAGGTTCAACCCATCCCTCCTGCGATGGATCGTTATGCAGGAAATAAAACATGTCCTCGAAGCTCCAAACATGTTTTTCATCGTTGCAAGAAATGAATCCGATGGTAAACGCAAGCAGGAAAAGAATCTTTTTCATAATAAATTTTAGAGTGTGGAATAATCAAGGAAACAGAGAATTATCTCCCTGTTTCCTTGATATGGAATAGTTAGATACATTCGGGAACCGGCAGGTAAATTCCTTGGCAGCAATTAATATCTGTAACAACTCCGCAATTACCCATCTCACGGCTTCGTGCCCTATGTACAATGCAGTTGAATCCGCTCGGCATAGGTACTTCCGTAGGGGTCATGTTGAATTGACCGTTTCCGAAACCGATGGTCGCATACAGGTTCTTTGTGGATTCCGTTTTCGAATAGTTATTTCTGTATGTTTCGAAAGAAATACGTTTCCCGGCGATGGTTAAATCCCAATGCAGATTCTCAATATAAAAGCGGTCATTGTAGGTATTCCATCCTATCAGGGTCTTCTTCTTTTGTCCCGAAACATGCACCTGAATAGCAAAGGAGGTGTTATAGTATTTCTGTCCATTTACCTCTTGTACAACAGAGTGACGCAATACGTTGGTGCGAGAGAAAACTTTGTACTTTTTTGTTTCACGACGGCGATCCGTATATTTCTGCGAAATCTCTCCTCTGGTCTGGGTTTCATCGAATACAGGCGCAACATAACCTATTTCTTCAACTTCAACAGCCCTTGTTTTTGCATCGGTCCTCTCGATAGTTACGGATTCCGCGTTCACGGTATGTTTGACATCACCGACATAAAAAACTCCATTAATGTCGGCAATGCTGGCATAACCGACAGAAGTAATCACAGGCATCAGGCGGTCATTATCCATTTTAAGATAGCCTGCGCAGGTTTCAAGAACCGCTTGGTACTCCTCCGGAGTTTCACAGGCGATAATATCATCCAACATACTATCCGTGAACGAACGCCACGAGGTGAAATTATGCGCTTTCTCGAAAGCGTGCAGAGATTCTTCCGAAGTCAGCGATTCCAAAGTGTTCAGGCAAACTTCACCTGATGAAAAATGCAGTGTGCCATTGATGCACTGAATCTCGTCATTCTCCACAGGCACCAGCGTTTCCGGGGTGACGGATGATGTATCCACACTGTCACTTTTCGCACAAGCATAAGCTGCAAATGCAACTATAGTAAAAATACAAATTTTGGTAATCTTCATAATCGTATGGGTTGTATTTTTAACTATTCGTAAAGTTTTTCGGCTTCCTCTTTTATTAGAAAGCTATTTACGTCCGCCGCCAAATACAACTCCTACGGAAATATTGAAATGCCGGTTGGCCTTTTCTTCCAATTTATAATTGAAGGTTACGCGAAGATGGTGAAACAACTCTATACCGAAACGAGGCATGAGACAGAATGAACTACTTGAACCACCGATGTCGTATGAGTTATCGCCAATTAAAATTATGGGTGCTGCGTTTTCATGAGAAGCAAGCCCTAAACCCATACCAGCGAAGAATAAAATATTTTTCGATCTTCGAAAATTGTAGTCACCAACAACAAGATAATTAACAGAGGTGAATCCTAATTTCCTGACTTCATCAGATTGACGGTGAAAAACATTTCCGGCGACTTGAACTCCGATATCTATAGGCAAATGCAGAAAATTGTAGCGTATTTCCCCAAAGCCCATTCCCCCGGATTTTGCATTGTCAAAATTAAGCTTACTGGCGCCAAAAACTACGCCGCCACCAATCTCGACTTCTATTTGGCGAATTTCTCGATTCTGCTTTTCCGTAGGTCGGTAAGATTGGGCATTGACATTGAGGAGGTGCAGTAAGGAAAACAAGAAAATAATCTTCTTCATAGATGAACTGATTTGAGGTCTAAAAAAATGTGAGAAAATTATTACGATTTTTTTACGATCGTCATTCCGCCCCAACTATTGCCAAGACGTCCGGCAACATACACAGTCCCGAATTTGAGATTCTTCGGTTTGATTTTGAACTTACCTTGATTGATAATTTTCGCCCACTCCTTGAAAGATTGAGGCATGTGATTCAGATCCAAGTTAATCGTAAATGAAACTTCGCTTAAAAATATCTCCCTTACTTTTTTTACATCGCCTTTGCGCTTTTGTCCACCGGGAAGAATCGTAATGACTTTATCTGCGGAGAAGCATTGGATAGCATCGAGTTGAGTGATATCAACGTTGCTATTTTCTACACGCAACTTAAACCAATTTCTAATTTGTATAGGGTTCATCAGCGAAAGCTGTTGTTGCTGCAGAGCAGTAATATCCAATCCGACAATCGTAAGTACCATGCCTTGATGATTGAAACCGGGAATCGTTTTATATTCCGTACTGACAATCGAAGCCTCTGCATTTTTTGGATAATCGGGAATTCGCTTATAGCCTTCTGAAAAAATAATATTGCTCCACCCTATGAGTAATTCGCTTGCCTGTTTTCCACTCCAACCGATCCAATTCTTTTTCTGCATTTCTGCCGACGCTCCGAATTCCGTATAAAATTTATAGTTGTAATAATAAAATTTGCCCTTCATCCGATGCTTTTTCGATAATTTGTATGTATATCCACGGTTACGCCCGAAGATGCTTTGCCATAGTTTCCCCAACCATGTTTTGGCATCTGCATTGAATCTCGGAAATCTTTCAAAAGGAGGTATTTGTGTCGTAACAGTTCGTGTTGTCATGTTGAGCGTATTAACAATATTAGTCGAAAGGTCGTCGTCGTCGAGAACACCGGGAAGATCATCCGGCAGATCTTCGGCTTCAGCATCCAACACTTCAGTTATTTCAAATGTATTGATACGGTAAATATCCTCTGCTAATTGGTAGGTATTCTCTTCCATCTGGATTCCCTCTTCGGTTTCGAAGCGTTCATAATTACTCTCAAAGAATTTTTGTTTCGATTCCGGGAAGTAGTAGGTTCCTCTCGGTGAGATTTTATATATTGTCTGATCTACCATTACCTCTGCGCGAGCGTTAAGAAGTTTTGCTACTTTGATATTTGGCACAAGAGAATCATAACCTTTAGCTATATAGAGCGACATATCGTTATTTTCGATAAGTGCTTGTTCCTTGAGCGGTCTGCAATCCACACGCAGAATTGGATCAGTTGCAATGGGGAGGTTTTGGACTGGTTCCAGCAGATCAACATATTTTTCATTTGCAGTTAATCCTCCTTGTGCTTTAGTTGCAAAACATGCGCGTGTTGTAACATCATCATCTTGTTGATTCAGGGCCGCGATAAAATCTTCCTCCGATGAGAAAGACAACATGGCGATATTCGCTATATCCGTATTATTCCCATTTTCAGTTTTTGCCCCATCGAATTTTTGACATGAATAGATAGCTAATATACAGACAACAAAAAATAAGCATTGATATTTTTTCATTTTGGTAATTGATCAACTTATGATTAGTGTTATATTTCTAAGAATTCAATATGCCCTGTGTAAATCGTACCGTTTTCATATTCGACGGTAATCAGATAAACCCCGCAGTCGAGATCCGACACGTCGAGTGTCGCAGTCTGATCGGTGAAATTCACCATTTCCGTAAGATAGGTTCCATTGCCGGAGATCGTAACGAATGCCCGGTCGCAATTCTCCGGAGAGTGGAGCGTAATGGTGTTGCCATCTGAAGAAAGCACCGCATTAATCGGCGGCATGACGCTGCGCGGACCCTTAACCGTCATTTTCTTTTCCAGATAAACGGACGTGGTTTTCGGTCGTTTCCGATTTGCATACGCTTCAAAGCAAATTCCGGCTCCGATGCAGCACAGCACAAGTAATAAAAGTAATTTTTTCATGTGATAAGATATGTGGGTTAGACAATAGTAAAGTTAGGCTTTCGGTTTCTTCCGATAGCAAAATCAGCGCCGATAAAATCTATCACACAAAGCCACTAAATAATTGATATACAAATAAATAAAAACTGCAAGAATTGCATAAATCTCGCAGTTTTTATAATGTATGCGATAATTGCCTGAAAAACAAAATATTACATGTTAATTTTTTTGGAGTTTTTCAACGGGGGGGGGTAATTTATTTGACAATCAGTGTGTTACTACATTTTCTGAATAAAAAAGTCCTTTTCGGCCGAATCCGACGCCGCAATTCGGGCTTTCAATCTCGATTTGCGGTTGTAGACATTCGATACCGAATCGCCGATTATAACGCTGATGATTTGCGCCGAGAATCCGGCGTAGATGTAACATAGCAAATCTATATCCGCAGGTTTGAATTTCGGGAACTGCTTCCGCAGTTTCACGATGATATTGTCATTTACCGTGTTTACGATCTCCTCCAATTCTTTTTTGGTCGCGGGATTGGATGCAAGGTTCGTAAAGAAGTTTCTCACTTGTTTGTAAATGACCTCCTGCTGCGCTTTTGTATTGTTTCGTTCATAGAACGCCCGGCCGAGTTGGTCGAGGAACTCGAAGCGGGACAACACCAATTCTTTAAGTTGCACCTCCTGTCCCTCCTTGACGGCAAGATGTTCGAGGATGCGGTTTTTTGATGCCCGGATGGTGTCAACGGCCAACATGTAGCGTTCAACCTGCTGCTGCTTTCGTTTCATGCGTTCCCGATAGTAGTAGATCAGGAAAATTGCGACGGTGCAGATCAGCAGTCCGACAATATATTCAAAGTAAGTTCGTACTTTCAGGCGGTAACTCGCAAAAGCAGTTTGCTCTTTATAATATTTCCCCTCGGCGGCGGTTGCTGATTGAGATACCACCATGCGGGATATGGAATCGCTCAACCAGATATATTCGTTGATCGAATTGGCTGCTTCCTCTGAATTTCCGGATGCCAATTCAATTTGAATAGATAGATATGCCAGTTGTGCATCGTCCCGAATATCCTCCGCCAACTCCGAAGCGATATTGAAATAATATCGTGCGCTGTCTATCTTGTGTTGCAGATAATATACTTTGGCTAATACTCTATATTGATAAATTGAAAGACCATCTGGAGCGGTCCGCTCAATTTCCTTTACGGCTTTCAAGGCTTTGGGATAATCGCCCTCATTTACATAAATATCCCCCAAATTGCTTAAACAAGCAATAACCATATCGTTATCTTCCTGCTGTACGGCTGCTTGCAGAGCTTGTGAATAGTATTTCACGGCATTGTCGTTATCGCCCAAACTGGAATAGGCATTAGCGATATTAAGTGTCGCATTATTCATAAACGCAGGCTTGCGTAGTTTTTCCCAAGCGCCATAAGCATTCCGATAATATTCCAGCGCTCCGTTAAAATTCATCTGCTCGGAATAGACCTCCCCGATGCGGGAGTATACCAAACCCAGATAATAATTCTTATGCGCCGCGAAAGCGTATTTTTCCGCAGTCAGATAATAGCGCATGGCTTCCTGATAATCGTCGCCGTTTTGATAGATTCGCCCATAGTGATAGTTAATCAGAAACTTCACCGAATCCGAGCAAATCCGGTTGTCGTAATACCGGTATGCAATGCGTATCAGCGAATCATCATCGGCATCCACATAATTTTTATCGAGTGCCGCGGAATACAAGAGAGCGTATTTTGCCCGCGTGCTGCGCCGCAGAATCCGGTCGGGGTCAATATTCTCGATAATGCGCAATGAGCTGTCCGGTTCGATGCGTAACAATCTTGTCGCAGTAGACAATTCTTGCTCGATTTGCCTGTTGCTGCCACAGCCGCATAGGAGCAAAACCATTGAAAGAGATAACAGATATTTCATACAATTGCCGGAATTGATCTGAAATATAGCAAAAAAACAGAGAACATGCAACCTTATTCGCTATACTGCGGACCGGGATTTTTATTCCCGTTCTGTTTCCTGCGCTTCGATTCGTTCGATGATTGCGTCGTAATTCTCCACGTCGAAAATATCGAACTCGATCAGGGGCCGTCCCGCTTCCCTCATTCCGAAAATGTAATTCAGCAGCAGGATATATATTCTTAAATCCCCGCCCGCGATTTCCATTTCGGCGTCGTCGAATGTCGATATATCCCGGTTGAAGCGTTTTTGTAGAACGTGGTCGAACACGAACACAGGCAGTTGAGTTTGGGACAACGTATCGTTTTGGCGGGCAAAACTGCGTTTGTATTCCTCCGCCTGCTTCTCGTCCGGCATCGGCATCAGCCACTTTTGAAGCAGGTCGTCCGGCAGTTCGGTAGACAGAACCCGGTAACGATGCTTACGCAGATAGGCGTAACTCTTTTGAAGCAGTATCAGGAACTCCCCCAAAGGGATTACGCCGCCCGAAGAAAAGGGGCCGAAAAGTCTGTTCAGTAATTTTCGCAGCATGCAGCGTTCTTGTTATTTCAACTCCTGATATTGGAAAATCCGGCGCATAATCTCCCCGTAGCGCGGAAAGTCGAAGATATTGAAGTCCGGGATTTCGATGTTGTGCGCCCGCGTAAGCCGGATAATACGCAGGATATTTTGGAACGTATCGAAGTATTCGCGGCTCTCCCTCCAACACTTTTCCGGCAGGGCAAGATTCGTTATCACCGAATTCGAAAGCGCATAGAAAAATACCCGCAGGGGCAACAGCTTCGGGTCGCAGACTCCCGTATCGCGCAGCAGCACGACGGCGGTTTCTTTGGGTGCTCTGAAATACTTCCTCAATTCGTCCGTGTCAGGCGCAAGCCAGTCCTGCAGGTAGATTTTATCAATACTATTCGCCATGACAACCAAATCCCGTTCCCGCATATAGCGTAAGCTGGCTTCCTTTGCCACGAACGCCCGGCCGCTCTTGTCCGACAAGTCGCAGACATTTTTCCGCGGGTGCTGCTGTTCCAGATAATAGGATATGAATTTGTTTCGGAAATCGTCGCGCAACTGCGTAGAATAATAGAACAGCAAATCGCTCTTATCGACGACATGGCGGTCGCGGAGCCTTTCGGCTTCCAGCGGAGTTTTCCCCTCGATAATTTCCACATTGTCGGCTTGTTCGATGATGCGGTGCGCTTCCGAAAGCCGGAGATTGTCGCGTTTATAACGCAGGTACGTTTTGTACTTACCCCGTGTTACGGCTATGTGCAGCTTTATTTTCAATCCCTCGCCGCGCAGCCGCAGGGCCGCAGCCGCACAGCCCATTTCAAAATTCCCCTCGATGCCAGTCAAAACCGTTCTGTAACCCAGCGGAACATTGCCGCGGATCAACTGCCCGACGGCATCGTCAGGCAGACGACGCGCATGTTTGGGATTATTGCCGACGAATCCGAGTATCAAGCCTTTTCTCATAATCGAACGTGCGGGAAACAGAAAGCACGGGGAAAGTGCTGTTTACTCCAAACAGGTACGCCCATACCCACCAGATATACAGACCTAAACCCCGTGCCGCAGCACGAAATTAAATCTGCATGACAATCTGGTCTTACAAAGTGGGCGTTTTGTTGGAGATCAGCAGTTTATTCCGTTATGTAGATTCTATTATCCCATGTTTTACAGTTTGTTGTCGTTATTTCATTTTCATAGCCCCAGCCGCGGTGTTTCAGCTTACCGGCATTTGGGCATCTTCCTCCCCGTTTTGCATTGCGACGATCCGGTCCAATGCTTCTGTCATGTGCTCACTCATGGCAGCCATCATCCGCTCGTCGTAATAGGTGGACAAATCCGTTTCCGGCAGCACGTCCGACATGGCCATCGCCATCAGTTTGGAACTTAATACCGTCAGGTAGATAAGCGGGATATACGGGGGCCTGCTTATCCCGTCGGTCCGAACCGTGATCCGCTGCTGCGGAGCCGCCAGACGCCCCGGTTTTTGGCCTTTTTTCTCGATGTTCCACAGCACGTTCTCTTCGGCCTGCGTGACATAAAGGTTGAATGACAGATCATCGACATATTCCGCCCGGTCAACCCAAAAATCGACGCCGTAATCTTCGGCCGTGGGGTCGGCGCAGATGCCGCAGTCGGGCATGTCGCACATAATGGCCCGCAGGATGATGTTTTTGTCGGCAAGCTCCGCGGACCGCATTCGGCCCAATGCCGCGATGCAGATACTAACCTGCGTCGTGTAAAAGTGGCTAATGGCCCGCAGGGTTTGTTCTTCTTCGGTGTGCTGTTCTATCATAATCTGTAAAAAACGGGGCGGAACAAATTTTCGACGTATCAAGCCTTTGTATTATGGAAAAGAAAGTCCCGCCCCGTGCTTATTCGTTTTTTAAACAGGGTGCAGGTCGCTGCGGGGTCTAACCATTATGAAAAAATCTAATTCGACGCTGCACCCTGAACCCGGCCGCGTTACCTCATGCGCCGGGGCGGTTCTTTGGAACGGTACGTATTTCGATTGGTTGGTGGGGCGAGGGAAAGGTCCCAAAAATGGAACAGCCGCAATTCCGTGCCACCCGTCCTACTTGTCGGGTTTGTTACGGCTGTTCCGCCGCCAGTCGGATTACTCCCTTTTGCAATCTTGTGCTTATGATGCGCTGACCGACGGTTTAACGTTTCCCGGCCATCGGACCGGGAATATAGGGATATAGGGTTCTTGGCGAAGAAAGGGGCGGCAATGATCCGGCCGCCCGTAAGTGCCGCGCAAACATGCGTGCCATTTCCATACGGAGCAGGACAGCAAGACCAGATTTTAAAGGGCCAACCTTGCAGGCAGGATTTATTAGCTGCGACCGAAAGGCGGGATTTGTTATTTTGCACGGCAAGACCCGGCGTCCGGTTCCATGCCGGAGCCGCCGAAACATACCGATTCCGCCCGGCCCCAAGTTGGGGACGGGTGCAATCCGCAGGGACGGCGATATTACGCATGGACGGCAGGACGCAACGGGTTTCCATAGATTCGTGTGGATTGTTGGAAATGCGCCCCGGATAGGCATAAAAAGGGGGCGCGGTGTCAGCCCCACACCACAGGTCATAGGAAACCCGAAATTGGTAGCTGTCCTGCGCCCTTGCCGTCCTGCTCGCAAAATGCAAGCAGGACATAACAAGGACTGACAACCATTATACCAGCTTCAAACCCTCCCGAAAGAGGTTCCTATGTTTGTGGTGCGGTATAAAGAGTTGCTGCTCTTTATTATGTCCGTCGGCTATGCCGAGCTATGATAATTCCTTAAAGTTAGCATGGTAATTGCCTTTTCAGTTTGTTCTCGGACAACCTATGTTGCCCCGGTTCAACGAAACTGCCTTTAAGGAATCGTAAGGCAAATATACAAAGAAAATCGAATCTAACGCAGTCCGGCCGTGTGTTTTTGGAAAAATCTTGCTAAATTTGTGGGTATGAAGCAATCCATTGATTTTCTGCCCGAACGTAAACAGCGGGATTTACATGAACTGGTCGGCCTGATCCGCGATGAAGTAAAGGATGTCGTAATGATTATCTTGTATGGCAGTTATGCCCGCAACACCTATGTTGAACTGGATATACGGCGGGATTACGGCGGTGGTAAAATCCAATATATGAGCGACTATGATATTTTGGTTGTTTCGAAAAAAAGGCTGGGTTCGCGCACGGTTACAGTATCGAGCCGGGTTAAATCCAGTTTCTTAAAAAATAAAAATGCAGATACCCAAACCCGTCCGCAGATTATCAACGAAAGTATAACCAAATTTAATAATGCTCTTTCCGAGGGTCGCTATTTCTATGTCGATATTCTGACCGAGGGAATTGTGCTTTACGATTCGGGAGAATGTCAGTTAGCCACACCGTGCGAGTTGAATTATTCCGAAATTCTGCAAATGGCGGAAGAATATTACGATACTCAATTCAATCGCGGAAAAAGATTTATCCGTTATACTCAAATTGCCTATGCTGATAATGAAATAAAAGATAGTTCGTTCTTTCTTCATCAGGCATCGGAAAGTTTCCTAAAGTCTATTCCGTTAGTTTACATTCTTTACGGGTATAAAGAACATGAACTTGAATTTTTGATCGAGAGGTGCAAGCCCTATACACTGGAACTGGCAAAAGTATTTCCATGCGACACGAAAGAGGAAGAAAGGCTTTTTAAACTTTTACAACGTGCCTATATCGAATCCCGCTATAATCCGGACTTCGAAATCACTAAAGAGGACATTGACCTGCTGATGCCCAAAGCTGAAATGTTGCGCGATATTGTAGAGGATGTTTGCCGTAAACAATTCGACTACTACAAACAGCAAAGCAAGAAACAACTCCCGAAAGAAAGAGGGTAAAAATTTAATTCTCTTTTAGATTCAATCCTATCCAAATTTGAGCATGAAGAAGTGGACAAAACATGAGGCATTAGGCTATTTAGATAAACAAATAGAGGTTATACATACGCTAAAATTAGGTCGGCGCGGTTCTTCGGAACATGTAAGATGGCTGACTAACACATTAGTCTTTTTGGAAGAAATATTCGGTTCTGATTCCTATTATTATTGTAATATTAAGAATCTTACGTGGCAATTTCATGGGCAACGCATATATAGAGGTTGGGATATTGACGGGGCAATGGAAGCATACAATCAGGAAGCCTATGTAGAGCAACTTGAACAAGCTAATGGATTCTTGTTAGCCGCAAAAGATTACCTTGATGCAAATGATATTGATACTGTTTACTGCGCATCAGTCGAAAAACAAGCTACCGGAGATTTGATGAAAGTTCTTTCATTGTCAGAACATAAATTGAGAAAAGTTATTCGCACCAAGCCTGAACGTGAAAAAGAAATACAAGATCAATTTGAAAATCTTTTAATCGGAGCGGATATTGAGTTTGAGAGAGAGGGACCGCACATAGATTATTCGTCAAAAGCGTATATTCCTGATTTCAGTTTTAATAGCATAGATTTAGCAGTAGAGATCAAATTATGTAAGACAGAAGAAAAGACATTTATTCAACAAATTAACGACGATATTTTGGCCTACAAAACAAAGTTTAACAATCTGCTTTTCATAATATATGATTTAGGGGTCATACGTGATGTTGATACATTTAAGCAGTCGTTCGAGGAAACGGAAAATGTTATTGTTCATGTCATAAAGCATTAATCGGTAAGTTACAAACAGATGACCCAAAAACAAGCTATACAACTTTTCGAGGAACGCAAGGTGCGGACCGTCTGGGACGACGAAACCGAGAAATGGTATTTTGCGATTGTCGATGTTGTCGCAATTCTGACCGAAAGTGCAGATGCCGCCGCCTATTGGCGTAAACTCAAACAGCGACTTAAAGCGGAGGGAAATGAAACCGTGACAAATTGTCACGGTTTGAAAATGCTGGCTGCCGACGGAAAGATGCGTCTTACCGACGTGGCGGACACGACACAGCTTTTCCGCCTGATTCAGTCGATCCCCTCGCCGAAGGCCGAACCTTTCAAACAATGGATGGCGCAGGTCGCCAGCGACCGTTTGGACCAGATGCAGGACCCCGAAATGTCCATCGAGCAGGCAATGGCCGATTACAAACGGCTGGGATATTCCGAGAATTGGATAAACCAACGCCTGAAAAGCATGGAGGTCCGCAAGGAACTCACCGACGAATGGCAGCGCCGGGGCGTAGAGGGCCAGCAATTCGCAACTCTGACGGACATTATCACCCAAGCGTGGGCGGACCGCACGACAAAATCCTACAAGCAGTTCAAAGGGTTGAAAAAGGAAAACCTGCGCGACAACATGACCAATATCGAATTGGCGTTGAATACGCTGGCCGAAGCGTCCGTTACGGAGATTTCCAAACAACGCCGTCCCAAAGGATTCCAGCAGAATGTTAAAGTCGCCCGAAGCGGTGGCAGCGTGGCAAAGGCCGCGCGGACACAGCTTGAAAAGCAGTTAGGCCACTCGGTCGTTTCCCCCATCAACGCCGCACAGGTATTGGCCGCCAAAAAAACCGAGCAGATCGAGGGCGAAAAAGACAAAGATTGACCGACGCAGTTGTTTCCAAATTGGAAATAGCTGCAATAATGTCAAACCGGGACCGCAGGGTTCCTGTTTTTTGTTCAAATAGTTTGTTTCTTATCCAAAATTCTTATCTTTGTAAATGAATACCTTATATTTCGGACGATATGCGCAAGGATGCCGTGCCGAAATAAAAATCGGGAACGCTATTTGATCGTCAAACTGAAAAACCAAAGCTATGAAAAAGATCGTTTGTCTTATCGCAATGGCTCTGTTTACCGCGACGGGTTGTACGTCCGTGGAGATGAATCAAACAAAGACTGATACCCCAGATGATAATACACAGGGAAAGGCTACTACTTTGTCCTGCGCCGATTATACGCTGAATCCTCTTTGGAACTGGGCTGAAACGCCCGCCAATCAACTGATCGTGATTCGCAGCCAGGCGGAACTGGCGGATTTTATATTTCCCAACGACAAATTGCCCGAAGATATAGACTTCGAAAAGAACACGCTCCTTTTGGTTGCAGGACAGGCCACAAACGGAATCGAAAGCGTCAAAAAGAACTTTGTAAAGGCGGATGCTCAATATATATATTCCGTAACCTTTCTGCTGAACGACACCACCGAAGCCCCGAAATGGCGTGTAGCGCAGTTGGTTCCGTCTGTTCCGAACGAAGCGAAAATATCGCTCGATCTGGAGGTTAATTAGCCCCCTCCTGCATTGCCAGCAGACAGTAGCAGGTCGTCGTGAAAAAATTTCTCACATAAGGTATTTTCCCGATAACGGGAGATAGTATGCGCGGTTTCAATCCGAATTTCACCTGATAATTCGGGTTTATGAAATATAGCCGCTGATTCACTATGCGTAGTCCCGTTGCCGTTACTAATTTATGGAAACCCTCGATAGTGATGCGCGTATCCCGGATTTCGAAAAAACATTTCACCGTGCTTTCCTTTTCGCCGCATGCCCTGAACACGAAACGGAAAAGAGGTCGGGGCAGCAGGTGGATGTAAGGACAGTTGGCGATAATCCGGTTCTTCGCCATTTGCTGATGTCCCCCGAACGGCATTTGCCATGCGGGGAATCCCAGATACAAAAGGCCGTCAGCTTTCAGAAAGGATTTTAAATGCAACATCAACCGCTCCTTTTCGGGAATATGCTCCAACGCATCGTGTAGGATAATCAGGTCGTAAGGTTGTGTGTCGCTGTAATCGAAAATATCCGAACAGATAAACGTTCCTTTCAACCCCCTTTCGGCGAAAAGTGTCTTTGCGGTTTCGATTGACGGTTTGTGAATATCTATTCCCGTTACCGTGGCCCCCATTGCCGCAAAAATAGAAAGGATGCCGCCAATGCCGCAACCGACCTCCATTACCCGGCACTTACGACCGAATTTCAAAGACGTATGCTGTTCAATATAAGGCAGATAATAATTGCGGCAGGAGGTGGCTGTTTCTTCAAAATAGGCGGAGCGGTCTTGATGGCGTGTCTGCATGGTGAAAATCCTATAAAAACCAAAGGCGGAGAATCCGATTCTCCGCCTTATCGGTAAAAATTACTGTAAAGAAAGTTCTAATGACGAAGTGAGTTCGACGGTAAAAGGTTGAGTGATAATAATACTCTTGGCGTTGGTAAACGTCAGCTTGGCATTGTTCTTAACGGTTACGTTCGTCGCAGATATTTCGCTGCCCGAAACTACCGTATTCGTGGTAACTGTCTTGTCATTGAAATAGACCGTCGTACTTGCATTTTGAGCTTCCATTACGGCAGCATAGGCGTCGATCAGGCCGTAACCAACTTCTGTATGCCATGTGCCGTTCGGTCTGCCGCTAACCGTCGAATAGCTATATCCGCCGACCTTGCGGGCTGTTTTCTCGATGATCGTGGCTACCTCCTTTTGGGTCAGGTTCGGATTTACCGACAGTATCAAAGCCGCTACTCCGGCAACATGCGGGCAAGCCGATGATGTGCCGTTAAAATTTGGCATATAATCGCCCGAAACATACCCGACACTTCCGGTTCGGTCCGTAGTATAAATAAGAACGCCGGGAGCCATTATATCTAACTGCGTTCCGTAATCACTTCCCCACCAGCCTTCGTTATCAATAGTCGTTGAGGATTTACGTTTACCCGAAAGACTTAACGCTCCGACGACGATAATATCGGGCAACGATCTCGCAGGATAGCCCACGGTATTCGAATCATAATTACCTGCAGAAAAAGTTACGACACACCCCAGACCGTTACGTCCATTTGTCATGGCCGACTGTATCGCATCTTCTAACAACTCCGAGAACGTCGATGATCTCCAAGAATTTGAAATAACAGACGCACCGTTTCTCCAAGCCCAATTAAATCCGTCAGCCCTTTTCTGGGGAGCATCCGATGTTCCCATTAATTGATTGCTGATCGACATAACGGGACAGTTCGGGGCGATGCCCGCAACCCCCAGATTATTGTTGGTTTTGGCAGATATGATTCCGGAACATGCTGTACCGTGGTTGCCCCAAATCTGACTTGGCGACCTCCCTGTTTCGGTGTCATAGCTTTTCGACGAAACATTCAAATCGGGGTGATCCAACTGTGTGCCGTGGTCCAATACCGCGACGATAATATCGCTGCTTCCCTGCGTTACCTCTCTGGCCGGGAGATAGTTGATGTCGATTCCTGCAGTTCCTTGATTCTGCCCCGTATTCTTCAACGCCCATTGAGCGGAAAACAACGGGTCATTCGGGGCTGCCGTAGTTTCGTCCTCGCTGATGAAACAAGGCTGGCAGGCGGCAAACGGGCCATCTTCATAAAACTTATTCGCCATTTCCAGCGCGTTTCCCAGCGATTCGTTCGTACAGGAAAGCGTGTACCAAAGCGGCAGGTATTCATTGTTTCCGAGTAAAGTTACCTTATTCTCCGTTGCAAGTGTTGTCAGGATTCTTACGTCGCGTATGGACTTCACTTTGACATAAAACAAATGGCTCAAACCCAAATCAGCGCCGTCGGAAGTCTTGAAATAAGGTGCGCTGTAAACCAATGCCTTATCTTGTGCGTTTACGTCCGCAGTTGCAACTTCGGCCCAATACAGGTTATCGTTGGCCGCTGATCGTGTTGCATCTTGCAACTGGAGCCGGGAAGATAAAGTTACTTTTGCCGCACTCAATCCCGATTTGGAGTTCAGGAGAGGTAACTGCAAATTCGCTTCATCGGAGGATTCAAAAAGAATGTACGATTTTGTCGTATTAATTGTAATCGGGATTTTGTTCCCCTTATACCAATAATAGTGCGTACCGGAACTTAATTGTGCCCTTGTTTGCGGGGACATTTCCATTTCGTCCTCCGTAAAATTCTGGCATCCAGTGAAAACTATTATCGACAGAAAGAAAATACCGATTATATTCAGTATTCTTTTCATAATAATAATCGTTTAATTATTTTCCAGATTTGAGCGCTTCGATTTCTGCTTTCAGGGTTTCGATCTGGCCGTTAAGCTCCTGAATAGACTTCGTAAGCAGCGGAATCAATGCGCTGTAATTTACGACACGGTGGCCCTCGCAATCCACGGCCACGATGTCGGGAAGTACCTGCTCGATCTCCTGGGCAATGAATCCCATTTCTTTGGGATTGGAAACGCCCGTCGAACGTCGGCTGGTCTTGAAATAATGCGCCTTATCGGCCCATTCGAACGACACGGGACGCAGTTGCGTGAGGGTTGCCGTTGCGCTGCCTAACGACTGGATATTTGTTTTCGACGCAGCGTCGGAGTTCGTATAGACGTTGCGGGCGTACAGGTCGATGAAACCGCCGTTCTCCGTATCGTAGAGTACGAGTTTGTCGGAGTTGCTGGAAACGCGCGAATCTGCGGGGCCGAGGTCGAATTTAATCATTCGATTCCCGAATTTCCAGCAATGCGCCCAGCCCTCCCAGTTGGTCATATATCCGTTGTAACGCTCCATAGCGTTATAAACCAAATAGCCGTTCTGATACTTTAATTGCGCATGGCTATTAAATGCGATGAAACACAATACGATTAATGCTAATACTTTTTTTATGGCCTTGAAATTTAAGTTGGTAGTGATTTTTGTGTGAGCAAACAAAGACGTTACTCACAGAGAGTTTTGGTTTAGTGGATTAGCTGTCAGACAAAAAGTTAGTTGCTGCTTCTGTCATCTATTCGTTTCCCCTTTCTTTGTCCTACATTCTATGTCATTCGATAAAAAAATCGCCTGCGAAAACATTTTTGTCTATTGACAGTTCAATCGTGTAAAATCCCGGTTCCAGTTCGGGGATTGGAATGATACTTTTTCCATTGAAAAGGTCGAAACGTTCACATGCAACCGTGCCAAAGTTGCCGGAAATTATCAACTGCCCCGTCTTGCTCTCTGCGCCCGATGCAATGACCTCTACTATACTCATAGAACTATCATAGAATACGAGCGGGATATTTTCCGATAGGCAGACGGGGCCGCCGCCGACTTTTACCTGTTTGACAATAACTGCCGTCTTGCCGCCGCCATAGACCGAATAAATACCTGCGAATAGCATAAACAAACCGACAATTACAGACATTGCGGGAGAGAACTTTTTCATAGGCTTAAATTTGAAAGTGAGTATGAGATATTCGTACATTTCAAAAGTAGAGCGATTGTTTCCGAAAACCAAGAAATCAGAGCCTCTAAAATTTTTCAACCGCAAAGTGATTTCGACTGAAAAACAAACAGTTACGCACACAAAAAAGCCCGAAAATTTTTCAGTTTTCGGGCTTTGCTTTAACGCATTTTAAATCAGCACATTAGCGGTAAATCTTTGATTTAAACAAGTCTGATTGCTAAAGTATTAGTTCTCTGGTATTTACGAAATAATATTGAGAATCGCATTTTTTGTTGTGATACTCGAAGCCATTATTTTCTTTTTCAAATGGAACTTCCGCATGTATATTGTTTTTAGCGTTTCATTGGTAATGACGCTTATTTGTTGCGGTGAAAATCCGGCATAGAGCAGGCAAAGCAATTCCACGAAACATGGCTTGATTTTCGGATATTCGGACTTGAAATTAGAAATCACATTATCGTATTGTTGATTCAGGGTATTCTCTAAATCCGACATTATCGTTTTATCCAAAATCTTTTCGGATAAAATGCCTTTGACTTTCTTGGTAAGAGCCGGGGAATTTTCAAACTCATAATAGGTCTTTGCAAGTTCTTTCAGGACTTGAAAGCGCGTATTAAGCAGTTCACTAATTTTTGCGGCATCGGGTATTTGCAATTTGGTCTTATTCAGTTCTTCAATCAGCGTCAGATATTCCTCAATTCTTTGTTTCTGCATCTTATTTCTGCGGCGGAAGATATAAATAATGCCGCAGATCGCTATGACTGATACCAAAGCGATAATATAAATTACATTTTGTCTTACGCTGGAGCGGTAGCGTTCAAATTCCAAACGCTCGTTTTTATATCGCAGTTCGGTTTCTGCCGCAGAATTATTCATATAGCTTAAATGTATCGAATCACATAAAGCAAGACACTCCTTTTGCATCGAGTAGGCCGCTCGGTAATCTGCATTCATCGTATAGGTTTCGGCAAGGAGAATTTTAGCTGCCGCATCGTTTTCGCGCGGCCCACCAATATTGGCTGAAATCGCTGCGTTCAAATAATATTCGGCGCTGTCCGGTTTATTGATACGCAAATAATATTCTCCCAAAACACAGTAATCATTCGGCGATAAATCATCCGACAACTGGAGAAAACGACCTACATAATTGTAGGTTTCGTTGGTTACGCCTTTGTTCGAAAGAATCCCGATTAGGCAACGCAGGCAGTACACCTGAAAATCCTCATACCCGAATTGTTCGGATAGATTCAATGCTTCCCGATAATCCCGGAGCGCGTTATCGTTATCGTTCTCCATGTAGTAAACAGCGGCAATGGCAGTTTTAGCGCTGACTTGGTGTTTGGTCTTATTTGCGGCCTGATAGTTTTCGTAGGCTTCTTGGTAATAAAACAAAGCCCTTTGATAATTATTCTGCTTCAAATTCAGTTCTCCTAACACGAAGTTACACACTCCGATCAGGTAAGGATCATCTATTAGGTCCTGATACTCCAGCGCTTTAAGATACGATTCGGTTGCTTTCTGATAATTATTTGCGCTGTATTCCATGCGTCCCAGACAATACCAAGAAAGGAACTTTTGCCGATTCGTGCCTTTCCGCAGAAAATAGTTTACGGCAGGACGAAGCATCGAATCGGAATCTATGGTTTGCCCTGTTTTATCCAACGCCAGCGAATAAAGAAGCCCGTAATGCGCTTTTGTCGATTTTTTGCAAATACTGCCGGGAGCAATAGCTTGCAAGGAGCGTAACACGCTGTCCGGATAATCGTTAATTATTTCCTCCGTTCGATTCAGTTCTTCGGATATGTGTTTGCTTTCGGAACACGAATACAAGCATAGAAAGACACAAACATAAATAAATATTTTCATAATCAGCCCACAATAATATTACCCAATATACGAAAAAATAGCGATTCAACCTGCATTTGGTAAAGCTGACATGACATAATTCGTTACATTTGCTATGAGGACTAATTCGGGAGGATCATACAATTCAAAAGGGTCTGCGCATTGCGCGCAGGCCCTTTTCACTCTCTCTTACACTTAAAATCTTCAAAGAAAAAACTCCAAAAACAATCACCTCACAAAGATATGATGCCTACATCTTTGCTTTTGCACTTGCGTTATTCTTCTAACGAATTGAACAAACCTTTATATAACTTGAATCATTGCAAATATAGCTTTTCAGTTCTATAAATCAAACAATTAGCCATAATTATTATTTATCGGAAGCAACACCCGGATCACCCATGCGAATAACGTTTAATTTGCACCGATAACGATATAATTCATAATAATTTAACGGTCATTCTTCGTATTAGGGCAAGAAAAGAAAAACGCGGGGAACGGCGAAAGGAATCAGGCACGGCAAAGAGCCACGAAACAGACAGCCGAACCCCGCGCCGTAAAAGCACGAAGTTCGACCTGTCCCGCCTGTTTCTCAATCAAATTTTTGCCGTTTCGATTCCTTACTGAACAGGCCGCGAGTATGTGGGCGTACCCTTGTTGCAATGACAAAGGTAGCAAAATATCTTAAAAATGTACGGGGAACAATCTGCGGCAGTCAGGTCGTGGAAAACCCGGAAACAGTCAGACCGAACCCCGCACAAACGATGTACGAAGTTCAGCCGTCCCGCCTGCTTCCCATTCAAATTTCCACGTTTGACTGCCGGGAACAGGCTATGATGAATATTCAGGCATGCACCTTTCGAATATTCGCCTACAAAGGTATAGATTTTTTCCGATTCCAGACATATCCCGTAGCCAATTAGGGCGAACGAGGGCGAACGGCAGCCTACAACGTCGGGAATTGTCGCGTCCGACTTACTTTTGCCGCCGAAACCAAAAACTATATTTATGCAACAAGAAGATGATTTGAGGGCGCTGGCAAAGATTGTCGCGTTCATTTTGGCCGTAGGCATTATCTGCAATGTTACCAACATTTATTGGTTCTGTTACGAATGACTGGCCGACAACGGCTGAACATTCGGGATTATCGACCGTATTCTGCATGGATTCCAGCAGACGACGGGATTCTATTCCTCACCCCTCTACTCAAAACTGTTCGCCTTTCTGCTGCTCCTGATCGCCTGTCTGGGTTCACGGGGCGTTAAATCGCAGAAAATCGGCTGGCCGCATATCATCACGGCGGGCTTCGCTGGCTTCTTCCTCTACTTTTTCAACGATTGGCTTTTGCATATACACGCAATGCCCGGCGTGCGCGTGGCATGGTACACCGGAACTCTGTTCGCGGGTTATCTGCTCATGCTTACGGCCGGAATATGGATATGGCGGCTTCTGCGGCACGACCTCTTGGACGACGTTTTCAACGACGAAAACGAATCCTTTATGCAGGAAACACGCCTGCTTTCGGACGAATATTCGGTGAACCTGCCGACGCTGTTCCGTTATCGGGGACAAAATTTTCGCGGCTGGGTGAATATCGCGGTTTTTCGTAGCTGCATGGTGGTCGGCTCACCGGGCAGCGGAAAATCATTCACCGTAATCAATAATTACATCAAACAACTCATCGAGAAAGGATATAGTCTGTATCTCTATGATTTCAAATATCCGGATTTGAGTATGCTGGCTTACAACCACCTGCTGCGTTTCACGCACAAGTACGAAGTAAAGCCGCAGTTCTGCGTGATAAACTTCGACGATCCCCGCCACTCGCACCGCTGCAATCCCATCAATGCCGATTTTCTGACCGACATTGCGGATGCCTATGAAGCTGCTTACGTCATAATGATCGGTCTGAACCGTTCGTGGGCACAGAAGCAGGGCGATTTTTTCGTCGAATCACCCGTCGTGCTGCTCACGGCGATTATCTGGTTTCTGCGTATCTATCAGAACGGGAAATACTGCACCTTCCCCCACGCAATCGAACTGCTGAACAAGAAATACGAGGAGGTTTTCACCATCCTCATGGCCCGGCCCGAACTGGAAAACTATTTGAGTGCGTTCGTCGATGCTTGGCAGGGCGGCGCACAGGAGCAGTTACAGGGACAAATCGCGTCCGCGAAGATCCCGCTGTCACGGATTATCTCGCCCGCGCTCTACTGGGTCATGTCGGGCGACGACTTTTCCCTCGACCTGAACAATCCCCAAGCCCCGAAAATCCTTTGCGTGGGCAGCAACCCCGACCGCCAGAATATCTATTCGGCGGCATTGAGCCTTTACAACTCGCGCATCGTGAAAACCATAAACCGCAAGGGAAAACTCAAATGCGGCGTCGTGATCGACGAGCTGCCGACCATTTTCTTCAAAGGTCTGGACAACCTCATAGCCACGGCCCGAAGCAACCGCGTAGCCGTATGTCTGGGGATGCAGGACTTTTCCCAACTTACACGCGATTACGGCGAACACGAAAGCAAAGTCATACAGAATATCGTAGGAAACGTTATTGCCGGGCAGGTCGTAGGCGACACGGCCCGCATCCTCTCCGAACGCTTCGGAAAAATCGTGCAGCAGCGGCAGTCGCTCAATATCAGCCGTGAAGATAAATCCACGGGGATAAACACCCAGCTTGACAGCGTGATCCCCGCGTCGAAAATCAGCAATCTTTCGCAGGGCGTGTTCGTCGGAGCCGTGGCCGACAACTTCGGGGACAATATTCCGCAGAAAATGTTTCACGCCCAGATTGTCGTCGATGTCGAAAAGGTCAAAGCCGAAGAAAAACAGTATCGTCCGATTCCCGTGCTCTCCGACTTCACCGACGAAAACGGCAAGGACCGAATGGCCGAGGTTATCGAAGCCAACTACTACCGCATAAAGCAGGAAGCGGCCCAGATCGTAGAGGACGAACTGCGACGCATAGCCGACGACCCGAAGCTAAAACACCTGTTTAAAGGCAACGAAACCGTAGCCAATTAGGGCGAACGAGGGCGAACGAGGGCGTAAAGAGTATCTTTTTGATGATGGCGGCTATACATTCGCAGAGCAAACAGTTTCACATAATAACTTAAAATTCAAATTATGGCAGAAGAACAACAACAGTCGCCCGGTGCTGCGCAGCAGCCCAACGACAATTCACTCAACGAGCCGAGTATCGGCATGATGTACGACAAGGAGAAAGACCAGGCAAAGGTCTTTTCCCAGAACCCCGACGGGAGTATCGGCACGGTGGACCCGACCCCGGAAAATGAAAGCCTGTTTTTTGTCATGGACAAGAACATTCCGCTGAACTTCTACAAGAATTTGCAGAAGTATCACAACAACCCCACCATCAACATTTACGTTCTCCCGCGGCGTGCGCTCGGACGCATGAAAGATGCGCTGAAACGGTATTGGAAAAATACCACCCGCGACGACGTGAAACTCTATTACAACTACAAGATACACCCGGACGGAAAATTCGAGTGCAAGATGAAAACCCGCGGCATCCCCGTTGCCGAAATGCCGTGGGACACGCTCAACCGCATGGGGTACAGCTTCGGCGGGCTGGAAAAGATGAACTATCTCCAAAAGTTGCAGAATTACGAACAAACGGGGATGCACAAGCTCAAATACCATGACGATATAATCAACTATATCGGCGAGGGTAAAATCCGGCTCAAAAAGAGCGGCAACGGCTACAAAGTCGATGTGAAAAGCTATGCCCGGATTCTCGACGAGGGACTTTTCGATCAGAAATTCACCGAAACGGATATGAAGAACCTCGAAATGTACGGCAACCTCGGCCGCGTGCTGGAAACGTCCGAGGGTCCTCTGCTCGTGTCGCGGGACTTCGATACGCGGCAGTTGGATTACACGAATACTGAAAATGCTTTTGTTCCCCGATACATCCGCGGCACGGAACTCACACAGGAGGACATCAACAGCTTCCGTCGCGGTGAAGTGCGCGAAATAGCGATTGTAAACAGGGACGGCAGCGTGAACATCGTGCCCTACCAGTACAACGCGGTTTTCCGCAAACCTATGGAGGTATTGACCATTGAGCAGCGGAATGCGCTGGCAACCAAACTGCGCGAGCAGCGCGACATGGAGCGTATCATTTCCTCGATGCCCGAAACCGCCGACGGGTGGACCCAATACCCGCAGGCCCCCAAGCAGTCGGCAGAACAGACCGCCGAGACCGCCGGACAGGGACAAGCACCCGCAGCCGTGCCGGAGCAGAACCAGCAGGGGCAGGCCGCCGAAACGGCCGGGCAGGGACAAACTCCCGCACCTGACCTTTTCGGCGCAGGCCAAACCACGCAAGGCAAAACCCCGGTGCAGGGCCAGACATCCCCGCAAGGTCAGAAACAGCCGCGAGCCGGGCAGAAATCACCGCGTCCGGAGGTAGCGACGCCCACCCCCAAAGCACAACGGAAAACAGGTCAACACGTTTAGCGCTATGGAAAGATTCGATGAATCGGCTATTGACTGGGTAGCCGCCGCCAAGCGCGGCATAAGTCGCCGGATGCTCAAAGAATACGGTTTTCTGGAATTGCTGCTGGAGGGCGGCACGACACCCGTAATTCCCTTGACGCTAACCCTCGCGGACGTGACTATAAAACTGGACGGCACGCTTCGACTGACCGAGGACTGCGACAAAAACGTGCGTTTCGAAGTCCTCGGTTACGGCTGGGAAGAATAACCTCCTAAATCCTAAAATATGCGAAAGTGACGATTTTCGCCCGGAGAGCACCGAGGGTGCGGACCGGGACAGGACGGAGCGGCCCTGCCGCAGACAACAAACACAACATCAAAACTTTAATTCACAGCAAATTACACTCAAAACACAACGATTTAACATGAAAAAGATTCTTTTCGCGGCCTTTGCCGCACTTTCGATGATCGCCTGCAACAAAGACGATGCAACGACTGTCATTCCCGACATCGACAACACCCTCAACGGCGCAATCGTCGCCATGAGGTTCACCGACGAAACCCCGACCCGTGCGTTCTTCGCCGAAGCCGCGGCCGCCGAAGCGTGGGAAAAATCCCTCTCCTCGCTCTCCGTGTACGTGTTCAACGCCAAAGGTGACCTTATCACCCTGCGCGACTTCACCGCATCGGAACTCACGGCCCGCACCGCGACCTTCGCCCTGCCGCACGCCACAGCCGGAACGACCTGCGACTTCTATGCCGTAGCCAACATGTCCCTGACGGGCGTCACCACGAAATCCGCGCTGCTGGCAAAGCTGGAAACATCCGCCGCCGACTATAACGGGACATTCGCCGAGGTTTCGACCAAAGCCAAGCGCAGCGGCGGCTTCGTAATGACGGCCGGAGTGAGCAAGGCCATCGCCGAGGGCGGCACGACATCCGTAGCCCTGACACTCAAACGCACCGTCGCCAAAGTCGCCGTGCAGACCTCCGTCGATGCGTCGTTCAATAGCAAGTATTCCGGAACGCTGACCGTAACGGGAACGAAGGTGGTGCGTGCCGCCAGCCAGACGCCGATCATCGCCCCGGCCACACCGACGCCCGGAGCCATGACCTACACCCATACGCAGGCCCCGGCAGCGGCATCCGGCAAGTATAACAACCTTTTCTACATCTTCGAAAACGGAGCTTTGGCAGAAGCAAGCCGCGTCGCGCTGGAGATCACCGCGACCTATGACGCCGACGGGAACGCTTCGACAACGGCCGACCGCATGGAAGTCGTCTACACCGTTCCCCTCACGGGCAAGGCCGGGGGTGAAATCGCCCGCAACGGCTACTACCGTGTGGCCGCCAACATCACGGGTCTCGTGGGGCAGGATTGCCAAGTCAGCGTGTCGGTCGCCGAGTGGGAAACACCCGTAACGCAGTCGGTCGATCTGGGCGCATAAACAACCTATTCATTAACCGCCGCCCGCACCTTTCGGGGCGCGGGCGGTTATCATAAATCCCGATGAAACAAACCATATTCATTTTGCTCGCCCTCGCTCTTTGCTGGGGCTGCATTACCGACCGCGAGCCGACCGCACGGTCGAAAGTGGCCGTAGAACTGACCGTCAGGTCCGCCCCCATGACAACGACGACCCGCGCGACCGACGAAACGACGATCCGCGACCTGAATTTCTACCTTATGGACAAAGCGGGCCGCGTAGTGGTATTCCGCTATCTCACCACGACGACGCTGCGCTTCGAATGCCCTCCGGGCGTCTACCTGATGCGCATTGCCGCCAACGTCGGCCGCAGTCTGGGTGAAAGTGCCGACCTTTCCCGATACATGGTAACATACCAGCAGGATTATGACACACTACCGATGTTTTACGAACAGGAAACGACGATCTCATGTTCGTCCGGCAGCGTAGTGCAGTTACCGCCGATAAACGTTAAACGCTTCGTGTCGAAAATCTCCTACAACCTCACCGCAAAACCTGCCGACATGGAACTCAAATCCGTGCAACTGCTCACCGTTCCCAGCACCGCGGCGCTCTTTGCAGGGAACGGCCCGGCATCCGGTAATCCCGACGACTACACCCACGGCCCGGAAATGCTCCTGACGGGACGGCAGGCCGCAGGCAGCTATTACATGCTGCCCAATCTTCAAGGCGTGAGGACCTCGATCACCGACCAGAAGCAGAAGAATGCCGACAATGCGCCCCCTTGTGCATCGTGGCTGCTTATCCGCGCCACGCGGGGCAGTAAGGTGCTGGCCTACTCGGTCTATCTGGGCGAAAACAATACGTCCGATTTCAACGTCCGGGCCAACTGCCATTACAGGCTCAATATAACCCTGCTGAACGACAACACCGCAGACACCCGAATCGCGGCATATACGGCTGCCGTGTACGACGATTTCGACGACGGCAATATCGGCGGCTACTGCGTGTACGACCCGGATTACAGCCTGCATGTCGATATGGTGAACGAAAACAGCTCGCTCGCTATCAGCGGGCGGCTGGAGGTGACACAAGGCGACAGCGACTATTTCGAATTTGACCGTACCGACTGCAATAACAGCTTCGACTTTGAAATCTATAACCCCAAAGGAGGTAATTACTTTTACCTCGATTACGGCCCGTCCGTTTTCACCAAAGACAATTCAACGCTGGCCTACCGCGTAACGCTGACCGACGAATACGGATTCGCACAGTCTTACGATTTCAAACATACGATGGCAAATATAGTTTACGCCCATACTTCCGCAGGCGGGAGCGTCACGGCAGACAGATGCCTATATACCCAAACTGCGAACGAGGGCGGCGGCAAGCGCACCGCAGCGTTATGCCACGAGGACGGATGCCGACTGACCGCCGCAGCGACGGGGTCCTATGCTTTCGTGGGCTGGTACGCCGACGCCGCATATTCCCGGCTCCTTTCATCGTCGGAGAGCTACAATTATGTCCCCCGCGATTCGCATGCCGACATATATGCCCGTTTTCGGGTCATGGAAACACCCCTCGACAGTAAGGGAACGGCGAACTGCTACATAGCCCCGGCCCTCGACACCCGCTATTCGTTCGATGCGACGGTGCAGGGCAACGGCAAGAATACGACGAATATCTGGCCGCAGCAGCTTCACGGAGTTTCCGCCCGCGTGCTTTGGGAATCGGGGACATTGAGCGAAACGGTTGTCAAAGATGCGGCGTACTCAAACGGCCGTATATCCTTTTCGACGGGAGCCGTGCGGGGCAACGCCGTGATCGGGTTGTTCGACGCTGCGGGAAACTGCATCTGGTCGTGGCATATCTGGTCGGTCGATTACGACCCGGCAACAATGGCGCAGACCTATTCGTCCGGGGCTGTCTTTATGGACCGCAATATCGGAGCACTCACCACCGACTGCACGCAGCCCTCATCGCGCGGGCTTTACTACCAGTGGGGCCGCAAAGACCCCTTTCCGCATCCGGCGACTTGTCAGGATATAAACAAACGCGCCGACGCCGTATATGCCGAGGGATTCGAATACGCTGTCAGCTATCCCCGAAACGCCGGGACTGAAAGCCCTTATGACAATATGACCGTGGAGTGGTCGATTGCTCACCCGACAACCTTTATGAGCGATGCCATGTACGAAGATTGGGAAGAGTGGACATCAGTAGCCGATTGGCTTTATAATCATCATCCGAATCTTTGGGGGAACGTCACGACAAGCAACAACAATATTAGCAAGGTAAGCCTCAAATCAATTTATGACCCGTGCCCCGTTGGTTGGAAAGTCCCCAGCCCCGAAGATTTTGCCGGAATCGAGCGGGTAAGTCAGTCGTCGCCCTATTATGTAACGATTCATTACAACGGTAATCGCACCACGAATATCCCGACTGGAGGGACTTTCGTTGAAACACGCTTTATGAATAACGGACAGCTCGGACGGCTTTATACCAATGCGCCCTACAATATGCACTGGGGAACGTGGGCTTGTCGATATGGCGATATTTCCTGCACCTCGATTTTTTTCTCGACGGGTTCCGTACCATCATTTATCGGCACAACAGATTATTACCGCTATGCCGCAAATCCTATCCGCTGTATTCGGGAGTAGGCTTCCAAAGAATTACAACCATGAAAAAAAGACACATCATCACCTTAATGCTCTGCCTACTGGCTTTGTGGGGCAAGCCCCATCGGGTCGCAGCGCAGTTTTTCAGCGCCAAAGTAAACGCGTTGGCCGCACTCACCGCAACGGTGAACGTAGGAGTGGATGCCGCCGTCGCGGACAAGTGGACGTTAGACCTTTCCGCCTACTGGAATCCCGTAAACTCCGATTCGTTCAGTTGTCGGCTGTATGCCGCGCAGATCGGCACGAAACGCTGGCTTTACGAAGCGTTCGTGGGCCATTTCATCGGCAGCCAGCTAACCTATGGAAATTACCTGTACGGCGGTTCCCGACGCTACTACAAAGGCGGAATGGCCGGGCTGGGATTCAGCTATGGTTATGCTTGGCTGCTCTCGAAGCGTTGGAACGTCACGGCCGAAATCGGCATCGGGGTCTTTTACATGAAAGACACCCGCCGCGACCGCATCCCGCCCGAATACGAATCCATCTTCATACACCACTACAAGCGGTGGGTTGTAGGCCCCTCGCGGGCAGAGATCAGTTTTAACTACTTATTCTAAAAGCAGCATGAAAAAACTTATTTATACCGTCGTCTGCATGATGCTTTTTTGCTGCGCCTGCTCGGATGCGGACATAGAGCTTAATCCGGCGACGCAGGCCAAACAGCAGCTTGCAATGACATTCCGCTGCGGGGCCATGTCCCCGACACGCGCCGCGACGAACGACACCCGCATCGACGACATCAATCTGTACTTGTTCCCCGTAAACGGCGGTCAGGCCCGGCACGTCTATATTGCTCCGGTGCGCCCCGTCGTGCTGGAACTGCCCAAAGGCGACTATACGCTTTACGCCATTGCCAACCTCGGACACGACGCGGGCGAGCGGACGCAGGATTTCGTTCGCTCGCTGCGCGTCGAACGGGAGCCTGCGGCCCTCGCGGATGCTCCCTTTCCCATGTCCGCGCAGCAGGCCGTCACCGTGCGCGGCGACACGCAGATCGCCGTATCTTTGCTTCGCGCCGTGGCAAAGGTCAATTTCAGCTACACCGTGGCTGCTGATTTCGCAAAGTCTTTTCATGTGAAGTCCGTGCAGTTTCGCAGCGCACCCCGTTCGGCGGCTCTCTTTGACTTCAGCCGCGCCGAGAGCAGCGAAGCCGTTGCCGACATGCCGCCCGTCGAAGCGTCGGCAACGGCCTATGCCGCGACCTGCTATTTATTGGAGAACAGGCAGGGAGAGGTTGCAGGCATCGGCTCCCAGCGGCAGAAAGATCAAACCCGCGCCCCGGAACATGCCACCTACATAGCCATAGCGGGCGAAGCCGACGGAACGCAGGTTGTGTACCGCATCTATCTCGGAGAAAACAACACGACGGATTTCAATGTCGGCCGCAACCGGGTTTACAACATCGACGCCCGCATCCTCGGTCTGAACACCGTGGACTGGCGGGTATCGACGGCAGAACTCACCGTCACGCCATTTGCCGAAAACCATGCACCGGGGGAACCTGCGACAACCGAACTGCGGCTTACATCCACGAACAACCCCGAAAATGTCTATTACTTGTCCTATCATATCGACGCCGGGACGGGGATAGTCGCCATCGACGGCGTGAATCGGAACCCCGGTACGCCTTATCCGTTCTTTTCGGGCAACGGAACAGTAACGGCCGGTATCAGCTATACGCAGGCAGAGCCGGGCGACGTGCGGCTCCGTCTGACGGTTACGGACAAATACGGATTCAGCATGGAGCGTGTGCTGACAACGGTATTCAAAAACCCGGAACTGACGATAACCTATGCCCAGCAGGGAAATGAACTGACGGTTTATGACCGGGCATATATCGACTATACCGTGTCACAACCCGGTTACTCCGGGAACTACACCGTAAAAGTGGAAGGTGTTCCGTCCGTGTACTATGGTCGTTATGGCTCCGACGTTCCCCTGACGACATTCACCCAATACGGGAACGGCACAAATACATTACGGGTGAAGCCAAATATGCTTGGGCCGAACCCGCTGAAAATAACCGTAACCGACACCGACGGCCACAGCGCGGAGATCATCACATCGGTAATGGGTATTAAGACCACCGCCGACCTCCAACCGACATTCAGCACATCGGGGGGCTTGCTCTATGTTACCGTGGAATCTTCGCAGCCCGTAGTGGACGACCTGACCGTGAAAGTGACGGCCAATGCCGACATATATTCTTTCGGTGGGGCCGTGACAAAAAAGCAGTATATCGTAACGGTGAAGATTGAAGCCGACCATACGACAGGAAAAGGGTCTGTATCATTGAGCGGGTTAGGGAGTTACGCCACGTTCACAGTAACGTCTTATTCCGCGGAATTTAAGCGCACATCGGATAACGGATTGGTCGAATATAAATTGCAGTAGAAAATGAAAAGGATAATGAAAACTATTGCCGTATGCTTGGCCGCGTTGCTTTGCGGCTGTTCGATAACCGGGCATCTGGAGCGTCGCCAATACTGCGCCGACGTGTTGCACGTCAGCCGCGAACAGCGCGAACGCGAGCAGCAGACCTACCAGCCGCCCGCCTTGAAGATCGAATGGGACAGCAACCGTTTCTACCTCGTGCCGACCGAAGTACAGGAGAACGGCGAACGTATAATGGCAATGCAGATTCAGCAGGTAACCATACGCGCCAAAGCCCGAACGCTTCCCGAACGGCTGGGAAAGGTCATAATCGACTTCGTGATCGACATGCCCCGGCAGTTGCAGGGCGCATGCCGGAGCGTCATCGTAACCCCCTATCTGCACAAGTACGGCGAAGCGCATGCTTTGCAGGACATCACCATTCGGGGCGGGCTGTTTTCACGGGTGCAGCAGCGCGACTACTGGCAGTTCGGCAAGTATGTCCGGGCTTTCGCACCCGACAGCAGCGCCGAAGCCCGCGCTTTCGCCCGCTTCGTGAAATATCCCTATCCGGAGGGCGTGCGGCTCGACAGCGTGGCGGCCCATCCCGGCCATATCTCGTACTACTATTCGCAGGAGGTCCCGACAGACGAAACGTCGAAAACGATGCTTGTAACCTTACAGGGCCGTGTCGTGGCCCTCGACGACAGCAGCTACACGCTGCCCCCGTCCGATACGCTGACCTATCACGTTTCGTCGATGCTCTCGTTCGTCGATACCACGACGCGCTACAAAATAAAGGTCATAAACAAGTACGCCACCGTGCAGGACCGCAACTACATTCAGTTTTTGGTGAACGACACCCGTGTACTCGACACCCTCGGCAGAAACACCGCACAGCTCGGTAAGATTCAGGCACGCATGGCCGGACTGATCGCCCAGCAGGAATTTTTCGTCGATAGCGTCGTCCTGACGGCCACGGCATCCCCGGAGGGCAGTTTTACCCGTAACCGTGCTTTGGCACAAGGCCGCGCCCATGCCCTCAAACGCTACCTGCAGGAGCGCATCGGCCCCGAAGTCGATACGCTCGTCCGGGTGCGGTGGGTGGCCGAGGACTGGCCCGAACTGGCGACCCGCATCCGTGGTGACGAAAGCCTGCCGCACCGCGCCGAAATGCTGGAGTTGATCGCCGCCGAGAAAGACCCCGACCGACGGGAGCGGCTGATCCGCGAACGATACCCGGCGGATTATCGCTATCTTAAAGAAAGCGTCTATCCGTGGCTGCGGGCCGTGACATTGCGTTACGACCTGCGCAGGCAGGGAATGATAAAGGACACCATTCACACCCGCGAGGTCGATACGGCTTATATGCGGGGTGTGGACCTGCTGCAAAAGCGCAGGTATGCGAAAGCCCTTTACAACTTACTTGAATACCGCGACCGCAACACCGTCGTAACGCTCCTTTCGCTCGGCCATGACGCGCAGGCATTGGAAATCCTCGACGGGCTGGAGCAGTCCGCGACGACCGAATACCTCAAAGCCGTGGCGTGCTCCCGGCTCGGTCGCAAGGTAGAGGGCCGCGAACATTTCCTGACGGCCTGCGGCATGGACAAGCGGATGCAGTACCGCGGGAACCTCGACCCCGAAATAACCGAACTTTTAAAACAATAAACCATGAAAATAGGACTGATAGACGTAGACGGCCACCACTTCCCGAACCTCGCGCTGATGAAGTTGTCCGCATGACACAAAGTCCACGGCGACAGCGTGGAGTTCGCCGACCCCATGTTCGGGCAGTATGACCGGGTGTATATGGCAAAGGTGTTTACGTTCACTCCCGACTATCCCCACGTTTTCCCCTGCGAAGTCGTGAAAGGCGGAACCGGGTATCGGGATTATGCGCGGGTCCTGCCCGAAGAAGTGGAACACTCCTGCCCCGATTACGGGTTGTATGATTATCCTGCGGCAGTAGGTTTCCTGACCCGCGGATGCGTGAACCGCTGCCCGTGGTGCGTAGTCCCCCGTAAAGAGGGGGCAATCCGGGCAAATGCCGACATTGAGGAATTTTTAGGCGGACGCCGCAACGCCGTACTGCTCGACAACAACGTACTTGCGTCCGGGTGGGGACTGGAGCAGATCGAGAAGATCATCCGGTTAGGGGTGCGGGTGGACTTCAACCAGGGTCTTGATGCCCGGCAAATCGCCCGGAATACCGAAATCGCAGAACTGCTCTCCCGCGTGAAGTGGTCGAAGTATATTCGCATGGCATATGACAGCTCCGCCGTCCGGGACAACGTTCACAGGGCAATAGAAAGGCTGAAAAAATGCGGCGTGAAGCCCGCAAAGATGTTTTTCTATGTCCTCGTTCGGGACGTGGATGACGCGCTGGGCCGCATCGAAGAACTGCGTGCGCTGGGATGCCAGCCCTTTGCACAGCCTTACCGCGACTTTGAGAGCAAGATACACCCCACACCCGAACAGCGGCGACTGGCCCGCTGGTGCAACCATAAACCGACGTTTCACACCGTGAACTACAAAAACTACAAAGAATAACGCTATGAAAAGGAAATCATTCGTAAGCATTTTAATCGTGCTGCTGGCCCTGTTCAGCCTGACCCGCTGCAAGCTGGCAGAGGTCGAAACAATCGACGAAATACCGTGCCCCGGAGTGGGAATAGACACGGTGATAATCCCCGGCTGGGACAATCAGCCTGATGACTAAAACAAATGTCCAGCCTTTCAGGGCTGGACATTTGTTATTTGAACGGATTAAGTTTTGCATCGTGTGCTTTTTTTTCGATCAAATTCTGCCTTTCTTTTTCGAGAATTGATAACACATTTGGCTTGATGTTGGCATTGCGTTTTTTGCATTCCTCTTTTAAGAGGTTAATTCTTGTTTTGACTTCTGAAACAAGAAATTTAATATCCTCTTTTACTCGTTCTTTCCATTCATCGCTTAGTGGGATGCGTGTATATTCTGTTATAATGGTTAAGGTTAATCCATTTGCATTTGCACTTCCCTTTATAGGAGCATAGTGTGTATCGGTAGGAGTATTGAAAAAGAAAGTATAATCACCTTGGATTTTGAATTTATAATCGACTGCGACAAAATCATAAAACTCATGGATTGCACCAATTCGTAATTCTGGTCGTAACGCTTCTCGCGAAATGGGCATAAGATAACTAATTGGCTCAACATCTTCTGTTGTAAACTCCGTGTCGCAGATAATGCTATATTGTTGTTCTATTCTGTCCGCGATCTTTTGCAAGTCGCAATTTAATAGCTCATTATCTGTTATTTTGTTAAGTTCGGATGCGATTTTCTTATCGCTTTCATCGAATCGGGTTTGAATGGGAGTATTGTTGAAGAGATACATAATAGGAATGGGTTAGTGTTTCACAAATGTATGAATAATTATTTTTTAAGCTAAAAAGTTTTATTGATTGTTGTGAGAGTATAATTTCTCTGCATATAATCCATAGGTATGTGATTGTTGTCTGAATTTATATACATCAAATTTCTTTTCTTTTGCTATATTGATTATAGTATCTATGTTACCGTCAAATTTGCATCCTAAATACACTCTATTAATCAAGTTACGCATTTGTAATTTTACCGGTTCGTCTAAATTCAGATAGGGATTAGGAGTTTGCCGCAGTATCAGACGATACTCCTTTTCATGTTCCCACCACTTCGCTTTTGTCAATAGAAAACCGTTGATTTCGTTCTGGGCTTTTTTGGATGGGGTGTTATCAATCCGGGGTGTCTGATAGTCAAATGGTACTATATTGATAAGATTTAAATCTGGAAGTTTATTTTTGTATACAACCTTTCTGAATGAGAGGTAACTATTGATTTTATCGTGAAAATGGTTAATTAAAGAGGTATAAATGTCTTTCATATTGACACCTATACACATGCCTTTGTGCTCGTTGTAATAACTCCACATCAAAAAGGTGGTAGCAGTTTCACTTAAACTACAAATTCCGAAATATTTGGTGAGTTCATTTAAGTCAAAGGACACACTAAATTCCGGGTATTTTCCCTGACATTCGTGCGAAAGGTAACAATCGTAAGGGTCATTCAGAAAGCCTGTTCGCCTGAACCATAATTCTTCTTTTTGCAGCATGGATAAACCACCAGTGGTATCAATGTACTTATATAGAATAGCAGGATGTTGGTCTTTATTGGTCATAGTAGATTCTTGCGCTTTAAATCGTTGATAAAGATACAAAAAAATGCTATTTACCATTAAGATATTTTCACTACCTTAATGGAAAATTTGAACGATATGTTTGACTTGAATAACCTTATCGGTCGTCTCCGGCGAATTGAAAATGATCCTGCAGCTCAATTCGAAGATATTGAAGATGCGTTTAATGATATGATAGGGCAGCCGATTGTTGCGCCAATTATAACCATGCCTGCCGGGATATTGGTATTACGCGCTCGTCAGGTAAAATCATTTAATGAAGTTCAGAGTGAAGAACAAATCAGCTATTTGCCGCAGCAACTTTGTGAAAAATTCGGACGGGCGAATATGCCGGATAATCCCTTATTCTATGGTGTTCTTGTAAATCGAGATAACGAAGAAGAAATCCCGCGTCTAACAAATAGTATTATACTGTCGCTATTTGAAGCCTGTCCCTTTTTTCGAGGACCGATGATAGATGAAGAATATCGTGCTGTTGTCGGATGTTGGGAATCATATAAACCACTTGACGGATTGACGATTATAAATCCAGATTTACGTGAAAACAGGTCCGGGATTAATCGTCAGGTAGCGAATGGACTTTCGAATTTCTTGGCAGAAATTGAAGAATTGCGTAGGGCTGGAGCGGATTTCTATTCTGATGACGAAATAATAAATTTTCAACGATATATGCACCATAAATTTACAGATAACGTTAATGCAGACAGAGAGTACTGGATTCCCGCAAAATTTACGTTTGATGTGTTAGTGCAACCCATTATTGACGGAATATTTTACGAGAGTTCACAAGGACGTGTAGACGATCGACTGAAGGATTGTATTAGTGTTGCGCTTAAACCGCAATCAGTAGATACGAAATTGCATTTTCTTGGGGTCTATGATGTTCTGATAAAAAATGATGGGGAGAAAGTTACGATTTCTGCACCTATATTTCGGAACCTTTAATTGTATAAATTACATGGCCTTTACCTGAATAATGTCGTCCCAACTGGTCGTATATCGTTGGGAAAGGTGTTCGCGGTTCATGCGGTAGGGCGGTGTCGCGCCCTGCGTGGCGAGGCTTATCTTGTTTCGGCCGTAGGTCTTGTTCAAGGCGTCCATGACCGCCATGATCCGCGTATGTTTGTCCCGGTCAATCGGGTCGAACATATTGATTTGTACTCCTTCGTTCGACCGAATATCCGAAAGAACCACGCCCGCACGTTTGTAGCCGTAGCCTTTGGAGTACAAGTCCCGCAGTATCTTGCCCGCATATTTTACCAATTCGATGGTGCTGTCTGTCGGGTTGGGCAGTTTCAGCAGCGCATTTTCATAGCTTTGCGGCTTGTCGGGGCGGTGGCGGTTCGTCAGGATGAACACCCGGATTTCCCCGCAGACGGATTGCTGCTTGCGCAGCTTTTCGGCGCTGGTGGCGGTGAAAAGCGCGATATTACGGTGCAGTTCGCCGTAATCGGAAACGTCGTTGTGAAATGTTCGGGAGGTGCGTATCTGCTGCTTGGGCTGCGGCATATCATCAAACCCTATACAAGCTTCGCCCCGCAGCTCTTTCCACATGCGCAGAGCCGTAATGCCGCCCATGTTCAGGCGCACCCACTCCGGGGATAACTGCGTGAAGTCGTATGCCGTGGCGACGTTCGCGGCCAGCAGCTTCTTTTCGAAGCGTCTCCCGATGCCCCATACGTCGCCGATAGGGAACCGCCGCAGTACTTTCTCTATATCTTCCGGGCGGTGCATGTAGCAGCAGCCCGCCAGCTTCGGATATTGCTTGCACAACTTACTGGCGATCTTCGCCAGCGTTTTGGTCGGAGCGATACCCAAGCTGATCGGGATGCCCGTATTCTTTTTCACTCGTTGCACGATCTCCAGCCCGAAGTCCCGCAGCGTGGCCGGGTCGATGCCCGTGAAATCCATGAAACTTTCGTCAATGGAATAGACCTCGGTAGCGGGGGAGTACGATTTAAGGGTATTCATAACCCGCGTACTCATATCCCCGTAGAGTTCCAGATTGGAAGAAAAGACAGCGACATTATTTTGCCGGAGAAATGCAGCCTGCTGAAAATAGGCATCGCCCATCTTCAAACCGAGCGCTTTTGCTTCATCGCTGCGGGCAATGATGCACCCGTCATTATTCGACAATACGACAACAGGCCGCCCGTTTAGATCGGGGGCGAACATTCGTTCGCAGGATGCGTAGAAATTATTGCAGTCCGCAAGGCCGTACATTATTTTTTGACTTTCTTTATTACATACCGGACAACGCCCCACACACGGAAGTCGCAGTCCGTAGTGACCTCGATAGGCTTGTACTTTTCATTGGCAGGGACAAGCCAAACCTGCGCCCCTTTAAACCGGATCGTTTTCAGCGTAAATTCCCCGTCGATAAAGGACACCACGACATCCCCATCGAGCGGATCGGCGGACTTATCGACCGCCAGCAAATCGCCCTCCTCGATATGCGCGTCTTTCATGCTGTCCCCGACAACACGTGCGAAAAATGTAGCGTTCGGATTCGGGGCTACCAATTTATTCAGATCAAGCGGTTGTTCGATGCTGTCGTCCGCAGGGGAGGGGAACCCTGCGTGTACGCCGCTATCCATCAGAGGAACCTCCAACGGTGCAGTAAGGTCCGGTTTAAACCATTCCAATCTTATGTTTTCATTCATAGTCGAAGCAAATGTATATAGATTTTATATTCTAAACAAGCCAGAATATAACGAAAAAAGCCGCCCTGAAATTGCAGGACGGCTATTCGTTTGAGTGTTTGCTATTTCGGTTTGCGGGTGATTGTATGCTTTACTTTCAGCACGACAAGGTTGCACTCGATTGTCGTTTCGGACTGCGTGGTTTCAAAAGTATCGTCCAGCAAATCGCTGATGATACGGCTGCCTTTCTCGGCAAGCCGCTCTTGCAGATGCGGGTCGTTAGGTTCTTGCAACGCCGACATCGTGCGAGACAGTTCTTTCACCTTTGCAAAGGTTTCGATAATTCCGATTGTCGTCTGTGTGGCAACAGGCGATTTCAGGATTGTCGCCAGCATATAAAGTCCCTTTTCGGTAAAGGCTTTGGGGGCATAGCGGACCTTTGCGGATTTTGTGGTCGAAATTTTCGACCGCAAATCTTCCCATTCTGACGGGGTAAGCTGGAGAATGTACCCGTCCGGGAATTTGTCGGGGTTGTTCTTGATCGCTTCGTTTACGCGCTTCGTTTCGACGCCGTAAAGGGCTGCTACGTCGCTGTCGAGAATCACCTGACGACCCTGAACAACGATGATTTTGTCTTTGATTGCTGTCTGAACTGCATCCATAATATAGTAGTTTATTGGTAAAGAGTTTGTAATGTTTGCGTTGCCGTGTTCAAAACGTTAATGTCTTTGATGATCTTTTCGGGAAGAACGCGGGCGTAGTGCTGCGTCATTTTCATATTCGCATGTCCCATTGTCTTGGCGATGGTGGCAATAGGAACGCCGAAAGACATGGCGGTAGTGGCATAGGTATGCCGGGCCATGTGGAAAGTCATATTCTTTTTGATGCCGCAACTACTTGCAATTTGCTTCAAGTAGGCGTTTACGTGCTGATGCGGGGAACGAGGTAGTACGTAGCTGTCATTCTGATTCTCGTATTTCTTAATTATGGATTTCGCAATATCCATAACCGGGATGATCGACGGAATATTTGTTTTCTGACGGGTAATTTTAATCCACATATCCCCGTTTTCAGCAAGCGTAATGTTTTCACGTTTTAGGTTCATGGCATCGACAAAAGCTAAGCCCGTAAAACAGCTGAATACGAATAGGTCTTTTGTCGTTTCCAAACTTCGCAATGAAAATTTCTTTTGGATGATTAATTTAAGTTCATCGACCGTCAGGAAATTCGGGTCCACAGGGTCAAACTTAATTTTGTAATCGCTGAACGGGTCCTTTTTCAAAAGACCTTTCTTGATGCAGATTTTTGTAACATGTTTGAATACCTGCATGATTTTTTGAACTTGATTGTTTGAAACCTTATACGTAGTGAATAGATAGTCTGAAAAATCATCGACGAAAGAACCGTCGATCTCCGCGGCGTACATATCCGAACGGTGATGTTTTACCTTGATGAAATCCGCCACCCGGTTATATACAAGGGTAATACGTTTGTAGGTCGAAAGAGAACGGCATTTGCCGATCATATCCTTTTGATGTTGCTTGTACTCTTGGAAAACGCTTAATAGGGTAGTGCTGGAATCATCAATCCCTAAAAAAGCATTTTTAACTTGCTCGGCAGACAGCACAGGACCGCGCAGAAACATTTCCTGATAGGTAGTTCTGATTCTTGCTTCGATATTGCGCAGTTGGCTATTTAGGGAACTTGCTCCCTTTCCATTGATTTTCTTTGTTTTGCTGTCCCATTCCGTAGTTTGCGGGTCAATTTCCAACTGCGTGAAGAATTGTGTCGTCTGCTTATTGACAGTAATACGCCCCATAATGGGCAATAATCCGCTCTTTTTCTGTTGCTTTTTTACATAAAAAAGCACGCTAAATGTGTTTTTCATGGTTACTTTTTTTGGTTACAAAATTAGTCTAATTGTGCCTTAAAACTCTGACAATCAGCGGACAACTGACGGACTTTTCAAGGAATTCGTAACCAAAATCGGGGAAAATTCGTAACCAAAAATATTTTTGGGTTTTGGTTACGAATTAGTAACGATTTTTTGTCGCAGTTTGGCATTCTGCTGTCGTAACCGCAAAAGAAAAAAGCCTTATAGTAGACAACTATAAGGCTTTTACGTTGCTTTGGCCGTTGTTTGGCACTTATTTGTGCCGGCTTTTAGCATTTTCTGTACCCCCTCAGGGGCTCGAACCCTGGACCCCAACATTAAGAGTGTCGTGTCTCCTGCGCGGACAAAAACTTCGTTTTCGTCCGTAACCAACTGAGCTAAAGAGGCATCAATCGTTATCCGATTGCGAGTGCAAAGGGCTAATAAGGTAAAGTGTATAACAAAGTGTATAACAGAAATATTGGTGTAACTTGTTTGCAGTTAATAAATTAATATTGATAAATGGATAAAGTTTATGTGGTAGGAAATCGGCGAAAAATTTTTCCCTCTCGCCGTTCGTCTGTTTTCGGCAATTTTCAGTAGCTTTTGTTTCTATAAAGAAAAAATCCCCGACCGTATGGCCGAGGATATATGCTACAAGTACTTTAATTGACCGTGTGACGCAATTTCAAAAAATTCATTTTATATAGCCCTTAAAAATTATGTCACTTGATTAACAAAGCATCGTATCGTGTTTGATAATCATAGTTAAACAGTTCTTCATCGGAGCAATCCTTTTTTAATATGCAATCCAACTCAAAACCGCTACATATTCCATATCCCAAATATCTACTCTTTATTTGAATCAATTTTCTCCGTTTGAGATTATTCGTACAATTGTCATAAACTTTTTTGAATGGCATCGGTAATTGTGCTGATACTTTTCTACGTTCAGCCATCCATTTATCCCAATAGCGCATATCATTTTTTAATGCACATCGCTTTTCTTCCACGCTATATTCCTCATAATCTGAATTAATCACATCAAAGAAATCCGAATATGCTCTATGTACCATTTTATCTGGAATCACCCTATGTCGTTCTGTCGGCTGATAATTGGAATCACCCAAAGTAAAATAATAATCCAATAATGAAATCAATCTCTGCTCGTAGCTTTCAATGAAGAACTCGCCATACGCCAGTGGTGCTCCTGACCCACCATGTTTCCCGACAACTATTTTATCGCATACATCATGTAAGGCTTCTTCATATTCTTTCCATACAGAATGTTCTGACACTAAAATATCCTTAAACTTGTTGTTACAATCCAACAGTCGATTATTGTATATTTCTACCTTACATTCATGTAATTTGGTCGCCAACCATGCCTGTATATTAGCATCCCATTGTGAGCCGAGCGAGTATGATAATAATGAATCTATTTGTTCCGAAAATCTTTGGTAACGGTCTATCTCCGTGGTGGAACAATTAAGAGGGTAACATTCATTAATGCGCCAAAGAATCATATCTAAATCATCTTGATAAGGCGTTTCAGTCGCAAACCACAACGTGACAAAATCATTTACCGCCGTGATATGGGGTATATCTCGGAAATATCCGATTCTATCATAGAAACCGTAACGTTCAGTACGATGCAAACTATCGAATCGTCGTTGATATTCAGCTATCTTGTCTTTTGATGGCTTGCCAAATAAATAAGGGATAGAATCAGCATCTCTCCACTTAAACTTAAAATGGATGGTATCATAATATGTCTTGATTGTAAGTTCCGTTGAATCTTCTCTAACCTGCTCAATCTGCCTTACCTGTCTATTGCCACAACCAAGCATTATTAAGCCAACAACAAGTATTAGTATACAGTTCTTTATCATCTGTGACACAATTATAAAATGTTCATTTTATATAGCCCTTGAAAAATATGTCACTTAATCTTTACCGATTTTTCAACCCCTTTGTGCCACTCTGTTTCATCGTCCCATTCAATCGTTTGAACGATTACATACCCTGTCTTATTAGGGGCGATCCTTACTAAATCGGGCGCATCGCCATTTATAGGGTCAAAAAGGCATCATGTGTATATACACTCACTATTTCTTTCCACACTCCCTTACGAAGTGAATATACCTTATAGAAAACAAAGCGGCTAACAGCTCTCTCAATAAAGCCAATTTCATCCGTACCATCACCATTCAAATCACCCTCGTTGGTTAAGCGCTCAATCTGAAATTCAGTTTCTATGGCAGGAATTGTTGGATTACTGAATGTTATATTATTGAGCTTCCCATCATCTACTTCATCAAGGCTGTAATATTCAGCAGGGTTTGATTCGCTGTAAGCATATTCGATCTTTCCATCACCGTTAAAATCCCCTTGTATAGTATCTCGTTCATAACTATCTCCTATAATCGAATCGGTTTGTTCAGTTTGCCTTATTCTATTTTCTACAACTATATTCGCTGGATTCCTATTCCCACACCCAACAATCAGCAGGACGAATATGGGGAGTAAGTAGTTTTTCATCGTTCGTTTTCTTCTTTGCAAAACAATCCTTTGATTTTGTGCCAAGCATAGTATTGCCATTGCCAACGCATCAGACAACTCGTGTTGTTTTCAATGGTCTGACGGTTGGGATTCAGTTGCGCTCCACCTTTCTCTATCCATATCGTATCTCGCGTTTCGGGCTGAATCAATAAATCGCCATGACGCTCATAATAAACTTTCAAATAGTGTTCGGGAAAGGTGTAAACCGAATCTTGCGGAATAAGTACATCGCAACAGTAAGTATTTCCAACAGCATATATTGGAGCATATTGATATGTGTCCCCCATTTTACGGAAACCCATATATAGTTTATCAGCCTGTTGCTCTGAAAAATAAATATTAGGCATCGCGGCTACAAAATCCAATATAAGAATAGCTGTCCAAATCCATACTTTTCCAAACTTGGCAAAGTTCGGAACGTCTGTCGATTTAAGAAATATCGGCAGAATAGAAGCCAGTAATATGAATCCGAGACATAAGAATAATCTGGCCATTAGGTAATTGGATAATATGGAATCATTTTCACCAATTCCAAGAACTGATATATCATCCGTTTTATACCAGAATATAAGCCCTGCAAATACAAACAAATATGTCCCTATCGTAATTAACTGTATTGGCTTAGCTAATTTACAGACATTAAACCATATAATAGCCAATGCAACAGCAAACATCCAAACACCATCAATCGTGGTGTGCATTTCCAACGATGGCCAAATAAGGAATAAAACACGGTAAAGCACCCAATAGGCAATCGGGCTGACAACAATGTAGAGCGTTCTTACAAGTATGCTTTTAAGCGTGGGATTGAGGGTCATGGATGAGTTATTGAGTGGGTTAATTCATTGATAGAACAAGTGACGCAATTTGTAAAATTCTCTTTTATATACCCCTTTAAAATTATGTCACCAACGAACCAATAAACTTTCTCCAACGAATCGCTCAATTGGAGAAAGTCTATTAATGTCCCTTATTTTACTTTTGCTTGATAATCAATTTTGAATTGATATTATCAATAGTTACCGTTCCGAAACGTTCCAAAACAGTCTGGCCGAGTAATAGCGGCGCCTGCTGATTATGTACGACTGAAGCATCAACATTACGCAGAATGGCATCGCCAATCTTGATTTCACGCAGACGGA
>OLZA01000053.1_pt1 | contig 83983 bp, 88 predicted proteins | sample 1673431 | NCBI WGS metagenome assembly OLZA01 (sample SAMEA103958111, study PRJEB25191) | human gut metagenome | biome: human-associated habitat [ENVO:00009003]; feature: intestine environment [ENVO:2100002]; material: feces | place: Germany | collected 2013/2015 | reverse complement strand
AAAGCAGCATTTCGGGACGTGCGTCAAAATTCGGATCGTCATACGTTCCGCCCGAAACCTCCGGCTCCACCAGCCGGCCGGGGTCAACCGACGGCAGGCCGGTAAGCAGCGCCAACACACTGCAATAGGCCAGCCGGCCGCAATACAGCTGTATGGAATCCTGACGTGCCTTAATCTGCTCTACCCTTACGGCGTCGAGGTCGGCACTGCCAGCCACGCCCTTTTCGCACCAGGCTGCCACCTGTCCGTAGTTACGCTCCAGCTGGCGCTGCCAGATGGAATTCTGCTCCAGCTGTGCCGTAAAAAGCAAGATGCCGAAATAAAGATGGTTGACCCGTTCGCGCAGGGCATACAGCCCCACTTCTACCTGCTGCCGGTCGACGGCGGCTCCCGCCCGGATGTCGGTCTGGTTGCTCTTGATTTCGCCGCCATCCCAAATGGTCTGGTTCAGTTCAAGCATGGCCCGGTACTGATCCTGCGAAAGTGCGTCAACCTGCACGCCCGGAAATTCAAACGGAATCTTCGTCACATCCGACTGCCACGTGCCCTGCGCCGTCAGCCGGAGCTGGGGCAGATAACCTCGGGCTGCATTGTCAATCGAATACTGTGCCAGACGCTGAATGATATTCATGCGCGACAATTCGGGATAATGCCGGCGCGCCAACTGGTAGCAACTGTCTATGGTCAGTTGCGCACGGACTGCGAGCGGAAACATCCACCCTGCCGCCACCAGCCAGACTATCAGGTAAAAAAGCTTTCTGTTCATGAATTGAGTTTTAAACGTTGGCGTATGACCCGGACATTCTCCTCCTTGCGGCGCTCCAGAAAAGCGGCACGCTGTGTGGGATCAGCCACAAAGAAGGGGTCAATCAGACTGCCGGCCACAAAATAAAACACGTTAAGCGACACCATGTCGATAATGAGATCTTCACAGGTAATGGGAGCAATCTCCCCCTTACGCACGAGTTCGTCCACCTCGGGCTGCAGATGACCTACCACGGTCTGCATCAGACAGAACATCGGCTGGCGCACACGGTTCATGCGCTCACTGTCGGCCGCTGAAATTTCGTGGAGCAAAAAGCCTGGCAACCCGGGATTGGCCGCCAGGAAGTCAAAATGCGACCGCAGCCCTTCCTCAATACGCTGCATGAAGGGCAGATGACTTTTCATAAAAGCCTGAAGCAAAGCGTGCCCCATCAGCTGCAACTTGGCTTCGAACACCTCATGAAAAAGGCGTTCCTTGGTACCGTAATAATAATGAAGCATGGCATGCGTTACTCCTGCCCGCCGCGCTATGGCTACGGTTTTGGCGCCGGCATATCCCTTGGTCAGGAACTCAGCTTCGGCGGCCCTCAATATGGCTTCCTGCCGGTTGGATTTCTCGTCTTTCATAGTCAGCATGCTATGGACGCAAACCATAGCTAACAATTTTGTTAATATAATCGCAAATGTACGAAAAAAAACATATCCGACAAACTTGCGCCTCGTTTTTAATATACCCCGCCTTTTTTTGCGACCGGAAAAACCATCTTTCTCGACGCCAGTCAATCCGCAACCCAACATCCGGCACCTCATTCTTTTTACAAGCCACCTTGTTTGTTTTTCCCGGCATCTGAAATTTTTTTCTCACCCCACGGCTCGACACAGCAGCCACGCGCTCAAAAAAAGGCTAATTATTAGTAAAACATTTTACTATTATAAAAAAAAGCCATAACTTTGCACCCGATAACACCCAACGCACATAACATCTATACATCATGGAAGCTCATGACGGACTCCTGGCGCGCGCATGGATTATTCAACTCATCCATACGCGAAAAGCGGTACGCCTGGCTATGCGCAGGGCTCTGAAGAACAGTGGAGCGGGTATTAGTTTTGAAATGTTTCAAGTGCTCAACTGTCTTTGGCAGGAACACGGCATCAGCCAGCAGATGCTGGCCGAACGCTTAGGCAAGAACAAGGCCTGCCTGCCCAACCTCATGACACAACTGGAAAAACGCGGTTACATATACCGCGAGGAAGACACTCACGACCGACGGAACAAACTGGTTTACCTGACCCCCGCCGGAAAGGAGTTTCAGCGCCAGGTCATGCCGGCCATCTACCGCGTTTACCAACATATTGAAGCTTCGCTCAGCCCTGACACCATCAGTCAGAGCCAGGGTAACTTAAAGACATTACATGAAATTCTGGAAAAATTTTAAACACTTCCTGACGGGGCTTATCCTGCTGGCCCCTCTTCCTGCCGCAACCCAGCCCCGCCTGCTGCTGAGTGTAGACAGCCTGCTGCAACTGGGCATGGCGCAGAACGTGCAGCTGCGCATCCTGCGCCAACAAGAAGAGATGGCGCGCTCAAGGGCCAAAACGGCCCGCACGGCCAAGCTTCCCGAGGTTCAGGTAGGACTGAAAGGCGGCTACCTGGGGCAGCCCATCGTGTTTCGCGAAGGACTCTCACACCCCACCCGGCCACAGTCGCCCCACTGGCTGCAGAACTACGAAATCGACCTTTCGCAACCCATCTACCAGGGAGGCCGGATACGCTATTCCATAGAAAAGGCCGACATCGAACAAAAAATTGTCGAACTGCAGACCCTGCAGAACGAGGCCGACATCAAGCTCGCCCTGCTGGAACAATACATGCAACTCTTCAGCCTCTACAAGCAGCAAACGGTACTGGCCCGCAACATCGAAGAATCAACCAAGCGCCTTGAAAACATCAAGAGCAAGAAACGGCAGGGCCTCATCACCAACAACGACGTGCTGCGCAGCGAACTGCAACTGACCAACGACCGCCTGGCCCTGCAGGAAGTAGACAACAGTCTGACGCTGATGTCGCAGCAACTCGACATTCTGCTGGGTCTGGACGAGCAGACACTTATCGTACCCGACACGACCCTGCTGCGTCAAATCAACCCCACGTCGGATTATGCGGACTATCTGCAAAAAGCATATCGTGACGACTGGACCATGCGACGCCTGCGTCAGGAAACCCAACTGGCGCTCAACAACCAGCGGCTCGTAAAGGCGGAATTCCTGCCCCAGCTCTCCCTTTACGCCGGCAACACACTGGCGCGCCCCATTACCCGCACCATGGCCGACTATTACAACAACAGCTGGAACATCGGACTGACCCTGAGCTATCCGCTCTCATCGCTCTACAAAAACCGGCACAAGCTGGAAGAAGCCCGTCTGAACATCGACGCCTCACAGCAGCAGGAAGAACTGCGCAAACAGTCGCTGCGCATGGAAATCCGCACGGTCCTCATCCGACATCAGGAAGCACAGGACCGCGTCAAGGCTCTGGAACTTTCAGTGCGCCAGGCCCGCGAAAACTACCGCATCATGCGCAACCGGTATTTTGGCCAGCTCAGCATTCTGACCGACCTGCTCGACGCCAACAGCGTGCTGCTCGACGCAGAACTGCAACTGACTACGGCCCGTGCCCGCGTCATTTATACTTACTACGAATTACAAAAGGCCTGTGGCCTGCTATAAAAACATATAAGTCATGGTATCACTCCAACAAAAGCGCCGGCAACTGCGGCGCGTCCGCATCCGCAACATCATCATCAACGTAGTGTGCATCATGCTGGTGCTGTGCGGAATCAGCTGGACAGCAGCCTACTTTTGGCGCTATGCCAATTACGAAGTCACCAACGACGCCTTCATCGACCAGTATATCGCTCCTGTCAACATCCGCGTAGCCGGTTACGTCAAGGAGGTACGTTTCAAGGAACACCAGTATGTTCATCGTGGCGACACCCTTCTTATTCTGGACGACGAAGAATATCGCATCAAGGTCATGGAAGCCCAGGCCGCCCTGCTTGATGCCGAAGGCTCAAACGAAGTGCTTCACTCCGGCATCCGCACCTCTGCCACCAATGTCGACGTTCAGCAGGCCAACATCGATGAAGCAAAGGCCAAACTGTGGCAAGCCGAACAGGACTACCGGCGCTATCAGAAACTGCTTGAGGAGGAATCCGTTGCCCAACAACAGTTTGAGCAAGCCAAGGCCACCTACGAATCAGCCAAAGCGCGCTATGAGGCCCTGATAGGGCAGCAACGCATGGCCCGCTCCCAGTTTACGGAAACCAACCGGAAACAGAAAAACATGAAAGCCGCCATCATGAGCCGCCAGGCTGCCCTGAAACTGGCCCGGCTCAACCTGTCGTACACCGTAGTGACGGCGCCGTACGACGGCTACACGGGCCGCCGCACACTGGAGCCGGGGCAGTACGTTTCGGCCGGTCAGACACTGACCTACATGGTACGCAATCAGAACAAGTGGGTCACGGCAAACTACCGCGAGACACAAATTGAAAACATCTACGTGGGACAGAAGGTACGCATTACCGTCGATGCGCTTCCGGGACGCACCTTCTGGGGACGTGTTACGGCCATTTCCGAAGCCACGGGTTCCAAATATTCACTCGTACCCACGGATAACTCTGCCGGCAACTTTGTCAAGGTGCAGCAGCGCATTCCCGTGCGCATTGAGTTCACGCAGGTGGATTCAGCCGACATCAGCCGCCTGAGGGCGGGCATGATGGTGGAAACAGAAGCCATCAAACGCTGACAAATTCCATCTTTCCCGACAAACATCATCAACCTCCGATTTCTCTGACAGCACATGGTATCACTTAATCTGCCGCTACGCTCATGGGTGCCGCAATGGTTAGGAATCATTGTGGCCTTTGTCATCATTCTGCCGGTATCCATGCTCAACGGAGCCTACACGGGCAGCATGCAGGAGGTTTCGGGCACACTGGGCGTGCTGAGTGAAGACATCACCATGGGCTACTACGCCACTTCGGCCGGCATGGCCGTGGCCTACCCCATTGTTACAAAAATCAACACCAACCTTACGCCCAAGACCATGCTGCTTTGCGACCTCACGCTGCAGGCCATTCTGAGCTTTCTGTGTGCACGGTCGACCAGCATCGACCTGATAATCTTTCTCAGCTTTCTGATTGGTTTTCTGAAAGCCTTTGTCATGCTGTGGTTTATTTCAAACATCAAAAAGTTTTTCAGTCCGCACGACATCCGCAGCGAATTCTATTCCTACTTTTTTCCCATCGTATTTGCCGGCGGACAACTTTCCATGGCCCTTACAGCCCAGCTGGCTTATTACTACGACTGGAAATACATGTACTATTTCATGATGATTATGCTCATGCTGGCCATTCTGCTCATTCTGATATGCTTCAAATATGCCCGAAGGCCGGTATATATCCCCTACAAGGAAATGGACTTCCGCAGCATGCTGCTGGCAGCCTCCTCGCTGCTCATGGCCATGTATGTGCTGTGTTACGGAAAGACGCTCGACTGGTTTGCCTCGTCCAAAATAATCTGCTACACCCTGCTGGCCCCCGCCCTGCTGGCCCTGCTGCTATGGCGCCAGCAACACGCTGAAAAGCCCTATGTCAGCCTCAAGCCGCTGGGCAGCTGGAAGCGGCTGCTGGGATATTTCTACATGCTGATGATCATGTTTTTCAGTTCTACCAGCACCCTCGTAACCAACTACCTGACAACCATACTGAAGGTTGACAGCGTACACACCAACAGCCTTTGCCTGTGGCTATTGCCGGGCTTTGCGCTGGGCGGATTCATCTGCTTCTGGTGGTTCAGGTGGCAAAGATGGCGTTTCCGTTTCCTGATTGCGGGCGGTATGTTCTGCTTTGTCATTTATTTCGCCATTCTTTATTTCGGCGTCAGCCCCACCAGCACTTATGAAATGCTCTATCTGCCCACGTTTTTCCGCGGACTGGGCATGATGACCCTGATTATTGCTTTCGGCCTGTATGTAGCCGAAAATCTGGAATTCAAATATTTGCTTTCCAACGCTTTCTTCGTCATTCTGTTCCGCTCTGCGCTCTCGCCCGTTTTGGGCATGTCGGTGTGTTCCAACGCACTCTACCACCTGCAACAGAAAAACTTCTATCTGCTTTCGGAGTCGGTAACAGCTGCCGATGCGCTGGCTTACAACAATTACACCTCCTCGCTGCAAAGCGCCCTGGTGCAGGGACACGGCATGAGCGAAGCCGAACAACTGGCCACCACCTCGCTCTACAACACCCTCTACCAGCAAAGCCTGCTGCTTTCGCTGAAAGAGATGCTGGGCATACTGCTTATTGCCACGCTTATCATTGCCGTGGTATCTCGCTTCATTCCTTTCCACAAGACGGTGCGCGTCAAGGTGCTCAAGACCGGCAAGGACATGATCTAAAAAAACAGCCGGTCGACCGCTCCCTGCATTCGGTGTATGCAAACCCGGCACTAAAAAAACTTTCCTCCCACCTTTTTTGTTTCAGGTAGGAGGAAAGTTTTTGAAGATGCTTCCCCAGAGTGTGTTATCTTTTCCTTAAACGAATGGAATAAATGGAAGGCTTTCCATCGGAAGCCAAAATCTTTATCCGTATTTTGTCCGTCCGTACCATTTGCTCAAACAAAACTCTGCGGTTGGGTTTTCGGATCAACACTCCCCTGATACAAGTCGTTCCACAATCCGTCCGACTGATAGGCAATGCTGTATTTCAGGATTCTGTTCTGCCCCGTAACAATCAGCATGTTGTTAAAATCCGATTTTTGAGCGAGTGTCACGTCCAACGTAGCCAATGAATCTCCGGTCCATGCGGTAGAAACGTCGCTGTCAATTGCATATTCTGCATCCTACCCACGTATTCAACATACCTCACCCTCTACGTTCAATATCCCGGCTATGGTAAGTTGCCCCGTTTTATGTTTTTTTAAAAGCCCGTAACGCAGCTCGCGCATACTCGTCACGTTTTTTTTCCTACCTTTGCCCTGTAACAACCGGCTACCCACACCTTAATCTATTGCTGTCATGTGTTTTCGGAAACGCAGGAAAAACAATTTCCGAAACATATTTCCATGCCTCGAAATGCATATACGGAGAAAGGTGCGCGCCAGCCCTTACCATAACTGAAATCTACTTATCCTCAAAAAAGACTATGAACTACAAAACTTACTCTCTTGCGCGGCTCAGCGTATGGCTCACGACACTATGTCTGTGTCCGGCCCTTCCGGCAAACGCCCAGGTGCGTGAAACGCAACCTCCAACTCCCCTGCAACGTCCGGACCATGTCAACAACGCAGACCTGCGTTTTTTTCCACCCGTATTCAATCAGGACGGCGGTTCCTGCGGTTCAGCCTCACGCATCGGCTATATGTTTACCTACGAAATCAACGCCTATCGCGGTACCGACGCTTCGCTTCCCGAAAACATCTACCCCACCCACTTCACCTGGCTGCTTACCAACAGCCATTCCGGTAAAGAGGGCATGGCCCGCGCCAATGGCGTGCCCAACTCCGTAGTGTACGGCGGAAACACATACTCCCGCCTGTTCGGCAATCAGGACTGTGCCGACCCCGATTTTGGCTGGATGCAAGGCTATGACAAATGGTATTCGGCCATGTTCAACCGTATTGAGCGCAACTCATTCTCACCCTATGGGCTGGATACGGAAAAAGGCCGCGAATATCTTAAAAACTGGTTGTGGAACCACCAGGGCGACAATCAGTACCTCGCCGGCGGAATCTGCGGAATTGGTGTAGCCAGCGCCTGCAAGCAGGCCGAAATCGGCGATGACCCCGACGGCACCAACCGGGCAGCCGGCGTTGTAGGACAGAAATACGTCACCCGTTGGGGCGACGGCGTTGACCACGCCCTGACCATCGTGGGCTATGACGACCGCATCGTATTCGACCTGGACAGCAACAAGGTATATGGCGAACGCGACAAGGACGAGCGTGGCGCATGGATCGTAGTCAACTCCTGGGGCAACCGCTGGGCCAACCAGGGATTCATCTACTGCCCTTACAAATACAGTTTCCCCGTACGTCAGCACGAGGGCGGAGCCTGGAAACCGGAGTTCTACCATGTACGCAAAAACTACCGCCCCTTGCGCACTCTCAAACTGAACATGGACTATGACCACCGCAGCGAACTCAAACTGATGGTGGGTATTTCCTCTGATCCCTCAGCCACCAAGCCCGAAGCCACAATCGAACTGGAACACTTCAAATTTGCCGGCGACGGGCGCACACGGCGCGACCCCATTACGCCGGACGCAGCCACCCCGATGCTCGGCAAATGGGCCGACGGAAAACTACACCACGAACCCATGGAATTTGGCTACGACCTGACCGACCTGACCGCCGGTTTCGACATGAGCCGTCCACTTAAATACTTTTTTATCATTGAGCAAAGCAGCCGAGCCGTGGGCCAAGGTACGATATACCAGGCATCCATCATGGACTACCGGCACGACCTGAAAGGCGTGGAAACGCCCTTCTGCAACGAGCAAGGCAACAGTATTTCGCCTGACGGCGTACACACTTACCTGCAACCCGGCGGAAAGCAAACCACCGTGCTCACAACCGTCGTATGGGGCGAACCGCTGTTTGCGCCCAAAAACCTGCGTGTTTCTCCTGACGCAAAAAACCTGATATGGGATGCGCCACAGCCATCACACCTGCCCCTGCTGGGATACGTCATCAACCGGAACGGACTACCCTCCGACACGCTGATGACCAATCAAGAATGCAGTTATGCAATCGGCACACACGACGGACAAACCGACCTGACATCCTACTCCGTAGCGGCACTTTACGACCTGACCCAAACGGCCGGCCTCAATCCGAAAGAATCAGCCGCAATAAAAAACGATACTGCAAAAAAATGGCTGCCGCAACACTGGACACACACCGAGCTCAAAGCCACTTCGGTAGCTTCGTCGCCGGTATTCCCATTCCTGTCAACTCCGCAAAAAGCACAGGCCCTGCAACTGAAAAACGGGAAGCTCACCATCCCCGACCTGTTCAACACGGCCTACGAAAATGTGACCATCGAATACTGGTTGCGCCCCGACTCCTGGAAAGACTGGAACCAGAGCGTAGGTCCGGGATGGGGAAATTTCCTGATTCATGCCAACAACAACGGGTCGCTCTCTGCCGGATGGGACAGTGACAGCCGCCTCAACTCTGACTCAGCTCTCGTCAGCCCCGGAAAGTGGCATCATTTTGCCTTTGTCATAGCCGGTCATACGCTGACGGGCTACATCAACGGCAAATCCATCGGATCCGTCACTTCAACCAACCGACACGGCATGCCGGCGTTCGGCTCATTACCCTTGGGCCGCGGAGAAAGAGGCGGTATTGACGGACAGCTGGCAGAAATACGCATCTGGAGCGAAGCCCGCACGCCGTCAGAAATTGCCACGGACATGTACGACTCATACACTCCGGCCGGACTTCCATCTACACTGATAGCCTATTTCCCCGGACAAATTGTCACCGGAAACGGCAAGTCTGAACCGGAAAAAGAAGAAACAGATTCACTGTGGCGCGACCTGACCGGGAGACACCACGCTTCGCTGTCGCATCACTGCACGCCTGCACCTTTACCCGACTTCATGCACCGCACGAACAGCCGGAATGTTGCCCTGCAAATTGTGTCTGCTGACTCTTCCTATCAAGCCGGATACGAATATAACTTCAGCTATACGGGACCGTCGGATTTGAACCGCGTTCGCTGGAAACTGAAACCACTGGAAAACAGAAAAGGGAAACATAAGAACATGGCTGAACCGGAAGAATGGGAAGTTCTGCATCCTACCATATCCTTCCTGCACGCCGGCTCTTACCTGCTGCAACTTACCGGACAGACCGAAAACGGTCAAGCGCTGAACGACACTGACACCATTAAAGTAGAACAAACCGGAATTTCAGCCGACATAACCTCGTCGAGCATCATCGGACGAGCCGGCGAGCGCCTCAGCTTCCGTCCGTCCTCTCCCATACCCGGCGCATGCTACGAATGGACGTTAAAAGGTGCCGACCGTCCGAGCGTTTATGCCCTGAATGCCGGAGCCACCTACGAACAGCCGGGGCACTACCGCGTACAGCTCAAGGTGACTGATCCGCTCAGCGGCCGTCGTGCCACCGAACGGCTGACTCTGCTAATCAAGCCCGTAGCGCCGGTTGCCGACTTTGAATGCAGTCCGATGAGCCTGCTGAAAGGAGAAACCGTCACGCTCACCGACAAGAGCCGTTACGCTCCCACCCAATGGAACTGGCAACTGGACAGCCGCCGCCTGAGTCTGCGCACAGAGGGCCGACACCCGCAAATCCGCATGGACGAACCGGGCACCTACGACATTACGCTTACGGCCACAAATGCTCAGGGAAGCAATGTAGCCACACGCCGGCACGCACTGGTAGTATGCAACGCCGACAGTAAGAACGGACTGAACTTCAACCGTGAGGAAGCTGCCGTCAGCATGCCTCAAAGACTCTGGGCCGACTCAACAGAACAAATGACCGTTGAATGGTGGATGAACCCGTCAGCCCAGCGTGCTACATCAGGAATTGGCTATTCCGCCGCCACCTGGCAAATTACGGGACGCGACAACGGTTCGCTCGTATTTACAGCCGACAGCGCCAGCTGCGATGCCGGCGCCGGATTCCTGCAACCCAACCAGTGGCATCACTATGCCGTAAGCTTTGATCAAGGTACTGTACGTTTCTACCGCGATGGCGAGATTTTCAGTTCCGCCTCACTGTCACGTACGCTCAAGAACACAGGCAAGGACAAGAAACAAACCGTAAAACGCCCCATCACCAGTATTCCGGCAGCGGACACGCTTCGTTTGGGTGGAAAACAAACCCCAATGAACGCCGTTATCGACGAACTGAGAATCTGGCAAAAAGCTTTGTCTGAAACAACGTTACAGCATTACATCAATGCTCCGATTCAGCACATTGACAGTGCCGAAAAGGCCGACCGGCTTTTGCTTTACTACGACTTCAATCAAAACGGCGGTGACGTTCAGGACCGCACCTATGGCAAACATCACGGAAAGCGCACGGCATTCGGTCCCGACGGTGACGCATGGGGTCGCTCAACCGGAGTTTTCAGCCTCAACTTCAACCTGCCGCTGCGTGACCTGACGGAACAAATGCTGCCACAAGCCAAGATGCCCTTTGCTGCCGGACAAACGGTAAACACGAAAGATGCCAAACGATTCCGTGCCTTCAACGCTGCCGACAGCCTGCATCCCGACCGCAAATGGATTATAGAGAACTACGTAAACCAGGGTGACAGCATCACCACCGGACTCTACGTGGACCGCAACAAGCAGGATGCCCTTTGTGTATACACCGGTTGGGACGGATTTGCCAACCGGCTTGAAAATCACAAATGCTATTGCGTATTGCAGCTGCAACCCGGTAAATATGAATTTGAAGTTACGCCCTATCAGGGAACCGGCCTGCAAGGTGGCAGCTTGATCGTTGCCGAGGGTAAGGGTCTGCCCAACGCAGACCAGACCGATCAGGCCATTGCCAGCTGCAGCCTATCGGAAGGACGACTTACATTCGTGCTTGACGAAGCAAAAGAAGTATCAGTCGGTATGCTCTTTAATCTGAGCGGAAGAGCCGGTGTGGCCATCAAAAGCATAGCCTTGCGTCAGGCTCAAATCAAAGCCATTCCCTAAAAAAGAGTACAAGTATCATTATACTGAAGCGGTTTCCTACATCCATTGCTTTAGCCGGGTAGGAAACCGCTTTTTTTCATTTTATCAAAAATCCGCTGTGGCTTGTTTTACCCATCCTTTCTGCGTATTTTTGTTTCCGTCAAATATGCTTATAAGTTCTGACTATGAAAAAATGTACGTTCATCAGTTTCCTGCTTTCTCTTACTATAGCCTGTGGTAGCACTTCATGCGCCCGACAAACAACCACTCAAACCCACACCATTAAAGACAACGGCATAACCATTACCTGGATTCAGGATAACGCGACGCCCAAAACCATGCCGGCTTCATTATTTTCCCAGGAGGCGCAGGCCGTTATTGACAGCCTGGGCATGAAGGAGAGTGGCATTCCCTCCACCATCAGTTCTTTTCTGGTACAAGTTGGAGGAAAAAACATATTGTTCGATACCGGCTTGGGACTGCCCGACAGTCGCCTGCTGAAAGCCCTGCAATCGTTACAGATTTCCCCAGACAACATTCAATACATTTTTCTCACCCATTTCCATGGTGACCACATAGGCGGACTGCTGACAAACAAAGGAGAAACCGTATTCAAACAAACACAGATTTATGCCGCCAGGGCCGAATATGAAGGATGGATGAAAATGCCCCAAAACCAACGGACACAAATTGAAAAAACTGTATCAGCCTATGGCAACCGGCTACATTTGTTTTCCTACTCCGACACCTTACCCGAAAACATCTGCGCCTTGGAAGCAAAAGGACATACACCGGGACATACAGTATACCGCATCGGCCGTTTTTTTATTGCCGGCGATTTGATACACGGTGCGACCTTGCAAATCCTTCATCCGGAGTTTTGTGCTTCGTATGACCAGCAGGCAGAACAAGCCGTCAGCACACGCCGGTACTATCTGGAATACGTGCGCCGGAATCATCTTATTATGGCAGGCATGCACTTACCTGCTCCTGGGTTTTGGGAACCTTAAATTTCACTTCCTGTTCTTTAGGATATCCTGAAACAAACGGCTACTTCACGATGATTTCATCCGCAAACATCCATGCCCCCCGGATACCGTTGGGTTCCGTCGTCACACGGATATAACGTGCCCGATCATTACCCTGAAAGCCATAACGGTGGATAGTCAGTTTTTCTTCTGTTACAGGAATTGTCGTTTCTTCCTGCTTGAGCAAATGGAACTGATGGCCGTCGGCCGATTTCAGGAACTTCACACTGCGAGGCAACCACACCCCCGGCGCCGTAAGTTGCATGAAACTTACTGAAATCTGACTGAAATCCTGCTCCTTGCCAAAATCAACAATCACATCCAGTCCTTGCCCTGAAAATCCTTGCCAGCGCTGATCGGTATATGTCCATCCGCCTTGCAGCCCATCAGTCAGGGCACTGTCGGCCCCAGCCGGGTAATAAGAAGAAAAAGGCCGTACGTAAACAACCTTTGCGCCACGAGCCAAATGGTGTTCAACGACCTCTGCTTCCGGCCGCGGGCCATACTCTCGGGACAAATCAAAAGGATTATAGCCCCTGTTTTTCAAACGGACAACCTCGGCCAAAGCATTCCGCCGGAAACGCGTCCAGCACTTGGATTCCGGTTGTGTCCATCCCACCTCTGCCAAAGCCAGCAAGCGCGGATACAACATATATTCTGCATGAGCAGGAGTCGTCACATACTCTGTCCACAAATTAGCCTGCACCCCCATGATACCGGAATGACTGGACAAACTGAAAGCGGGATCGTAAGCATAGACTTTTTGTAACGGCAGATAACCGCCAATGGCTTCCGGCTGCGTAAACGGTGCATCTTGATAACTGTCAAAATAGCAGTGGCTGCCCGGAGTCAGCACAACCTGCATGCCGCGCTGCAAAGCAGCAGAAGCCTTGTCCTCTCCCCTCCAAACCATTACAGCCGAAGCTTCGGGTGAAAGTGAATCACCTATCACCTCGTCCCATCCAAGCAGGTATCGGCCGTGGGCTTTCAAAAATTTTTCAATACGACGAATCAAATACCCCTGCAACTGTGCGGGGCGCTGCAGTCCCTCCCTTTTCATACAGGCCAAACAGTCGGGACACTTGGCCCAGTGACTTACATCAGCCTCGTCACCGCCTATATGGATATAGGCAGAAGGAAACAAATCCATCACTTCCGACAGCACACCGGTCAAAAACGTAAAAGTCTGTTCCTTTCCTACACAAAGTTCACTGCCCGGTTTCTGCCCGCCTCCGCAAGCCAATTGCGGCAAAGCATAAAGCACTTCCTCGCTATGAGCCGGCATTTCGATTTCCGGAATAACTTCAATATGGCGCTGACGGGCATATTCTATAACTTGCCGCACATCGTCCTGCGTATAATATCCACCTGTTGCTCCCGAATCCGTGGCCTCACAATAAGTCCTGCCGTTGTTCCACCAGCTTTTCCAATCTGGAAACGGACGATAAGCCGTCTGTTGCGTCAACTGCGGATACCGCTTTATCTCCAACCGCCATCCGGGCCCGTCGGTCAGGTGCCAATGAAAACGATTCATCTTGTAGCGCGCCATAGCATCAATTTGTTTCATTACAAATTCCTTATCGAAAAAATGGCGCGACACATCGAGATGCAATCCCCGCCAGGCATACCGGGGCTCGTCAGTGACAGTAACGCAAGGCAACATAAAAGTATCAGCATATTCAACCTGCATGGCGGCTCCGGCCAGTTGCTGCAACGTCTGAAAAGCATAAAACAACCCTGCCGGCTCAGCTGCCTCTGCCAAAATTCCGTCTGTGGTCACCCGCAACCGATAAGCCTCAGGCCCCATCGCTGACTTGTCGACCAAATCAAACCGTATGGATGCAGGAGTGTCCTGCAAGACAAGAGACAAATCAGCATGTGCCATGTAATTGGCAAGATCGGTACGATCGGTCCCCGTCAGATTTGAGGAAAAGAATGAACGTTGGCTCAGAGCGAAATGCCCTTTCCCCCATTCCAGACGCTGTGGCTGAGGCAACAGGGTTGGCCGTCCGCCACATCCGATTGAATCAGCCTGCCGTACTCCAATCTCAGCAGCAGCCGGTAGGCTTAAAAGACCCCAAGTCACAGTATGACAGCAAAAACGCTTCAAATATTTCCATGTTCTCATCCTTTTTCCTTTCTTGAAAATTGATTATTGACATTATTTCCTATCACTCATCTAAGAAAAAATATCCCCGTCTGACCATACACTGCCGCATATAATCAAACAGGGAAAGTTTGTCTCACTATTTTTGTACAAAAATATCAGTGCTGCCCACACACTTATAGGCCAGTGTGAAAGACTTCAGAAATACCGCTTCAGGGAATAAAGACCTTTTGTCTGTTGACAAAATAGGTACCCTGCTGCAAGGACAGTTTCTTATTGCCTTTAAGCACATTGTCATAAAAGCATCGTCCTCCCGCATCATAGACCTGCACACGAACAGGATTTACGACATTAAGATTCAATACACCTTTTTCTGTATGAATCTCGACGGCATCATCAGTTTCCGGAATGGTAGAAATACCTACCTGACTATCTTCTTTCTGATATACACGTACCCAGTCAAAGAGTGTTTCATAAGTATGATTGACATCAGCATTCTGAGCCCAAGAACCATTACCTACCGACTGGTTAAGAATAATATAAAAAGGCTTATCGAAAGGCCACTGTCCCTGATTCAAGGCATTGGCGTCACTCTCTTTCTTGGTATAAGAACCTACTTGCCGACCATCTACATACCATTTCATATCCGTGGCCGTCCACTCAAATCCATAAGTATGATAACGGTCCATGCTTACCGTTTCATTGAAAGAAGATTGCGGATCCGTCTTATGTCCCAGATTGTAGGTCCAGTTGGAATGTACGGTATGATAGGCCTTATTCTCATTGTCAATCTGCTCAAAGATATCAATTTCGCCACACGTAGGCCAACCGTCATGCTGATCCTCTGGCATCAGCCAAAAAGCCGGAAAGTTTCCGGTATGAGGATTGGTCAGAATACGTGCTTCGATTTTTCCGTACTTAAAGCTGAACTTCCCCGAACTCTGGATACCTCCTGTAATCATCGGTACGTTGTCAGTTGCCTGATCGGGATTAGGAATGGCACGTGCCACAAGCTTGCCGTCTTTCACGTAAATCACCTTTTCACTATCAGAAAGCCAGCGGTTCCAGGTTGAACTCATACGCTTACAACGGCTCCACACTGTATCGGCCGGCTGACTGCCGTCGCTTCCGTTGAACTCATCTGCATATATCAACTTGTATGCAGCACTTTCGGTAGGTTCAAAATTAGCCGTAAGAACAAGGTCACCGTTTACGCTATCGGCAGGAATCGTATAGGTTCGGTTCACCGGAACCGTATATTCACTCCACTGTCTGTTACCATAAACATATTGTGGACCGTCAAAATTATGTCCGTGACGAATCGTTATGAATTCCGCTTCATAACCACTGGCCGCAGGCGTAGGAACAATAGTCAGACTTTGAAAACAAGGAACATTAAGCGGCAGTCCCGTATACCCTGAACCGTTAATACTGCCGTTTACGGTATTTACTTCCAACGGATGTGAAGCTTGATGGACATTAAGTAAAAAGTCAACCACGTAACCGGCATTATCAGCCAGTGTCTGACTGCTGTTTCCTGAAGGATCAATTTCATTCCAATCAATCTTCAGACGCGCACGATACACTCCTGCCGGCAAATTTGCCGGCAGGGTAAAAGAAGGCATACTCTCCATTGAAACCTCTCCAGGAAGTGATGAAATTACGGTACCTTCACTGTTCTTCCCTTCATAATAAGTATACGAAAGCAACTCACTGCTCATTGTCGGAGTGCCGTCTGTGTTGAGCAATGCACTGAATTTACCATCCTGATTAAGGTCAACATACAGATATTCATGCATGGAATGCCCTGTATAATTTACCGTAACGTTTACTTCGTCTCCGGGAATCACTGAAACCTCCTTGGAAAGCATATTCTGATACACGTGATTGTCTGAGGCCGGTATTGTCACCGTTTTCGAACCTCCGCGTGTTGCATTCAACGTAAAGGAATTCAACTTACGGTCATCACGTCCGATTACCTCCGACTTGTCAAAACTGACAGGATACTCTTTTCCGGGTTCCACCTCAGGCTCATCTACCTTTTGCTCAACAAAAAGCCCCTCAATACTTACGGCTCCTCCACGCATAATCTCGGCAGGAAGTGTCAACTCATCATTTCTAAACAAATAAGCCGGATAAGTTACCGTAAAATATTGCGGATTGCCATGCACAAGGCTATCGCCATTCAGGTTATACCCGTAAGTTACCTTTACACCCTCATAACTGAACCCTTTTTCCGGACGCATCTTGATGACAAACGGCTCGTTATAGGGTACCTGCAGATTATTTATTTTCTGATCATCGGAAGTCATCACCTCGCCGTTTCTGCTTGCCGTGCTGACGCTGACGTTGTCGCCATGTACATCCATCATTACGTCAACTATCATTCCGCCGTTATCCTTAATGGAGTTGGTCGTTGTCATACGACCGGCCGGATCCACATTACCCCAATCCACCTTGAAACGCATACGGTAGAATCCTGAAGCCAAATCAGCCGGAAGCGTAAAGGCCGGCGGATTAATAAAATTACGAGCATTGCCGCTTATTTTACTTCCGTCACTGATATATCCTTCTGTATTCTCTACGGTTTCCACATAGGAATAGCTCATAATGTCGCTCCCCTCCGGAATGGTATAATTTGAATTCAATTCATAGCTGAACTTACCATCATTACCACGGTCAAGATAAACATAGCCGTTCATCCATGAAGCAGAGAAATTGAATGCCGGTGTAAGTTTCTCTCCTGCCTTTGCCATAAACATCTTATCGAGCATCGGACGATACAGCAACTGCGGATTCTGACTGCCTACGCTGAAAGTCTGATCGCCTCCGGCAGAACCGTTAAGACTGATAGAATTCAAATAATTTCCGGATTTGTTGGACACTTCATCCGTATCGAAATTCAGGACATAGTCACCCCGGCGGAAACGGGGAGCTGATTCTCCGTTAATTTCAATTTCGTCAATATATGCAGCAAAGTCCGAGGTCAGCGTGTGTGGAGATTCACAATCGGGAACTACCACCAAACTGTGAATGTCAATACCTCCGGCTCCCTTTATGGGGAATACGGCGTCAAACCATTTTCCGGGCTCTGTTTTTGTAGTCGACAATACCCAAAACTGCTCGGCCTCGGGCGACTGGTCAACGCGTTCACGGCGTTTTCCCAGACCAACCAGCATGACACGTCCCGAAGTAGGTGTGCAGATAAACACATGTACATACTGCGTCGTTGTGGTCAGTTCGAATGTATTCTTCAAATCGACACGCGCACCAAAAGTATTGCTGCCAAAACGCGAACGCTGAACAGCCAGAATCTTTTTCGTACCGTTGGGCGTAATACCCATTTCCTCGTCAACTTCGTTCAGATGATTGTTCACCACCTGCACATTACCCTGAAGTTGCCCTGTCCGGAAGGGTGAATTTTCCCACGTGTCATAAACTCCTATGGCTTTGTAACTGTCAGCAGTTTCAAAGTCAACACCGTTTGTTGTCTGGCCATAAGCCAACACCGGCAGTGTGCAACAGGCACACAGCGAAATATATTTCTTGATTTTTTTCATGGCTGGAAGATTAGAATACTGATACAGACTGCAACAAAGGACAAGCCTTGCTGTCTAAGATTGAAATACGCACAGCCTTGGCCTGATAGCCATTGCCGTAGTCAGAAGTGCTGCCGTTAAGCGGAATAATACGCTTGTAGCCTATGGTCGTACACTGCACGCCCGAGGCCGTATCCTGCCAAGTCTGGCCGTCGGCACTGATTTCAATTTTGAAATTCTTGACGCGCTGTCCCAGCTTAATGTACTCCATGAGCTGCACATAGTGAATGGTTTGCGGCTCATCCCATGTCAGGGTAATCGTAGCCGTGTTCACTCCGTCGTTAGTTGCCCAGTAAGTATCTTTGTTTCCATCGGTCAGATTCGTGGCCTCATAGTTACGCGAAGCACCGGCCGTACGGGTCTGGTCAGCCGTTACGGTTGCCTCCGGCGCCAGGTCGTGCCCCAGTCGGGTGCGAAGCAGGTCGCCCAATTCCTTCAGGCGGGTCACCACCGATTCGTTCAGGCTTCCCGACTGGTCGGGCGGCATATTCAGAATCAGGGTAGCATTGCGGCCTACCGTTTCCAGATACATTTTATAAAGGGCATTCAAATCCTTTGGACCATCGGATACATTAGAGTGCCAGAACCATCCGTTACGGGTTCCCTTGGCGTCCGATTCGCCCGGTAACCAGAACCAGCCGTTCTCCGTGCCGTACATTCCGTTTTTCTCCGGTGCGTAACCGCGGTTTTCGGTCGACCAGTTGGTCTCACCGGCCCAACCTTCCTCATTTCCAATCCAGCGGGCTTCACCACCTACGCCCCACAACACGCAATTGGGACATACTTTATGTACCGAGTCACGCAGATTGGGCACATCATAATATGTTGACGCATCAATATTAATGGTCGTGTTCTTACCCCCATAATAACCGTCACCGCCATTGGCTCCGTCGAACCACATTTCGAACTGATCACTGCCATACTGTGCCAACTCGGCGCACTGACGCAGGAACACATCACTCACATACTGCGACGTACCATAAAGCGCACTGTTACGGTCCCACGGCGAAACGTAGAATCCGTATTTCATGCCCAAATCCTTTGCTGCTGCGGCAAAATCACGCGGAATATTGGTCTGGCGGCCATATTCATTACCGCTGCGCGTCACATTGTGGGTTGTCGTTTCCGTTGGCCAAAGACAAAAACCGTCATGATGCTTCACCACGGCAATTCCGCCCTTCATGCCGGCTGCCTTCACAGCCTCCAGCCACTGACGCGGATTAGGCGCCGCCGTAGGAGCAAATTTGGTTTCGTCCTCATTGCCGTATCCCCATTCCAAATTGGTATACGTATTCATGCCATAATGGAAAAAGGCATAAAATTCCGTTTCCTGCCATTTCAACTGCCGGTCAGACGGCACGGGATGAACGGCAGCCGGCTCATTGTCCGGATTACTGAGAGTCTGGGTGACCAGCTCAAATTCACTCTGGGCCTTTCCCGTTGCAGACACGGCCGCAAAGGCTAAAAGAGCCAGGAAAAAAGTATTTTTTTTCATAATAAGATTATAAATAACCGACATTAGGTGAATATCGGCGTAAAGATAAACATTTTTTTCGGCTTCAGGCATTTAAAACCTGAAATACACTTCTTTCCGCTCACAAAAAATACGTTCATACAACAAAAGGCGCACCGGTTTCGGGTGCGCCTTTTGCTATACGCTTATGGTATCGAACAAGGGTTGCAGCAACTTGGGAATTTCAATCCCCTGCTCTCTGATGGCCTGCAAACAGCCATCGGCTTTCGCGGTCAGCGTAAAACACATCTGCCGCCGGTCGCTCTCGCTCAACTTACGCAACAGCAGGCCTTTCCTTTCGGCCTGACTGATAATCTTGGAAGCGTGCGAAGGGGTCAACCCCGTACGCTCAACAATAGTGCCTGCCGTTACCGTTTCGTGACCTACGCTGCACAACACCATGGCTTCGTTCAGCGACAGGCCATACCGCTCCTGCAAACTGGATTCCAGAGACGAGAGAGCCTGAAACAGCTCTCTCATCACACAAATACACTTTATTTTCTCCATTTTCCGACTTTAAATAAACAGATTGACGTTGGCCTGTTCCGCCCGCTCCATATAGGTGGCCACGCCGCCTATGGTAACGTTGTCGAGCAATTCCTCACGCTTCACGCCCATGACGTCCATCGACATTTGGCAGGCAATGAATTCCACGCCGTTCTCAATGGCCTGCTGACGCAGTGACTCCAGCGACTCGATGCCTTTTTTCCGCATCAGGTAGCGCATCATGCGCGAACCTACGCCGGCCATGTGCATCTTCGACAGCTTCAGGCGGCGCGAACTGGACGGCAGCATCATGCCGAACATCTTACCGGAAATGTCCTTCTCGACCTGTGGCTTCTGCTCCTTCTTGATGACGTTCAGGCCCCAGAAGGTAAAGAAGATGGTCACCTTCTTTCCCGTAGCGGCGGCACCGTTGGCCAGCACAAACGTAGCCAGAGCCTTGTCGAGGTCGTCGCTGAACATGATGAAGGTCTTGCCTTTTTCCGTCTCCACCACCTTGGTGGCCTCGGCCCGGCAGGGCGTGGATTTTTCCAGGCGTACCGTGTACACGCCGTTGGCCGAAGAGGACGACAGGAACCGATGGCCCGTAGTGCGGCACCAGGCCTCGGCGTCGCGCGGGAACCCGGCATCCGTGGCCTTTACCTCCAGACAGTCGCCGTCGGCCAGCGTCTCCATGCTCTTTTTCAGTTTCAGAATCGGACCGGGGCACTGTATGCCGCAGGCATCCACCGTCAGCACCTTAGCTGCCGGGGCTTGCTCGGCCGCCGGGGCACAAGCTGACGCACAGGAGGACGGAGCCTTTACCTCCTCAGGCGGCAATACGGGGGCTACGGCAGCCGAATAGGTCTTGAGGCCGCCAATCAGGTTGCGCACCTCCTTGTAACCATTGGCTTTCAGAATGTTGGAGGCCAGATAGCCGCGCAGGCCCACGCCGCAGTACACCCACACGGGCTTGCCGGTCGGAATCTCGCCCAGGCGCTCCCGCAAGTCGTCGAGCGGCACGTTGACGGCGCCATTAATATGGCCCAGTCCGAACTCATCGGCCGTGCGCACATCCACCAGCGTCACGCGGCTCAGGTCGGCCTCATGCAGTTCGCGCCAGTAGAGCGGATTCATCTTGCCGCTCAGGATGTTTCCGGCCACATAGCCCGACAGAGCCACGGGGTCCTTGGCCGACGAGAAAGGCGGCGCATAGGCGTGTTCCAGCTCGACCAAATCATACACCGTACCGCCACGCTTAATGGTCAGGGCGTACTCGTCAATGCGCTTGTCCACGCCGCTGCAGCCCACAATCTGCGCGCCATACAGCTTACCGTCGGTAGGCGAAAAAGTGATTTTGATGCTCATCGGTACGGCACCCGGATAGTAGCCGGCGTGCGACGACGGATGAATCGTGGCCGAGAGATAGGGCATGCCAAACTGCTTGAGCCGCTTGGCCGGCAGTCCCGTAGCGGCTACGGTCAGGTCGAAAACCTTGGCCACCGACGTACCGATGGAGCCCTCGTACTTCACCCGGTTGCCAAACACCATGTTGTCCGCCACGATGCGCGCCTGGCGGTTGGCCGGACCGGCCAGGAAGTTCAGCCACGGCTTGCCCGTCAGCGGATGCGGGAACTCAATGGCATCACCCACGGCATAGACGGCCTCGTCCGAGGTCTGCAGATACTCATTGACGTAAATACCGTGCATCTCGCCCAGCTGCAAGCCGGCCTCCGAGGCCAGCCGCGTTTCGGCCCGCACACCAATGGAGAGGAGAACCAAATCGGAGTCCAGACTGATGCCCGACTTGAACTTCACCCTGACGCCGCCCTGCGGCTGCGGCTCAAAAGCCGACACGGCCTGCTCCAGATAGAGCTTAACGCCCTTCTGCTGCAAATGGGCATGCACCATGGCGGCCATGGAGTAGTCAATGGGCGCCATCACCTGGTTGGCCATTTCCACCACGGCCACCTCGGCACCGGCGTGATGCAGATTCTCGGCCATTTCCAGACCGATGAAGCCTCCGCCCACAATCACGGCGCGCTTCACCCTGTGCTGTTCCATATACTGCTTGATGCGGTCGGTGTCGTTCACATTGCGCAGCGTAAAGATGCCCTCGCTGTCAATACCAGGCAGGGGCGGCCGCACCGGCGAAGCACCCGGCGAGAGCAACAGCTTGTCGTACGTCTCCTCATAAGTCTGGCCGTCAGCCGTCATCACCGTCACCTTTTTCTGCTTCACGTCAATGGCCGTCACCTCCGAACGGGTACGCACGTCAATATTGAAACGGCGGCCAAACGCCTCCGGGGTCTGCACAAACAGGCGGTCGCGGTCGGCAATCACCCCACCAATGTAGTAAGGCAAACCGCAGTTGGCGTAAGAAATGTACTCTCCCTTTTCAAACAGCACGATGTCTGCCTGCTCCGTATTGCGGCGGATTCTGGCCGCTGCCGTGGCGCCTCCGGCCACTCCTCCAATAATAAGGTATTTCATATCGCTAATCTATTTCGTTTATTTATTTTCCACTGGAAATCTTTTGCAAAGAAAAATATTTCTTTCGACATGACAAAATTTCCAAAGGAAAATATTGAAATAAAATAATTAAAGATGGATTCGGTAGCCCACAGCTGAAAAAGTACAGGCCGCAAACCTCACAAACAACCGGAGCCTTTGTGTATCTTTGAAAGCCCATACTGACCGGCACAAGAGTCGAGCAAAAAAATCGGTACGCAAAATATAGTTTTTCGGACGGTTGGCGGTCTAATAGGTTAAAGACAGAAAAAACAACATGAACGCAAAGGAACAACAATTCATAGACATCATCAGAGAGCATGAGCGCACCATCTATACCATCTGCTACATGTTTTCTGACGAAAAAGACGAAGTTAACGATCTGTATCAGGACATTCTGGTCAGGCTGTGGAAAGGCTTTGAGGACTTTAAGGGGAAATGCAGCGCAAAGACCTGGATATACCGGGTCAGCCTGAACTACTGCATCAATTTCAGTCACAGCCAAAAGCGGAAACACTGCGAGCGCCTGACGCCGTCCGCCGACAGCCATACGGACGCAGGCGCACTGGAAAAGAAACTGCAAATCAAGCAACTATACAAACGGATCAATACGTTGGGACTGGTGGACAGAAGCGTCATTCTGTTGTGGCTTGAAGGCCTGAGCTACGACGAAATCGGCGAAATCCTGGGTATTTCTGTCAAGAACGTCTCCTTCAAGCTGGTCCGCATCAAAGAACAGCTCAAAAAATTGTCAAACATCTAAAACTTCATTTCTATGGAAACCCATGTAGAAAAAGAACTGCAAATACTGAAGTCCGACTATAACCTGCTCAAAGCAGAACTGAAACAGCAGAAAACACTGAACGAAACTTTCCTGAAATCATTAAGGAAACGCCCGGCCACGGCTGTAAACAAGGAAATCAAAAACCGGATGTGGGGCGACATCATCACCATCCCCATGATTCTCATCATCTGCGCCAATATCCATTGGCCCATGCTATTCGGGTTTCTGGTATCGTTATGGGCCTTGGCCGATTTGTGCGCCAGCCTGTGGATATACCAAAAGCTGGACATGCGCAATCTGCTCAATGACGATGTGCAATCGGTAACGAAAAAAGTCACCGCCTACCGCAAGTTCTATACCCGCTCACTCACGGCCGGCTTGATTCCCCTTGTTGCCATGATTACCTACATCTTCATCACCCTGTATGCCCGAGCCTCAAGCCCCACGGCCATCTGGCTGATTACTGCAGCAGGCATCATTTCCACCGCCACAGGCATTGTCATCACGCTGCTCTACTACAAAAAACACGTGGAAAGATGTAACGAGCTACTGCACCAGTTCGATGCCGATACACTCCTTCATCACGAAAAAAACTGATTTCCCCCAAAAAAATTTATCCCCCCGACCTTTTAATCTGTCGAGGGGATAAGTTTATACCACGTCTACATCAAACACGACGACTCCGAGAATTTACAGAACAAGGCGGCGCGGAAAACCGACAAGGTGCCTTCTTAAAAATGTTAGGGCAGACCTAATTTTTTTCAGGTCGGACCTTAGCACACCCCGGCACTAGGAATCGACAAAACCACGCATCTCCAATGCTACGCCCCTACTCCTACCGCACACCTTGACTTTTTGAATCTGTGCGAACAGAAATGCGTCAGAATTACAGCAAGAAGAATGGATGAATCAGTACAGACCAGGCGAAACCGATTTTACTGTAACGGAAAAACTGGCCAAAGATAAAGCCTCGGAAAATGGTCTCCTCAAATAAAGCGGCCAGGGCATCGGTACGAATAAAATGCTCCCATGTCAGCTCATGATTCAGTGTTCCGATAATCGAAAAGCCTATAAAAAGCGGCAATGTGCAGACAAAGGAAAAAACCATTCCCGTCACGAAATTGCCGTCCACCCCCAGCTGATGAAAAAAGTCCTTGGGCTTGTGCAACAGGAGCAAAACAATGACAATAGGCAAGCAGATAATCAGATTCGTCAGCACATAAGCACAAGTCTCCTGCAAATGCAGCGGGTCCACAATCCGATACGCATGGTGATAAAGCACCAGTATCAGAATGGAAGAAAGGGCTATAATAAGGAATCTAGATAACTTACTTTTAATGGTCATGATGTTGCGTTTATTTTTCACTACAAAGTTACATTTCTCTTAAAAAATTCCGGAACAAATTACAAATTATTTACACATTCAGTATAATACACACAAAATGCAAGAAATTATCGAATAAAATAAACGAGACATTTTATACCCTGAGTTCCACATCAAAAACTCAGATTGTTTTTCCTGATTCGAATAAAAACAATCATTTACCACATACTCCAAAAATATTTCCCTAATTTTGCGGCCAAAACGCAATCAGTTATGCAAAAGGATATAAAACGCTTTTTCCATCCCATCAATCAGCAAATGGACATTCCCGACTGCGAATACGACAGAACCGAACTTTGTATTGCTATGGCCAACGCTCTGGCACGCAATACAAATTACAGTCTGTATATCATAGATTATAACCGCAAGAATTTTCTTTACGTATCGTCCAACCCCCTGTTTCTCTGCGGCCGGTCACCGGAAGAAGTGCAACATGAAGGTTATGCCTTCTATTTTGAGGTGGTTCCATCTGACGAGATAAACCGTCTTATGGAAATCAACGAAGCCGGATTCCGGTTTTACTATGACCAGCCGGTAGAGAAAAGACTTGACTTGTCCATCGAGTATAACTTTCATATCTGTTCCTCAGAAAGACATTCGCATCTTATCCACCACAAACTGACCCCCATCTTGCTGAGTGACAATGGGGATATATGGCTGGCTCTATGTACCGTTTCACTCTCACCGGAGAAAACTATCGGAGATGTAGTTATTTCAGACCATACATGTACTGACCGGTATATCTATTCGTTCGAGGGCAGAAGATGGAGAAAACAGTCTGAACTGATTCTTTCCGACCGTGAAAAAGAGATTCTCCAGCTCTCCGTCAAAGGAATGTCGAACACGGAGATTGGAGAAACTCTCTTCATTGATGCCAATACCGTCAAATTTCACAAGAAGAAACTCTTCGAGAAACTACACGCAGAAAACATCACTGAGGCCGTGGGTATCGCAGCCAATCTGAGGCTGATTTAGGAAGACGATATAGAACTTCGGCAGAGTGGCAACTGGAGGATGGGTAGTGATGTATTCCTCCATCTTCTTCCGTTCAAGTTCATTACTGATTATTAGTACCAATCATTTTTAAGGCAAACTCCAATACCGTATCACGGTTTTTCATAAAATCATTTACATTCTGACAAACTTTATAATCAGGCATGATACTTTTTCCCTCCATTGGGAATCCGTTTGGTGAAAAAAAAGGCTCTCTTGTCGGCAAACGAAAATAAATTCCATTCGTAGTATGGAATGTACGAGGACGATTTCCTGTATCCCCACCAGTCCCTTCACCGATAATTGTCACATCACCACTTTCTTTTAAATCCAATGTGAAACTTTCAGCGGCAGAAAAGGTATATGTACTAGTCAGAAGAAATAATTTACCCTTATATGAATCTTTCCGAGGAATTATTTCCCAATCCGGCGATACGCAATGTGGCTGTGGCTTATGGATGAGGTACTCGCATATTTTTTTACCGTTTCCACTATTTCCTCCTCCATTCTCACGGACATCCACGATTAAATCTGGAAAGTCCTTTACCTGTTGATAAGCTCTGTCAAATTCATCAACAACCGGATCCATCATAGACAATATGCGAATATATCCAATGCTATCCTGTAATACCGTCCATTCCACAGTAGGGTTTTGTTTTTCATGAAAGGCAGATGCTTTTTTCAGATTGAGCGTCAGGCTCACCGTATCTTGATTTCGAATTACCTGATAGGTTGCAATAGTATCGCTCCAAGAACGAAATAGCTTACGGGCGGTCATCAATCTTCGGTTTTTTTCGGTAGAAGCAGGAGTATATTTTTCGTTCGTGGCAATCCATTCTGTAACCGGAATTTTATTTATACTTATAATTTCATCCTTATCTTGGAAGCCATTTTCACGCATATACAAATTAGGCTGATTAATAAAAACTCTTCCTTCAATATACAATGGAGCATAATTGGCCGTATAATCGTTTAGATAAACGGAGGCATGACCCGCATTTAGTGCAGCAAAATATTCTTTCAATATCTTGCCAAAATCAACAGGTGTATTTGCCTCTTTTGCTATTCGTCGTACATACTCTTGATGCAAACTATCCATGTTCAAATGCTTGGAAGGATACAATGAATACTCGTCCAGAGTAACTTGATAGATTTCTTCAAATTCCGCTTCAAAAGCCTCCTTTCCAAGACATAGTTCATCGGCATAATAAGAGACTACTTTTACATCCCGATTATAGAAGTACTTTGCATAAATGACCAATCCTATGAATCCCAATACCAAAAGAATCAAAAGGGATAAAGCAGCTTTCGCTGCAATTCTAATATTCTTCTTCATTGTATGATAGTTTTTTAGTTTTCTGCTGCAAAGTTCCATACTTCGCGAGACTTTTCCACTACCCTGTAGGGTAGTTCTGATTACAGAAACAAAAGTAAAGCATATATAAAGACTACACCCTCCGTAGTTGATTTTAGGGCGTGAAAAAGGGTGTAAATCTTGCAAAAGCTTGATTTACACCCTTTATTGCGGAGAGAGAGGCTCTAAGAGGTTTATTTTAAGACATAGGCAGACGTACCCAATAAGTATATAACTGCTTATGTCTTATTGTTTTAGTTGATACCATTTGAAACTGCCATAATCAAACATTAAATCAGTATTTGGGCGTATTTTTGGGCGTGTGCATTTTACCCATTATTATCAGTTTTCCCGAAGTTGTCAAACCGTGCCATATTTTCGGCTTTTGCCGCATCTACTATTTTAACATAAGGCTTCATAGCTTTATAGTCGCTGTGTCCCGTCCATTCCATTATAACCGAAGCAGGAATACCAAGGCGAAGCGCATTAACTATAAAAGTTCGCCTTCCGCAATGTGTGGTAAGAACCGCATATTTAGGTACTACAACCTCTTTGCGTTCACTACCACTATACGACACGACACTAACAAGCTCATCCAACCCGGCGATTTCGGCAGCTTCATGTAGATGCTCATTCATTTTTACGTTGCTTAATACGGGCAAAGCCTTATTTCCGGGCAAGTGTATTCCCTTGTATTTATCAAGTATTGCAAGAGCATAGCTATTTAGCTCAATATGTAGCCTATCGGTTGTTTTCTTTGTAACAATAGAGATATAAGGAGGAACAGCATCGCGTTTTACGTCAGAAGATTTAAGCCGCGCTACGTCAGAATAACGCAACCCGGTAAAACAACAGAAACAAAACACATCGCGAACAGGAGGTAACGACGGTTTATTAGGGGGAAACTTAAAGTTCATAAAGTGCTGCAATTCGTCCCACGTCAAAAATATGACTTCTTTACAGTCCAATCCCTTGAAGCGTGGGCGATATTGCAAATGAGCAGCACCGGAGTAATAACCGTTAGCGGAAGCCCAACGCAAAAACCAACGAACAAAACCTACGTTTTTGGCGACCGTAGTATTAAGTTGCCCTTCTTCTTTTTGCAGATATGATACAAAGGCGGCAAAGTCAGACTTTGAAAAATCATCTAAGGAAAGTTCCGGGCGAAAGTTCATTAAGTGATGTTTGATACTTGCGAATTTGGTATAGGTTGCTTTCGTCCAATTATTCGTAACACCCATTTCAGAAGTAAACCTATCAAAGACCTCGAAGAAGCCCGGCGATTGTTGCTGGGCTTCTTCTTTTTCATCGGTAACGTGCCGACCGATTGAAGCATAGAAAAGCGGCTTAAATTCTTTTGGCGTTGGCGTTCGGTGGTGTTCAAGTTCAAAACGCGTTAAGACTTCTTCGACCTTAGAAACCATATTAGAAAGACCCCTATTTATTTCGCCCGAAGTTTGCTTATAGCAATTCTTAGAACCGAGCGTTACCCGTTGGCTTTCCTTATCCCATTTGTTAGCCTCAATTACATACCCGGAATGAATATCTATACGATACCCGGAATAACATACGCGCAAACGGATAGGAACGCTTTTTGCGTTCATCCCTTCACGGGTTGATAGTTGAAACTTAACGCTATACTTCATTTCTTATCGGTCATCATTTCGCCGCGCCCGGTAAGCAACCAATGCGCAGATATAGGATAATTAGCCACCATAATATATAAGGCTTCAACTTCCAAGTTCTTATATCTCGGCTGATAGCCCGGCTTAGGGGTTATTCCATAGCCTAACCGCATTTCCCTATAACGCGGTGCGCTAAGGTTGTGCAGTTCGCAGAAGTGGCTCAAAGAATCTATTTTGCCAAGATTGACAAGCATATCAATAGCCACGAAGAACCGGCGGTTTATAGCTTCGCTAATTGGCGAAGTCTTTACTATTGTCCGGGGCATAGCGAAGCGTTTATATTAAACATCATTACATTGTATTCATCTTCCGGCACTAACGCCGTTTCTTTTCCAGCCAAATAAGCATCTTCCAAGGCTTGAAAGACAGAACCGGGGATAAACGGGTAGTAAGCCCGGTTGCTATAAAACATATCTACATTTATTTCTACCATAGGACAGTTATTTTTCTCGAATTTTTGATTTAAGCGCATTTCTTGTTGAAATGGCAGTGTTACCCACCCAAACAAAAAGAAGCGAAATTAGGGGCGTTTCTGTGCGTTTGAGGGTATCACTATAATACATATTATTTTTCCCGATTTCATAGCCTAACACTCTCTATAATAATGTATAACGACTACCACAAAGAAACCTTTTTGCCGAAAGCTACACGGCAGCGGCACATCCGGCATTGCTTTCCGGTTGGGCAGCGGCTTTTTTGTTCTGTTCGGCGAGCATTTCAATGGTACGCTGTTGGCTTTCTATAATAGAGAGCAAACGCGCCTTTTCTTCTTTGGCATCTTCAAGAAGTTTATACAGCATTTCAGAAGGCGTTATTTCGGTGCTTTTTGCTTCCGTGTCCGCTTCCGAGCGTACAGAAAGAAGCATTTCGCCCTCCCCACGCATTAGCCAAACGGGGTTAAGTTGTGGGTATTGTTCGGTTATTGCTTCCAATTTGTCTGCCTTTATAGACCTTTTAATGCTTGCAATATACGCAGAACCTACGCCGATAGTACGGCAAAATTCCCTTTCGCTTATGTTTAGATAAGCTATAAATTTCTTAATTCGCTCTTTTACACCACTTTCATTTTGCATATTGTATCCTAATGTATCTAAACGTTAAAAATCAAGCACACGGCGAAAATTGTATGCTTTTTATTTGCTTATTGTATGCTTTTACATTACATTTGCACCGTGTTAGTTATTCATTCGCAAAGATAAGCAAAAAATTAGCGGACAGCAATAGCGTAAACACGCTAAATTACAGAAAAATAAAAGCTATATGGTACACTCAAGTAAAACAATTAACCGCAATTTCTTGATAAAAGCAAGCGGTATAGACGGAAAAGGAAAGCGCATAAACAAATTAGTAGGCGTTACCGGACTTCTTGAATTGGTTGGCGAAGTCTTAGCAGACAAATTTGTAACAAGAGCGTTCAACACGATGAACGGCGACAGTTGCCGCTGTTGCTTACGTCGTGGGTTAAGAATTACATTTTATTTCAAATAATCACGACTATGGTTGTTAATTTCAAAAAACTAAAAACACAGATAAAGCCTTTCAAGCCGGAAGAAGGCTTCAATGGGCGCAAAGGTTATATGTTCATAGCTACAAAAGAGCAGAAAAATAGGGGCGTTTGTAGCGTGAAAAGACCGGGAAGCAAACGCGGGCTTATAGCCGCTTTGGTGGAGTTCATACAATATGATGCGGATTTCAAACGAGAATTTACACTATAATAAAGGAGGTATTATGGCAATGAACGATAACAACGGGTGCAGCATTTGCGCCGCAGGAAGTGAGAACTACGAAACATTCAGTACCCGGATAGGAAGGAAAAGGGTTAAACGTGTGCAATACGATTACAGGCATACAGACGGCGAACTGTTCAGCTGCATCGGTGGGACATTGGAAGAGTGCAGGGAACGCCGGGACAAATGGCTCAACGCTAAAAAGGCTTGACGGGTAAGGGCGTGTTTTCTGATATGGCGTATCAATATAATACGATTAACAGGGTAACACTATATAAGCCAACGGAAAGAGAACCCCTCTTGTAAAGGCTATAAACCGGTGACGGCGGAAACAGCACCGCAGCGCGGACGCTTCGGGCGTAGGTGGGGCAAACCCACCGCCGCGCACGAAATAGTAACTATAAAACAAAAACATTATGGTATTGACAGAAACAAATAGAAAGGTAGGACGGCTCGGTTTCCTTAGCGGACTGAACCAAGTGAAGATGGGCGTTTACAAAGAGGTGGTAGCCGAATTGTACAAGGCATTGGGAATAAACAACCGTAACAGCTTCTACGCATACAGGGACGGAAAGATAGAACCCAAGGTTACGCAAGCCGAAGCGGTGGAAAGCGTGTTTAACCGGTACGGAATTACTGAAAACATTTGGGGAGCATGAAACTACACGCGCTATTGAGCAAACGGGAAACGCAGGTAGCCGAATTGCTTGCATGGGGCGCGAGCAAAAAGGAAGTGGCAAGCAAGTTATTTGTTTCCACGCGAACCGTAGAGAATACTGCACGGAACATATACGCAAAATTGGGAATACAGAAGGCTACGGAATTGTGCGTATGGTGGTTTTGTACAAAGTGCGGAGTACCCGTAAGTCTTGACCCGTTAAAACGGGCATTTACGGCTGTCCTGCTTCTTTTGGTATTGCTTCCAAGGGAACTGACAGGAAACGGCGATTTGTTCAGAATAGGCAGGGACAGACGGATAGCACGGGTAACAAGGACTTTCCGGCGATACGGAGAGGATGAAGGAACAGAAGATTTTTTCAGAACATATTAAACGGTTGGATCATGAAGAAGGAAATAGCATTGTTAGCGGCAATAATCGTATTAGGCTCGATTTGGATAAGCCACTTAAAGGCACAAATAGACTACGCCGACACAGAATGCCCGGTTTGCGGAAGTTGCGAAGTTTTAGACTTCGGGGAAAGCGAGCATGGGGAAAGGTGTTACTGCTACGATTGCGAAACGGAATTTTACATAACACCAATTACAGACTATGAGCAAGAACAGTATTAACACAAGGGTAATAGACCTCACGCTCGGCGAACTTTTGGACGCAATAGACGCGAGAATTAGGGAAACCCGGAAAGAAGACGCGCAAGGCGAAGACAGCAATATGCCTAAGCCGAAACGGTTTGTTTACGGGTTGAAGGGATTGCAAAAACTTTTTGGGTGCAGCAAAACAACCGCTTCACGCATTAAGGCATCCGGCAAGATTGACAAGGCAATAACGCAGGTTGGGGCATTGATAATAATCGACGCTGATATGGCTTTGGAACTTGCAGGGAAAAACAAAGGGAAACAATAACTTTTTAATAATTCAGCTATATGAATAAACAAGTAATCATTAAGCGTTTGACGCTTGTAAACTTCAAGGGTTTACGGAATGTCGCAATAGATTTTAGCGACAATGTTACAACCATTAGCGGACGTAACGGTACAGGTAAAACGACTATCAAAGACGCTTTTAGTTGGCTTCTTTGGGGTAAGAACAGCGAAGGCGACACCGATAGCAAGTTTGGCATCAAGACCAACGACGCAGACGGTAATTTTATTCCAAACCTCGAACACGGCGTTACGGGTGTGTTTGAAATCATAGATAAGGAAACGGGAGCGGTTGAAACCGTAGAACTTCGCCGCGTACTTGTAGAGGAATGGAAAGTTCCCAACGGGGAAACAAAGCGTGTACTGAAAGGACACCACACCGACTTTTTCTATAACGGTGTGCCATTGAAGACGAAAGCGGAATACGAAGCGCGGATTAACGCCATCATTCCCGAAGCAGTATTTAAGATTATTACAGACCCATACTATTTCCTTACGCTTCATTGGAAGGCACAGCGTGAAATGCTTTTGCAGATAGCAGGGAACGTAAGCGAAGAAGAAGTAGCGAGAGGTAGCGAACGTTTTGCCCTGTTGCTTGCGCAGCTTACCGGAAAGTCATTGGAAGACTATAAGCGAGAGGTAGCCGCAAGGAAAGCCAAGGTAAACGAACAACTCGAAAAGATACCGACAGCCATAAACGCAATTACACAGGTTACGCCGGAAGCACCGGATTATGAAGCGTTGGAGAAAGAAAAGGCAGCTTTGGAAGTGGAGCTTACGCAAATAGACGAATCGGTAGCATCGGAAGCGGAAGCCAACCGGATAGCCTACGAGAAAGCATCGAAGACGCAAGCGGAGATTAACGCGAAACGGACACAGCAACAGAAACTGTTATTTGAAGCCAAAGACAAGGCGAGAAGCGAAGCGTATAAGAAAAACGAAGCCTACAACAAGGCAGAACGTGAACTGCGCCAAGTGGAATCAGACCAAACGAACGAAGAACGGCGGTACAACGCGGAGCGTTCCCGGCTTCAAGGTGACATCAAACGCACGGAAGAAAACAAAAGCAGATACAAGACGCAACAGGACGAACTGCGCGAAAAGTGGTATTCGGTAAGCGCGGAAGAATTTACAGATACTTCCAACCTTGTATGCCCGTTGTTCAAACACGTATGCGCAGACCGGGAAGCATTGGAAAAATACGAAGCAGACCGGGAAGCGGCTCGTAGCAAGTTCTACGAAGATAAACAGGCGCGGCTCGACAACATAAACAAGACCGGAACGCAGCTTACCCAAACGATAGAGGAACAAGACGCGGAAATAGCACGGCTTCAAGGATTGTTAGCCGAAACGGGAAAAAAGCACAAAACCGAAGTTTCCAGCTTCACGGAAAAGCGCGAGCAGTTGAAAAAGACGATGGACGCTAACCCACGTGTAAGCACAGAACCGAATATCAAAGGGGAAGACATACCCGAATGGGTTACGCTTCAAAGCGAGATAGAAACGCTTTCCGCTGGGCTTCCGAAACAGGATAGCACAACAGCGACCAATACCTCCGTACTTCGCAAGCGTAAGGCAGAAATAACCGCACGGCTTGACGAAGTAAAACAGAAATTGAACATTCGCGCAACCATTGAAACCAACGAAAAGCGGATTAAGGAGCTTAAAGCGGAAGCGGAAACGCTGGCGCAGGAAAAAGCCAACTTGCAGACCGAAGAAACCACAATAGACGATTTTGTTACGGCGCAGATGAACGAAGTAGAACGGCGCGTAAACGCATTGTTTAGCCGGGTACAGTTCAAGATGTACCGGACGCAGATAGAAGACGCGAAGCAAGTACCGGACTGCATTTGCTACATAGACGGCGTGAAGTATTCAGACAAGAACGCCGCCGGAAAAGTAAACGCCGGGCTCGACGTGATTAACACGCTTTGCGCGTTCCACGGGGTAAGCGCACCTATTTTTGTGGACAACGCAGAAAGCATCAACGAATTTATGCCGGTAAACAGCCAACTCGTAAAGTTGGTGGTAACTACCGAAGACTTCAAGGTAAACAATTTCTAACCAATAAAAGAATAGCAATATGAATTACAAAGAAATCAAGTCCTACGAGGACGCTTGTAAGGTTTTGGGCGTTCAGCCCATCAGTGAAAACGCGGTAGCAGCTTTCCCGGCAGAAGACCGAAAAAGTATGTTAGCTTACCATAAGCTGACAATAATAGCACGAGCCATTAACGGAGGGTGGAAGCCGGATTGGAACAACAGAAGCCAATACAAGTATTACCCAGTATTCTACTACGAAAATGCCGGGCTCTCGTGTGCGCATACGAGTTACGCGGCTTCGTCTGCGGCTGCGTACTTCGGCTCTCGGCTTTGCTTTCAAACGGAAGCGATGAGCGACTACGCCGCCGCCACGTTCGCCGACCTATACACGGACTTCTATTGCCTTCCGGCTTCGGTGGAGAAAGAAGAAAGCCAACAGAGTAACAAGCAGCCCGGCGACTTCTTGAAAATGGCAACTGATATTATAGAAACACAGTTGCAGCCGTTGGCGCAGGAAAAGAAAACGCGCGGTGTTGTGCTGATTGCTTGCGACACGGACACGACGGACGAAAAAGGAGAAAGCGCAACCGGGGCAATTATTGGAATTGTCGGAAACGGAAAAGCGTTGGCACACGGAGTAGCCGAACTTATGACGCGGAAAGAATCCGCACCGCTTGTAAAACAGGCTACGGAACTTATAGCGATGCAAAGACTACAAGAGCGGATTAAGCAAGAGGGCGCGAAGTTCCTCGCGGAATTATTCACACAACAAGAAAAATAGAAATGACCATGTGCAATATAAAAGAGTTACCAAGTGCAGCCATAGAAGAAGCCAAAGGCAAGTTTGAAATGGCTTGCAAAGAAGCTATGACGTTGGAAATAGTGGGAAACGTTGCGGCAGCGTTCAACGCGGTAGGAGTTGTAACGCTACTTCGCGAAGCATTGACAAACGACATAATGGACGCAGTTTTTATGCCGCTTATGAACACTAAAATAGGCTTTATGACCGACCACACGGGAAAGCCAAACAGCAAGGGACAGACTTTGCCGCTTTATTCGCGCGACGTTGTACGCGATTGCATTATAGACGCGGTTATTATTGGCTTGCTTCCAACAGGAAACCAATTTAACATATTGGCGGAAAGGATGTACCCAACGAAGGAAGGATATACCGCGCTTCTTAAAAAATTGGGCGTTAGGTATATTATTGAGATTGGGCAAGACAAGAGCCAAAGCCCACAATACGCGGAACTTGCCTGTAAGATTAACTACGAGTACAACGGGGAAAAGAACAGTTTTACCGTGAACACAACCGTAGCAAAGAACGCTTACAGCAGCAACGACCAGATACGGGGGAAAGCGGAACGCAAGGCGAAGAAAGCGTTATACGAATACATTACCGGCTCGGACTTCGGGGACGGGGACGAATCAAGTACGGTAGTGGTGGATGCTGTTGCAGTTGAAATTAGGGATGAAGCGAACAAGGGCGAAGCTATCGGGATAGACCAAGCGACGGAGGAAAAAAACGTTATTGCAGAGGATAAACCGCAGCCACAACCACAGCCACAGCCACAGCCGCGACCACAACCGCAGAAGGCAACCGAAAGAAGCAACAACGCTAAACCGGCTTTCTGATTATGGAACTTACCGTTATAGGTTCAAGCAGTGAAGGCAACTCCTACGTTTTACAAAACGCAGGGGAAGCCTTGCTGCTTGAAGCAGGTAAGCCGTTCAAGCACACATTAGCGGCATTGGGCGGCAATTTGCGCAAGGTGGTAGGATGTCTTATAACGCACGAACACGGCGACCATGCCGGACGCATTAGCGAGGTACTTAATTACGCTGTTCCGGTATTCGCTTCGCAAGGAACGATAGAAGGAGCGGAAAAGTACATAAGGAGCAATTACCAACCCAACGCGATAAGAGCTGGTGCCGGAGGTTACGAACGTTTGAATTTGGGCGGCTTCACGGTTATACCGTTCCCGGCGAAGCACGATGCGGCAGAACCGCTCGGCTTCTACATTTGGCACGAAGAAACAGGCGGTATTTTATTCGCTACCGACACCTACTATCTGCCTTGTACGTTCAAGGGGTTAAGCAACATTCTTATAGAGTGCAACTATGACCCGGATATATTGGCGCGTAGGGTTGCGGACGGGGATATACCGGAAGTTCTGCAGGAACGGGTAAGACGCAGCCACCTCAGTTATTACACTTGTTTAGACGCATTGAGGGCGAACGACCTAACGGCGGTAAACAACATTGTGTTAATCCATATCAGCGACGGAAACGGCGACGGTGTGGCATTTCGGGAAGGCATAGCGAAAGCAACCGGTAAAACGGTGCATATAGCGAAGCCCGGATTAAAAATCAAATTCAACAAAACACCATTTTAGCTATGCTTAAAGGATTTGATAAAGAGACCCAACCGCTTACCGAGTACGAAGAAAAGGAACTTTTGCCCGTCATATTAGCCGGGTTGAAGACGAAAACCGGAAAGGACAACGCGGTAACAAACCGGACGATTGTAATGCGGCTTACCATAGCCGGGTACAAGATAGACGAAGCCCGATGCAGGAAGATAATAAACCACATACGGACTACCGACGCTTTACCCGGATTGATAGCCACCTCCGGCGGCTACTTTTTGGCAACGACCGAAAATGAACTGATGGACTACGAAGAAAGCCTTTTAGGACGCGAAAACGCAATAAAGGAAGTGCGTTTAGCCATAGCAAGGCAGCGTAGGATATTGTACGGCGACGCACAGAAGCCGAAAGAAGGAACATTGTTTTAATTCATAGTATGAACAAATTTAATTAAGAAGATATGAAACAGCCCGAAAAAGTACAGACACGCAAGGACGAAGTACGCTTCAAGACTTCGGACATACGCCGGATTATTGGAAAGTATTTGGCGGCAAACGTATTGAAAACGTGGAAAGAAGATTTTTTAGACGAAAGCACAGGCGAAGTAATTACGATTGAACGGAATGAGCTTTTGTTTGAGCGTGGGAAGTACATAGATAACGATTTGGCTACGCGGATAAATTTCAGCATCCAAGCAGAAGACATCAAGGAAGTAGAGGTAAGCAACCAACGCCGCTTAGCCACGCAGAACAAACGGACGGGACTTTACCCGTTTAAGGTAAGCGCGTCTATTGGAATGAAGCGGCATAACTTCATTTTACAGGCGCAGAACGCAACAAAGGCAATAGAAGTAGCAACCGACTTTATAGAATTGAACTTTTCCCAGTCTTTCGACATAACAGGTGTTAAGTTGATGGACGACGTTGTTATCCTTAACGACAGGTTGAGAAAGTATGTAGAAGCACAGGAAGGAGCGAACGAAGAAGGGGAAGAAGAAGACAACGCGGAGGAACAGCGCGGCGATGTCAAGTATTACAAGGTTGAAGCGGAAGTAACGATCAAGACGGAAGACGAAGAAGAACCGAATAAGACCTGCTACGACTTCATTGTACGCACGAAAGACGTAGATACGGCAAAGGTAGTAATAACGGCGTGGATTGACTCAAAGGTTAAGGAACGGACAGAAAAGGACGGGGACGAACGTAAGATAGTGGATATTTCCATACTTTCAGCCGCTCCGTTTGCTTGTAACGCTATTGTTGAAAAGGCTTTTTGCATGGCATACAAAGACGAAGAAGTAAAGTAATTAACCGGGGGCGCGTCTTCCGGCGTGTCCCCATAAACACAGCAAGCGATGAGCCAAGACAGTATAGTTATATTCCGAAACATCATACAGGCGTTGGACGTGTTACCGCCGGGATTATATAAGGAGGTTTCCCGGTTGGTTTACGCATACGCTTTTGACGGCATTATGCCGCCGGAAAGCACAGAACCGACTGCGCTTGCTTTATTCCTTTCTTTCAAGCCGCAAATAGACTTCAACGTTAAGCGGTATGAAAGTTACCGGGAAAGAGGTAAGAAAGGCGGCGCACCGAAAGGGAACAACAACGCAAGGAAGATGCCAAAGGAAGAAGAAAGCGAGGAAACGAAACAACTTGAAACAAGCAAAAACAACCTAAAACAAGCTGAAACAAGTTGCGAAGAAGTGAAACAAGCTAACGAAGATATAGAACAAGGTAAAACAACTAAAAACGACCTTATATCTATATCAGTATCTGAATCTATAAATAATAATTCTGTTGATGTTGTTGATGATAACGCGCACACGCGAGAAAGAGAAAACAACCGAAAGTTTTTGGATGAGTTCTTCAAAGAAACGAACCGGGCGCAAATTGAGGTGATTTGTATGCAGCTTCACACAAACCCGGAAGCTTTGCGGAGCGAAGCCGAAGAAGTCATAGCGGAATGGGAACTAACGGAAGCCACGCACAGCGATTACACCGAACAGGCGCGGCACTTGATAAACCAACTACGGATAAAATACCGTTCAAAAGCGAATAACGATGGAACAGCAAGAGCAAGAAAAGCAGCAGCCGAAACAACCCCAACGGGTAAACTTGGAACTGTTTGCGAAAGCAATAAGGCAAAGAAGAAACTGCGAAGCACGATTTAGAATCGACCGTTACACGCAGGACGTACCGGCGATGTTGCGCGAGTGCTACCGCTACGAAGTGGAACGAAGGGGGCATGTTTTCAACGAAGACGAAGCCACAAAAGACCACATAATACGCGCGGCAAAGTGGTTGCTCGGAGTGAGTACGAAGCCGGGGTTATTCCTATACGGCGAGCCGGGAAACGGGAAAACGACCTTAGCCCGTTCGATTGTGCAGCTTATAGGGACGATATATTATAGCAGCCTTTCCACGGAGCGGAAAGAGGTAACAACCATTCCGGCATCAGCACTTACAGAAGCGGCACGAGGTGAAAAGCAGGATTTGTTAAACCGCTTGAAGGCAACCGAACTTCTTTACATAGACGATGTAGGAACAGAACCTGCGAGCGTGAAGGTTTGGGGTAACGAGGTTAGCCCGTTGGTTGATTTGCTTTACCACCGCTACGACCGCCAACTGTTTACGGTCATTACTTCAAATTTGATTGGCGACGAAGATATAGCACAGCGGTACGGCATACGGGTAGCCGACAGATTTATAGAGATGTTCGACTTAATAGGCTTCGAGAATCCAAGTTACAGACCAAGACTGACAGCGTTAAACAAGCCGTAGGCGCACAGAAACGCCCCGATATTCGACTAAAACGGCGGTTACGGTAAAGTGGACGTGCGAAGTGGGAAAACGCGCCCAAAGGAAGAAAAAAGGCAAATTAGGAAACTTCAAAAAACAAGGTATGAAAATATACATAAGCGGACAGATAACCGGGCTTCCGGTTGAGGAATACACGGAAAGGTTTAATAAGGCGGAAGCCTACCTTACCGGGAAAGGCTACGAAGTAGTAAACCCACTTCGCAACGGCGTACCTTCCGGCGCACGTTGGCAGGAACAGATGAAAGCGGATATTAGGCTGTTGCTTGATTGCGGCGCGATTTACTTGCTTGCTAATTGGGAGAAAAGCATCGGGGCAACTTTGGAACGCGAAATAGCAAAGGGGCTGGGCTTGATTATTGAGTATGAGAAAACGCCGAAACACCGCGATATAAAGGCGGCGATACTAACAGTAATGGGCGTTGATTTCAAATCAATAGCGGAAGACAGCCGTAACCGTTGGCACGTTTACGCCCGGATGATTTACGCGCACCATTGTAAGAAGCGCGGAGAGCATACGCAAGGTATTGCGGAAGAAACGAGCCACGACCAAAGTACGATTTGCTACTATTTGCGCAACTACGATACGGAATACCGGTTTAACCGTGAGTTCAGAGCCGCAGCCGAAAAGGTTGCGACCCTTCTAAGTGAAAAGTTAAGTAACCCAACGGACGTATTAAAGTAATTCGATATGAAAAAGATAGAACAAAAACGTAGGGAGTGTAAACAACCGTCATTACAACAGCTGATATCGTCACTAAAACCGTGCAAGATATTCGATAAAGAAGAATATCAGATACTATTCACACGAAGAAAGGACAATAAAGAACCGGACAAATGGAGCGCAGGTTATTACAGCTTCGATAATTGCTGTTGGCTTTTGGTTGGGTACGGAAAGACTTTAAGAAGTGCGATATTACACCTTAAAAAGCAATTAAGATTAAGATAATGGATATAGAAACATTACAAGAGCGTCAGAGGTGGACGTTAGAACAGAAGATAGACCACGCAGTAGCAACCGTAGAAAGCTATATAGCGCGAACCGGGAAAACGCCTTACGTCAGCTTTTCCGGTGGTAAGGATAGTACGGTTTTGCTTGATTTGGTACGCCGCTTTGTCAGCAAAGAGGTTAAAGGCGTTTTCTGTAACACCGGCAATGAGTTTCCCGAAATAGTGCGTTTTGCGCGTTCAACGCCAAACGTTACGGTTATACATCCCAAACAGACCGTAAAAGCGGTTTTGGCAACATACGGTTTTCCATTGATAAGCAAGGAACAGGCTCACGGGATAAGGCAAGCAAGAACGACCAAAAGCGAAAAGTTGCGTAAGATACGCCTTTACGGTACGGATAGGAATAAAGGGTACATTTCCGGGAAGATATCCGATAAGTGGCAACACCTTATAAACGCGCCGTTCATGATTTCAGAACAATGCTGCGAGTGCTTAAAGAAAAGACCATTTAGGCAGTATCAGAAGGAAACGGGCGAAGTTCCGATTATTGGAACGTTGGCAACGGAAAGCGAAGCAAGGAAGCAACAATACGTTAGGCGTGGTGGATGCAATTCTTTCCGTGAAGGTCATTTAGGAAGTTACCCGTTAAGCATTTGGACGGACGCGGATATATGGGCATACCTACGGAAGTTTAACGTACACTATTGCGAATTGTATAACAAGGGAGCGGTTAGAACCGGATGCATGTTTTGCGGATTTGGCGCACATTTGGAAAAGCCTACTTCTTCACGATTTGCCATGCTTTACGACTTGCACCCGAAAGCATACGAAGTATTCATGAGGTATGAAAATAACGGGATTACCTACCGCGAAGCATTACGCGCCGTTGGTGTGGTTTTACCCGACGAATACAGACAACTTGAATTGTTTAAGTATGGAACAACTAACTTTTGACTTCATAGACGAAATTGTACCCATTCCCGAATGTTCCGGGCTAATGGCTATGAGCGGATATAAAACGCCCCAAGCGTTAGCCGACGAAATGGTACGAGAAGCAAGGATTTGGCAGAAGCAGAATCCGGGTAAAGACGTGATGGAGGTAATAACGCCGGATTGGAAAGAATATATTAACCATAAAATTAAAGAATTATGTTAGCGATTGAATTTTGCGGCTACGTGGGTAACGATGCCGAGATTAAGGAGTTTAACGGACAAAAGTTTATTTCGTTCAACGTAGCGACTTCCGAGCGTTACAAGGACGCACAGGGAAACACGGTAAGCCGTACAACGTGGATAAGCTGCTTAAAACCCGGAGAAAGTGCGGTAGTGCAATACTTGAAGAAAGGTACGCAGGTATTTGTAAGGGGCGACTTTTCCGCGAAGACCTTTACGGGCGCGAACGGCATACAGGTTGGAGTAAACTGCCGGGTAAGGGAACTTCAACTATTGGGTACGAAGCAGGACGCTGGACAACAGCAAGCCGCGACGCAAGCCGGGCAACCGGTGGCACCAGCATCGGCGCAACCACAAGCACCGGCATACGGTAGTAATAACCCGTTCGGAGAAACAAACGATAAAGATGATTTGCCATTTTAAGGAGTGAGTATGAAAACAGTAGTTTTGCTTAGTAAAGTATTCTTTGAGGGGCATCCGAAGGCAGGACAACCGACCAATTTTGCCAAGAGTGTAAAAGACGGTTGCAAACGCCACACGGTAAGAAGCAATTATGCGTATTGGGAAAAGAAGATAGCCGCGTTAAAAAAGCAAGGCGGGACGCTTTGCATACGCCAATGGAGCGGAAAGCCATATAGAAGCCAACAGGAAACAGTTTTAGAAGTACCTGCTTCGGTTGTTGGTATTCAGAAAGTAGAAATAGCGCAGACGGGCGTAAACCGGCTATCGGCACAGGTTGATGGGTACGAAGTCCCGATTTCAGAGATAGCGAAAAACGATGGATTAAACAGCGTGGAGTTTGCCGAGTTCTTACGACCTATTTTGAAGACATCAGAAGGAAACGAAACAACGTTTGCCGTCATTCATTTTACGGATTTCAGATATTAAGAGCCATGAAGGAAAGGATAATATGCTGCTTCTACATTCTTTTTGCGAAGCAATACGCCGTATTTACGGCAGACAAGGATAAAGCCGGGAAATATACCTCTTGCTACATAAAGGGAGATAAGATATTTCTTGCAGCAGTTGCAAACTACTTGAAAAAAGTAGCAAAGGAGCTTCACGCAAGGGCGGAAGCGATAGAAAACGAATTGAAGGAGGGCAAAGACGATGGTAATAAAACGGTAGGATTATGACGCGCGAAGAAAAGATAGCCCGGCTAATTCGGGCAGGTTACAAAGTGGAACGATTAGGGCGGAACATAAAAGCCACGAACAAGAAAGGCTCTTTTCGCGGCTCGGTACATTCCGTACACCTACAAATTTTCGGTTATTGATATGGGGCATAAAGAATTTTTCGACAAGGTGGTAGCCATGCGCAAGGCGCAAAAGGAATACTTCAAGACGCGATTACCTTCCGCGCTACAAAGTTCTAAGCAGTTGGAAGCCGAGATAGACGCGGAAATAAAGCGCGTGGAAAACATATTGGCAGAAAGGGAGAAAGCCCGGCAAACTTCTTTGTTTGGGGTATTTGACCGGGATTTGATAAACAGAGTAGATAACTATTAAAAGTAAGACGATGGAAGATAACAGTTTAAGAATAGAGGTACAGAAACCGGTAGCATATTTGCACCACGAAGCTACAAAATCGGTTATTCCGGTTTTCAAGCCTATAAATTGGCTTCAAAGAAAGTTCATTAAGTGGTTGCTCGGTTTGGAATACAAGAAAGTTTGAGTATGGCAAAGATGACCTTTGAAGAATTGTTGGCAAAAGCCAACGCGGAAACAACGAGGGCAAAGCCACGCCATGAGGAAAGCCAGTTGCAGCGTATTTGCGTAAAGTGGTTTAGGCTTCAATACCCGGAATTGGCTATACTACTTTTCGCCGTGCCAAACGGAGGGGCAAGGAACAAGCGCGAAGCAGGGATAATGAAAGCGGAAGGAGTAACCGCCGGAGTTGCGGATATAATACTGCTGATACCTTCCGGCGGCTACGCTTCACTTTGCATGGAGTTCAAGACCGAAAAGGGACGGCAGCAGGAAACGCAGAAGTTATGGCAACAGGCGGCAGAGCGAGCCGGGAACAAATACGCCATAATACGCAGCTTTGATGATTTTAGAACCGAAGTAAAGAACTACTTACCTCCACCTTATAAGCGCAATACGTGAAGTGTTGGCGAAGTGTTTTAGGGTTTACCGTATCATAATAATACGATAAACCCTTTAATTTTGCGGAAAAAGTGATACGACTATGAACATTAAACAGATTAAAGAAAAGGTTTTGGGTTTCATTAAGAACATCCCGGCAGACAAAAAGAAGCACCTTATAGCCGGATTTATTGTTTGCGCCATTGTAAGCATGTTCTTTGGCTATATTATTGGCTTCATTTCGGCGTTGGTAGCCGCTGCTGGTAAAGAAGCCTACGACTACTTTACGAAGAAAGGAACGCCGGAGCTTGCCGATTTCATTTACTCGGCGGTAGGCGCGGTTTGTTTCCTTATTGTGTCGGCATTGATTACATTGCTTTTTTACGCTTTTGTCATGCGTTCTATTTAGGCTTTTCAAGAAGCATCATATAGCTGAGAGCAACGGCGATAGCCGAAGCGGAAGGGCGCGGCGACCAAACCACGCCCTTTTTTAATAAACCAATAGCGTAAGATAAACATGAGGAAGAAGAAACAAGAAAGCGAAGAAGACAGCGACCTGCGTATAAGCGGCGTTGATTTCGGAAACATAGAGCTGCCCGATTTGGACTTATCGTTATTCGACGTGCTTAACGACGAATATAACGAGGAAACGCGCTACATAAAGCCGAAGGTTTACGAAGTGAAGCCGGAATATGTCTTATACGACAACGCGGTAAAGTTGGCTAAGGACTTGCGGCTGGACTTCGGCGCACGTTACGACGTGTTTGTTAGTGGCAGCTTCATTTTTGGCGACTTCTTAGAAGCGTTCATCATGGGGAATAACGCCAAGTGCAAGAAGATGACTATAAGCACACTTTCGTTAAACCAAAACAACGTAGATAGTTTGTACAACCTTCTTGCAGGGAACTACATAGACGAATTGAACCTAATAGTAAGCGTTTACTTTTGGGGCAACGAAATAAGAAGCCTTATCCCCTATATGTACCGTAAACTTGACTTCGGCAACAAATTCCAATTATCAGTAGCATCCATACACACCAAGACCGCACAGTTTGAAACGTTGGGAGGGCGAAAGGTGGTAATACACGGAAGCGCGAACCTAAGAAGCAGCGGCAATATAGAGCAATTCACGATAGAGGAAAATCCCGAACTATACGACTTCTACGATGACCATTTAAGCCGGATTGCAGAGAAGTACGCAACCATAAGGAAACCGGTACGCGGTAATGACTTATGGGCAGAGTTAATTAAAAAGAAGTTTAACGATTAAAAGAAGGAGGTTTTATGCCAAGTGGAAGCGAAAGCAGAAGCGGCGGTAGCCGGATAAGAAGAAGCACCGCAGCGAGCCAAAGGGGTTACGTTCCGTGGAATCCTTCAATGGACACCCCATTTTAGTAGTGAGTAACACAGAGCCGCACCGACAGCACAAAGACGCGGCGCGGCTCTTAATTCTATTTCAGATGGAGAAGAAGAAAGAAGAAACAACGGAAAAACAAAGCAGGAAAGCGAACATAGCCGACATGGTGCAAAGCCAAGTTTTGCCGTTGGCGGATATAACCCCGAATAAGGGGCAAATTCCCGGCGTTCCTAAGAACCCAAGGCTTATCCATGATGATAAGTTTAAGCTATTGAAGCGCAGTATAGAGGAAGACCCGGAAATGTTGGGACTTCGGGAAATACTACTTTACCCCTACAAAGGGAAGAACATTATCGTAGGCGGAAATATGCGCTACCGGGCATTGAAGGAACTGGGATATACGGAAGCAATAGTAAAGATATTGCCGCAGGCTTTCACGGCAGAGAAGCTACGCGCCATCGTCATAAAAGATAATAGCGGCTTTGGGGAATGGGATTGGGACGAATTAAGCAACGTTTGGGACGCTACCGACCTTGCTAATTGGGGCGTAGATGTGCCGGAATTGGATAAGGTAGAAGTAGAGGAAGAAGCCGAAGAAGATGACTTCAACGTAGAGGAACACCTGCCAAAGAAAGCAAAGGCGAAGTTTGGCGACATATACGCTTTGGGCAAACACAGGCTTATTTGTGGAGACAGCACCGACGCGGAAACGGTTAGCTTGTTGGTTGGTGACAGCAAAGTAGATTTGCTTCTTACCGACCCTCCTTATAACGTGGATTATTCAAGCAAGAACGAAGCGTTAAACGCGGCAGACAAAGGCAACCGCATACAAAAGGACATCGCCAACGACAAAATGGGAGATGCGCAGTTTCAAGAGTTCCTAACGGCGGCTTTCACAAACGCGAACCACCACCTCAAGCAAGGCGGCGCGTTCTACATTTGGCACGCAGGTACGGAAGGGCTTAACTTCAAGATTGCAGTAAAGCGCGTGGGTTGGGACTTGAAGCAGATACTTATTTGGAACAAAAATAACATGGTTTTAGGAAGACAGGATTATCAATGGAAGAACGAACCATGTTTATACGGTTGGAAGCCCGGCGCAGGACATTACTTCATAGCCCGGCGCGATTTGCTTACGGTGTACGAAGAAAAGGACATCGATATAGACGCGCTTACAAAAGCGGAAATGAAAGACTTGCTTAAAAAGTTCCTTCAAGGCTCAATCCCCACGACCGTAATAGACGAAGACAAACCGCTAAGGAGCGAAGACCACCCAACAATGAAGCCGTTAAAACTTATGGGGCGTTTGATACGAAACAGCACACGACCGGGCGAAGTTGTGTTAGACCTTTTCGGCGGAAGCGGTAGTACGTTGATGGCGGCTGAACAGTTGGGGCGCGTTTGCTATACGGTTGAGTTAGACCCGTGTTATATAGACGTGATTATAAAGCGTTGGGAGGAATACACGGGCGAGAAAGCAAAGTATTTGGGAAATTGCGCCAAAGAAGGTAACACCGAACAAAAAGAATAAAAACACCGAGAAATGGCAAATGAACAGAATTTACGCGAGCCGTGGAAACCCGGACAGAGCGGAAACCCGAAAGGGCGACCGAAAAACCGAGTTCCCGAACAACTTGTAACGATATTCAGGAGCAAGGCTAAGGCTAAGAAGTTCTATTGCCTTAGCGCGACCGAAATAAACGAATGGGAAGCCGCCATACTTACGCTATCAGCCGAAGACTTGAAAGTATTGGCGAAGTGGAGCGGCGCACCCTCATACCCGAAAGGGCTGGCGATTGCGGTATTAAGCGATATGAAGAACGGAAAGACTACGACGCTCGACAAATTGCGAGAACGCCAATACGGAAAGCCCACGCAACGGATGGAGGTAACAGGAAAGGATGGCGCGGAACTTATACCGGCGCGGACGCTTACCAAAGAGGAAGCGCAGCAGCTTTTTAAGGACTTGCAAGAAAACTACTAAGGAATGGAGATAAGGGACATAGACGTAATAAAGACGTGGACGCTGCAAAGTACGCTAAACTTTACGCGCTACTTCTTCAAAGAGAGGTATAAGCGTAAGTTTGTCGTAGGCAAGCACCATGTTAAAATCGCGGAAGCCTTAGACCGAGTATTTCGCGGCGAATCTACGCGCCTTATCATAAACATAGCACCACGATACGGAAAGACGGAATTAGCGGTTAAGAACTTCATAGCTATGGGGCTTGCAATAAACCCAAAGGCGAAGTTTATACATTTGTCGTATTCCGATGATTTGGCGCGTGACAATTCGCGCGGTGTGCAGGAGATTATACGGGATAGCAGCTACCGGCGTTTGTTTCCCGGAACGATGCCTACAAGCGTGAACACGCGCAAATGGTTTACGACGGAAGGCGGCGCACTTTACGCAGTGAGTTCTGCCGGACAGGTAACAGGCTTCGGAGCGGGTTTGGTTGATAAGGAAGACGAAGAAGAATTAGCCGCAGAAATTGAGGAACTAAGCAGCATAGATAACGGGAATTTTGGCGGCGCGATAGTCATAGATGACCCGATTAAGCCGGATGACGCAAGAAGCGCGTTAGTACGCGACAAGGTAAACCAAAAGTTTGAAACCACCATACGAAACCGCGTAAACAGCCGGAAGACCCCGATAATAATTATCATGCAGCGTTTGGACGAAGACGACCTTTGCGGCTATTTGCAACGGTTAGAGCCGGACGAATGGGAGGTTTTAAGCCTTCCAGTTATAGAAACGGACGAAGCCGGGAAAGAAGTACCGCTTTGGGAGTTCAAACATACCTTAGAGGAACTGCACGACCTTAAAGAAAAAAATTCGTGGGTATTTGAAACGCAGTACATGCAGAATCCGAAACCGCTTACAGGCTTGATGTACGAACGTGGTTTTAAGACCTACGAAACGATACCCATAACCCGGAAGCATACGGTTAAATCCTATATAGATACGGCGGACACGGGCGCAGACTTCCTTTGTTGCATCATCTACATAGAAACGGAAATAGGTAACTTCATTCTTGACGTGTACTATACGCAAGACCCGATGGAAACGACAGAGCCGGAAACGGCGCGGCGGCTTTCCAAGTATGAAGTAGAACGGGCTATAATAGAGAGCAACAACGGAGGGCGCGGATTTGCCCGGAATGTGGAATCGCAATGCCGTTTGTTGGGCAACCGCAAGACTTCGGTAACGTGGTTTCATCAGTCCGAAAATAAGGACGTGCGCATCTTTAACCATTCGGCGGAAGTGCAGAACCTAACCTATTTCCCGAAAGGTTGGGAACACTTGTACCCCAAATTCTACAAAGACATAACCCAATATATGAAAGTCGGCAAGAACGCCCACGATGACGCGCCGGACGCACTTACGGGTACGGTTGAGAAACGGAGCGGACAGCCGCAGAAGTTGGCAAACATTTTCAGATAACTAAATACTTACAATTATGACAATAGAAGAACTGTTGGCAAAGAGCGAGAACGAACTGACAAGCGTTATTAACGAGTTGAGGAACGGACGGAACACGCCCGAACCTAATTCTTTGGAGTATGCGGCACAGTTTGACCCGAAGCTGCATGAGGTAAACGACAGGCGGAAACGCCCGGACAAACTTGTAGTGATAGACAAAGACAGCGACGAATACGGCGAAGTAAAAGCCATAAACCCAAATGTGGAACTTACCACCGAACAAGGTTTTAGGATTGAGCCGGTAGCGCGTGTTGCGTTGGCTATTCAAAAGCTGATAGTAAAACGTGCTGTTGCTTTTACGTTCGGAAACCCGGTTACATACAACGCCAACCCGGACGGAGAGGAAGAAAAAGCTCTTTTGCAAGCGTTAAACCGGGTATTCTACGACGTGAAGGAAAAGACCCTAAACCGCCGTGTGGCTCGTAGTTTGTTCAGCACAACGGAAGTAGCCGAACTTTGGTATCCGGTAGAAACAGAACCGCACGAACTTTACGGCTTCAAGAAAAACATCAAATTCAAAGTAGCCATATTCAGCCCGATGTTTGGCGATAGGCTTTATCCGTACTTTGACGAATCGCGCGACCTTGTAGCCTTTTCGCGTGAGTTCACGCGCAAAGACCGCGACCTCATTACGCGAACCTACTTTGAGACATACACTAAGGATAAGCACTACTTATGGAGTTGCGAGGGGTTGGAAACGGCAACGAGCGGCACAAATTGGCAGTTGGTGGAAGGTTATCCGAAAGACATCACAATAGGGAAAATTCCCGTCATATACGCAAGCCAGCCGCAAGTAGAATGGGAAGACGTGCAAAGCCTTATAGACAGGTTGGAAAAGTTGCTTTCCAACTTCGCAGACACCAACGACTACCACGCAAGCCCGAAAATCTTTGTACGCGGAACGATAAAGGGATTTTGCCGGAAAGGGGAAGCTGGCGGCATCATTGAGGGCGAAGACGGGGCGGAAGCGCAATACCTGTCATGGGCGAACGCACCCGAAAGCGTGAAGTTAGAGATAGACACGCTTTTAAGGATGATTTACACGATTACGCAAACGCCCGATATTTCCTTTGATACCGTGAAGGGATTGGGAGCGATAAGCGGCGTAGCGTTGCAGCTTCTTTTTATGGACGCTCATTTGAAGGTGCAGGACAAAAACGAGATTTTCTCCGAATACTTGCAACGGCGTATTAATGTGCTTAAAGCGTATATGGCGGAAGCTAATATAAATTGGAGGACGGCGGCAAGCAGCCTTATAGTAGAGCCGGAAATAACGCCCTACATCATTGAGGACGAACTAAGCAAGATAAATATCCTGCAAGCCGCGAACGGGCAGAAACAGATAGCAAGCCGGAAAGCCACTATACGGAGATTGGGCTGGGCGGACAACGCCGACGAAGAAGAAGCCGCAATCGAAGCGGAAGAAACGCGCGAGCGGTCATATTACCAAGGTGAACCGACTTTATAGTCATAAACGTATCAATATAATACAAATTAGGCGTTTTGGGAGCGTTTTAACTACTGATGTGAGTAAATATACCACAAGGGAATAAGACGCGCCTAAACGCCAAATCTTAGAAAAATAACTATGCCCGACAAAGAAAACAGCATAATAGCGCAGCTTCGAGGATTTGACGCGGAACATTACGCGGCAACGGAACGTTACGCCCGGCAGATTGAACGGCTATACAATACGGCTTGCGATGAGTTTGCGCGTATTGGCGCAGGAATGGAAGAAACGGAAGCCGCGTTTTCATTCGATAAGCTGCCGAAGACAAAGAAACAAGCGCAAGGGATATTAACCCGGCTTGTCGGTAAAATGGAAGCCGTCATTACGACCGGGACAAAAGCCGAATGGTTGGCAGCTTGCAAAAAGAACGACGCTTTTATAGCCGCAATACTACGCACAGCCAAACTGACCAAAGAAGAAGTAGAGCAATACCAAAGCCGAAACCTCGAAGCACTTAGCACGTTCCAACGCCGTAAGGTTGAGGGATTGGGATTAAGCGAGAGGGTATGGAAGTACGCCGGAGAATTGAAAGACGCTATGGAATTGGGCATAGACGTAGCGTTAGGGGAAGGCAAGAGCGCACAGGAATTAAGCCGGGATTTGCGCAGCTACCTCCAAGAACCGCACAGACTTTATAGGCGTGTGCGCGACAAAGGCGGAAACTTGCGTTTGAGCAAGGCGGCTAAGCTATACCATCCCGGACAAGGCGTTTACCGTTCTTCGGCAAAGAACGCGCAGAGGTTGGCACGGACGGAGGTAAACATGGCATACCGGGAAAGCGAGTTTTTAAGATGGCAGAAGTTGGACTTTGTTGTAGGCTTGCGCGTCATGCTGAGCAACAACCACACAACGACAAACAGCAAAGGGGAAAAAATTCCGCTTGTAGATATTTGCGACGAACTATGGGGGGATTACCCTAAGACGTTCAAGTTTACAGGTTGGCATCCGCAATGCCGTTGCTTTGTTGTGCCTATTTTGTCGGACTACGACGAATATAACCAAGACAGGGCGAACAGGCTTAAAGCGATTGTTAGGAAAGCGCATTATGAAAGTTTGCCATCACGCCGTACCATTACGGACGTACCGGCTAAGTTCCGGGAATACATAGACAGTATTAAGGAACGAGCTAAGGGCTGGAAGTCTATGCCCTACTACATTCGGGATAATTTCAAAGGTGGTAAGATAGAAGGCGGACTAAACGCAAACATACCGACAAAGACGATGAACAACGTAAAACCGTGTACGGAATTTGACAGGGAAATAAACTACCTCAAACGTTGGGCATACGCTTTGGGCGGCGATATGTCAAACATTGACGCGCTTAGAACCGCAGGAAACCGGGAAGCATTGGAAGCCGAAATAGAAAAGGTTAGAGATGTCATGGACGGCAATTTAGACAAATGGCACGATGCGCAGAACGAACTAAGCCGAGTTATTACGGTAAGCCTAAAAGGGTATTCGGATATACAGAACGAGTTCTCAAAGATTTTGCAGGACAACGCATCTTCAACAAAAAGGTACTACGGCGATTGTATTAGCCGCTTGAAACAGGCGGTAAAAGACGCTTTGGCTAAGCTGGCAAAGGCGAAGGAGGAAGAAGCCAAAAGCGGAGATAAGCCACATAAGGCACTACTTAAAGATTACACTACCGAAGCACAGGTAGATAAGACTTTCAAGGAGATAAACGACGGGCTTACCGAAAAATGGTTTGAGAACGGCGACCTTAAATTAGGCGTAGAAACGCATAAGGGTAATAACGGCTCTACGTGGATGGACGGCAGAACCTACCTAACAACGGATAGGCTTGCACGGGTTAAATCAGCATTAGGCAAAATCGGGCAAGGAAAATCGGCAGAGATTACAGAACTTGAAGCCGACGCGATGGCTACATTTTGGCACGAGATTACACACAACAGGAACAAACGAGGAAATATGTATTTAACAGATACGCAAAGGGCTTTCATGGAATTAGCCAACGAGTTTGTATCGCGTAAGTCTTTGCCGGAGTTCTACCGGGTATTGGGGTGCAAAGAAACGCCGCAACCACAATTCATAAGCAACCGCAATTCAACAGGCTATAACGACATGGTTAATAACTACGATTTGGTAATTAGGGAACTGGGACTTAACGCAGATAAGGCATTGGCGACCGTTAGGAAGAATTTGTTTAACGAGGTTTACTCTGATCAAGCAACCGGGCTAAAACAAGGTCTTTTAAGTGGTGGACTTAAACGGTTGGATGGAAAGAAAATAAAGGCTTCGGAACTAAACAGCCTATTAAAAGCAATAAGGACAACGAAGGGAAGGGTTTATATGAACATAAACGGAGAATGGGTAAAGGAAAGCCGGGAAGAACAAATGATTAAATGGTTAAAGAAAAACGGATATTTGGCATAAAGAAAGGGGTAATTTGCCCCTTTCCCGGTTTAGTCAATTATACACCCATCCTCTTGCGATTGGCTGTATTGTTCTTTCCAACATTCATACTCATACTTTTGTGCGGCGTTGTAAAGTTCATTGTCTTTGGTTTCAATAGCCAAACTTTGCAGCATTTGGGCATGAACTACCGGCGCACAGCCTTCTATGTATTCTTTGCTTTCCAACGGAGCGGAAAACCCGGTTACTTTGACAAGGATTTCGGCATCATTGCAGAAGTCAAAAACGGTTTTGCCTATCAAGTTTTTATAGTTCATAGTTCCTTCCTTTTGTATAACGGACATTGGAATAATTGTTTTCCCGTTCAAGTTCAGCCGACGGAAGCGGCGCACCTTTGACGGGCGGATAGGTATCGGTTACATACTTATCAAGCATTGCCAACGCTTCACGCCGTTTCTTTCCCTTTGAGCGTTCGGCACGAGAAAGAAGAATGCCTATAATTTCAACAGGCGAAGGTTTGGCAAACATATCTTTTACGGCTTCTTTTAGAGCCAAACGAGCGGCGAGAGTATAAGCTGAGTTATACGCCCTATTGCCTTTCCTTAATGCTTCGGTTACGTTATCCATTATTGCGCTATTTTGGTTTCCACTTCCACACGGGAAATGCGGGTTTCGACAAGCTGCCCGGTATTGGTGAAAATAGATTGAACTTCTACGTTACACTTAAAGACAACCGATGTTGAAAACATTCCGGCAAATTCTTTCAGTTGGGCAACTAACTTTTGTTCTAATTCGGATTTCGTCTTAAAAAAGGCTTCTTCCGGCGTGATTTTATTTTCTTCTTCCATACGCTTTAATCTGTTGTTCAGCAACAAAAGTACGGATTACTACGGACAAAACAAAACCACGATTTTAAGCCAAAGCAAAAACATAGGGAATAGCATAGGCAAACGTAAACAAACAGTAACAGCGCAAGAGGTACGGGAATAACTAAATAGCCCCATTAGACACCAAAGGGAAATAGCAATAGCAAAAACTACTCAACGTATTAAGATGATACTTTGCTTTCTGATTTGTGCTTTTCCTCCTGTTCATTGAGCCACTTTGTTTGCCGTTCAAGACCGGATAGCTTCAATTTATGTACAACAAGACGCGCCCGGATAATACCGGCATTGTTTACGGCTTCTTTATTACCCGATTGTTTTATTTTGCGTTGGCGATATGGTTTTGTTAGGAATGCGACCACAAGAGAAATAAAGAAAACGCCAAAGCACGCACCGGCGAAATAAAACAAATAGGCTTCCATTATTCCGGGTTTATTACTTCTACGATACTTTCAACTTCGACCCATTGGTTATGGTCATTAGGGGATATAGTAAAAGTAGTGCTTAGTTTGCATTGACCGGGCTTTTGCGGCGTGTATTGGATTGTAAAAGGTTGCGTAGTGGAAACGCCTATACATTCATTGCCGACATAAGGAGTATCAAGGAAATAGGCTACTTCTTCGACAGAACCGTTTATCAGTTTCAGCGTTTCCGTATCAGCGTTACAGAATGGCGAGAAGTTCACGGAATAAGTACGACCCACATAAATAGTATTCAGTTGCTCCGTACTGCCAACTTCGCTAAAATAGGCGGAAGCCCTTACGGTTGTGCTAACGTAATTTTGTTCTTCCGGCTCGTTTGTTTCAGAGGAACACCCGGACAACATTACCACCGACGCAGAAAGTAGCAAGAAATAAATTAGCTTCTTCATCGATTTTTGATACCTTTGTACCCACCGCCCGAAGTAAGTGTTATTTTAACCGCATAGAAAAAGCGCGGACTATATAGGTTTAAGTATTTGAGGCATCGCCAAACGCCTAACGAAAATAAACCGTATAGCCGCGCTTTGCCTGTATATCGGATAAGGATATACGACATTAGCGCGTAGTAGGTTTTCTTTTCGTTATTTGTTAATTTGGCGATTTTCAAATACAAAAGACCTAACGCTTTCCCTTCATTGCCGGATTTCTCCCCAGCAACGGCACAAAGATATGAAATTATTGGCACAACGCAAATGAAAAGCATACAAATAGACAGCACAACAGGCAAATACAAGCAGAAACAACCTAATTCAACCTAAAACAAACTACAAACAAGCAAAAACGACCTTATATCTATTATCTATATCTATAAATATATTGTTGTTGCTGTTGTTTATAAGCGCGTGCGCGTAAGCAAAAGCAGATTTGGAAGTTTTGGCGAAGTGTTTACCGCTTACGCCCGATATAGTATCACTTTAATACGATTATTTTTGCAGAAAGTTAAAGCAAAAATAGTTTATGAACGAATTACAGGAAAAAATTTTAGCACTACTTGTAGCAAAGTTCCAAGGCGTGCGCAAAGACGGGTTACAACATTTGGCAGCCGCTATCGGCTTACAAGTAACGACCGAAGAAGAAGCTAATCAAGTCGTAGATAAACTTACCGCCGACAAGGTTAGCGCATTTGTAACGGAGTGGCGGCGTACCGCCGACGCGGAGATTAGCAAGGCTAACCAAACCTACGAAAACAGCCTTAAAGAAAAGTATGATTTCGTGGAGAAAGGAAAGCAGACACCTCCGACCGGACAGCCGACACCACCCGAAGGAGCAGGCGGAGCGGTGACGCTTGAAGCGATTAGCAAACTTATCGAAGACAAGTTAAAGGGCGTACAAGACAGTATTACCACACTTAACGCCGATAAGGTGGCAGACTCGCGACGTAAACTATTTGTAGCCAAGTTGGACGAAGCCAAGGTAGAGGGAAGACAACGGGAAATGATGTTGCGCAACTTCGACCGTATCAACACCTTTGCCAACGACGAAGATTTCAACAGCTACCTAACCGAAGCGCAAGGCGACATCGCAGCTTTGCAGCAGGAACGCGCAGACCAAGGACTGCAAGGACACGAAAAACCCATATTTGGAGCCGTGAACAAAGAAGGGATTAGTAGCGGAGTTGCAGAGTTCATCAAGGAGCGCACAGAGAGCAAAACCCTAACGGGTAAAGAAGTCTAACTTAAAATTGCATCAAAATGGGTTTGAGAATTGACCGCAAGAAAGATGAGCGTGTAGTACACGCTTGTACGCATAATTTGGCGGACATTCCGAACGGTGTAACCGTTTGTTCCGCAGACCTTATCCCCGGTGGGATATTGAGGGAAGGCACAGCCATCGGAAAGGGCGAAGCCGGGCTTTACCACGTCATTAAGACGGCGAAAGTTACGGAAGCTGCCAATAATTCCGCTACCGCCTATAAGGTAGAGAAAGGGCATCACTTCAAAAAGGGCGATTTCGTGATGCTGAAAGTTGGCGCGAAGGCTTACGCTATTACCGCCATTGACACATCCGAAGCGACCTACGACACCATTACCGTAGGAACTACGCTCGGCGAAGCCGTGAACGTTGGCGACGCACTTGTACAGGCATCAGCGCAAAGCGCAAGCACGACAAGCGCGTTTAAGTATGCCCCGAAAGCCTTAGTAGGCGACAGCTACGAAGTGAAAGCACTTGATAACCACCTCGTAGTAGCGGTTACTATTGGGCAGTTCAAAGAGAGTGTTATCCCGGCACAGAGCGGCGACATTAAAGCCGCGCTTCCCGGAATTGTTTTAATTTAATTCGCAGTAGGTTATGATAGGAACTTTAATGCGCGGGCTTGTAGAGAAAGACATGCAAGCCGTCGTAAATTCTTACGACTTGAAGCCCTACTACTACCCTACGCTTTTCCCGTTGAAAGAAACCTATACTTTGACGTGGAAGGCATTGGAAACGCAGGTAGGGTTAAAGATAGCCGCCGATTTGGTAGCGCGTGGCGCAAGCGTTGATAAAAAGACGCGCGAAGCTATTGCCCGTATTCAAGGAGATATCCCCAAGATTGCGGTAAAGCGCACCAAGAACGACGAAGAACTGAACGAGTACGACATCATGGTAGCCATGACTTCACAGAACCCGGATTTACGCCGGTTGGTTGAAGCGTGGGCAGAAGATACCGACTTTTGCTGGACAGCCGTAGCCGCACGTTTGGAATGGATGGCGTTGCAGTCTATCTCTTTGGGAAAGATTACGCTTACCAACACCAACAACGTATCGGCTATCAGTGAATACGACGTAGATTACCAATTACCGGCAGACCAAAAGGTAGGCTTCCAAACAGGCTCGGCAAATTGGGCTACTTCGGCTTCGGCTAAGCCTATTACCAAAGACTTCAAGGCAGTAGTAAGAGCCGCCAAGAAGAAAGGGCATAACTTGAAGTTTGCCTTTATGTCGCTTGACACTTTCGCAACCTTCACAGAGTGCGAAGAAGTGCAGAAGATTTGCGCATCGTTCGCGGCTAACGCTTTGGGTATTCAGCAAACGCCGAGCGTTGAGCAAGTAAATACCGCTTTGCGCGGTTTGTCTTACTTGCGCGGCTTGCAGGTGGTAGTTATTGACCAAGATATTACTATCGAGCTTGAAGACGGTAGCCGACCGTTCAGCGGCAACCCGTTTACCGAGAACGTAGTAATGTTCAGCGAAAGCAAGGTTTTGGGCAATACCTATTGGAAGAAACCGGCAGACATGAACGTACAAGGCTCGGTAGCTATAAAGGCTTTGAACGGGCATACGCTTATCAAGAAGTTTGCGAACGAAGAACCGTTGGAGGAAGTAACAATGGGTATTGCTAACGCTTTCCCGGCGTGGCTTACTTCTTCGCGCTCGTGGTTGATGAGTACCGATAATTCAAGTTGGAATCACTAACTAAAAGCCGGGAGGTAGCAAAAGCCGCCTTCCGGCATAATCCGTTTAGCTTATGACATACAAAGAATGGTTTACCCGTACCGTTTCACGCTTTGGCGTTGAGGGCGGAGATATAGAACTGATATTAGCCAACCAACAGGGGTTAATCCCGGACGCAGAAGCGGAAGTAGATATTACGACCGCCAAACGTGCGCTTTGCGCTGAGTTCGGCTCTATTATTCCGCTTGCCAACGTGAGCGAAGGCGGTTATTCGCTTTCGTGGAATTGGGAAGCCATCAAGTTTTGGTATAATCAGACTTGCGGCGAATTGGGCATTACGCCGGTTAATACGCCGAAAGTCAGAAACAGAAGTAACAGATGGTAACAAGCGTAGTAAACAACCAATACCCACACTATCTCTACAAGCGGACTACCGGCGGCGAAGCCGTGCAGAACGCTAACGGGAGTTGGGAAACGACCGAAAGCGCATGGGCTTTTCATAGCAAATGCAGGGAGGAAACCAACGGGAAGGGTACGCAGATAAATACTGCAAGCGGAAAGTTTGTTACGTTTTCTTCGCTTGTTCAAATTCCGGTAGGAGTTGAGCGCATACCCGAAGGGGTGGAAATAGCGGTAACGGAAGAACCGTTAGAGCCGTCGGCGTTGCTTGACCAAACGGTTATGGAAGAAGCTAAGATTTCGGGATTAGTTAGGGTTTCCGGCGAATGCTTGAAATTCGATAAGGGGCGGTTACATTGTAGGCTATGGGTGTAAAGGCTAAATTCAAAGGCAGTATAGACAACGTTCTAAAAGCGTTCCTTAACGAAGTGGAAAGGCAGATAATCGAAAGCCTTTGCCGCGTCGGAGAGGAAGCCGTATCGCTTGCACGAAGACCCCACGCCAAAGACTGGCAAGACCAAACGGGCAACTTGCGTTCTTCCGTTGGCTACGTGGTATTCAAAGACGGTGTGCAAATACGACAAAGCGCATTTGAGACCGTACCACCGAAAGTAAACCGGGAAGGAACGAAGTTTTCCGGAGCAAAAGAAGGTTTGAGGTTGGCGCAGGAAGTAGGAAGCAGCCACAAAGAAGGCTATACGCTTGTAGTGGTAGCAGGTATGAACTACGCCGTACACGTTGAAAGCAAAGGGCGTGATGTCCTTACATCAGCCGAGAAGCAAGCCGAAAAACTAATAGCAAGAGAGTTAGCAGACTTGATTACAAACATTAAAAACGCGTTCAAGTAATGAAGAAGTGCAGCAGCATAGACACCGACGATATTCTGTATAAGATTATTGCGGAAGGCGTTAAAGCCGGGAAAATAAAGGTTTCCGGCATTGTATGCCCCCAAGACGAACGCCCGGACAACAGCGAAACCGAAGATATTGTAATTAACACTATCACGGTAACGCATGACAAGCCGCAAAGCGGAACTTCTAACGTGAACATTTACGTTTCAGACAAGAAAGTAAAGATACGCGGACGGGAGCAACGCAAGGCTGACCGGGAACGACTACGGGAGATTGGCGATGCGGTTGTAGCTTATTTGGAAGCGCAGAACATAGCCGACCTCGAATTTTGGATAGAGAGCGACACAGTAGTTAAAGAACAACAGGTTTACCAGCACTACCGTAACTTGCGTATAGGCTGGAACATTCATTAAAAATTAAACGATATGGCAACATTAGTTACATTGGGACTTTCCAAGATATTGGGCAAGCAAGGCGAACCCACTAAGTTGGACTTCGTAGAAACGGACTACAAGGTTTTCGGCTTGACTTACGAAGATACCTGCAAAATGTCGCAGGAAGACCCGGAAACAACCGAGTTCTACGCCGAAGAAGAAGACGACCCGGTAGAAACGATAGAGAAGCAAGGTAAGATTACCTTCACTTTTTCCATCATGAACCCGGATTTAGACACGCTTAAACGCTTGTTTGGCGGTGAGGTGGCATCCGATGTTTGGAGTTACCCGGACGTTGTAAATTCGGTGGAGGAATCCGTTATTATTATTCCGCGTAAAGGGTTGAAATTCCACGTTCCGCGTATGAAGCTGACTTCCAAAATTAACGGAGAGTTCAGCAAGAAAGGGCTGCTTCTTATTGAAGTAACCGGTACGGTAATGAAACCGGCTACTACCGGATTAAAGAAAATGGCAGTAGGAAAAGTAGCTACTATGACCCGACAAACAGGGTCTTAAACCTATTTGTCCGTTTGAATTAAACGAGTTCTAACCGGAAAGACCCGCTACTTTGTTCCGGGTCTTTCTTCATTTAACAGAGTATGGACGAAAAAGAGAAATTAGATAACCTTACACGCGAACAGAACGAGTTAAGGCAGATGATCAACAGCGGCGTAACGTTCGATGTGGATATAACCTACAAAAAACGCAAGCCGGGATTATTGGGCTTTATTCGCAAGCGCGAAAAGGTAACGGAAAAGAAAGTTTTCCGGGTTGCAGAACCTACGCTATCAACGCTTGACAGGCTTAGCGCGTTATGGCTTGAAATGACCATAGACGAAACGAAGCTAAAAGACGCTGATTATTTGTGCGCGGCTAAGAAGTTGGCGGCAAAGGAAGTGAAAAAGCTCGCCAAGGTGGTAGCGGTTGCAGTATTGGGCGAAGAATACTACGACGTGACAGAAAGCGGCGGTCACTTTACGCGAAAGCCGAACGAACAGCGTTTGAACCGGCTCGCTTCTTTGTTTGAGCATACCGTAACGCCTTCACAGCTTCTTACGCTTGCCATTCTGATAACCAACGTAAGCAACTTAGGGGATTTTATAAACTCTATAAGATTGATGAGCGCAACACGCACAAGCGACCCGATGACAAGTCTTATAGAGCAACAGGGTTAAAAAGTCCACACGGACGGCGTGGCTCGGTGTGTGCGCACTTCGGCTGGACGTTGGACTACCTTCTACACGGTATTCCGTGGGGAACGGTACAGAGGATGTTAATAGACGCGCCCGGCGTTGAGGACGAAGACACTACAAAGAGCGATACTGAAATAGTGCTTACGGACGATAACGCGGACGAAGTAATGAAACTAATAAACAACTTGAATAGATGAACATACAAGGCGGCGGTTTGTCTTTTGACATTTCGGGAACAAACAGGGAACTGCTCCGAGTGCTTGAAGAAAGCAAAAGGGCTATACAGCAGTTCAGCACGTCGGCGGTGCAGAACGGAAAAGGAATAGATAAAGCCTTTGAAGCTACCGCAGCCGTGATAAATTCGGGATTTGCCACGATAGACCGCATATTTGAGGAAAACAAAGCGGCTTTGAAAGACCTGCAAGCCCAATACGAAGAATTGGGACAGAAAGCCGGTAAGGCGTTCACAGAAGGACGCGATGAGGAATACAGGGCTATGGCGGCACAGCAAGCCACGTTAAAAAGCGAGATAAACCTGCGTCAGCAAGTAATCAGCGAAGCGGAAAAGCAAGCCGATGCGCTGATGAAAGAGGAACAGGAATTGAACAAACAACGTGAAGCAGCCGAAAGGAGCGCAAGGGCGCAACAGTCGTTAGAAGTCCAGCTACGCCGATGCCGGGAAGCATTGGTAGCAATGGAAGCGGAAGGCAAACGAGGTACGGCAGAGTTCCGGGAAATGCAGGAGGAAGCCGCGCGTTTGGCTAAGGCGTGGAAAGACGCTACTGACCAATCCAACATATTAGCGCACGACCAACGAGGAATGCAAGGACTTATTAGCGGACTTTCGGGCGTTTCCGGCGGATTTGCAGCCGCACAGGGAGCGGCAAGCCTATTTATAGGAGAAAACGAGAACTTACAGAAAGTTATGCTCAAAGTCCAAAGCCTTATGAGCATAACGATAGGCTTGCAACAGGTAGAACAAATGCTGAATAAGGATAGCGCATTTAGGCTTGTAACCGTAGCAAAGGCAAAAGACTTGCTTACGGCGGCAAACGTGCGCCTTGCGGCAGCGTTGCACATTTCCAACACAGCGGCTGCGGCTTTGATGGCTACGCTTACTTTGGGTCTTTCCGTAGCAATTACCGCCGTAATTGTAGCCATTTCCCGGATGCAGAGCAAACAGGCGGAAGCAAAGAAACAGGCGGAAGAATTTAACAACAAGGTAGCGGAAGCCGCAGCAGAACCGGTTACGGCTTACCGAACATTACAGGCGGAATGGCTAAGCCTTACCGGGTCATTAAAAGAGCGTGAAAAATGGGTACAGGATAACGTAGATAAATTCGACGATTTGGGTTACTCCGTTCGCAACGCCAAAGAAGCGGAAGAATTGTTAGTTACCAATAGCGCAAAGTTTGTCGAAGCAATGATGCTCCGGGCAAAAGCCACAGCCACAAGCGAGCTTGCCGTAGAGAAGTACAAGAAAGTAATAGAAGCGCAGAACAGGTTAGACACGACCCCAAAAGCGTATGTTTCCAAAAAGGGAACATATACAGACGGCTACGGAGTTCAGCGCAAAGGCGTTGTTCTTGAAAAAAGCAGTAATTGGAAAGAAGCGGAAGAAGAATTGCAAAAAGCAGAAGAAGCGTATAATAAACTTGTAAACCAGCAAATTAGTTTCACGCAAAAAGAAAAAGAGATATTGGCATCTATCGGAAACCAAACCGGGAAAGTGGTAGCCGGAAGCGTAGAAGCTGCGGAAAAGGAACTCTCACGTTTGCAAGAACTTTATAAGAAAGCGGCTACCGACACGGAACGCGCGGACATCGCCAAACAAATAGCCGAACAGCAAAAGGAGCTGAACCGCATCAGCTATAACAGCGGAGGGAGCAACAGCAGAGGTAAGGAAGATACTGACCCGTTCGCGGAACAACTTAACGAGCGGAAGGCACTTTATTCCAAATACCTAAAATGGGTAACAAGTTCCGACGAAACGGTACGGAAGGCAGCTAATACAGAGTTTGCCGCACTGCTTCAAGAAGGGACAAGCTACCTCGACTATTTGGAGAACCTACGCGATGAGATTTCAAGCAAGACGAACAAAACGGCTACCGACTTGAAGAACATAGCCACATTGAACAACGAAATAGCGAACGCAACCAAGGAAGCCGTTATTTCAGATTTTGACGCGCAACTGCAAAGGGAACTTTCCATGTGTCAAACCGTTAGCGAACAATTAGCATTGATAGAACGCCGGAGGGAAGAACTGAGCGGCGACAATTCGGACGTAGATAACGCGAAGTCTGATATTTTGGACGTTGCGGAAGAAGATACAAAGGCTAAGGCAAGGCAGGAAACGCGCGAATTGTTGCAGGAATACGCAAGCTATGTACAGGAGAAATTAGAATTTGAAGAAAGCTACGCACGGAAACGGGAACTTCTAAGCAAGGCTGCGGCGGAAGCAAGCAACGAACAGGAGAGGAAAGCCGCAGAAGCAGCGTTAGCCGCATTGGAGAAGCAACGCAAGGAATACGAAAGCCGGAGCGGAAGCGAACAATACGACCAGCTTCTAACCGAATACCAAAGCTACCAAGAGAAACAAACGGCAATTTTGCAGAAATACGCCGAGCAACGCGCAGAAGCGGAAAAGCAGGGCAATTTATCCATGATCACGCAGATAAACGCCAAGGAACAGGAAGAATTAAGCAAACTTGCTGCTTCGCGTCTTATGGCTACGGAAAGTTGGAATCAGTTGTTTAGCGACCTTTCCCGGCTAAGCACAAGCACGATAAACAAACTTCTTGAAGACATCAACAACAAGAAGATAACATTTTCCACGCAGTTTAACCCGGCAGACCTAAAAGCCATAAACGACCAATTAGAGAAAGCCCGTAACGAGTTGGAAAACCGTAATCCGTTTTTGGCGTTAAAAAACAGCCTTTCGGAACTTCGGGCAGCTATGAACGCCGAAAAGCTATTAGACAGCGATGACCCGTTTGTAAAGTCATTGCAGGATAAGAAGCAGCAGTACGAGCAATATGCAGAAGCGATAAGCAGCACTGACGAAATTTTAGCCGGTGCAGCAAAAACGGCATACGCCGACCTTCTTAAAGAAGGCTCATCGTACATTGATATGTTGCGCCGGAAAATTGCGGAACTTGAAAACGTAAAACTTACCGTAGGGCTTGAAGTTGAGGGAGAAGAACAATTAGCCGTATTGAAAGCCGCACTCAACAAGGAAACAGGAGAAACAAAGAGTGTAGGCGAAGCGTTCAAAAGCACGTTTAGCGATATTGGAAGTAGCGTAAACTTTGTTTCCGGTGCATTTGACAGCGTGGTAAGCGGAATAAAGAATATGGGTATTTCCATGAGCGAGGAAACACAAGCGATATTGGGCGACATTGGCGGCATTATGCAAGGAGCTGGGCAGTTAGCCACAGGAATAGCAACCGGCAACCCGTTGGGGATTATTCAAGGCTCTATCGGCTTGCTTTCTTCTGCTTTCGATTTGTTCAACTTCCGGGACAGGAAAGCGGAAAAATCCATAAAGCGGCATCAAGAAGCAGTTACAAAGTTGGGGTACGCCTACAACGCATTGGAACACGCCGTAGATAACGCTTTGGGCGAAACGGTCTATCAGAACCAAACGGCTATGATTGAGAACCTACGCCAACAGCAGAATGAAATAAACGGCATGATCAGGGACGAAGAAAGCAAAAAGGACACCGATTGGGGCAGGATTGATGAATGGAAAGAGCAATACGCCGAAATAGGGCGGCAGATTGAAGATATAATAGCCGAGATTACGCAGAGCATTACACAGACTTCCGCGCCGGAACTTGCCGACCAATTAGCGGACGCGCTTGTAGAAGCGTTCGAGAATGGGGAAAGCGCGGCGGAATCTTTCGGAGAAGTAGCCAATGACGTAATTAAGAATGCCGTAAAAAACGCATTGGCTTTGCAGTTTTTGGAAGAACCGTTACAAAGGGCTATTAAGCAGCTTCAAAAAGATATGGGCTTTGACGAAGAAGGGAACGGTACGTTTGACGGCTTGACAGAAGCAGAGCAAGCAAGGTTTAAGGCAGCAATACAAGCCGCCGGGCGAAACTTTGAGCAAGCTATGAACATGTACAAAGACCTTTTCGAGCAAATAGAAGACGAAGGCGACCCGACAACCCTAAGCGGTGCTTACGCTACGGCGAGCCAAGAAAGCATAGACCTGTTAGCCGGACAAACGAACGCGGTAAGGCAGAACCAAGTAACGAGCATAGCACTCATTCGCGAACAACTTACCTACCTTGCAAGCATGGACAGAGGTATAAACGTGATAGCGGAAAGATTGCTACGGATTATAAACAGGCTTTCAACGCCTACCGATGACGGACTACGCTCACAGGGCATAACGGACTATTAAAAAGATAAGTTATGGAATTTCAACAGCTAAAAAAGAAACTTGCGGAAGAAGCCAAGGCGAACGGGATTTGCGAAGAATGGTACAATTACATTCTAAACGCACCCTCCAAAGAACGGCTTTTGACGCTCTTTATAAAGGGATTGGACTTTTGCCTAAAAAACGAATTTACGGATGAGCTATGGGCGGAGTTCCAAGGAATACGACAGCACTACGGCGTTTTCAAGAACGAGCCTATCAAAGTAACGGACTTGCGCAACGTGGTAGCTTTCGGAACGTCGGAAGGAACAGCGGAATTTACGGGTTTTCATGTGGCACAAGTATGGGCAAGGGATAACGCGAAAGTCAGTATCAAGGCAACCGGTTACGCTTATATCACGGTTGATATAGCAGACCGGGCAACAATAGAGGTAACAGCAAGCGACGCGGCGCGTGTAAGTGTATTCCTTCACGGCGGAAACTACACGGGAAGCACGACCGGGAACGCACAGATTAAAGTAATCAATAAACGTAACTAATTATGGCATTAGAACAAAATTTGATATTGAACATACCGTTTGACGAAGCCAACGGCTCGCAAACAGCCTACGACTTCGCACAGAACCGCCATGACGCAACGGTAATAGAAAGCAGTTTTGTAACCGGGAAGCAAGGTAACTGCATCCATTTCGACGGGCAAGGACGCGCCGAGATAGGAAGCAATATCGTAACGCTTTCGGGGAACTTTACTATCCTCACGTGGCTAAAAAGCATTCTTTTTGAAGATGGATTTACAGGGAAACGGATTGGTTTGTTTTGCAATACAGACCAAAGCGAAAACGGCTACCGCGAAGCATGGATAGACATAGAGCCGGGAAGTTGGGGCTACTTTGTCATAAGGAAAGCAGGAAACCAAGTTAGGCTGTACTTAGATACGCAGCTTATAGAAACGGTGGTGCTTCCATCCACGCTAACGGGAATTGCATTAGTGCAGGACGTTTATAGCACGGGGTATGGTTACGGGGATTTGGACGAACTGAAAATATACAACGTTGCGCTAAGCGAAGCCGAAATAGCGGAAGAACTAAACAGCATTTCGCAGCTTGAATACTTTTTGAACGGCGTAAACTTCAAAGAGTTTGACCTGCATGTAGAAAGTTCTACCGGAGTGCTTGACCTTCCGAAGTTGAAAACGCCTGCTTCCGTTGATTGGGCGGATTATCACGGCAAGGTTATAGACTTGACCGCGAAGCGTTACCAAGAAAGGGAAATAACGTTGAACTGTTGGTTAAGGGCAACCGGAAAGATGGACTTCACGGAGCGCGTAAACAGGCTGTACGAGAATTTCAGACAAGACGGGACGCAGCGGCTTATGATTTCAATACACCCGACCAAGCCGTTAGTTTTCGAGGTATATTGCGAAGACGGGGTAGCACCCTCGAAACGTTGGCACGATGACAAGATGATAGGAACTTTCGCTTTGAAGTTGAAAGAACCCGACCCGGTAAAACGGGTGGTAAGGCATCAGCGGCTGAACGCTTCAAACGCGGAACTTACGATAGAGCTAAAAAGCGACAAGATGGTTAATATCTATTGGGGCGATGGAACGGTAAGCGAAGACATCTACGGGGATTGCACCGGGAAAAACGCTTTGAAGCATACCTACACAGAGAACGGAATATATTACGCCATTGTAGGCGGAGTAATTGAGGAAATAACGGACTTCGATACGAACGGCATTATAGTATGGAACAAATTGTAATTATAAAGGCAGACGGAACACAAATACCGTTATTCAGCCGGAAGAATGCAAGTTGCGTAAGCAAGGCGGCGCAAAAAACCGCCTTGCTTTCGGAAGACATTGTAAGCATCTCCCTAACTTCCGCCGTTCCGTTGGATTTTGGCATAGGCGACCACATTCTACTATACGGTAAACCGTACAAGTTGAACCAACCGCCCGAACCGACCAAGGAGGGGGAACGGCGTTATACATACGATTTGAAATTAGAGGGATTGCAGTACGATTTAATCGATGTACACTACCATTTGCCCGAAGACGCATACGGGGAAACCTATTATTCAGACCTTGCAGGGCATTTGCAGGTTTTGATGTGGAACATAAACCGTATCTATCCGGGCAAGTGGGTTTTGGGCGAATACCCGGAAAACACGGAATACAAAAACATTACCAACTCCGGGAAAAACTGCCTTCAAGTAGCGCAGGAACTTTGCAACGATTACGGGGTAGAGTTTGAGATAACGACAGACGGAAAGAAACACACGCTCAATTTCAAAGCAAAAGTAGGAATAACACACGCCTTTACGTTGAAGTACGGGCGCGGATTGGGACTATACCAACTGCAACGAAAGAACGTGAACAATTCCGGCGTAATAACCCGGCTTTACGTTTACGGAGGTACGGAGAATTTGGGGAGCAACTACGGACATACTCGGCTGTGCCTTCCGGGAACTACGCGCCTTACTTCATTCATTGAAGACGAAAACGCAATAGCTCTATACGGCATCAAAGAGGGAGAAAAAGATTACGAAATAAAGCCGCAGCGCGTGGGTACGGTTACGGCATTGGGGGCTGACGTGATAACCTTTGCCGACAACACGATGTTTGATTTGAACGCGAAAGCGGCGGACGGAAAATCCACGAAATACCTCATAGACGGGACAAGCGCGAAAATAAAGTTTGAAAGCGGAGGACTTGCAGGTTACGAGTTTGACCTGCACAGCTATGACCACGCTACAAAGACTTTCGTTATAAACAAATTCCAAGACGAAAACGGCATGGTATTCCCGTCGGACACTTCGGCAGCTTTCCAAATAGCAGTAGGCGACAAATACAGCATTTCGGACATACAACTGCCGGATGAGTTCATAGAAGCAGCCGAAAAAGATTTGGAAGAAGAAGGGCGTAAATACCTCCCTACCGTAAGCCAGCCGCAAGTAAGCTACAAACTTGAACTTACCGAAGGCTTCTTTATCAAGATGTGGGGCAAAGAGATTGAAACGGAGGTGCTGCACGTCGGGGACTTTATAAAGGTTGAGGATGAGCAAATAGGCGTGAACAAAGCCGTAAGGATTACGCAGATTGAACGCGACCTGTTGAAGCCGCACAGCTACGACATCACGCTGAGCGACACCATAACCAAAACTACGACCGTGCGCGTTTGGAACGAATTGCAGGAGATAGACGAAGTTATCAAGATTAACAAACTCGCAGACCCGGCAAAGGCGCGGCGCAGGTGGAAAGCTACGCAGGAACTTCTAAACATGGTATTCGACCCGGAAGGCGACTATTACAGCGAGAAGATAAAGCCGCTTTCCATTGAAACGCAGATGTTGAGCGTAGGGGCGAAAAGCACCCAGTTCACGCTGCAAAACATCATATTCCAACCCAACTACGGAGGGGACGCGAATACACTTTACGTTTCAAACGGTACGCTCGTGCATTACGCGATAGACCCCGACGGCTTGAAGTATTGGGCTTTGGAAGGGGCTACATTTTCCCGGCTTACTCCGGCGGCGGCATTTTACATTTACGCGAGGTGTCCGATAAACGGAGATACGGGAAACATTATACTTGTAGAAGGAGCAAGAACGGTAGATGAAGAAGCCGGATATTACAATTTCCTTATAGGCGTGCTTAATTCGGTGGTAACGGACGCAGGAGGGAAGAATCCGGGGCGGCTTGTAAGCCTTACTTATGGAAGCAGCACCATAAACGGACGTTTCATCCGTACAGGGCGCATCGAAAGCAGCGGCGGCGGTAAGTGTTACTTCGATTTGGATAACGACGAAATAGGCGGCGTTATAAAATTCGTGAAGAACGACGGCACGATAGTAAACGTTACGGACGTTGATGACAAAGCCAACGAGGTAAAGGACTATATAAACAACACTTTGCCCGGCATATTGAACGAAATGCAATCGCAGTTAGACGGGCAGATAGAGCAATTTTTTGAAGAATATGACCCTACTACAAGCAACGCACCGGCGAATAGTTGGAATACCACGCAGTTAAAAGATGAGCATTTGGGCGACCTCTTTTATAACACGACTACGGGCAAGGTTTTCCGTTGGGTGAAAAACGGGAATACTTACAGTTGGCAGGAATTGCAGGACAGCGAAGTAGCGCAAGCGTTGGCACTTGCTAACGATGCTTTGAAACTTGCAGGAACGAAACGGCGCATATTCGTATCAACGCCTACGACACCCTACGACGTTGGCGACTTGTGGGTACAAGGCAGTACAGGCGACATCATGCGTTGCAGAACCGCGCGAGCTTCCGGCAGTTACAACGCCGCAGATTGGGTAAAGGCATGCAAGTACACGGACGATAGCGGACTGACCAACTTTATAAACAACAACTTCAATCCGACCGTAAACGATTTGACGAACCAAATAGACGGGAAAATAGAAAGTTGGTTTCAGACTTCCGACCCGGCAAGCGCATGGACTACTACGGCTTTGAAGAAGAAGCACGTAGGCGATATGTGGTACAGTTCAACTACCAAGCTATTAAAGCGGTATAGTTCATCTTACGCATGGGTTACGATAGAAGACCAAAAAGCCATAGACGCATACGAAGCGGCAAGCAAGGCACAGGACACGGCGGACGGGAAACGGCGCGTGTTTGTTTCCACGCCGCGACCGCCATACGACATCGGCGACCTTTGGCTCACAGGTGGGAAAACGGACGGACTTTTGAAACGTTGCATAAGGGCAAGGACTTCGGGAAGCTATGTTGCGAACGATTGGGTAGAAGCCGTTTACTACGACAATACCAAAACCGTAATAGACGGCGGAATAGTGACAGCCGGAACGGTGCAGCTTGCAGGAAACGACCAAAGCATCAAAGCCGGAATTACGGGAAACGGAACGGCGGAATCAAGCGTTAGGTTTTGGGCTGGTGCCAGCTATGGAAACCGGACTACCGCGCCTTACCGGGTATTGCAGGACGGAAGTTTTATTGCGACCAAAGGAACGATAACCGGGACAATATACGCCAACGCCGGGACTATCGGCGGCTTTGCCATTGCAAGCGGAAGAATTGGCGTTGCTTCATCTTCGGGAGCTACAAGCGGCAGCGGATTTTCCTTGTACGGCAGCTTTATAAAGTTCTCGGACTCCTACCGTTGGGCTTCCATTGGTACAAACGTGCTTCCTGCTTCAACGGGAGTTGTTGGCGTAGGACGTTTTACAAACAGCACGCCAAACTCTTACGGAACTAATTACGGAATACTTATCAATGTTTCCGGCGCACAACAGAATATCGGAATCGTAAGCAACGGAGCGATAGTTTGTAACAGCTATGTTGTAGATTACGGGATAGCCAAATTAACTCCATCTACTAATAATTGCCTTGTTCCGGGCGATGCTACGAAACCTACTTTGTTCAAGTTGATGCCAAGGTTTATTTATTCCAATTCGGGGATAGGATTACCACGACGCGACTCCATTTGTACCGTATTGGGCATTAGCAACACAACGGCGTTTGCGGTACGGGTAGTTATCATTTGCGACCGCACAAGCACGCAAACCGGTTACGTTTGTGGTAGAAATACTTTCGTAAAGAACAGTTCGGGAGGTAACGCAATGAACAGTAACTATTACCCGTATATGATGGATAATAACGGCAACAACAACACCAATAAATGGAATATGGCTAAGGGCGATATTCGCGAGTTCCTTTTAGTTTGGGACGGAAGCAGCGGTTATTACGCATACTTGCTCAACATAAGGGAATAACATAGAAATCACGGCAAATAAGCGGTAATAAGCGGTTTGTACCCCGATTTTCACGGCTTCGGCGTACAAACACTTCGCCAACACTTAGCGAACGTATCAATTTAATACAACTTATAGATACTTTTGTAGGACATAGTAAAAAGATAAAGTTATGCAAAACAGAAACGGCGACTTAGTAAGCGCACAAATATCGGTAGCCGGAACGGTGGACTTTTCCGGCGGCAACTTCAAGATGGACACGCCTTTTTGCTTGAAGAACGACGGCGAAACGGCGGTAGTGCTTGAAGTGAACCTTTGGGGAATGCCCGAAGGGGAATTTATAAGCACACGGTTTGAAACGGGTTGGAATCCCGAAATCATACGAGAGATTAAAAAGACAAGTTCAGCAACCGCCCTCGTTTGGGGCTATTAAAACATTTGGATATGGGTATATTTATAGGTATTGGCAACACGAAGCCAGCATTTCCCTACGATTATTACTACGGGGTGCAAATCAACGTGAATGTAGCAGACACGGCACTAACGAGAGTTGGGCGACCGGAATTGCACGTAACGCTGCCGGTGCAGTCATTGATGCGCCGTTGCTTGATTAACGACAGCGGAGAAGTAGTAACATACTTGCACCCGACAGACAGCACAAAGACAGATACAGGCGCAACGGCAGACCTTACGGGAACTACCGGGCAAGTCATGGTAGAGATACCGAAGCACTACCGCAAATTCGAGTTTGACGGGACAATCATAACCGCGCTTATTTCCTTGTACAACCTTCCGGGCTTCCACGAAGTACCGAAAATGTACATCAGCGCATACGAAGCGACCATAGACCGCACAACAAGCTCAACGCCGAAACTTGCAAGTGTGGTAAACAAAACCGCCAACTTCCGGGGAGGTAACAACAATTCGGCATGGGACGGCACTTATAGAAGCCTGTTAGGACTTCCGGCAACACAAACGAGCCTTACCAACTTCCGCAAGTACGCGCGGAACAGGGGCGAAGCCGGGCTTAACGGTTGCGGTTGGAATTGCAACCTGTACGCCGCGCAAGTGGCTATGTATTGGCTTTACGTCATTGAGTACGCAAACCGCAACTGCCAAGCCGCATACAACGCAGAACCTACAAGCGAGGGTTACAAGCAAGGCGGATTGGGCGACGGCGTTACCACGTTGAACGGCGCGAAATGGAACACTTACAACAGCTATTATCCGTTTGTGCCTTGCGGATTTACAAACAGTTTGGGAAACCGCAGCGGCGTAGTAGAGTTCACGATGCCGGACGAATACGACACGGAGGTAGTAACCAAAGTAAACGTACCTTCATATAGAGGTGTGGAAAATCCGTTTGGGCATTTGTGGAAGTGGACGGACGGCTGCAAGTGCGAGATACAGAGCGACACGGACGGAGCTTTATCGAAGTTCTACGTTTGCTTAGACCCTTCCAAGTTCCAAGACAGTAGTTATAACGACTACGATATGCGCGGAGAATTGCCGAGAAAAGAGGGGTACGTTAAGCGCATGATGATAGGCGAACACGGCGACATTATGCCGACGGAGGTAGGCGCAAGTTCTACAACCCACTTTGCGGACTACTTCTATACCAATATACCGGCTTCCGGAGCGGCTATGAGGGGTGTCTTGTTCGGTGGTCGCGCGAATAACGGCGCGCATGCCGGGCTCTCGTATGCGCATACGTATCACACGGCTTCGCCTACGTATGCGTACTTCGGCTCTCGGCTTTGCTTTATTCCGGCGTAGCATTACGTCACGAAACGGCAACAGAAAACACGCCCCAACCGCCGCGCCATTATTGGCGGTTGGGGTATAACAGAACTAAAAACAAATTCAGTCATGAACGAAAATAACAATACCCGGAAGGAACAGCAGGAAGATGACGGCAGTTTGTCGTTTTTGGCAATTCCGCAAGACGAAGGAAACAAGCATTTCAACTGCAGGGAAACGACCCAGCAGAAATTAATCAACCTTACGTTTTGGGTTTGCGACTTCATAGAAGGAGTTAAAACGAAATTCGGCGCGGAACGCTTCTTAGTGAAGATAAAGAAGAACCGGGATGACAAAGACAGCGAAGCCGAAAAGTTCTTTACCAATTCAAGCGAAATAAAGTACGTTTTGAAGGAGATAAAGAAACGGAACGCTTTCCCTCGCCGGGTTACGATGAGAGCAAGCGGAACACGCTATTACTTTGAGTAAAAATATGACGGTTGTTTGTTCTTCGGGTGTCTTGTTCGGTGGTAACGCGAATAACAGCGCGAATGCCGGGCTCTCGTATGCGAATACGAATAACACGGCTTCGAATACGAATGCGAACATCGGCTCTCAGCTATACTGATACTTTTTGTAAAGCAATATAAGGACAAAGACCGCGCCGACAAAAAGGCGGAAAACAGTAAACATTAACGGGATTTGGTAGGGAAACCGAAGAACCCCATTTAATCAGCAAAGCAAGTTATGAAAAGGTTGGGCAACCTATACGATAAAATTATAAGTTTGGAAAACTTACGGCTCGCAGACAAGCGGGCTCGTAAGGGCAAACTTAACACCTACGGCGTTAAGGTACATGACCGCCACGCCGAAGCCGACCTTTTGGCTTTGCACGAAGCATTGAAGGCAGGAACTTACAAGACTTCGGAATATAGCACCTTCTTTATTTACGAACCAAAAGAACGTGAGATTTTCAGACTACCGTACTTTCCCGACCGCATTGTACACCACGCAGTAATGAACGTGTTAGAATCTGTATGGGTGTCCATATTCACGGCGGACACATACAGTTGCATCAAAGGGCGAGGAATACAAGCGGCAGCGGACAAGTTACGGCACGTGATAAACCGGGACAAACCCGGTTGCGCCTATTGTCTGAAAATTGACATACGGAAGTTTTACCCTTCCATTGACCACGCTATATTAAAACGGATTGTTCGCCGGAAGATTAAGGACACACGGCTACTTAGACTTCTTGACGAAATAATAGATAGCGCGGACGGACTGCCCATCGGCAACTACCTAAGCCAATTCTTAGCAAACCTCATGCTTGCGTACTTTGACCATTGGGTTAAGGAAACCAAGCGCGTAAGGTATTATTTCAGATACGCCGACGATATTGTAGTATTGCACAGCGACAAAAGGGTATTACGTGCCTTGCTTGCCGACTTTGAACGGTATTTGAACACGGAACTAAATCTGTTTGTCAAAGACAACAAACAGATTTTCCCGGTAGCGAAAGACCACAAAGACCGGCACGGGCGCGGCATTGACTTTTTGGGTTATGTGTTTTACCACAACGAAACACGGCTAAGAAAGCGTATCAAACAGAACTTTTGCCGGAAGGTAGCCAAGTTGAGGAAACGTAAGAAGCCGATAGGCGAAGCGCAGTTTATGCAAGCCGTTGCCGCGTGGTGGGGCTGGGCGAAACATAGCGATAGCGAGTATTTTATTAACAAGTTAAATAAAATTTCACCTTATGAAATCAAATTCAAACGTTAGACCGGCTATTATTCAAGATTTGGGTAACGGCTCGTTCCATTACAACTACAACGTAACGGAAAGAAAGATAGAAGACGAAAAAGTAGGCGAAAAGATCGTTTACGACTACGATACTGTGCAGGTGTGGGAAAAGCCGACTTACGAGAACTTGACACGCGCCATCATACGCAGCGAGATAGACGAAACCGAAGAATTTTCTTTGATTAACGACTACTACGCCGCACAGTTGGGAATAGAAACGGACGAAGACCGCAAGAAAAAAGCCGTAAACGACTACAAGACCTACCTCGCGCACGTTGCGGAGATAAAGCAGATGGTAAGGGATGACCTTGCTACGGTAGGATTGGACGAAAGCGCATAAGCCTATGGGGACATTAACAGAAACGGTAAACGTGATTGTCGGTATAGTCGCATCACTTGGCGGCATAAGTCTGATTAAGTTCCTTTTCTTCATGCGTCCGGAAAGGCGCAAGGCACAGGCGGAAGCCGGGCTTAAAGAAGTTGAGAAAGAAGAACGTGAGTTGGGCGTAATGAAAAAACTTGTAGAAAGTTTGCAGCAGCGGATAGAACAGCAAGACCAAAAGATTAAGGAGCTTAACGGGCGCATGGATAAGCTGTATGTTCAGTTGCACGAACAGGAGCGAGAGAATAACGCCCTAATTCGCGAAAACAACGAATTGCGGCTCGCGTTGAAGGAAGCGGAACACAATGTTTGTGTACGACCCGATGATGAATGTTTCAAAGGGCGTTTGCCCAAGCGGACTTATTGCCGGTTAAAAAAACTTGCGAACGGCGATTACGATGCTTTCTATAAAGAAGGCGACACGGAAGAAGCAACAGACAGCCAAAGGGAAAGGAACAATGAGGATAACGGAATACTTGAAAAGCATAATAAGGGCTAACAGCTATGACAGTAGCAAGAGTTTCGCCCTCGTGCTTTCCGTATTGGTTGGCGCATTGATAGGGCTTTGCGTTTGCTTTTGCCTCGTGTGGGATGTGTGCAGTAACGGGCATTTGGAAACCGACCTCGAAGGGTTGGGTATATTCCTTCTTTGCGTTGGCGCATACATGGCAGGAGGTGGAGTAAACAAAGCCCTTTCAGAGCGGAAGCGTAGTATTAACAAAGAGCATATTAACGAAAAAGTAAACAGCAATGGCAAAGATTGAAATTTTAGCACCCTTCATTTTAAGTTGGGAAGGCGGATTTTCAAACCATCCAAACGACAAAGGAGGAGCAACGAACAAAGGAGTAACCATCGCCACATGGAAGCAAGTAGGCTACGATAAGGACGGTGACGGGGATATAGACGTAAGCGACTTGCGTTTGATTACAGAGGAAGACGCGGTTAGCCGTGTCATGAAGCCGCACTATTGGGACAGGTGGAAAGCCGACCGGATAGAAAGCCAATCAGTCGCAAACATTGTGGTAGATTGGGTATGGGGAAGCGGCAAGCACGGAATTACGAACGTGCAGAAATTGTTAGGCGTAGCCGTTGATGGAATTGTAGGGGAAAAGACCTTAGCCGCCATCAACGCACAAGAACCGCGCCAGCTTTTCGACCTGATCAAGCGGAAACGGGAAGAGTTTATAGAAAATTTGGTAAGGCGCAACCCGTCACAGAAAGTTTTCCGCGCCGGTTGGTTGCGAAGACTATCGTACATCAATTACGGAAGTCTGACGTACAACGCCGTACCGCTACAAAAACATTCATTCACGGACATATAATAATAGGTATGAAATGGATTACCCGTATTACATTATTGATTTGTCTAACATTGCCGACTTTGTTATCCGGGTGCAGTACGACACGGAAGACCGCAAAAGGCACGGAACAGACAAACGTAACCGCCATACAGGAAACAGACCGGACAGAAGAAGAAAAGCGTTTGGCGGAAGTCATAACCAATACAGAAACAAACGACCGTACAAACGTGGTTATCGAGTTCACGAAGACGGAGTATGCCGACGGGAGTACGGAAACGAAGACAGAACCGCCCGAACAACATCCCGGCGAAAAAGTGAAACCGAAACCGGGAACGGAAAGCAAAGGCGGCATAAAGTCAGTTACCACCGGAAAAATAACCATCAACGGCGACCGGAAGGAAACGACAGCGACAACAGCGACGGAAACAGGCGAAAAGAAAGCCGAAACACAGACAACCACCGGAGTAAGCGCGGACAAGACCGCGACCGTAGAAACGGAACAGGAAAAGAAGCCTAAAAGGGGCTTGCTTGATTGGATTTTCTTAGCCGGGATAGTGGCAGCTTGCGCCGCCGGAATTACTTACGCCGTCAGACGCTTTAAGATTAAGGCTGGGAAGTAAAAACGCCCACAAAAAGCCAAAAATGGGCGTTTTTATGGGCGTTTAATTCTTAACTTGCTGACATTCAGCGTTAGAAGCGGAGAGAGAGGGATTCGAACCCCCGGTGCCTCTCAGCACGGCAGTTTTCAAGACTGCTGTAATCGACCACTCTACCATCTCTCCAGTGGTTGTCGGTTACTTCCTGAAACCGAGTGCAAAAGTAATGCGTTTTTTTGATACCAGCAAATTTTCGGGGCTTTTTTTTCAAAAAAAATCGTTTTTTCGTAATTTTGCAGTAGTTAAGAGACATTTGGTCATGATTTATCCAGAAAATTTTGAGAAGAAAATAGGGTTTGATGAAATACGTATTCAACTGAAGGGCCGCTGCATTTCCTCGCTCGGCACGGAAAAGGTGGACGAGATGACGTTTATGACAAAACGCGACGACATCGTGGTGGCCCTGACGCAGGTGGAGGAATACACGCGCTTCATGCAGGAGGAGGACGAGCTGTTTGAGGAAAACTTCTTCGACGTGCGACCGGCGCTGATGCGTATCCGGCCGGAACGCACCTATATGGAAGAGCATGACCTGTATGACCTGAAACGCTCGCTGGAGACCATCCTGAACTTTGTCAAATTCTTCAATACGCCCATCGACAAGGACGCCGAGACGCCGCAATACAAATACCCGGCCCTTCACCGCGCAGCATGCGACATCCTGACCTTCCCGGACATCATCCGCAAAATCAACACCGTGCTCGACAAATACGGTAAGGTAAAGGACACGGCCTCGAAAGTGCTGGCCGAAATCCGCCGGGAGTGCGAAACCGTTTCGCGCAGCATCTCACACAGCCTGCGCAGCATCATCAGCGAGGCGCAGGCCGAGGGACTGATTGAGCGCGACGTCACCCCTACCATGCGCGACGGCCGTCTGGTCATTCCCGTCATTCCGGCCATGAAGCGCCGCATCAAGGGTATCATTCACGACGAGTCGGCCACGGGAAAAACGGTGTTCATTGAGCCGTCGGTCGTCGTGGAGTCAAACAACCGCATCCGTGAGCTGAAGGCAGCCGAGAAACGCGAAATCATCCGCATTCTGCAGGAAATCACCACCCTCATCCGCCCCCACGTGCGCGAAATGCTCTCGGGCTTCCACTTCCTGGGTATCATTGACTTTCTACGCGCCAAGACCCTCTACACCGAAGCCATCGGCGGCGTCATCCCCTCCCTGGCCGACCATCCGCAGCTTGATTTCTACCAGGCCATTCACCCGCTGCTGCAAAAGTCGCTGCAGCGCCACGGCGAGAAGATGGTACCGCTGGACATCACCCTAAACGACCAGCAACACATTATTATCATATCGGGCCCCAACGCCGGCGGTAAGTCGGTTTGCCTGAAAACCGTGGGTCTGTTGCAGTACATGCTGCAAACGGGTATGCCCATCCCCGTGGGCGAGCGCTCAAAGGCCGGCATCTTTGAGGACATCTTCATTGACATCGGTGACGAGCAGAGCCTCGAAAACGACCTCTCGACCTACTCCAGCCACCTGCTCAACATGAAACAGATGATGAAGTTCGGCCGCGAAACGAGTCTGCTGCTCATCGACGAGTTCGGCGGCGGCACCGAACCGCAAATCGGCGGCGCCCTGGCCGAGGCCATCCTCAACGAATTTGCCAAGAAGAAAATGTACGGCGTCATCACCACGCACTATCAGAACCTGAAGCACTTTGCCGACGCCACGCCGCTGCTGGTCAACGCAGCCATGCTCTACGACCGCCAGCAGATGCGCCCCCTCTTCATTCTGCAAATCGGCAGCCCCGGCAGTTCGTTTGCCATTGAAATTGCCCGCAAAATCGGCATCCCCGAGCGCGTCATAGCCTACGCCTCCGACATTGTGGGCAAGGATTACGTCATGTCCGACAAATACTTGCTCGACATCGTCCGCGACAAGAAATATTGGGAAAACAAGCGCCGCAACATCCATCAACGCGAGGAAAAGCTTGAGGAAATCGTATCGCGCTACGAGCGCGACGCCCAGGCCCTGCGCGAGGAGCGCAAGCTGGTGATGGAAAAGGCCAAGGAGCAGGCGCAAAACCTGCTGAAGGAGGCCAACGCCCGCATTGAAAACACCATCCGCGAAATCAAGGAAGCCCAGGCCGAAAAAGAACGCACCCGCGAGGCGCGTCAGGAACTGTCGGCCTTCAAAGACTCGCTCAACGAGGAGCAGCGCCTGGCCGAGGAGGAAAAGATTGCCCGCAAGATGGCACAGCGCGACCAGGCCCGCCAGCAAGCCGCCGGACAAAAAGCCGTAACAGCCCCGAAGCCCGCACAGCAGCCCAAGTCCGACAAACCGCTGCAGCCGGGCGACACGGTACGCATCAAGGGGCAGACCACCGTGGGTACCATTGAGAGCATTGAGGGCCAGAATGCTTTTGTGCTCTTCGGCATGATGCGCACCAACGTCAAGCTCAACCGCCTGGAGGCCGCCACACCGCCCAAGACGGAAAGCATCAGCCGCGTGGCCACCTACCTGAGCAAGGAAACGCGCGACTCCATCTACGAAAAGAAGCTCCACTTCAAGCCCGACATCGACATCCGCGGCCTCCGGGCCGACGAGGCGCTCAACACGCTGCGCACGTTTATTGACGACGCCATTCTGCTCGAAGTGCCCCGCGTGCGCATCCTGCACGGCACGGGCACGGGTGCCCTGCGCCAGCTGACGCGCGAATATCTGGGCACGGTCAACGGCGTAGCCAATTATCACGACGAGCATGTGCAGTTTGGTGGAGCCGGCATTACGGTGGTGGATCTGGAATAAGAACTTTTATAACACATCACCCTACATACAAAAATTGGGCGGAAGTTACATTCAGTACTTCCGCCCAATTTTTGTATGTGCACCTGATAGGACTCGAACCTACACGACCGAAGTCACCAGATCCTAAGTCTGGCGCGTCTACCAATTTCGCCACAAGTGCTTAATCCGAGCGCAAATTTACACAAAATATTCCGTTCAGCGAAATGAAGGTTCATTTTTTACAGGATTCTTCCTTCCTTTTACACAAAAAATAAGTTTTTCCCTTTGTACTCCGAAAGACTTACACTAACTTTGCGGCATAAGAGAGAAGCTGCTTACCCTATTCCTAATGCACGCTTCGTTATCGGAAAAAACATTTGTTACACAAAATCTTATATCCAACATGTTCTCATCATTCGACATTGCCAGCATTATCAATTGGTTTTTAGAAATGCCGGAAATGCAAGTTTATCTGTGGGTCATGCTGCTCATGACCATCGAGAGTTCCTTTATACCCTTCCCGTCTGAAATCGTAGTGCCGCCGGCTGCCTATCTGGCCGCCAACCAGCGGGCCGACATCTGGCTCGTGCTGCTGTTTGCCACCATTGGCGCCGCGCTGGGAGCCATTTTCAACTACGCCATCTCGTGGTGGCTGGGCCGCCCCATCGTCTACCGGTTTGCCGACAGTCAGCTCGGGCACATGTGCCTCATCAATCGGGAAAAGGTAGAGAAAGCCGAAAAATATTTTGAGGAGCACGGTGCTCTGGCCACCCTCATCGGTCGCCTCGTGCCCGTTATCCGCCAGCTCATCTCCATTCCGGCCGGTCTGTCCAAAATGCACTTCGGCAAATTCCTGCTCTACACCATTCTGGGTGCCGGCATATGGAACTCCATTCTGGCCACACTGGGTTTCGTACTGGGCAAGACCCTGAAGCCCGAAATGTTCATGACGCAAATTGAGCGCTACAATAGCATCATCAGCGATGTCATTCTCATTCTTTGCGCCATCGGCATCTGCCTGCTCATCTGGAAAGCCTATCGCCACAAGGCCAAAGCACAGAAATAATTCCCTCCTCCCCGTAAGGAGGAAACGCCATAATCAGGAGCGACAGAGATGCCATCTATGGCGAGTTCCTGACACAGTGAGTTCGACAAATTCAAAACAAGGCAAGCTGTGTGTCAATAGTTCTCAGAACATTGATACGCAGCTTGCCTTGTTATATATCCCTTACTGCCGACAATTTTCCAATAGAAAGATTCCACTTCCTGATAGAAACGATTCAGACAACGGTAGCCGAAATCATAAAAAAATCATCTGTCATACAAAACAACTCCATAACTCTACTTTGCATAGCTATTGCTATTCGTAATTCTTTGTTATTCAGGTAAGGTATGTCGCAGCAGGCGGAAATCAACAAATCAATTTGTCAAACCAGGAAAGAGTAATTCAGGAGTTGTGTAAGTTGAAAGAGATAAGGTTAAAAGGTGATTTCTATTCTCCAGAGTTCAACAGAAAGTTCCATGATGAAAATGCAGCATTCATATTTTAAGGAAGACAAGAGCAGAAAAAGATATTATATATGTGAATGATATTCCGCTAGAACAATGGTTCACACAAAAAGCATATGGAATGGAAATATAAGTTAGGGATTGCTTATACAAGACAATATATAAGGACTGAAAATATAGAATGTTCCCTAAATCCACTCCTAAAGCAAATAAAAACATTAGGAGATAGGAGATTATCAGAAAAATCTTCTACTTTTGTAAGCGGATTGAGGTAACTCTCTCCAAGACATACGAGAAAAAGAAGAAGCGTTATGCTTATCTTGAACTTGAAAACGTAGGAAATTTTCAAATTGGATACAAGAATAGCATAGTGGTTCTCACGCTATAGCGTGGGCTGCTATTGTTGCATCTGTATCCGAGGTTTCCTACGACCTTCAAGTAAAGAGTGTGGCGTGCAGTTCCACGCTTCGTGGTTTAATAAGTAAAAGCCGAGAGGAACTGAAGGCATATGTATTTGACTATGGACTTATTGTACAAAGAAAAAATAGCAATTTTATATGCTACTAAATGTATGATGACTGCTGATGGAGCTGTTGTTCCTCAGGAAATGGACTTATTAAACAAAATTTGTTCAATGATGCATGTGGGACAAAATGAGTTTAATCAAGCATTGGAAATGTCAGATGAGACAGCTATGTCTATTTTAAAAGATATGTCGCAAGATAAAAGAAATTTATTAGCATATCTTCTTCAGGATATAGCACGAGTAGATGGGCACATTGACGAAAGAGAAAGACTGTATTTTCTCAAGGTTAACAAAGAGTTGAAATTTACTAATTTACATAATATTTGAGATTATGGAAACATTTGTAGAAATAATAAACAGTGCAAAAGTGCGCAGTAATTCAGATTTAGTTATCTCTGGAATTCAAGCAAATAAAAACGCTTGGAATGAATACACTTTTTACCCGAATAAAGGCGTGGTCGGTGTTATAATTGGTGAAGCACAAAGTTTCGAGGGAACCATATTTTTAGTACAGTGTGGAGATAAAATAATAGTTCCAATTCTCCCTGATGGAGTGCGCGAAATCACATATTCTGAATTTTCGTCGAGATATCCTCAAAACATGCAGGTTGGCAAGGCAAGTAGCCAACAGATGAACAGTGCGTTTGATGTTGATGAAATGATGGACTCTTTTGGAAAAATGTTTGGATTCTAAATTTTTTATCATGATAGATATGACACCGGCCCTCACAGAGGGAATAAATAATCTTTGTACATGGAGGAACAGATACACAAGTACCGAATATCCCCAAAAAGTTGTACTGAATATCTTTTATAGACGCTACACCATGAACAAGATGTGGAATGATTTGATGAATATTATCGATCAAAAATCATACAATTCATTCCAAGAGGCAGCTATGACCTTAGAAAAACTTTACTCAAAAACGGCAGTAACAAAAGTTCAGCCTTATTTAGAGTCGTGGATTAAAAACAATCCAGACGAGATTGTTGGCGCAATTCATTATAGAGATTTTATCGGCTTAATCCAAAGAGTTCAGATGGGAAGCAAGCCTGCAAAAGAAGAACTGGAGTTCTCTTATCTTCATTATCTGATAAGTGATAAGGCAACATTGGCATGGGCAGCTTTCTGTGCGACAGGGATTTCGCCGTTAAAAGCTATTACAGAAGTCTCTGGTGCAATTATCCAACCGATGCCTCTAAATGACTATAACACATTAACTGTTGGACTAGGTCAATTATACACTACTCGTTTTCTACAAGACAGATATAACCCGTTGCCATAAGTTATGAACGAAGATTTGAGCTCATTTCTGGCAGGTCATCCATTAACTCTTGAATTTATTCGTCAGCTAAATGGAAAGAAATTCAGCGACATAAGCCAATATGTTGCTGAATTTCAGACGTATTGCGAAGGCAAACAAATTCCAAATTTTGACAATGAACTATGGTTCAAAATCCTGCAAGAGAAAATTGCCTTATTTAAAGCGAAAAACAAGACCGAATTTTACCAAATTGACGATAAAGAAAAGTTGTATATTACTTTAGGACAGTTTAACCCATACCTGAAATTAGAAGAATATGACTTGGAAGATTTTATTGAGGAATGGAAAAGCAGAAGAACTGGTCAAAGAAAATATACAGACGAACAAAGCCAACGGTACAAATCATATAGAGAAAGTTGGCTATATGAAGTTTATACATATGACAAGGCCTTTTTAGAGAAATACGAACATGCTGCCCATCCATTGATTCAATCCACTATTGGTAAAGCACTAATTGCTAGTGGAGAACAAAGGGGAATAGGATATCTATTTAATTCACTCACAAGAGCAGTTGTAATGCCTAACATATACTGGCATAACGAAAGAGCAATAATTGGGTATATTGAATCAATATGGGAAATAATCCGTCTCAGTAAACTTGCTCATATATCTGGAAATGAAAAAGGGATTGATGAACCTCTTATCTTCCGCAAATTGCTTAGATTATTGTTTTTGTATATGAGTAGATATATTGAACTTAATCCAGATAAAATAAAAACAGCAGATGTCTATTCCAATCGCGCGGAGTTGTTTTATTTCTTTCCAACAGAAATGCAAAGTTTATTTATTGACAGTGGTTTTTGTGCCATTATACCAGACTTGCAGTTTTCTTCTGATAAATTTCTCGCTTATCGTACTGCTTCACAAACTTGTCCAGGATTAGTCGGTGATCTTTATTTACAATGTTTATGGGATTCAAAAAAAATGTACCAATATGGTAATCTTAACTATCCGACAATTGATGGAGGTTACACTGTTATAGAGGATGCAGGGTGGATGGAAATTATAGAAAGATGCAGAATACGCTCACAAATTGTCGCACAGCAAATCTACGACAAAGATTCACAGGGCAATATTTATTTGACAAAAGAGCAGATGAAGTGGCTATTCCTCCATATTTTAGATGCTGGTGTTGACTTACATAAAGACATGAAGGATTTGCGTGATAATTAATTTAGTCCAACTATCAACGCAGTAATAAAATGGTGAAAAAGAATCATAATAATATTTTCACCATTTTATTTTTGTATTTCGCAAATGGGTAACCCGAACAAGCAAAGCGATGTAGCCCCAGCAATTAGGACGGTTGCCAAATCATTCCCCCCCAATAAGGTAATTCTTCTCACTTTTTTATTTCAAAGAGCTATATTCCTTGTACGGATTTACTGAAAACTTTTTACTTTTGCAATACTAAACTCGCCTATTCCCCATCAATGGAGCAATAATTCACATTCAACATTTATAAAAATCTATCATCATGAAACTCAACCCTACCCTACTGACACGAAAATTACTGCTGGGCGGAATGGCGCTGGCCCTCTGCGCACCTGTATTCCTCGCCTCATGCAGCGATGACGACGACAGCGACGGCGGCGGCAGCTCAGGCAGCGCCTCGGCTTCCGTCAAAATTACCAGCGTTTCGCAAGGCACCAAGCGCAACGGAAAATACAACTACCACGTAACCGTAAAAGCCAGCGGAGCAACGGCCGCTTCAATTAAGGACATCGGCCTCAGTTGGGGCAAGACGAGTTCGGCCACCGGCCAGCGCTCCGGCACACGCGGCACACTGACCACCACACGCTCCATCAGCCTGTCGGCCAACTCAACC
>OLZA01000048.1_pt1 | contig 86785 bp, 75 predicted proteins | sample 1673431 | NCBI WGS metagenome assembly OLZA01 (sample SAMEA103958111, study PRJEB25191) | human gut metagenome | biome: human-associated habitat [ENVO:00009003]; feature: intestine environment [ENVO:2100002]; material: feces | place: Germany | collected 2013/2015 | reverse complement strand
GAAAGAACGGCACAACTGGAGCTCTTTTGATTTTTTTCTTATCCCGAACTGGCGTATATATGACATTAGAAACATTATGAAAATATACCAAGAAACTATAGTAGACGGGTTGTTCTCCGTTCCCGACTTGAAACTGGATTGGGAGTCGCTCCTTTCCGATAAGTATAAGTTATGGTTGAAATACAGACATGCTCTGCTGAAGTTCTACTACTCTCCCAATCATGAAGGGTCTTGTACGGATGTTGCCAAGGAGTTCAACGACAACGCTTCGTCTTTGAACGCACTCATCATGAACTTTGGCCGGGCAGTTCAAAAAGCCGTTGGTGATTTTGCCGTCATGCGCAATAATAAGATGCAGTATTGGATCATTTCAATGAACGGATATAATGACGCAAAGAATCACTTCGTATGGCGACTGAGACCAGACCTCACAGATGCTATTAAGAAGCAACTGGAAAAGGAGGCTAAGTTGAAGGAAAAATTTCTTCAACGATTCCCAGTAGAATCTCTCCGTACCATGCCGATTGAGAAGTACACCAATCTCAATCGCAATGATTCATTTTGCTACTGGCTGGAGTCAGAGACCTATCGGTTAGGTTCAATATGGGGCGGTAGTTCCTTGAAATTCGGGATTTATCAGTTTGACAAAGTACCGAAAGAGAATATGCCGGCAAATCACGATGAGAAATATTGCTGGCTATCAAAATATGATTGCGAAACAAGTGAGGAAGCTTATGAGATTGTCAGAGACAAGATAGCGACCATTGCCGAGAAAGCTGCCGCTGGAGATTTGCATGGAGTTGATAAGGTTGACTTTGGTGATGTGGTTAAGTGGAAGATAGCCTGTCTTTATTCTGACAACAAGGTCATCAACATGTACACAAAGGAACTCCTTCAAGCAGCCGCTAAAGGATTTGGATATACAGGCGACCTGAACTCTCGACCTGCGATGAATGAGTTTATCGCTTCGCAGTATGACGAAAGTCGTGAGTCTTTCTATGATTTCTATATGCGTGTCGGCATTCACTACTTTGGAAAGAGTGAACCAGAAAAGACTTATTGGCTGGTTGGGTATTCCTTTGGCAGTACCGAATCACAGCTTCAAAGATTCCTCAGCGATGGCGTCTGGGAAAGCAGGCATGACGACGGCAATGCCAACGACCAGAAGATGATTCCGTTAGCTCAATCTATCTCAGAGGGTGACATCCTTATCTTAAAGTCAACTTCTACCAAGGGAAGTAAGCATGACCAACCCTTCATGCGTATAAAGGCTGTAGGTGTCGTAACAAGCAATATAACGACTTGCAAGATTGACAGTTCCACAACGTGCCAATGTTCCGTCAGATATGTTAGTACTGAAGAAAAAGACTTTGATGGGTCTGTCTATGGTTCGTATCGGAAAACAATTCATAAAGCAGATGGCAAACTAAAAGATGTTATTGAGTACGTAAACAGTTTATTATCAGAGGAGGATATGCCTATGTCGGAAATTAAACAAGAGAACAATAAAAAGTACCAGGAGTATATTGATATGCTCCAGCAAGTTCATAACCTTGTTTTGACAGGTGCTCCTGGTACTGGTAAGACTTATATGGCTCAGGCCATAGCTGAAGAAATGGGAGCTGTCACAAGATTTGTGCAGTTCCATCCTTCATATGACTACACAGACTTTGTGGAAGGATTACGGCCTATCGAGAAGAGTGACGGACAGATGGGATTTGAACGCAAAGACGGTGCCTTCAAAGACTTTTGTCGTGAGGCCATCAAAAACTTGATAGACTCAGAGAAGAGCATAGAGAGCCTGGCTAAGGAGATGTCCTGGCAGGAAAAGCTTGACCGTTTTGTGGAAGATGCCATAGAAGAAGGAACCAAGTTCAAAACGGTCAATGGTAGCGAGTTCGTTATTTCAGAAATGAAGAGCCATTCTATCGTCATTCATAATGAACAGAATGAAAAGACAACGCAGGTGGCCGTCAATGCAGATGAGATTCTGGAATTGCTCACCAACGAAGTTCCCTTGAATATAGTCCGGGACATCCGCAACTATTACAAACGAAAGTTCGGAACGCAGCCAGACTCATACGCATTTGTCATCACGAAGGCAGTCAGGGCAAAGAAGCAGAAAATGCCTGTAGTGGAAGCCAACAAGATTGACCGCAAGCCATTTGTCTTCATCATTGATGAGATAAACCGTGGAGAAGCATCAAAGATATTTGGTGAACTATTCTATGCCATAGATCCAGGCTATCGCGGTAAGAAAGAGCAACTGGTGCAGACACAATACCAGAACCTTGTCCCTGAAACGGATGTGTTCGCAAAAGGATTCTATGTGCCAGAGAATGTCTATATCCTCGCCACCATGAATGATATAGACCGCTCTGTTGAAAGCATGGACTTTGCCATGCGCCGAAGGTTTACATGGAAAGAGGTCACTCCTGCCGACACTCAAGAAATGCTTGATACCTTACCATGTGCAGACGAGGCAAAGGTTACGATGCAACGTTTGAACAAAGCCATTGCTGATACAGACGGGTTAGGAACTGCTTATTTGATAGGCCCTTCGTACTTCTTGAAATTGAAGGACAACGGAGGTGACTTTAATAAACTCTGGAAGATGAATATCGAGCCATTGTTGAAGGAATATCTCCGTGGATTTCGTAAGACACCCGAAATCCTTGCAAAGTTCAACAAAGCATACTTTAACACGAACGAATCTCAAACCACAGACACTCCCAAGCTGATAGATGAGGATTAACCTGACAGATAACAACATCGGGCAGCCCGATGCCGGAACATTCTGGAGGCAGGATGTCGCTTCATTGTTTCCCATTGCCGATAAGACGATAGCCGAGCTGTGCCGGGAAAATGAGAACTTGCTCATCTTCCCTTATAGCATTGAGTCGTCTGATGACAGGATTGGGGAGTCTTCTGTCATGAGCATTCTGAATACCGATGACCCGGAGAAGGTGCGGATAAGCACAGGCAATGTGATGGGGTTCATAGGTGTTGGCAATCTTCAGATAAAGATTAAGTCCAGGTTTGACAAAGGACGTGATGATTTTCTCCTTCATTACATGCTTCAGAAGGTACTTTCCTTCAATCTCTTTGACCTCAGTCATAACAATGAGCAAGAAGATGTATTCGACTTCATCATGTTCATGTTCCCTTATTTCCTGAAGGCAGCCATGCGACAGGGAGTATATCGGGAATATCAGAACTTCCGGCATAATGACGCAAATCTGAAGGGAACCATCGATGTCGGAAGACATATTGCAAGAAACATCCCTTTCGTGGGAAACATAGCTTACTCTACTCGTGAGTATAGCCACGACAACAATATGACAGAACTCATCCGTCATACTATAGAGTTTATGAAAACAAAGAAGTATGGACAAGCTGTTCTCAATATTGACCGCGAGACAATCGAGAATGTCAATTCTATCGTTGAGCATACACCGCTGTACAACAAAAGCGACCGAAATTGCAACATCAGTAAGAACCTTCGGTTGAAGACACATCCATACTATACAGAATATCGCCCACTGCAAACTCTTTGCCTCCAGATATTACGGATGGAAGAAGTGAAGTATGGTGAAAGTGACGAAGAAATCTGCGGAATCCTCTTTGATGGTGCATGGCTTTGGGAGGAGTACGTCAATACGATTCTGAGCAAACAAGGCTTTGTGCATCCAGAGAACAAACGTCACAGGGGGGGGTATCTATTTGTTTGAAGGACATAGTGGCATTCGTTACCCTGACTTTTATAAAGATGACATAGTGCTGGATGCCAAATATAAGAGACTCGGAAGCTATTACAAGGTCTCAATGGTAGATCCTGATGACGTTCACCAAGTAATGGCATATATGTCTGCGCTCCATGTCAATAAAGGAGGATTCATCGCTCCTCTTGAAAATAAACAAGATAAAATTCCAAAATCTCAAATATCTGGGACATTATCATATATTTACATATTCGGCATAGAGATAAGCCGAGCATCGTCTTCTTATGCAGACTTTTGTGAAAGGATGAAAGAAAAGGAAGAAGAATTTATCAAATCAATTATAATATAACAGCTTAATCCAAGATTCTTATGAATAGCGATACAAAACTTCAGCCCAAGGATGCCTATAAGGTAGGCGAAATATATGAGTTTAAGGTAAAAAGACCTTATGCCACGTATTGTGAGTTGATTGACGAGTCTAATGATATAACGACTTATCTGCAGGGCACCGCCAAATTAAAGCTCTTCAAGGGCCAAAGCGTCAAGTGTCGAGTCACGGCTGTTAGTGAAAAACATCCAAAGATAGAGCTTGTTGATATTAGTGAGTTTGAGCAAAGTACGGACAACCTGACTGAAGAAAAGCTATCCAGGCTGTTATCAGAACGTGATTTATCCTGGAATACAAAGGACTTTGTTAAATTGCTGTTAACGGAAGAAAAAGAGAAATCATTTGAATCACAAAGTCATAGATGGATTCAGGGCTTACTGAATAAAAAGATAGATTTGAAAGTGGTTCGGAGGGAATGCTCTGACCTTTTGGAACTTTCAGACCTACTTAATTTATGTAGCCCAGCAGAAAGGGAGTTTTATCAAGATCGACTGACGCTGTTAATAGAGCAACTTGGTTACTATATCAGGGCAGCAGAACTTATAGAGAATGAAGGCATTGAAGGTTCGACCGATACCCCGATGTTATTTATAGATAATTTATTCAACAAATTAAAAGTCTCTGGTTTCGTATATCATCCGGGAAAGAACTTTAATATACTGTCAAGTTTGTTCCTCCGTCGCCCAGACCTGATGAACAGCCGGATTAAGGAACTTCTGGACATCATAAAAGGGAAAGACATCAGTATTTGGGAGAAAGAACCGTTTAAGAGTGCCCTTATTAAGCTTCTTGAATTATATATCCGTGAGTGTGATGGTCGAATAGACAAGACCAAGGATAACCAGGAGCTAATAATGAACAACATGGTCGCATTGGCAATACAGTTATTGCTGTTGGAAAACAGCAAGGACACGTCTATTGCCGACTACAGATTGAATACAGCCAGATTGTGTACGATATCATCATATCTGCATAATATCTCACCTGTTCATCTTGTGGATATGGCCTACTATTGCCTATTCCATTCCGTAGGTAAGAGAATACCCTATGGCTTCGATTCGATTGGCATGATACCACATTATGTTGCCAGCATGTACCCATGTGGAAAGATAGACACTGTCAATTCATTTGTACAGAACAACACAAAATTATTGATTTCTTCTGATGGCATAATTCTTCAGCCATTGAAGGGAGAGGCAAATACATATCCCGTCTTTCCAAAGGAACTTAACTTGTGGCAAGGATTGCAGGTTTACCTCAACTCAAAGCCGGAAACCAGTCTTTCGTCTGTGAAGGCAAATGATATTAGGCCATATTTGGAAGTCTGGAAAGAAATTGAAGGTGAGCTGTTCAATACGCAAGTCAAGAAACCTACGGTGACTCCTGCTAAGAAGAAAAAACAGCACCGAATAGACGAATTCGTCAATATTACTTTCGTCAGTCAGGACTTGAATGACAAAAACAAATACTATTGTCAGATTGAGGATGAAATTGGAGGTCAAGGATTTATCTATGTGAAGGATATTGTCCCTTATCCCATATCGACTTCTTTGCGCCATTTCTTTGCCAATGATGGAAGTCGTTTTGTTTTTGAAGCTCAGATTATTGACAAGGAAGATGATTATTTCCACTTCTCGATGTTAGAGACTATCAAGGAAGCCCTTGATGATTATTACTCTTATGATGAGGAAATCATATGTTCTGTAGGTTCAGTTCCCAATGCGCATGGGGAAGCACCAGCTATATCGAAGGAAGGTGTCAGCGTTACTCTTAGGAATGCGTCCGAGTTTGTTGGAATTGGAAAGAACAATATCGTTTCCTGTCATCTGATTGGAAAAGCAGCAGGACTGTTCCATATTCAATGTGACATCAATGAGCTGACTTCCTATGATTATGACCTGAACTCAGCATTCAAGATTCTCATGGAAGACATGTCTATCGGAAGAATCCCTGAGGCATTTGAAGACCAGGAGGATGAGCAGATTCTCGAAACGGACAAGGTGCTTGATGAATCTTATGTGCGCGAAGTCATTTATTTCATTGACAGGATAGCTATTCTTGACAAGGATTATATCAAGGCATATAATTATCTGGCCTTTGCACGAGTTCTATGTATGCTGATAGGATGGGAATCTCAGGCTGCCTATTATCAAGGCCGCATGGATATTATCACGATGCTTCATGATTTTGCCAAGAACGAGAAGGTCGATGAAGAAAGACTGAGCAATCTGGAAAATGCAAATTCGGAATTGTTCAGCAATAATGTCCTGATGCGTGAACGTTTCATGCAACTTCAGACTGTCAGCTATTTGGGCAATCCGAGCCATAATGATGACCTTTACAAGCTGGCTTCGGAAAATCCTTGGCTGAAGAACCTTGCACTCCTATGCCTGGCATACAACATCACCCAACAAGACGGTATGGAAAAGACTGCTGTCAACATCCATAACAGAATCAAGCAGCAGCTTAATCTGAAAGGGTTCGAAAGCGGTCTGAAACAATATGGTACCGGCGAAGAAGGTATTGATGAAGAATACAAGAGCAGTATCGTCTTCCCTGCTGATGAACAATCGAAAGGTCCTAATCAGGAAAAGCAGATGAATGAGATTATGAAGGTCATCAACTCCTTCTTGAACACCGTTGGAGGTACACTTTATATCGGTGTCAACAATTTCGGACTGGGTGTCGGTGTTGAAGAAGACCTCAATACACCTCTGTATTATGGAGATAAAGACAAATATCTTCTCACAATATCCAACGCCGTATCACTTAAATGGGGCAATAAAATAGCCACCTATATAGAGAGCATAGCCTTTGATGCAGAAAATAATGACAAAGATGTCGTTGTAGTGAAGATAAAGCCCCTTGCTCAAGGTGTTGACTATGACGGTTATTGGTATGTTCGTGTAGGTAGTACGAAGCGAAAATTGACAAAAGAGGATTTTGAGGAATATCAGAAATTTAATCGTAATCTAACTCAGATAAAGGTTAATGATTTGCCAGAGGAGGTTGTACCAGTGGAACCAGAACAGCCTGTTGAACGCCCTCTCACAACACAACTTGTCACATCTAAGGATGACGAAATAAAGACAAGCCGGATAAGGAAGAATGTCTTGGCAGAATGGGATGACCCAGAAAACTATGTCGAACCCATAGGCTTCTTCAAGTTCCTTAGCAACGGTAAATTCAAGAAGATAGATACGTATGATTACGATACAGAATCATTATTGACATTGGTCGTAAAGGAAAGTGAGGAAAAGGGGTATCTCATTTTAGGCTATGAGAATGGCTGCATAGTAAAGGTTTCGGTAGAAGAATTACTTGAATACCAAAACAGAGACTATTCCAGAAATATAGAGTGCAAGTTGATTTTCGCTTCATTAGCGAATGATGATGCAGCAGTCCTTACTATTTCAAAGGAAGATAAGACAAAGCCGAAAACCCTTATGCGTCTGGATCGCGTGTCTAACTTCAGGGAAGGAAGACTAATGGATAGTGGAGAACTCCCTTACAATGAAGGACTGTTGAGTGAGGTCTTAGCCTTTGATGTCATTCCAAGTGAATACATTGAAGACTTCAAAGGAATTCTTGAAAGGCCGAAGACTTCACTGGGTTATCCTGAAAACACTGTAACAAGGGGTATGGTGAATAAACTTCGTCTTTTGGGTATAACAGAGATTTGACAATATGGAGAACGATATAACTAAGGCGAATCAGAATGTGCCTGCAACCATCTACAAGCCGTCTGAGATAATAGGCATCTTTAATTCCATCTTGGCAAAACAATCCGTTAATGCTCAGGTGGTCTATCTCCGTGGTGTATATCTCGCAAGCGGCAGACAAAGTTACAATGGCTACTTCTATGATACATTGCGGGACGAAGATCGCCAGGAAGAGATAACCATGTATGTTACTCAACAGCAACGCGAGAACTTGAAGAATGGCAACCTCGTTAATGTTGGTGGCGTACTTGGTAGAAATGTCAACAACAGAGGACAAATACAGATTATCTTGAATGTGAGCCGCATAGAGATCGTCCAGGAACAGGCCATCGATGAAAATGAGATTAAGAGGATGGAACTTAGACAGAAGAAATCTTCTGACGGTTTCAAAAATGTAGATTCCGTTCTTGAACAACTCCTTTTTACAGATCAACGCCCTCGTGTTGCATTGCTGTTTGCTACCAGTTCTATCACGATGAGCGACTTTGAGGCCGGTATCAATGCTGCCAAATCTGCCATAGATTTTATGGAGTATCGTGCCAATTTCTCCAATGCGAAAGAACTTGTTAGCACATTACAGTCTCTCGACAGAGGGTATTTCAATGTGATAGCTTTGGTGCGTGGCGGTGGAGCAAGGATAGAAAGCCTTGATGATGTTTCCGTACTGGAACAGATTGTGGCTATGAGTACTCCAACTATAGGAGCCATCGGCCATGTCGAAGAGAAAATCTTTATCAAGCAGCTTGTGGATAAATGTGCTCCAACCCCCAATGGACTGGGGCAATACTTCTCCGAGATGGTTGAGAATGTCAGCGAAAAGAAAACAAAGTCTCGTGCTGCATTGACTGAAAAGATAAAGAAACAGTTCAAAGACCAGCTCGAAGCGAGCCAGAAGCAGAACAAGGAACTTCAGGAAAAACTGAAAGTCCTGACCAAAGCGCAAGAAGATTCCGTAAAGGCACAGCAGGAAGCAACAAAAAAGCACAATGAGCAAGTTCAAGCAGCTCAGAAACAGAACAAGGAACTTCAGGAGCAGCTGAAAGGTATTCAAAAGAGTCATCAGGAGCAAATCACCAAATTAACTGAGGCTCAAAAGCAACAGCAAGAGCAGCAGAAAAAACAGCAAGAGGAGTTAAATAAGAACCTTAGTAAGATGCAAGAGTCGAATACCCAGTTGCAGAAGAACCTTGCTGCTATTACGACGCAGAATACGGAATCCTTGAAACAATTGGCTCTGGCCAAGGAACAAGCCAAGGATTTGGAGCATAAGTTGAGTGAAGCACTCAATAACAAAGGTGGCAACAGTAATGTATGGATGGTAATTGCAATCATTGTAATCATACTCCTAATAGTTTCTTTCTTATTTAAGTGAAGCTTTATTTGTAGAACGTAAATAGTATAGAACAATGTCAGAACAGGAATTTCATAGCATCCCTTGGCAGTACGGTAATAAAGTCCGTCTGACTAATGGCAAGCAATATACCGTCAAGAAGAAAAAGAAAAGTTACATTCTTCTTTATTCTGACGAGTATAAAGCCTATTTCGTAGCTGACCACCGCATCGTTGTAGAACGAACCTCTGATAAAGTGGAAGACTATTGGGCTAATCATCCAGAAAAAACAAAACCTACATTGATGCCAAAGAAGAAGGATAATATATAGAACGGTAGATTTGAAGAGGTGAATTTGCGTAGTGCAACAGAAGTAGATGAAGAAGACAGGTTCCTGTTTTGCAAGTCTTGCAAAATGTTATTTCTTGGAGAGATGGTCAAGGCAACGTAACTTTGCACCGTCAAATGACAAGAAGTTCAACATTTTAAATTCACAAGTATGGAAACTCAGAAGATTTTCAACCTCGTTATCCTTGACGCTTCAGGGTCAATGGAAACCATCTACACCCAGGCACTCACCGGTGTAAACGAAACCCTTGCCACCATTCGTATGGCACAGAAGGAACATCCAGAGTTGCAGCAGTTTGTCACGCTGGCTTCGTTCAGTGCTGGAGAGCACTTCCTCAACCGCATCTATTCTGCAAAGCCTATTGCTGAAGCACGTAACATCACCAAAGAAGACTATCCCCTACTTGGATGTACAGCACTCTATGATGCTATGGGTACATGCATCAGCGAACTTCAGCAGAAGGTCACTCACGGCGACCGTGTTCTAGTCACAGTCATCACCGATGGCTATGAGAATTCGTCACGCACATGGAGCGGTCATCAGATAAAGTCACTAGTCCAGGAACTCCGTCAGATGGGATGGACATTCACCTATATCGGTGCAGATCAGGATGTGGAGAAAGTAGCTGGAGAAATCGGCGTACAGAACTCGCTCCGTTTCTCTGCAAATGCTGAAGAAACACAAGCTATGTTCGAGAAGGAACGTCGTAGTCGTAGCAAGTTCTACAGTAAGGTCTGCTGTGATATGGCATCCCCATGTGCGTCAATGGTCGAGACAAACGACTATTTTGCTGATGACGACGAGCCTGTTGCAACGCCGCATGCACCAGAACCAAAGAAGGAAGGTTTGCTTGGCAAACTGTTTGGAAAGAAATAATGTAATGATTGTGCTGGCAGGCCAGACTTGCCAGCACACAAAAAAATAAAGTATGGCAGTAAACGAAATACTATTCAAGGAATTACCATTCCGACCAGATCACAATCAGGTGTTCTACGTAGAGAATGGCTATGATACGGATGCGAATGACTTCATCCGCAGTAACTATTTTGATTTGAAATCCATGTTTGCCCATATAGGTATGGATTTCTACTATCTGCCATACTTGCTACGGGAACATGATGTCGAAGCTAAAGTAAGATACTATGCTCCTTACCTTTCCCCCAAACTGCTTGTTACAGAAGTTCGAAGTAATGCCTTTGTTCCGTACATATCAGATGATGACACACGGAAGAACCTGAAGCCATCATTTGTCTTTGAGGGGATGCAGTATGGATATGGTGGAGATACCAAATTCTTGCAAGTGCAGCTGACTGACATTGACCTCACCAAATCGGAATCCATAGAATACCTGATACGCTTAGTTGCGGAAAGTCGTGAGGCGTATTACTATGAAATGATTCGCAGTCAGGCTCAAACCTATAAGATGCAAAGCTCTTCGGCATGTCTGGATATTGATGAAGATTCCAATGCCAATGAGAGTATGATGTCTTGTCCTTCCGCAGCTCCTTCGGCTTTTGAAGAAGAGCGTTCTGAGAAAGAAAGAAGGGTAATACGCAAGTCTAAACAATCCAGCAGTCATACGGGAATGTTGGGCCGTATATTAAGGCGGTTCAGTAGGGATGAAGATAAATGTCTTGAAGTATCTGATGACTATGAAGTCCAAGAGAAGACTGAGGAAGAAATAGCCGAGGAACAAAGCCTGATAGAGACAGCAAAAGTTTTGCGTGAGCTTCGCATGACCGTACAGAAACTCAGACTTGAAGGCGTTTCGTTGATGGCGATACATGAGTTTATCGACAAACAGGAACCGTTGTCTCGTATGGTCATCACTCCCGACTATCGCATTTTCCTTCCAGACTACAATGATATGGAGATAGAAATGGGTGCTTTGCCCAAAGCCATCTATTTCTTGTATTTACGCTATCCCGAAGGGATTATCTACAAACACATGCAAGATTATTACAACGAACTTCTCAATATCTATAAGCAGCTACGCCCCAATACTGACGAAGCCAGGCTCAACCTCACCATCACCAAGGTTGTTAATCCTCTCGGAAATGCACTGAATGAGAATATTGCCCGTATCAGAAAAGCGTTTGTTGAGAAATTCGACGAGCATCTTGCAAACAACTACATCATAACAGGTGAGCGTGGTTCACAATATTCTATTCCACTTGATCGAGATTTGATAATATGGGAAGAATAGCTTGTTTTCCCTTTACATCAGCACTTCTCTGATATACTCAATAAGGATGGCCGCATTGAATGCCTGGCCATCTTTTTTTGCTGTTATGTGAAGGTGTGGCCCTGTTGACGCTCCTGTGTTTCCTGAAATGGCAATGTTTGTTCCGGCACTTACAAACTCCTTCTCCTTGACGAGCTGCTGCGAGAGGTGGCAGTAACTGATAGTGTAATCTCCAGTCCTTACCGTCACGAATTTCCCAGACCTGCTATCCTGTCCCACTTTGATGACAGAACCAGGAAACATCGAATAGACTTTTTCGTATCGAGCGGAAAGGTCGATGCCATTGTGCATGATCCGTTTGTGATAGATGGGATGCCGTCGCATACCGAATCCCGAATTGATGTGAATCTTCTCCAATGGCAGAGCAACAAGCGACATCAGATTGTGATTATCCAATGACGTAACAATGGTTTGTCCGTCCCCATCATTATCTGTAGTTGTTGAATCAGGAACTGAGTCAGCAACTACGATGCTATCCGTCAGAGCCTCTTTTGGCTTTGGCGGATTTGTTGTGTATATACGCTTGTTGTTTATCGAGCCGATTGTATTGAACTGAGCAAATAAGGGCTTGTTCAGACAAAAGAGAAAGGCCGTTAATGTGATGAGCTTGATTGTTTTCATGCCGCAAAGGTAAGGACATAATCTCATACTAACGGATAAACGATTCTTCAAATAATTAAACTCTAACTTTCTTTTTGTTTATAGTCTGATTTTTGCGGAATTTCCATACTATTAAATTAAACCTTCTTAAATCCAATGCTTGCAAATACCGCTTTTATAACCCAATAAAGAAACATACTCTAAATTTGCATCGGAAAACTGTCCATGTTGGGCAAAAGTATAAATTTTGTAATCTGAAAAGTATGATTAATCATTTTCAAGAAAGCGAGATACCATACGGTACGCTCGAACGTTTCGGACTCACACAGGAGATGATAGAAGACCTCCCTGTCGATGTCCTTCAGAACATCTGCAACGGTCGTCGCTCGCCCGTGTTACCTATTACAATTACCACCGAGGATGGTGAGACAGAGGCAGCCCGCACAAGGTTCAGCCTTGTCCGCACTCCAGAAGGAGTGGTCGATGTCCTCTTCTATCCCAAGCTTGATGAGTATGACCTCAACCTCTTCAATGATCAGCAGAAGCAGCGTCTCTTGGAGGGTAAGGCCATTATCGGGCATCTGGAGAGCAACGAGGAAAACAAGGAAGCAGGAGGCAAACGTTTCTTCCAGATTGACCCCGAAAGCAAACAGGTTCTCTGTGTCCCCATGCCGGTCATCGGTCGCAATATGCAATATGTGGCCGACCGCTATCACCTCACTGCTGCAGAGATGCAGAAGTTACAGAATGGTGATGTTCTCTCCATCCTCAATGATGAAGATGAGGAAATTGCCATCGGCATCGACCTCAACAGCAAGACAGGCATCCGTTTCGCTGCCGGTGACGAACAGACATGGAAGCGCGAAGCCAAGCGTGAGTGGGACAAGTACAACTTTGGAGCCTTCGGATGCTGGGTTGCCGATGACAACGGCGACCTGAACTATGTCCATGAGGAAGACTACACCGAAGAGCTATGGCAGGAACAGAAGAAGTTGGGTATGCGTGTGATGCAACGTTAATCCCAGGAAACAAGTAAAACCCAAAATCAGAGAACAATGGCAGCAACAAAGTATTACCCTGAAGACGTACTCGTGGAGAAATTCCAGAGTAACGAATATGGTTGGCTTGATTACGTCAATCATCATTCTCCTGAATGGCAGGAGGAATTCACTGCATTCTGCAAGGAGCGTGACCTCACCATCAATGAGGAAAGCGCAGAGCAGTTTGTCGAGTGGAAGGGAGACCAGTTAGAGAATGCACAGGACAACTAAACCGAATCCGTATGTCTATCAGATCAAACACATTACCAATGGGGCGCGACTTGGCACCAGAGCTACAGGACATCCTCCGACGTAACGGTATGCAGGGGCATATCATTCGTCAGGGGGATGGCTTCGCCCTTGCCGTGCAGGGACATGACAGTCCCTTGCTGACGTACCCCATCAATCAGCAGCAGATGCGGGCGATGGTAGATTGGGGTACCAATTCTGCCAACAAGAAAGCCTACAACACCTTTGCCGCAATCCTCTCCAATGACTTCTATCTGCCCAGAAGCTTCTTCCATGCCCGTAATGCCAATGGCCGTGTCGCCATGGGATTGCATGGCTACCGTATTGGAGTCGGTGAATATGGACGCTTGCCTTGGGACAGACGTGGGCTTCATCCGATGATGGATCCTTATCATGGTCGGTTCCTTGGCTGGACACCACGTCAGCAGGAAGGCTGGCACATGCGCAGAGTCGGTGGAGCCTTGTTCATGCAAGGTGCGCCAATGGTTCCCGACCGTCCTGATGGCCGAATGAAACCAGGCGAACTCCAGAACGGAGCCTATGGTTTCTATTACAAAGGTCAGCAGACACAGGTACAGCAGCCGTCTCAGGACGTGTTGGCAGACCTCCAGACGGTCATCAAACCCGTAGAGGTCAAGCCCAGACCAGTTGAACCAGCCAAGCCTTACAGCGAACTTATTACGAGCAAGGTGTATTTCACCAATGAGAAGTTCCGTGAATGTCTCGACAGTCACGGCATTATCATTGACCCTGAGAAGAAGACCCTCACCATCCAATCTACAGGAGCCAAGCAGGACTTTGTCTATGACCTGACTGATGAAGAGCTTAAAAAGCTCAACAGCAACAGCATCAAGGAAGTCCCCGTTCAGGCACGTCTTGACATCATCAATGATGTGGTCAAGAACGACTTTGCGGATAAGGTGACGATGGATATGCTCAACAGCAAGGAGCATATTGCCATTGCGCTGAAGCCCGAAGTGGCCGCTGAACTCGACCAGAGACAAAGCATTCTGCTTGAACAGACGAATATGCAACAGTCGCTTGACCCTTCACTCTCGGTTCAGCGAGAGCCGGAAGACAGAGCCGTTGCCCATGTCGATGGTCAGAGCCTCTATGAGATGAACGAGGGTAAGGGTTGGTTCCGTGAAGGCAAGCATGGCCGTGAAGTCATGGTGGATGACATTAAGGTGGAGCCAGTCCGCAATGAACAGGGCGAACAACAGAAAGACACAAAGGGCAATGCACTCTACCGTATGACCGCTGTCATCAATGGAGAATCCATTTCCCATGAAATCAATCAGAAGCAGTATGACAAGTTCATGGCCATCGATGACTACCATCGCATGAAGCTCTTCAGCCACATCTTCAAGGAAGTGGATATGAAGAACATTCCTGGTGAACACACAGGAATTGGTGCGAAGATTGGTGGAGCCTTGCTTGCCGGTCTCGCCGTGATGGGAGAACTTGGACGCATGAACCATAGCGGGCCTTCCGTCTTCATGGAACATCATCATGACCATGACCCACGTCCGCACATCTATTTCAAGCCAGGTGTCGATTCCCCACAGGACATCGCATCAAGGGCTTTTGATGCTGGTGTCAATGCAGGAATGCACGGTGTGGGCTTAGGCCGATAGTTTAAGGTAAAAAGATTCAGAATAACATGGCAAAGCTAACTTACGACGATTTCAAGCAACGTCTGAGCATTCAGGACGTGTTGGTAGATGCAGGCTATACGCTCAACAGGCGTGATGGCTTGCGCTACCCGTCGTATGTGCGTCTGGGCAGTGACGGCAGACGCATCCACGGTGACAAGTTCATCGTCACCGCCAACGGCCAGTGCTGTTTCCAGCCGCCTACACAGAAGAACTACAACGTCATCGGCTTCATCAAGTCCCATCCCGAAATGTTTTCCGACTATACGCCTGGCATGGATAAAGACCGGCTCGTCAACCTTGTTTGCAACCGACTCCTCAATAATCCTATTGAAGACAGGGAAGCAAAGATTGTAACTGAGCGTCAGCAGCTGCCAGCCTTCAGTATCGATGACTACACCTTACACAAGTTCGAGGGCAGCAATCGGGAAACCCAAAAGCCTTTCTATCCTTACTTTAAGCCAAGGGGACTGAACCTCAGCACCCAATATGCTTTCAGAAAGGACTTTTTCATTGCCGAGCGACAGGGAACTGATGGTAAAGTTTACAGGAATCTTGCTTTTCCCATGACTGTCCCCGGCAAGGATGATAAGATTGTCGGTCTGGAGGAACGGGGCCGCAAGAAACTGGACGGCACATCCTACAAAGGTATAGCACGAGGCTCAAACGCCAGTGAAGGGCTATGGGTAGCCAGTCCTGAAGCCACCAAGCTACAGGATGCCAGACGAGTGTTCGTCTTTGAAAGTGCCTATGATGCCATGGCCTTCTATCAGATCCTGATGGGCAAAGGCAGCAATCTCGATGCTGAAGCCAAGACGGAACTCGCCCACGGTGTCTTTGCATCCACTGGAGGCAATCCCTCTACACGACAACTTGAAGGTCTGATTCGTACTGCCAAGGAAGCCACCTTCCACATCGGCTTCGACATGGACGAAGCCGGACAGAAGTTCGCCGAACAGTTCAAGACGTTGGCAGAAAAGGAGAATGTTCCGACTGCTCGCATCGTGCGTGAGGAAACATCACCAGGCTACAAGGATTTCAACGAAGAACTGCTGGCTATCATTGAAAGGCAAAGCAATACCCTTGCCAAGGATAACGTGAAGGATGAACTCAAAGACTATGTAGATTCCTTCCGCAAGCATCCCGACGACATCCCAAGTGTCAAGGAGGTGCTTCATCCCCATGACAGCCAGATAGACTTGCTTCCCAAATCCCTGTGGCAGCTCTACGCACATTATGAAACCCTCTATGAAGATGCCTACACCATGCAGCACTCGCGGCTCGTGGCACCTGAGGACAAAGAGGAAATCAAGGAAAAGGCTCTGGAGGCCGGCAAGGCATTCAGGACAGAGCTTGCCAATGCCCTTGGTGTCAAGGAAGAGACAGAAGCAGAGGATGACGAAAAGAAAGTCTCTGCAGGTGTCGATCTGGATGCCGACGGCAATGTGGAAATCAACGAGAGTGAAGAAACAAAGCATCATGGTATGCGCAGATAAACGGTATGCAACAGACAGTCAGACGCTTCAATATCATCACGCTACGTCCGCATTGGGGACAGTACATTATCTCACAGGGTTTCATGTGCCTCGTGAGTCTTGTGCTGTTCCTCGTTGCCGGACATGATGCCATCACGTTCAAGATGCCGTTCCTGCTATTAGGCAGTGTGACCATGCTGATGATGCTCTATGGCTGTCTGTATCTCAGCAAGCTCCAGTTCATCATTTCCTCAGAACAGCTCATTATCCAGCACGGCGTGTTCCAGCGTACCAGTGACTACATCGAACTATACCGCATCGTGGACTTCTGTGAGCAGCGTGACATCATGGAACAGCTCTTTGGGTTGAAGACTGTCAGCATCTACAGTGGTGACAGAACTAATCCCAAGCTCGACATCTACGGCGTGAAGGAGAAGGTCGATGTGGTCGGCATTATCAGAGAACGGGTAGAATACAACAAACAACGCAGAGGAGTATATGAAATCACAAACCGATAATCAGATGTACGGTCTTCATGACCTTGTAAGTGGTAACAGGTGGCTGATGGCAGCTCTGCTTGCCTACGCCCTGCTGTGGTTGGGACATGGAACGGCCAATGCCCAGCTGACATCCAGCAATCCCTTGGAGTATGTCGCCCTTGCCGAGGGTAACGAGCTTATCAATGCCCAGATCAAGGCGCAGATTGAGGATGAGCAGAAGACCGCACTCCTTCAGAACACCATCGCTGCTGAGTTTACGATGATCCACTCCTGGGAGAAGAAGTACAACAAGTATCTCAAAACAGCAGAAGGCTATGCCAGTACCCTGAAAGCCTGTACCTCGCTCTATGACGATGGTGTGAGAGTCTTCATCAACCTCTGTAATCTGAAGAAAGCCATCACTGGCAATCCCCAGGGAATAGTGGCCACCATGTCGATGAACAACCTCTATATCGAGACAGCCACCGAACTGGTCAGTGTCTATACCACTCTGAGGGATGCCATTGCGAAGGGTGGCAAGGAAAACATGCTCACAGGTGCCGAACGCAGCAAGACCCTCTGGGCACTCAACGACCGACTGGATGCCTTCAATAAGAAACTGAACCAGCTCTATCTATCCATCCGCTATTACAATATGATGGATGTCTGGGAGAATGCCACTGCCGGAATGCTCGACAGGAGCAACGGAGAAATTGCAGAGGCAGCTCTCGGAAGATGGAAGCGGACTTCAAGAATAGTGAGACCCTAAAAAGGAATGCGAAATGATGAAATACCTTTGCCATAAGTTTGTTCTGTTGCTGACAGTGACTCTCATCCTCCCTTTCTGGGGAGTCGGTGGGAGCACTGTCATGGCGCAGGGGCAAGACCCGACCTTGGCAGCCATGATACTCCTTTATACCGATAAAGCCAAGAAAGAGCTGAAGCAGCAGGAAGAGATGATGCTCCTGGAATCAACGGGACATATCTGGATAACGGAAGAGGTGAATGCCACAACCGACCTTCAGAAAGAGTTCAACAACTACCTCGACAGTTTCCACGGCATTATCATGTATGCGGCACAGATATATGGCTTCTATCACGAGATAGACCATCTTATCGGCAATCTTGGAGCTTTCAGCGACCAGCTGAGTGCCCATCCGAGCAATGCCTTGGCCGTGGCCCTTTCCTCCAACCGCAATAAGATCTATCGTGAGATTATCCTGAACAGCGTCGATATTGTCAATGACGTGAGGCAAGTCTGTCTTGCTGATATTAAGATGACCGAGAAGGAACGTATGGAAGTCATCTTCGGCATCAGGCCCAAGCTGAAGCTGATGAACAAGAAACTGCAACGGCTTACCAAGGCTGTGAAATACACCTCTTTGGGTGATGTCTGGGCAGAGATAGACTACAATGCCAGGACGGGAGCCGACAAGAAGAACATCGTCGAGCAGAGTATGCTACGTTGGAAACGGGCAGCAAAACAGTGAAGAACGAATAAGTGAAACCTCAATCAAAACAGAAGCAATATGAGTTGGGCAACAGTATTGAAAGCCGGATTGAAATTCATGGGTAGCGGTGCAAAGGCAACGGCAAAGACCGTCGGCCACACCGTCCTCCATCCTCAGCAGACCATCAAGGGAATGGGTACAGCCACCAAGACGGCAGCCGTCGGAGCGGCCACCGGCTATGTCGCATGGGAGAAGCTGACTACAGACAAGAGCGTCGCCAGAATCGTCGGTGATGCCGTCGTCGGTTCTGACACCATCGACAGCGTTGGCGAGAAGGTGGAAGGAGTCGGCAATGCCGTCAGCAACCTCGGCGAGACTGCCAGTAATGCCATGAACAGCGTCAGTGAAGCCGTGGGTGGAGCCAGCAATAACCTGAACGGCATCAGCAACTTCCTTGGCAGCATGACCAATGGCAACGGCGGCAGCATGTTCAGTAACTTCTTCAGCAACCTCTTCAGCGGCAATGTTTCGGGTATGAGTATGCTCGGACTTGTTGCATCTGCCTTTCTTATCTTCGGTCGTTTCGGCTGGATGGGAAAGATTGCCGGAGCCTTGCTTGGCATGATGATGATTGGCAACAATGCCACTCTTCAACAGGCAATGGGAGGCGGTATGGCACAGCAGAAGCCACAGACTCCAGCTCCTGACACACAGAGGGCTTTAGCACAGGCTCAGACACCACTGAATACCCAGCCAGTAGTTGTCTATGCGCCGGAGGAAGAACGGAGTGTTGTCCATCGCTCACGATAACCAGAACAAAAATCAACCTTTTATAAAACATAGAAAAAGCATGAAATTTACGCAGGATATGATGCTCCAGTCGGACAGCGGCTACTGTATGCCGTTCGAGGAGAAAGGAAAAGACGTAGAGATGTCTTTGGGCTATGGTAAGCAGAAGCATCCCAAGACAGGGGAAATGTTCTTCCATCACGGAGTCGATTTTCCAGTCAAGCACTATCTGCTTTCAGCCTTAGCCACTGGCAAGGTGACGGGACTCGGCAACGATGCCGTCCATGGTATCTATCAGGTCATCCGATATGGCCTTTATGAGGTGACTTATTCACACCTCAGTAATGTCTTTGCCAACTACGGAACGGAAGTCAAGGCCGGTCAGGTGGTGGCCGTTTCAGCCGACTTGCTCCACATGGAAGTCAAGTATAATGGCGTGGAGCTGAACCCTCTGGAGTTCCTGACGATGGTATATGGCAACATGAAAGCCTTGGAGCAGAACGGCACTCCTGGAGCTGTTCCGCAGTTCGTGACCATCGACATGGACGTGCATACCAGGTACGACAAAGACCAGAAGGAGATTGAAGACCTGATGATGCGTTGGTTCCCTGACTACATGCAGGACTTGTCTTCTGGTATCTACGCCTTGCCAGAGCATACGGAGCTTGCCCTTCGCAACATCTTCACCATGTCGGCGATGAAGAACTATTTCTTCGAGACCCTTCCGAGCATGGCAAATCCTCTGGGCATGGGCACGCGCAGCATCCCTTTGGCAGAGAAGGTGCAGAACCTCCTGATTGCGGACTTCCTCAATTACATGGCACTCCGTCATCAGATATTTCTGAGCACCATGAGTGAGGCCGTAAAAAAAAAGCCTATGACGAAGCCGTAGTCAGCAGCGGCCTGATAGACCCACTTGCCGAACTGGAGATAGACATCCAGAGTTTCGACATACCGAGACTGGTGAGTGTCTATCCCGACCGAAGCGGTATCAGATGGTGGACGAAGGCATGGTTCAACAACAGCGAGTCTGGTGAAGCCGCCATCGAAATCGACCGTCAGTTGGCGATAAAGTTCATCAATGAGAATATAGAAAAAGACGAATGGTTGGAGCAATACTTCCCCAAGCAGATGGAGGTCTATCACAACGCCATCGAGCAGACCAAGGAGCAGATACTCAACCAGCTAAACCTCTAAAACAGAAACAGAATGAAGAAGATTTGTTTGTTATCCATAATTTGTTTGACCACCTCTGTAGCATTAGCTGATACTGGAGTCTCTGGTATTGGCGATGCAGCAGACGGTGTTGTTACCTACATGCCCTATGTCCGTGCGCTGTGCTATGTCATAGCTGCCGTTATAGCCGTTGTCGGTGCGTTTGCCGTGTATTACTCCATGCACACCAATCCGCAGAATACCGCCAAGCGCATCTTCATGACCGCAGGAGGTGCGCTCACTTTTGTTTCTCTTTCCCTTGCTTTACCGCAGTTCTTTGGTATCGACGGTAGCGTTTCAGGTGGTGGCAGTTCAAATTCCAAGGGAACGACGCAATTCACGTCCAACGGTACAAGCTTTCTGGTATCAGACGAAGGAGGCATCAGCAAGTCCGGCATACAGGTTTCCATACCCGAACTCAATGACGGTGCATGGATTAAGATCCCTACGGAGTTTTCAGGTGAAAGCAGTAAAGGCTATGTCAACACCTTCATAGACTACTACAGTCGGACGGGCGGCAACATGGATGACATGAGCCGTCAGTTGACGAGGGACTATCAGAATGCCCGTGATTGGTATGCCTCCGGCAAGACCTATAGCGATTTCATGGCATGTATGATCATTCTGGAGCAAAACCGAGTAAAGACTGTCATTCACCCATAAAAACCGATTACTATGGCAGAATCAGCAAACGAAAGACTCTTCCGTACCAAGGTGCTGCCCATCATGGATAAGATGATGGCAGACCTTCAGCGTAAGCAAGCGGATGAAACAAGAAGACATACCAGCAGTCTGTCCTATATGTTCGCAGGGGCAGCTGGCCCAGACGGAGGCATGTCAGCCCAGGCTGCAAGCCTTGACTCCCTTCGCTATACGGGAGAATGGAACTCCAAGCATACTGAGGACTACATCAATATGGTGAAGGCCGAGCTAAAGAGGCAGAAGATTACCGTCACTCCAGAGATAGAGAAAATGATGATCGACAAGATGATTAAGGACGAAGTTCCGAAGTCATCCATCGATTATATCATCAGAAAGGCGGCCACCAACACCATCTTCTACTTGCCACAGGCATTGAACAAATCGCCTTTGGAGAATCATATTTCCGAACAGGCCGAAAAGCGATACAATCCCAACCATGTGGAAAAAGCAGCCGGTCTTATGTTGGGAGCCACAGCTGATTACCTGTCCTTCGGAGGTATAGGCGGCACACTGACTGGTGGAGCAAAATTCGTAGGCGTTGACCTTGCCCTGAATGCGGCAATGAACAAGATGACGGCGAACATCGACACTTCTTATACGCCAGCCAGTCCTGGAGCCAAACCCTCGAAGCCGACCGCAAAGACCAATGCCACAACAGGCGATGATGACGTTCCCATGATTATCGCTCCTGAATACAGGGAGCAATATAAAGCCGAGCAAGCCAAGAGAAAAGCTGAGGAAGCACAGAGACGGGAAGCCAAAGCAACTCCCAAGGCGACCACTCAGCAAACAAAGGAGGATGAAGTCCGACAGGAACCGCACAATGAAGTCGCTACCCAGACTCCAGACACTCAAACCACACAAGCTACCATGCAGGAACAGCCCCAACAGACCAACCAAAACGGATGGAACGGGCTGCTCAGCTCCTTTGGCCTGAACGGAATCTCTGATATTGGGAACAACCTCGGCTATGTCCTTGCCATGTTGCCAGACATGCTTGTCGGCGCATTCACAGGCAAGACAAAATCATTGGGGCTGAAGGAAAACCTGATGCCCCTTGCCAGCATCGTTGTCGGAATGTTTGTCAGGAACCCCATCCTGAAGATGGTGCTTGTAGGTATGGGAGGACTCAATCTTCTGAACAAGGCAGGTCACGAGGCCATCGGGAACCATGCAGGTCAGAACCAGGCACAAGGCGCAAGTACCATTGTCCGCTCTAACTACAAGGTTTATGCTGATGAATCGCTGAACCAACGCATCAGTCAGCCGCAGATACGCGGAAATTGCCTGATTGCCACCATCGACAAGGTGCCATGCACCATAGCCCTTCCCGATAAGGTAGTTGATGCCTACAATCAGGGTGCATTACCCTTGAACACCCTTGCCAATGCAGTGCTTGCCAAGAACGACCAGATGCGTCAGCTGGCTTCAGAGAACTATGAGGCACAGCAGAGAACCGAGACCCGCACACTTGCTCAAAGATAAATGTGTAATGATTTAATCTATTGTAAATTATGAAAAGAAACTGGTATAAGTTCCGCGTCAAATACTCCAAGGAGATGGACGACGGAAAGAAGAAAAAGGTCAGTGAGGAATACCTGGTTGATGCAGAGAGCTTCACCGAGACCGAGAAACGTGCCAACAAGGCTGCTACAGACCTTATCGGCACACGGGACTTTGACATCACCGCTATTTCCCGTGAACCTGTGTCAGACATCATCAAGGGCACGGAGCAGGACGATAACCATTGGTACAAGGCCGTCGTTGCCCTTGTCACCGTGGATGAAGAGACGGGGCAGAAGAAGTTCTCGCCCCAGGTCATGTACGTCAATGCCGAGGACACCAAGGAGGCTGATGAGCTGCTTCGTGACCGCATGGAAGAAAGTCAGGTGGATTGGGAAATCAAGTCCATCGCAGAGACCAAGGTGCTGGGAGTGCTGGAATACAAGTAAGCCCTAACTATTAACCCATCTAAATCGCAGACAATATGACAGAAAAGAATCAGCAAGAGAAGAATGCAGCCGAAAGACAGGTGGCTCTTCTCGTGAATGCTTTCGACAAAGCACAGGAAAACGGTGGTGTCTGGCTGAACAAGGACGGCAAGAAAGCCCCAAGTTTCTATCAGAAAGGTGTGTCTATCTCGCCGTTCAATGCCATTATCCTCGGACTGCACAGTGACCAGGACAACTACAAGACCAACGAATACACCCTGTTCAGTGAGGCCAAGAAACGTGGTGAAAGCGTACAGTCAGGTCAGAAAGGTGTTCCTTTCTATTGGTACAACTGGAACGAGTACCAGAGCCAGAAAGATCCTGACGTGAAGATTAGCCGTGAAGACTACAAGGAACTTTCGCCTGAACAGCAGTCGGATTACAAGGTCATCCGCAACCGAGAGGTACGCATCCTGTTCAACATCGAGCAGACGACCCTTCCGATGGTCGATAAGGAAGCCTTTGACAAGGAAGTCAAGGAGAATGGCCGACTGGCAGACCGTGGGGAAATCAAGGCGACCTCCACTCAGATACCCGTCAATGACCTCATCCTGAAGATGCGCGACAACCTCGTGGATATTCGTATGGACACTACCGGCGTGGCACATTATGACCCCAAGAGGGACACTGTCTATGTGCCTAAGCAGGACAACTACGAGCATTATAACGATTACGTCCATGCGTTGGTGGCACAGGTCGTGGCTGCCACAGGCCATCAGCAGCGTCTCAACCGTGAGGGCATGAACAACCGTGGTGGCAAAGCTCCCACAGAGGATGCCCAGAAGCACGAGCTCCTTGTCCGTGAGATAGCCACTGCAGCCAAGATGCAGGAGCTGGGACTTCCTGCCAAGCTCTCCGAGGAAGGCATGAAGAACATCGAATACTGGAAGCGTGAGTTCAAGGAAGACCCTTGTCTCATTGATGCCATCGAGCGTGACGTGAACAACTCCCTCGACATGATCCATAAGGCAGAGCGTGGCGAGAAGGTGGAGAAACGCCAGTTCAATCCCCAGGAGAACGGCAATGCCAGAAGTCTTCTTCCAAAGCACTACTATGTTGCTGATGAAATCAAGACCCTGCCGAACAAGGACACCAAGGAAATGGTCATCGTCCGTGACGCAGAGAACAAGAAGGCCGATGTGGTGCTGCCAGCCGGTGCTTCTTTAGCCGTCGATAACGAGATTCCCGGCATGAACAAGAAACGTATCGACCATGCCCTTCAGAAGGAAGGCTTTGAGACCGTGAACTTCTACAACACCGACGGCTCGTTGGGTTTCCGACCCGATGACAGCTACTTCGACGGCAAGGAGGTCAGCGTTTCTAAACTCAACAAATGGGAGTTGGAGGACATCACGAAGCTCGATGTCACCGATGCCGTGAAACGCTCTGGTGCCGTTGACTTTGACAAGGTTCTCATGCTGAAGGATGACGAAGGCAAGTGGGCCATGTACATCAAGCCTGAGAATGAAAAAGCTTTCTCCGTCTATCCCAGTAAGGATGATGTGAACAAGTTCTTCATTACCGTCCAGCAAGGTAACGACGAAGCCAGTGAACGTATGCGCCAGGACATGGCCACCAAATACTATGTCATGGCCAATGAAAAGCCGGAACTGAAAGTCGATCTCTTTAAGAGCCAGGCTACGGCAGAGGAACTGGCTAAAATCGAGCGTGTGAATATCTTCAAGACGAAGGCCACCGAGAACAAGCCCAGTGTCATCCTGTGTGTGCCGACCATTGACGGCAAGAGATTACAAGCCCGTGAGGTTAGCCCACAGCAATGGCAGCGTATGTGGCTGGCCGATGACAAGCAGGACTACAAGACCCATCTCGCTGCTTCGCTCTTTGCCGATGTCCTCCGTAAGGAACAGAACAATTCCGTTGCCGTTGGCACGGACAAGACCGAGCAGGAGGCTCAAACCGAGACCAAGGAGCAGACAAAGAATGTCGAATCCCATGATGAGGAAGACAAGAAGGAGGAACAGAAGGAAGAACAGACGCAATCTGAGAAGAAACAGGAGGAAGAGAAGCGTCGCAACTCCCCGGAGCAGAAGGAAAAGGAGAAGCAGGAAGAGAAAGCCAAGGAGGAAACCACCAAGGCTGAGACCAAGGCAGTAGCTGCCGTTGCTCTCTCTCCGATGCTCAAACAGTTCCTTGACCTGAAGCAGAAACATCCAGACGCACTCCTTTTGTTCCGTACAGGCGACTTCTACGAGACCTACAAGCAGGATGCAGAGAAAGCATCCAAGATCCTCGGCATCACGCTCACCAAAAGCTCCAAGACCAAGGATGAGCAGGGCAAGCCTCTCGTCATGGCCGGGTTCCCTTATCATGCCCTTGACACCTACCTGCCCAAACTCATCCGTGCCGGTCAGCGTGTCGCCATCTGTGACCAGCTGGAAGCACCCAAGCAGACGGCAAAGCGTGGAATTTCGGAACTGGTGTCACCTGGTGCAGCTGCCGAGAAGGAGCAGAAGGCAGAGCCTGAGAAACAACAATCCTTTCACCGATAACCTATAGGAGGACAGAACGTGACAGCATCCAGACAAGCTTATATCGACAAGTATGCGGAGTATGCCATGGAGCAGATGCGGCGATATGGCATACCTGCCTCTGTGACCCTCGCCCAGGGCATCATCGAGTCTGCTGAGGGAAAGAGTATGCTCTCCAGAACCGCCAATAACCATTTCGGCGTGAAGGGTGAGTTCAACGGCCAGTATGTCCGTGCAGATGATGACAAGCCCAACGAGAAGTTCAAGAAGTATGATAATGTCGGCCAGAGCTATGAGGACCATAGCAAAGTCCTCATGGCAGACCGCTATCAGAAGTACACCCGGAACCTTTCGCCTGATGACTACAAAGGATGGGCTGCTGGTATCAAGGCTGGTGGTTATGCCACGGCCAAGAACTATGTCAGTACCATCGTCGGTGTCATCGAGGGAGTCAATCTGCAGAAGTACGACCAGATGGTGATTGAACAGGCCAAGAGAGAGGGTAAGAAGATTGGCACCACAGACTACCGCAAGGGGGATGTGTCTGCCACTCCTGCTACTGCCGTCACGGCCAAGCCCACTCCCAACGGTCTTTATTCCCTGCCGCTGAAAAGAGATGAGTTCATGCTTGTGACCTCACCATACGGCAACCGTCGTGACCCGATGGATCATAGCAGGACGCAGTTTCATAAGGGTATCGACATCAGTTGCAGGAACGAGACCCTTCTTGCCACGGAGAACAACGGGAAGGTTGTTGGTGTGAACCACAATGCCAACACTGGTGGCGGCAAGTCCGTAACAATTGAGTACAATCGTGAGGATGGCAGCAAGTATCAGACCACCTATATGCACATGTCAAGCATCGACGTGAAGGTGGGCGATACCGTCAATGCCGGGCAGAAGATTGGCGTGTCGGGAAACACAGGAACCAGGACAACAGGCCCCCATCTGCATTTCGAGGTCAAGACAGTTGCTGCTGATGGCACAAAACGCAATATCGACCCTGCTGCCTATATCGCTGAGATAAGCCAGAAAGGAGGTTTGTCACAACAGTTGCTCCATAACGGTAAGGATTTGCTGGCGAGTTATAAGGCTGCTAATCCAGTCGCTCAGGAAACCGTTGCTACCCAACAACAGATTGACACCAACATGTCACCTGATGACTGGATGAAGAAACTGCTCTCCAGTGAAGACAGCGGGGTTGGGATAGGTAACAGCGCAGATCCCATCATGGAGATGGCCATGACCATGTTCACCAGTCTCATGGCTCTGGCTGTCCAGATTAACAACAAGACGGAGGAACAGAAGATGCAAGCGGCCACCGATGCAGCTGTCAGCAAATCCGTTGACCTCTCATCCATGCTCCCCAACCTGAAGGAATGCCGTGTCCTGCTCAATGACGGCAAGCCGCTTCTCCAGGTCAACAATGGCCCGGTCAGTTTCACCCATGAACTAAGCAATGCCGAGTTGACCAGAATCCAACAGGCTTTGGGAAACACGAACCTCTCGGATGCTGAGAAGCAGCGTACCATTGCCTCTGTCATCAATGGCATCGTCGTCTCTCAGCAGATGTCGCAGAACTACCAACAGGGCTTGGAGGCACAGCAAAACCAGCAGGATTCCCTGCAACGTAGATAATTCTTGCTCAAAAAAAAATGTTTAACAATCAATTCGTAAAATTATGATTAAGTGTAATGTAACAGTATGCGGTACCATCACACGCTCAGCGCAGATGCGTACCAACAAGGAGGGCAAGGCATTCCTTGCCTTCGGTGTGAGTGTAGTCATCCCTGCCAAGTCAGGCATCAACAAAACCTTTGAGATCAGTGTTGCCAAGGATGGCTGCATGGATGAGCTTAACAGTCTTGCTTCCGGCACCCGTGTTGAACTCGTCGGTGTCCTGACCTTCCATAAGAAGGACGATACCATCTTCCTCAACATGTCGGCCACTGGTGCCAACACCTTCAATGCTCCTGCCGAGGATTCCGTCAAGGGAACCATTGAGTTCCGTGGAACCGTCGGCAACAAGATTGAGGAGAAGAAAGACAAGAAGGACAAGCCTTATCTTGTGTTCTCCGCTTTCAGCAGCGAGAAGGTCGGTGAAGGGTATTCCTTCACATGGGTACGCTTCATGCACTTCGGCCAGGGCAAACCTGAATGGATGGAGGGCAAATGTGGCATCGATGCCAAGGGAGAGCTCCAGTTGTCTATCTACAATGACCGTCTCGACATCACCTGCCGTGTGGCCGAGTTGACCCAATGGGAGAAGCAGCCATACCAAGGTGGCGGGACTAATCCTCAGTAGCTATGGCGTACAGGAAGAACTATAACAATGATGGCAAGTCAGCCGAAGACCGCACGTTAGACAAGTTTGCAGAACTGCTCATCGAGAAACTTGAAACGATACAGGCTGACTGGAAGAAGCCGTGGTTCACGGAAGGGGTGTCAACATCCCTTCCCAAGAACCTCAGCGGAAGGGAGTACAACGGAATGAACAGCATGATGTTGATGCTCCATGCCGAGAAGGAAGGCTACAAACTGCCGGTCTGGGCTACCTTCGACCGTATCACGAACCTGAACTATGTGAAGGACAAGCAGGGTGCGAAGCAGGAAGCCAAGGACAGCGAAGGAAACAAGCTGCCTCTCGTTTCTGTGAATAAGGGAGCCAAGAGTTTCCCTGTCTTCATTACTACTTTCACCGTTGTCGACAAGGAGACAAAGGAGAAAATCAAGTATGATGACTACAAGCAGATGACGGAGGAGGAACGTGCCAAGTACAATGTCTATCCCAAGCTGCAGACCTACAACGTGTTCAATGTGGAAGCTCAGACCAACCTGAAGGAAGCCCGTCCCGAACTCTTCAAGAAGCTCCAGGAGCAGAATGAGGTCTCTCGTCCCGTCCAGCAGGAGGGCGAAATGTTCTCTTTCCCTGCCGTTGACCACATGATTGCTGAAAACAAGTGGATTTGTCCTATAAAGCCGAAGTATGGTGACAATGCCTACTACTCTATCAGCAAGAATGAGATTGTCGTTCCAGAGAAGCGTCAGTTCAAGAATGGCGAGTCCTTCTACAGCAATCTTGCCCATGAAATGGCTCATTCAACTGGTGCCGAGAATCAGTTGAACCGTCTGAAGCCAAGTTCCTTTGGCTCAAAGGAGTATGCGCAGGAAGAGTTGGTGGCAGAAATGTCCGCAGCCCTTGTCTCACAACGCTATGGCATGAGCAAGACCTTGAAGGAAGACAGCTTGCCTTATCTGAAGAACTGGCTCGACTCCCTCAAAGAAGAGCCGGCTTTCATCAAGACCGTTCTTCAGGATGTGAAGAAGGCTTCAGGAATGATCAACCAGCACATCGACAAGGTGCAGTTGGAACTGGACAAAGCCCTGGAGGTGAAGCAGGAAACAGCCAATCGGGTGACTGCCAACTATGGCAGCTATGACATTCCCAAGTGGTCATTGCCTTACATCATCAATGGTGATGCCAGCGGTATCAGCGACCATGAGCAGGAATTGGTTGACAAGTTCCTTGATAAGAACTTCCCTGACGGGTTCATCCCGGAAGTCGAGGAAGGAGAAGACAAGGAACTTAACCGCTATCCGGCTTTCGGTGAAAGAAACGAGAATGCCCTGACTGACCGGGGCGAGTCACCTTACCTTGCCGTCGATACCATTTCCGTCAAGTTCAGTGAACCTGGCTACATAGAAAGCGTATCAGACAAAAAGGATGATGGCTATTCCTATGAAACGGTCGCTGACAACACCAAGGAACAGATAGCAGCCAAGACACCACCCAAAGAGGAGGAACAGGAAGAAGTCCACTTCCATAGGGGACGTTAGCAACATTTCTTTGTCCATTCTTAAATCAGAGAGAGTCTGTTCATCAAAAGCATGACTCTCTCTTCTTTGGTGTACGACCTTACTTAACTGTATTCAAAACCAAGGATGCTTCAGTAATTGACAAAATTACCAAGTTTTCTACTTGTTATTCGACAAAAATGCTAAGTTTTGTAGAATTAGCTTATTTTAATCTAAAAAATCACCTAAAAAGTAAAACACACATTTGAATTAGAATAGAAACAAAAGCCAAAAAGGTAATAAATAACCCTTAATCGACAAAATTTCTTGTTTTCTTATCTCTTAATCGAAAAAATATCATATCTTTGCACCGTAATTTATATTTTAATCGAAAAAATGGCAAAGAACACTTCGCTACAGAACGTACAGGAAATCGTAATGGCAACCTCGGACAAAAACGAGTCGGCACGAAGAACGGCAATGTTAAAAGAAGGGACACTCCGAAAGATTGCCCCCAAGGTATATACGACTACTATGGATGAAGCCCCGGAGGTCATCATAAAGAGGAATCTGTTTTATGTGCTGGGGCAATTATATCCACATGCGGTCATCAGCCATCGTTCAGCCTATGAGCTGAAGCCGACTGCTGAAGGAGATATATTTCTGACCTATACATACACCAAGAATGTTTCTTTGCCAGGTGTCACCGTCCACTTGATGCAGGGACCAATGGGAACGTCACATGATATGCCTTTCATTGAAAATCTTTATATTTCCAGTGCCGAGCGTAGAGCACTGGAAAACCTTCAGAAAGGCCGTGCCCGCAGCAGCGTGTCCAAATGTCTGCCACGAACTTCTATAGAAGAAAAGTTGGAGCGTATGCTTCAGGTGAATGGAGAGGCTGGCTTAAACATGTTCCGTGACAAAGCAAGAAATATCGCAACTGAATTAGGTATGGAGGCAGAGTTTGACGCTCTCAATTCCATTATTGGAGCCTTGCTTTCTACCAAACCATCAGGCGTACTCTCATCTGCAAGTGCAATAGCAAGAGCTAAAGGCGAGCCTTTTGATGATGGAAGGGTGAAGTTGTTTGGGACATTGTTTGAAGCTCTCCACGGGGAGCAGTTCCCCTATATAGATGAACCGAACGTGGAAAATGCAGCGTTCCGCAATTTCGCTTTCTTTGAAAGTTACTTCTCCAATTATATTGAGGGTACGGAGTTTGAGATAGAGGATGCCAGACAAATCATAGAGACAGGGCAACCCATGCCAGCACGAAATGCAGATTCACACGATGTGCTAGGCACCTTCCAATTGGTGGCCAGCAGAAGGGAAATGCGGCGCACACCATCTTCCTCTGATGAATTGATAGAATTGCTGCAAGATCGTCACCGCATCCTGATGGCCGCTCGTCCAGACAGAGAGCCAGGAATGTTTAAAATGCAAAATAACCACGCCGGTGACACGCATTTTGTTGATTGTACCCTCGTCAGAGGTACTTTACGAAAGGGATATGAATTTTACCAAGCACTTGAACATCCTTTTGCCCGGTCACTTTTCATGCTTTTCATGGTGAGTGAGGTTCACCCATTCAACGACGGCAATGGTAGAATATCACGTGTTATGATGAACGCAGAACTGGTTGCGGCAGACCAGTCAAAGATTATCATTCCAACTGTCTTCCGCGAGGATTATCTCAATGCCTTACGAAGATTGACACGAAGGGGAGATCCAAGCGTGATTATCCGGGCTTTGTCCAGAGTTCGTCAATTCAGTGCTAACATTACTGGTGTTGATTTTGACGCAACTCGTAAATATCTTGAAGAATGTAATGCCTTCAAGGATGGGGATGGTTATATTCTTAGATTCTAAATCCTTATGATCCTCCTTGCCCCGAATCAATGAAGTTGTCGAAATGGAAAAGATGGAGGGAACCTACTCATCACGAGCGGGTTCCCTCTTTAATAATATGCCAAACAAAGAAAAAAAACATAAATAACTATAGCGATTTTACTCCATTCAGAATGAAAGTGTCACACAGGTCTGACGGTTAGCCTGGACTGGAGAATACTCGTTGATGCCGCCTTCATAAGAGGTCGTGACAAACGACTCGTCGATGCCATGCTGCACCATGAGCGTCTTGATATAGTCGGCACGTTTTCGTGACAGGCTGTTGTTGATTTTCTCATTGCCGGTGGCTGAGTCGGCAGCACCAGAAATCCGAACCTTCAGATGATGGGTCTTGGCGACACGCGCAATTTCATCAATGTTGAGCAGCTGAGATACCTCTGTAAGTTCATCCGTACCGAGTCGGAAGAAGAAGTAGATGGGTGCGCCGATATATTCCGAACCATTCTTCATAGCCGAAAGATAACCGTCGTAAGAGTCAACTGTAAAGAGAGGGTCAATTCCCTCAGACTCGTTGCTTTCATTCTCATCCATCGTGTCCATACGCTTTTTCATCGCTTTGGGCATCGTTTCAGGATTACCGTCCCAGCCTTTGTTATTCAGTCGAGCTCGAAGCGAGTTCAGACCAGAATAGTCATTTCGAGGATAGAGTGAGTGCTCCTTGTCATCATCTTTATCACCAATCCTGTCCTTATAGAGGTCAAGCAGACCTTCTATCTCCAGGATCTTTCGATACTCAGCCTTGATGCGTTCGTCCTCCTTGTGCTTTTGGACTAGGCGGCTGTTGCGGTCAGCAAGACGGTCTGCATACGCAATCAGCCACTCGTTCTGAGCCATGTAAGGGTTCGCGTCCACGATACGCTTGTAGCCCACCTTGCCCAAAGTGAACGACAGTCCGGCAGATAGTGTCACCATGTTATCCCCGAACTTTGAGGATGCACCTAAACAGTCGAAGTTCTTGGCAGTGGTCATTCCACTGAGTTCTGCCACGACGTGCATACGGTCAGTAAGGCGGTAGCGGCATTCCAAGCCGTAGGAAAAGGCAAAAGGATGGCTGCCACTTGCATGACCGGGACACATACAGGCAGAATACCAGTCAGGGTTGTAGATCATGCCCACTCCGATATAAGGTATCACGTCCCATCGGGACAGGCCGAGGTCATTGCAGTTGATCCCGGAGGTCAGGTTGTAGAGAAAGTCCGCATGAACGAAGTGGTAGTCTATCTTCCTGAACTCGCCGTTCTTGAAGGACATTCCCTGATAAGCCACACGTCCACCGACTGCGGGTGTGAACCACTTGCCCAACCCAACCTGAAGAGCTGGAGTCAGACGGTCGAACACATCCCCGCAGCCGATAGGCGATCCCAGAAAAGCAGAAGCCCCGCCCTTTACTTCAATGAACCAATTTTTACCCCAGTTGGCTGCTTCGCTTACATTCGTGAGATATGTGGGTTTCAGTGTCTGGAGATAATACTCCGAAGTGACACCTACCTGCTTCGAGATACTGTCAGATGTCGTATTGACATCGTTTGCCTTAACTGTCATGGCAGAAAGGCACAATGCGGAAAGAAATAGAATTTTTCCTGTCATAGTTTTGATGAATTTGATTTAACGATATGAATGTTTCCTGATTACTAAATTACATTTTCTTGCGTCTGCCAGGCGACTTGCACATGCGTCTGGCCATGGCGAGAGAGCGACGTGCAAACATACGCTCGTCCTCGTCATCCTTCTTGCGCCAGCCACCGCCGGGGCCACCGCCACCGCCTCCATGTGTCTGTGCAATCGAGGTCGCCTGTTCCACATACTCGCACATCAGCGCAAGTGCCACGGTCGCCACATGGTTGCCGTCCGTTGCCAGTTGTTCAAGCAGCGTGTCACTGAAGATTTCCTTCACGTCATCTGGCAAACGCTGGTAGCGCGATGTGAACTCATGCATCATCGTACCGGCAAGCAGCTCGTTCATGACGGCTCCCTTGCTGTGCGCCCAGTCTTGTTCAGAAGCTGACGCTTTTTCTGCCAATTCTGAAGCCTCCTGTTCCAGAGCCTCTTTGTCCTGACGAAGGCTGTCAATCTCCTGGACAGTGGAAGACAGCTTGGCCTCTTTCTCTGCCAGTTTCTCTTCCACGAAAGCCTTGCGGTTCTCCAGATCCTGTATCTTCTGGGCAATCTCCTGACTGATGGCATCGCCATTCTTCTGGAGTTCCCGAAGCGGTTGAAGTTCCTTTTCAAGCTCCTCCTTCTTGGCTGTCAGGTTCTCGATCATGGTTGTGAAACTCTTCTGCTTGGTCATTGCTGTAGCCAGTTCCTTGTTCAGTTCACTGATGGCATTTTGGAGATTGCTTCTACGCTCTTCAAGTGAGTCACACTCCTGGTTTAGCCATCGGCGATACGACTCCGTTGTATGACCTTTCGCGCCAGTCAGCACCTTACTTGTACCTCGGGCCAAGCCCCATTTACGGTTCACTTCCGCAAGCTCATTGTGGAGCTGCAAGATGAACTGCTTGTATTCAGCCTTATTGTGACCGTGGAACACGTCCTTATAGCTGATTCTGCCTTGCTCGTTGACTGGCACGATGTCGCAGTGTGCGTGGGCTGTTGTCTCATCCAGATGCACCACAAAACTGATGATGTTCTCCTCACCAAACTTACGGGCTACAAAGTCATAGATGTCCTTTGCCCACTGCTCAATCTCTGGCATCCGCTGGACATTCTCATTGCCACATTTGGCTTCAAAATCCACCTTCTGATTGCCAAATGCAAGTTCCGTCATGCGGTCATGGGAACCGCTGAAGATGAACTGCACGGCAGTACGGATGTTCGGGTTCACACGTCCGATATTCGGGTCTTTGATGCCACGTGAGGCAAGCATTTCTGCCATACGTTTGTCGAGCGGTCTATCCTTATCGACGGGAACAACCTTGCCACCTTTCGCAATCTCGAAATTGAGTCGTTCACGGCTTCGGTCGTAGTTCCCTTCCTTCACGGCTTGGTCGTAGCCTTTGTCCGACCATCGCCGAAGGATCTCATTGCTGATGTCCCCGACACCGGCACTGGTCCTGATGTCGATGACCTGTCGGTTCATGTTTGTATTCGCCATACGTTTTCGTTTTACGGTTATACATCCATTTTCAAGTATCGGAAGCAAGGCAGAACACCTCTTTCTGTCTAAGGAAAACCTGACCCTGCTTGCAGTTTATCTGGTCAGCTCACCGTCCGATGAAAATCGGAACGGGTAGTGAGCTTCCCGATACTTGAAAAATGTGGCACGTGCAAGCACGTCGCCTACAGTTTACTCGTCCCCTTCAGCGGAGTCCTCACGGAGCGTTTCACCTTCGGAGAATGCAACAGCACCTTCAGATGTTTCAGAGGCGTCCTGTGGCGATTCTGGGGCTTTCTCGGCACCTGTATTAGGTGCAGTGCTTCTAAGGCTCTTAGGAGCGTACCTGGAAGGCTTAGGAGGATTGACGAAGTAGTTGCTTCCATCGGAGGGCGCATAGTGCTCGTAGATGCAATCAAGGAGAGTGACCTCTGCCTTGGAGAAATCCTTGGTGACAGCGTTCATGTAGCTTGGCTTCACGTTGTCACGTAGTGCCATGGTGAGAATGCCAAGTACATCGATGACACGCTGCCAATTCCAGAGGTGGTCTTTGCCAAAGAGCAGAGTCACAGAATCGGATAGTTCTTCGGGTACGTTATCTTCTCTGTTAAGGAGAGGATAGACGGATGCTGCCAGTTCGTTGAACATATACGCCTGATGAGACAGTACATGACGGACAGGGGCACCGCCTTGTTCCTGCTGTCGTGCTACCTCCATTCGCATGGTGTAATAGCGTGTGTAGGAATCTGCCACTTCGCGGGCAGAGCTGCGTCCACGGACGAATCTGGCAAACTGCATACAGCAGAAGTCAAGTACGTCGTCTGCCGAATCAACATAGAGAGACAGACGCTGCTGAAGGTTGACAGTGAAGATGTAGCTCTTCACGAAAGGCTTGTACGAGAGTTGTCCGAGTGCCACAAGTCCCTCCACAAAGGAGCGTACCGTGGCACGCTGCCATTTCCACTTGCGAGCCAGTTCAGAGATACTGGCAACGAACTGTCCGGGAACAAGTTCCTCACGACGTTCGCCGTTGGCAGCGACGAAGGCACCCGATGACGCACGGCTGAGCAGGTCGCAGTAGGCCTCCAGCTTACTGAAACGGTCTTCCGATTTCGGTTTAAGATACTCCAGCAAGGAGCGGTCAGCAGACTGGGTGTCCGTGCTGCCTGTAATCTGGTTGTTTAATTCCTGAGTCATTTGAATGATTTTAAGTTTAACGTTCTGAATTTTTCGAGCAAGTGTGTCCAGACAGTATGCCACAAACAAGTGGCAGCTTAATAGTAGTTGCGGATGATTCGCTGAAGCAGTCCGGTCGGATTGCAGATGCTGTTTGCCTCGTTCCTGATGCGAAGCACACGTTCAGACGGATAGAATACCGATGCCACACCGAGCGTGTACAGCACAAGGAATATGCTATACATGTAAGGTATGGAGTAGCATACCAGGGCAAGCATGAGTGTAATAGCCCAGAGGCGCGTTCTCTCATGCAGCCGGTGAAGCGCGGCATCTGCCACTCGGTAAGAGAAAAGGCAGCAAGTGATAACAGCGGAAAATAAGACCGCATAGTTGGGATTTGTCACGTAGCAGCACCAGTTCATGAAGATGAGCAGGCCGACCGACAGAAATGCGAACAGCCTTCGTGCATTGAAGTACATCGTCATGCACCAGCAGAAACGTCTATTGATGCTGTATTCCTTCTTATACAGGCAGAAGAATACTGCCAGAATAATGAAGGGATAGAAGAACTTGATCAGTTGGATGGTCTGTATCATACGTTAGTCATTATCTGAATGGTTATTACGCTTTGACATGGCATCGAGTTTCCTGCCGATGCGCTCGTTAAGCAGATTAGTGTAGCTGGGTGAGGAAGTGTCAACGCTTGGGTCGTTTTTCAGTTCCTCATCCGTCTCAATGAGAAGTGTAAGATACGTGTCAATGGCTCCACCGTGTTCTACGGTAGAGACGGTTTCCTCCGAGGCAGTTTCCTCGGTTTCTGTCATCGTTTCAGCGTCGATGTCGGGAGGCATCGGCACCGCATGTTTGAGACTGCGCATGACCAATACGCAGAGCAATACCAACGTGCAAAGCACCGCCTTGGCGTAGATATTGAGGTTAAACACGAACAGCGCAAGGATGCTGAGCGCGATGATGACGCTGTAGAATGCGTACACACCCTTTAGGGAGGTCTTTTGTTTGTCAGTATTCAAAATCATATAGTTCGAGTTTTAAGATGTCAAATGTTGCTTTTTGGATGATATATTCCACGTCTCTGGTTGTCAGCGAGAGCGTGTCGGCACGGGTCTTCGCAGTCGGGTCTCGCTCTATGAGCTTTCTCACACCATCAGCCAGGTCATGCTCGTTTACTTTCCAGATATGCGGCTTCTGCCAGCAGTATTGGTTTCTGTAGTTGCGTAGCGTTATCATCTGGTAGTCGATGTGGTGGAACTCGCCATCGAGATAGTAGTTCCACTGGATGGTGTCGTGGGTGTCGATGACCTCAATCCAACTGCGGTTCTCCTGGATTACATCTGCAATGTGGTAGAATAAAGCCTTGTCCATGCATAGGAATACGAGTCTATGGGTTGTTGTTGAAATCGTTCATCACCTCAGCTTCGCTACGGCGTTCTTTCACCAGCATGGAGCCGTTGGTATTGAGGCGCAGGTCATTTAGCAGGTCTGGGTACATGATGTCGATGGAGCCATAGACCGTGACGAGTATCGTGTTCACCAAGCCCTTCTCGTCGGTAGAGAAGTTCATCTTGATATTACGCTGCTCTTCCGGCATAAAGTAGGTACATGCCCGCTGACCGAATTTTGTCTTGATGGCCTTTGGGTTGGGGTGGGTGTAGTACAGGATGCGCATGTAGGCATCGCTGTCCATGATGTTCAGCACCTCGTCGATGGGCAAAGGTTGGTGAACCTCGTAGGTCAGTATGGCGTAGCCGTTATACGCTTCGGTTTCCTTCAGGAAGAAGTTGTCGAACAACGACGGCATGATGGTCGGCCCACTGACCTTAAACTTGTAGATTGCTTCTTCTAACATAGTATCTTGCATCGTTTGTAAAGTTTGATTGTTTAGATTCCATTATCATAGTGTGGCTATGTAGAGCCGCATGAGTTGTGTCGGGATGAGTGCAAGCTGCTCCTGGGCTGCATATCCCTTGGCAGCAAGCCGTTCTGAAATCACTGGATATGCAGCGGCAAGTTCCGTCATTTGCTTTTGCTGTGCATCTGTCAGCATACTGATGGCAAAGGCATCCATCGAGAGGAAGGGCTGCAGCGTCATCCAGAGGTAAGCATTGGCTTGACTCTCGGATTTTATTTTCCCTGCCTTTATCAAGTCCTCACAGACGTCTGCGTTGAGAAGCAGTCGGCGACAAGTGCGCATACCCATGTAAACCATCGCATCTTCACTTGTCAACCGCTTCTCCGAGGCTGCACGGAATATGTCGGTGCAGATTTGCTCCGTCATTTTCGTGACATCTTGCAGTCCAACATCAGTGTAGTCACCGATATTGGAGAGGAAGGTGCGGAAATGACGGTCTTCTGTTTCAAGGAAAGAAAGGAGTTCCTTTTGATTGGTGATGCCGTGTTCCTTGGTCGTGGCGAGGAAGTCACGATAAAGGGCAATCTTCTCACGCGCATTACCTTTATTAAAAAGAGGCTGCTTGTCTAAGGCGGCAAAGAAAGTGACGGCTTTCTTCTTGGTGGGGTCAAGCTCAGTGTCGCCTCTGTAGGGGGATGTGTGCATCTTGATATAGGCCACATCCGACAGGCTACAGTCTGAAGCCAGGCGAAGCAGTTCTATACGGACAGAGTCCGATGTGCCAAAGAAGGACATGGACAGAGAAGCATGGGCGTTGAAGGCAGGATCTTTCTTGATGTAGTTGTAAACGGTGTCTGAAAGTTCCTGCCAACGGCAGATGAAATCAGAAAGCTTCTCGGCATTAGCCTGATGTTCTTCAGCAATACTGTGATGAAAATCTCTGTATTGCTTCAGGGCATCAGCAGAATCCTTGAAATGATAATCAGACTTTCCAGCGCATGAGGTCATGCTTAGAATAAGACACAAAAAAAACAAGTGAAATATTAAACTCATTTGAGTATTTTTTCTTTCACTTGTTTGACTTTTTTTCATCTGCATTTTCGAGCCGTTCTTGTGCTGTGCAGAAATTGATGTGTAATGTAGGGTAAACCCCGTTTGCGGTCTTTCTTTCATGGGCGTATATGATTAAATTGCGGTGCAAAGATACGAATAAAAATCATAAGTTGTGCCAGTCTGATTTAAACTTTATGGTATTTTATACATCATACTCAAAAAAGTATGATTATTTATTGATTATGGCGTTTTAGCTGTAATAATGGGTTTTATAAAAAAGTATAATAGTATGATTAGTATGATTTGCAATCCAAGAAATTTTCATACCTTTGCAGTTGAAATAACAGAATAAGGTCATCCGACCATAATTGCAACAACCAACAACATATTGATTATGGCAAAGATAGGTTACATCATGGCAGCCGCCCATTATGACAAACTGGAGGAAGACCGGCAGTGGATGCATGAGTATGGCTGTGTGAGAATCATCGAAGAGAACGATGCTGATGAGAAGAGCCGTCCGCTGTGGAAACAGCTGATGATTGCTCTGGAACGCGGTGACGAACTTGTCATTAGTAAATTCAGCAATGCCCTTCGTGGCGCACGTGAACTGGCAATGTTCCTGGAATTTTGCCGAGTGAAGGTCATAAGGGTTATCAGCGTACATGACCGTATAGATTCCAATAATGAACTGTTCCCAGAGACAAAGCCGTCGGATGTGCTGCTGATGATAGGCTCTCTGCCAGACGAAGCACTTGTCCTTCGCAAGGCATCCGAACACGTTTCCAAACTTCAGGAACGTATGATTGTTCAGCTACCTCCTGTCTCTACGGCCAAGGAGAGACGCATGGACAGGGAAAAGACGGTTATCAACCTTTATGCAGCCGGGCATCCTATTGATGACATCTGGAAAGCCAGCGGTTTCCATAGTCGCAGTTCGGTGTTTCGCATACTGAACAAATATGGAATCAAACTGAACCGCGGCAAGCATTCAGGTCCAATCAAAAAGAGGAAAAAGGATTAAAACAATTACAGTCTTATTATATTTATATTAATATGGATGAGATTAAAAGACTATATGCTCTTGAATGGTATGGCCCATACGAATCGATAGAGGATATATGGAATGATGATGACACTCAATCATGTTCTATATATCTTATCACTGGCAAAGAACCATATGAAAGAGGTTCGCAGCATATTAAATATGTTGGAATTACTGAGCGAGATCCTGTTAAAAGATTATCTGACAAAGACCATCTAAAAAAACAGGAGAAGATAAAATACAAAAAGTATTGGGTAGGCAGGTTCTCAAAATCTTCAAATCGAAACCAACGAGCACATGTTGAGTTGATAGAAACTCTTTTCATTCGTTTTTTGTTTTTGGCTGATGTGAAAATTATTAATGACAAGAAATTGAAATCAATACCACGAACTCCAGTAACAGTACTAAGTAGGTGGTTCCTTAAGAACTCATGTCAACATCGGTTAAATAAACCGATTTTATTGAGAGACTTACCAGACGTTATAATGTTTGATGGGGATGAATATTGGACATCAGGAAAACTTGCATTTTCTGATAAAGAAAGCAACTATTGTTGAACTGTAATAAAAAAGTGATATGACCCTACTTGAAGCTATATCTGCACGTCATAGTGTACGGAAGTACCTTGACAAGGAAATTCCTGCCGACATCATTGCTGCTCTCCAAGATAAAATCATGGAGTGCAACAAGATTGGCCATCTAAACATTCAGCTGGTACAGAACGAGACGAAGGCATTCACGGGAATGCTGTCGTATGGTTCGTTCAGCGGAGTCAAGAACTATCTTGTGATGGTTGGCAAGAAAGCCAAAGACCTCGATGAGCGAGTGGGCTACTATGGAGAGCAAATCGTCCTTCTTGCCCAGACATTGGGACTCAACACCTGCTGGGTAGGACTCTCGTACCGCAAGGTTCCAGAGGCTTACAATGTTGGCAAAGACGAAAAGCTCGTCTGCATGATTGCCCTTGGCTATGGAGAGACACAGGGTGTCCCTCACAAGATCAAGAGCGTGGAGGATGTCAGTAATGCCAGTGACATCACGCCTTCGTGGTTCAGGAAGGGAGTTGAAGCTGCCTTGCTTGCTCCTACAGCCGTCAATCAGCAAAAGTTCTCGTTTGAGTATGTCGGCATGAACAACAACCGTCATCAGGTACGCGCCAAGAAGGGCTTTTCCATGATTGGCTACACACAGATGGACTTGGGCATTGCCAAATATCACTTTGAATTAGGTGCCGGAAAGAACAACTTTGAGTGGGTATAAAAAATATGTCAATCAAATAAATCGGAATTTATGGAAATCAATAGTAGACCCAACCCCAATGAGGCTTTTCCGAATCCGAAGATTCCAAGCCTCTGCTTCATTAAGAACGTGGTGAAGAACCCGCGTATCATCATCGGCGACTATACCTACTACGATGATGTGGATGGTGCTGACCAGTTCGAGAAGCATGTCACTCATTTCTACGATTTCATAGGCGACCGACTGATTATTGGCAAGTTCTGCGCTAATGCCAAGGGTGTGGAGTTTGTCATGAATGGAGCCAATCATAGGATGGACGGTGTGACAACCTATCCGTTTTATGTCATTGGTGGCGACTGGGGAAGTGCCATTGCTCCAGTGAAAGATGAATTGCCTCTGAAGGGTGATACCGTTGTGGGCAATGATGTCTGGATTGGCCAGCATGTTACCATCATGCCAGGCGTTCACAAAGGTGACGGAGCAATTATCGGAGCCAACTCTGTTGTTGCCTCAGACATTCCTCCATACGCTGTTGCCGTGGGAAATCCCTGCCGAGTGGTCAGGATGCGTTTTGACGACGAATTCATCGCCTTTCTGCTGCAACTGAAATGGTGGGATTGGGATATAGAGAAGATTGAGGCAAATTTCAAAGCCTTGACAAGTGGTGATTTGTCATTAATCAAAGAGATTAAAGATTAGTTTTACATATGGTAATACTGATAACAGGTGCTTCACATACAGGCAAAACGCTTCTTGCACAGCGTATGCTTGAGAAATATAAGTATCCATATCTGTCTATAGATCACTTGAAAATGGGTATGATCCGAAGCGGTAAGACTAATCTTACCCCAGAAGACGATGATGCCCTTACGGATGAGCTTTGGCCGATTGTGCGTGAAATGATAAAGACTGCAAAAGAGAATCGTCAGAATCTCATAGTAGAAGGTGGCTATATCCCTTTCAATTGGAGGAAAAGCTTCGATGAACTTTATTTGGGTTCCATCCGTTTTATTTGTCTCGCCTTCTCAGATGAATTCATTGACATTCACTTCGATGAAATAAGAGAACATCGTTCTGATATCGAGGCTCGGCAAGATGTCGGCAATTGCACCATAGCGAGTCTGAAGGATGACAATAGGAGGTACATCGATGGTTTTAAGACTGCAGGAGAAAATGTCTTTTTAATAAAAACTGACTATGAACAAATGATACAGTCTATTTTAGACTTATAAATTCCAATTTATCTGAGTGTGATATGACTTTAAGAAATAAACTTATAGATATTGCTTTGCAATGGCAAGAAAGCTTCGGGGTTGCACCATCAATTACAAGTGCCCTTTCCGAATATGATGCCGCCATGTTAGTTGGGATGTCTGAAAATGAGTATTCAGAATACATGAAGGACAAAACAGCTGTAAGTAAAGGTGCAGATTTTGTTTTTAACAATATAAGATATCAAGTAAAAGCTAATCGTCCAAGCGGAAAAAAAGGCAGTTTTGTAACAATGGTTCCAAAGGCTTCTAATTACGAATGGGACAAATTGGTATGGATCCTTTACGATAAAAACTATGTCATACAAGAAGCATGGGAATGGTGTGTAAAGGATTACATATTAGCTTTTGACAGCATTAAGAGATTATCTCCCAATCACTATAGAAAAGGAAAGTGTCTATATCAAATAGAGAGTTTATAATATGTCAAGCATTCGAGTTATACAAGGTGACTTTGAAAAGAAGCTGAAACTTCAATTCGCTCCTGGCATAAAAGCCGGATTCCCATCTCCAGCTGAAGACTATAATCATGAGACGCTTGACTTCAATCGTGATCTTATCCGTAATCCTGAAGCTACGTTCTACGGGAAAGTGGAAGGTGACTCAATGATTGAAGCAGGTATCAATGATGGTGACATAGCCGTCATCGACCGTTCCCTTGAACCAAGGGATGGAGACATTGTCGTTGGCTATATCAATGAAGAGTTCACCATCAAATACCTTGATTTGAGCCACCGCAATGACGGATATATAGAATTGCGCCCTGCCAACAGGGACTTTAAGCCCATCCGCATTGATGAGGATGATGATTTTGAGGTGTGGGGGGTTGTTATCTGGACGATTAAGAACTGGAGAAAATACTGACCATGTACGGCATCATAGACTGTGATAACTGCTATGTATCATGCGAGCGTGTCTTTCGGCCAGACCTGAAAGATAAGCCTGTTGTTGTTCTGTCGAACAATGACGGCTGCGTTGTGGCACGGTCAAATGAAGCCAAGAAGATGGGAATCAAAGCCGGAACGCCTTATTTCCAACTGGCAGAACAGTTTCCCAATCAAAAGATAGTCGTATTCTCATCAAACTATGAGTTGTATGGCGAACTGACAAGCCGCGTGGTTTCAATCATCCGCAAGGAAGCTCCGGCATATTTCAGGTATAGCATCGACGAGTGCTTTGTCTATCTTGACGGCATGGAGAAGATAGACTTGAAAGCCTGGGGCGAGGAGCTGCACAAGAGGATCAAGCGAAACGTGGGAATGCCAGTCAGCATTGGACTGGCTCCCAACAAGACCCTTGCGAAGATGGCCAGCCATTTCGCCAAGAAATACCAGGGCTACCGCCATTGCTGCATGATTGATTCCGACGAGAAGCGTATCAAGGCTCTCAGACTATATCCGATAGATGAAGTTTGGGGCATAGGCCGACGCTATGCAGCCCGTCTAGAAGCCCTTGGTGTGAAGACAGCCTACGACTTTGCCGAGCATAACCAGACATGGGTAAAAGCCACATTCAATAATATCGTCATCGAGCGTACTTGGCGAGAGCTCAACGGCGAGGATTGTGTGCCTAATGAGGAAATGGCCAAGAAGAAGAGCATCTGCACCAGCCGTTCGTTCAACGGCATGATAACAGATCTTGACGGACTCCGTACCCATGTATCGAACTATGCTGCCCGATGTGCGGAGAAACTGCGCCAGCAGGGTACGGTAGCTTCCATCGTGGGCGTGTTCCTTAACACCAATGCTTTCCGCGAAGACCTGCCTCAGTACTGGAACTTTCAGGAAATGCGACTTGTCACACCTTCCAGCTCGACCATCACTATTGTCTATGCTGCCAACGAAGTGCTTCAGAAGCTCTACCGTCAGGGCTATCACTATAAGAAAGCAGGTGTCATCGTTATGGGAATCGGGCCGAACAGTCCCATCCAGCAGGATCTGTTTGACATAAATGCTGAACAGTTCGAGAAGATGAAGCGTCTGGATGCCGTTATTGACCGCATCAATAAGGTCAACGGCACAGAGACCATCGTGCTTGGCAGTCAACAATACACTCAGAAGGATGGCAAGGGAAAGGCACAGGTCTTTGCCAATGCCATCAAGCATGATTTCAAGAGTAAGAATCCAACGACCCGTTGGAGTGACATTATTATTTTGAAGTAAGGGTAAGAGGAAATGATAATCTTGAATCCCTGGCATAGTTGCTCCAAAGCGGAAGGCTTGTTTGATGGGAAAAACATTGATTTGATATCTTTTCTTTGCATTTTATTATAAATCATGTAAAAAAGTCTTCTTTTTATCATTCTACTTATAGTCTTTTAAACTTTTTTGCTTATCTTTGCACAATAATTAAAACATTTTAAGCAGATGGAAAGAAAATACAATCGTATTAAAGTGGTTTTGGCAGAAAAAGACAAAACAGGTCTATGGCTTAGTGAGAAGATTGGCAAGAGTAATACAACAGTATCAAAATATGTCAATCAGCGAGTACAGCCTGATTTGATTACGCTTAATTCGATTGCAGATGCGCTAGAAGTTGATGTTAAAGATTTGTTAGTAAGCAATAAATAATGACCATCGGCTTAAATCCAATTTCACAAATTGACTTATGGAATATAACAAGGGAGATAACATAAAGGTTCAAATCTCTAATATCACTGATATTGGCGCATTTGTAAAACTTGAAGGTAGAGCGTCGGGCATGATTCATTATTCCGAGGTTCCGTGTAAGTTTGGGCAAGTTTCGAATTATCTTGCGATCGGACAGGAAATTGAAGTTGTTGTTCTTGGTCCAGGAAAGCCTGATAAGTATGGCAATCCACGGTATAATCTTAGCAAGAAAAAAATTGATGAACAAGCGATAAGGGAACAAGTTGCCTTAGATATAGACAATTTGGGTGGAGAAGAAAAATCCATTAGAGAAATTTGGAAAATTTTCACTCAAATCAATAAATGTCTGCTTCAATACATGAAGCAGCCAATTTTGCTTGATGCTAATTCTGCGAGGCTTAACCAGGCAGATGGTAAATTGGTTGTAAAGCTAAATACAGAATCTAAGTTTGAGTTGTTTCAGAAATCGTTTAAGCAAAGATTCAATACTGATTTAATACCGATTGGTAAAGATTCTTGGAACTTTTATGCCAATATTGACACAATCCCTTCAAGTTCGTTAAAGGCTTTTGAAGAAGAATGTGAGTGTCTATATATGAATTTCTTTCCTCAGCCATATGTTGAGGGAAGGATTTGGAATTATAAGAAGGAACATAGAGAAAATATTGAATCTCAGCTTGAAGACTGTTTTCCCAATATAGTTATTGTTTCTAATAAGAAAGGGGAATTGTCCTTTCGACAGGCTTATAGTTCTCATTCTCAGGCACGAGATTTTTTCATTGCGCTTCGTGATATCTTGACTGAGATTAAAGAAGGCTGTACTGTTGAAGATGAAGAAACCGGAGAGGAAAAAGAGTACGAACCAATACCCTTTGACTTTGAAATTTTCCCATTAGAGGAACAAGATAAGTTTTTAATTGAACGTAATGTTTTTGGGCAGCAAGAGCATGAAGCTGTTGTTATAGGAACACTTCGTGGTGAAACATTCAGTTGTGATGGTATTGAGGTTGGTAAACTGAAAAATGTAAATTATCCAAGTCTAACATTTATCATCGACAAGGATAATATTACCGCAGTTGACAAATTGGTCAGTGATAAGAAACTCTCTAAGGTGTCAACAGATTTGACAGGTGATTCCGAGAAAGTAAATCGATTACAGGAGTCCTTTGATTTTATTACAGAGAATTTCGAGCAGCTAAGAAATCCTATGCTTGCGAGCTATTTGTTTGATGCTAGTAAAGCGACTCCAACTGACGACAAAAAAGTAAAGAGCAGAATTGAACAAATTAAAGCTAATCAGCTAAATAAACACTTAAACGAGTGGCAGATAGAATCAATAGCAAAGGCTGTCGAAGCAAAGGATTTAGCCGTAATACAGGGGCCTCCAGGAACAGGAAAATCAACTGCTATAGCTGAATTAATTTGGCAATTAGCATTGACAAATCCTAAAGATCGTACTCTGCTCACCTCAGAAGCGAACTTGGCAGTAGATAATGCATTAGACCGTTTGAAATTCTCTGATCATAACATTGTAAAGCCCATACGAATTGGCGCTGGTGATAAATTCTCGTCTGAAGGCTTACCATATGCAATCACAGAGATGATGAAATGGGCTGGTATTGATTTTTCCAAAAATTATATATTGGCAGAAGACAATCGAGCTATTGAAGAGTCTGATGAGTATAAACTATTTAATCAAGACAACATCGTCTTGGTTAGATGGATGAAGAATATCATTAATCGCTCACAGATTCAAGATGAGACAATAGAAAGAGCATGGTTTCATTTCATGCTCAATCTACCTATGGAGTTTCGTAAAAAGGTATTTAATCTTTATCGTAATAATTGTAATGTTATAGGAGCAACTTGTAGCTCCATCACCGAAAAGAACTATGCTGCTATAGAATCTCAGAAAGAAGATGTAGAAAGTCGTTTTATGAAACGATATAAAACCGTTTTTAAGGACGATGAGCATTTAGCATTTGATGTGGTCGTTCAGGATGAAGCATCAAAAGCGACACCTTCAGAATTATCTATGCCTTTGGTTTATGGAACAAAGTCAATTATAATTGGAGATCATCGTCAACTTCCGCCAAATCTTGATAGAGAAGATATTCTATACAAGCTTCATTACCAAGCACTACAATCTGTTGATGTAGAAGAGAAAGAGCAAATTATCGAGTTGGAAAAATTTGTCAGGTATCATTTTGACCAACTCGAAAAATCGCACTTTGAACGCCTTTTTACTCAGGCGGACGATTCTATCAAGGGGACATTTAGAAAACAATATCGAATGCATCCTGATATAAATAAAGTTATTGAGCAATTTTACACAAAAGATGGCGGATTGGAATGTGGTTTTATTAATGAGGACTATGAGTCTGAAGGCACCCCGTTCTCACGTTATCACGGGATAAACATCGAGGGACTTATATCACCAGAGAATCATGTGATTTGGATTGATACTAATTCACCTGAAATTGCAGAAGGTACATCGCGAACAAACCGTGGTGAAGTGGATGCTATAGAATGGGTGTTGTCCCAGATGGCTTCGTCAGATTCATTTGCTTCTTACAATGATAAATTTGTAAATGAAGAGGACAAAGAGATAGGATTGATTACTTTCTATGGAGCTCAGTTAAGGTTATTAAGACAGCTGCAGGGGAAGTATTCAGGGAAACTGACATTAAAGCCAAGTTCTGTTGATAGATTCCAAGGTATGGAAAGGAATGTTGTAATTGTTTCTCTAGTAAGAAGTAATTGTATTGCAGAAAATGAGAAGCAGGCTCCAGACTATCGCGTTTATAAGGATTTGGGCTACAGAAAGCAAACGGACTTTGGCTTTGCAAAATCCCCCAATCGTCTGAATGTAGCTTTGTCTCGTGCCAAGCGTCTATTGATCATAGTGGGCAATAGTGCACATTATTCTACATACAAAAACAAAGAAGGAGAAGCTATTTATAAGAATGTCTTTGATAGCATCAAAAACAATCCGAATGGTAGAATAATTCATTGGGAACACAAACTAATGAAGAAACGCCCACGTCCTATTTCTAAGAACCGTTCAGCAAATCTCAACACTAGAGATATTAATCCTGAAACCGATGGACATCTTAGAGTGATTGAAACTTGGCTGAAACCAAATGCTAATAGGATAAATCCTAAAATAGCTGTCCTTGAACTTTCGACTAAGGCTGTGAAGTGTTTGATTGGTAAAGATCAGGAATTGATTAAAAATGCTAAAGTTGACGAATTTAACTTCCAAAACTTTATTAGAAATGCCAATAAAACAGAAACTGGTAAGGGCTTGGATGCTCAGAATGACATGAATTTACGTTATTTTGAGAGAAACGTTTTACCAACAATTCGTAATTGGAAACGAGTAATGATGCAGGAAGATGTTGATGTAGTTTATACTGTAGCAACTGCCGCATACCGTACAGCTCGTAATCGTGATGATATCATAGCATTTATAAAAGAGAAGACTGGCATTAATGTTCGTATTCTTTCTAAAAAAGAAGAATCGGTTTCCACTATGTTTGCTTATCTATTCAGTTCTAGGTATAAGCAACAAATGTTGTCTTCTCAACATGTTATTATGATTGATCAAGGTGGTGGATCTACTGAAGTGTCTGTATTCCAAAATAGTGACCTTGTTAGTTCATATAGTATAAATCTTGGTACTACGGCTTTACGTAATATTTTATTCTTGGATTCAGATAGAGATACACCTGTTTCAGAAGCGTTAAAGCGTAGTGACCAGAAGTTGAAGGAACGATTGGTCGTATTCTACAAAAATATGGGGGATGCTATGACATCGGAAACTGAGAGTTTCTGTATTAGTGTAGGAACTGCTATTACGCATGCAACTGGTGGAAAGAATAATGCAGCCCAGCATGATAGAGTAATGACACGCGAAAAAATTGAAGCTTGTATTGAGACCTGCACTCAGGCTATTCTGGATCAATTCGATACAGTTGAACAACTGAATGAGTTTGACTTTGAAGCATCTGGAAGTAGTAAACGACTCGATGACCAAATAACAATGCGTTTAGGTTTGCCGATGTTCCTGTCACTAATGGATCGTTTCAATATTAAAGAAATTCATGTGAGTGGTACTGGACTTTGGTATGGGATTTATTTACAACATTTACATAACATAGCAGACAATTGATTATGCAATATAGTGAAATTATAAATGATGGCACCCTTGTTTACAAGTCTCAACCAAAAGACAGTAAACTACGTGAATGGTCTGTAAAGGAGACTGTATGTGCTGTAAGGTTTTATAAAACCGAACCTCTGACAGAGTTGGAGGTAGTTTTGCTTCGTCTTATAAATTCTTTAGAGGGTAATAGAATTACCAAGGAGGATATAGCTCTAACTCTTGGTTTTGATGTTGCAGATAGAGCTTTTGGAGGCAAACGTTTCTATCGTGACCAGGCAGAAGTATCACTATTTAACAACATGATCGATTCTGTTTTCAAATGGCATCTGGTAGTTGAAGAAACAGAAGAAGTGAATTGTTGTTTAGACGAACAGTTAAATGTTGAAGGTTCCGAAGGTAGTACTGAAGAGAATGCAGATAAAAAAGCGGCAATCAAATATATCCGTCTTACAGGATTGGGTAAAAAAGCTTTGGAAATGAACTGCAAGTTCTCTTTCTTTGATGGCAAGAAATGTATTCTTGAAAATGTAAACAAGTCCATTTTACCAATAGATACTATTGATTTTCCATTCTATTCAGCCTTAGGGGTATGTTCTGAAATTACAGACATTGTGCCTGTTAAAGACTTCAATCCTGATCAAATCAATATTGATTACTCTGACGATTTAATTAATCGTATAAATCTTCAATCAAACAGGTCCACAAATGTTTTTGAAGCAAGTATGCTTCCTGAATGGAAATATTATTCTAAGTATTTTGACGTTTGTCTATATCAATATAGTGGAGAATATTATCCTATAGTTATGTTTGATGAAAAGGTGTCTTCTCCAGCAACAGATATATTATTTCGTGAACAGAACGCATATCTCTTTAATAAGAAAATAAAGAAAGCTTTATATTCAAAACTGATTAATAACGCAGATTCTACTATTAATTACAATGAAATCCGTTATTTTGAAGATGAGATAGAACAAGAAGAGTTCGATTTCATTGTTAGGGACAAACGAACTGACTGGAGCGATTCTGACACATATAATTATGTTGTTAGAAATGTGTTGTGTAATGATAATAACTGGGACTGCATTTCAAGATGTTGTCCAGAAGATATTATTATCTCACATTTGGCAGAACCATATTCTAGATTTGACATGATAACGCTTTCGCGCAGATTGCCAATCCATTTCATTATAGAATATTGCGCAAATCATAAGTGGGATATGAGCATTGTCCTTTCTCGTAATGATATTACTAAGGAACAAGCTCAGGAATTAATGCTTTGTGATGAAAACACAAGTGTTGAGTGGGATTGGGAAATTGTTGAACCATTCCTTGATGTTGATTTCGTTATTAACAATATAGAACGCTTAAATATTGATTTTTACAACTTAACCAGTTGGTTACCATCTAATCATCAAGACTTAATTGTAAAGTATTGTAATAAAAGATGGAATTGGTTGTTTGTGGCAAAAGAAGCGGATATTACACTAGTAACTGATAGTATAGATGTGATAAAAGATTATATTGCTGCATACACCAACATTCTTCTTGATAGGATTTTTACAGACCCAGAGTTTGTTAAGTCAATCGTTTCTAATAGGTCTTTCGCAGAAGTTATAAAGGTTATTAAGTCAAATGGACAATTGAATTCTTACAATCTTGGTTCTAAGTCAAATTATATATGGTCAGATGACTTGATCAAGTATTTGGAGGACTGTAGCCTGTTGTCTTGGAAAACAATAGGGACGGTAAAAGGATTCGCTCAATTCCCTTATGTCGAGTGGACACCAGAATTTTTCAAAAAGTATCATCATAAGATTGATACCCCTGAGGACTTCACGTATATCTCTGAAAAGGTTTCAGATCTTGCACTTATAAAAGAATATTCTGAGTTTGAATGGGATTGGAATGCTTTGTCTAGAAATACAAGTTTTTCACTATCAGAAGAGTTTCTTGTTCTTGGTAAGGATAAGGTATTGTATAGTGAATGGATGCGTGTTTCAAATAAAGAATTTACGCTTGACTTTTTTGCCTCTCATAATCAATGGATGAGAAGTGACGAAAATGCTTCTTATGTGTCATCAGTAATTAGCAATTATGATGCAGTACTCGAATATAGCTCTTTCCCTTGGAATTGGTGTGTTCTGGCTAAGAATAAAGCAATTGTGGCTGATGAGAGATTCTGCACATCGCTTAGCAATCACCGAGAAGCGATTTCTCCTTGGTTGAATTTGGCATCTCCTGAACAGATTGAACAGTATTTTGATGAATTAGGTCTGGCTGCATACATAGATGGCATTGATGAAAGACTTGCATCAATCAATCTTTTATATTGTAGTAGTATTTGGACCAGATTATCCTCAATTCTAACCATTGATTTTATCTATAGTAAGATTAAAGAAAATTGGGATAAAACAATTATATCTCAACGGTTAGTCCCTTTATTTGAAGAAGTACCAGAGCGGTTGGATAGTTGTAAGGAGAAATTGGACTGGAACGTACTATCTCAAAATCTTTCTGTTGATTTTATACAGGGAAATTTTGCTAATTACGTTGATTATTGGGATTGGTCAGTTATAACTCAAAGAGTAGATGCGGTCTTCTTGCATCTTCATTTCAAAGAATATATTTCTTTTTGGAATCAAGGAATAGCTATAGAAAAGATAACTCCGCTTCTTTCATATGATGATATTGTTGATTCTGAGCTCGAAAGGGTTTGGGATTGGGATTTGATATCTGCAAGGGTTGAAGATAGTGTTCTGATAAAGATTCTAGCAGAAAAAATGGATTTCCTTGATTGGGATATTGTTTCCTCACGAATCTGTAATATTGCAGACAATGACTTTGCCACATTGATAGACAATAATCCTGTTGTCTCAGAACATCTTGATTGGGATTATATAAATGAAAACATGGCATTATCAGAGATTCTGAAATATAGGGATCTTCATAATGCATCTTGGGATTGGTCTATAATAACCCGCCGTTTTGATACAGATTTTGTTATTGATAATTTATCAAAATATGCTTCATATTGGGATTGGAATGTAATATTGAATGAGAAAATCCAGCAAACATATGTCAAAGAGAATCTCGATCACGTTAGGGATGCAATTGCCGTACTCGAAGACAATATTAAAAAGAGTTGCTGGACAACAATATCACGTTTGTACTCTCCAGTAGAACTTTTGGAAATATCCGAAATATATAATCCAACCAATGGTTATGAATGGGACTATAGTTATATATATAGTACACTTACTGACATAGATGGTTTTGTAAACGAAGCACATGCCTATATTGACAGAAAAGCCTTGTCAGCATGTAAGGCTGCAGACAATATGTTTGAGTATGACTCCGAAACATATGTTTATAGGACATGGAAGACAATTATTAAGTCAAAGCTTAATGATGATAAATACAAATGGGATTTTTCATCCTTAACAAGACTTGATGCTATTCAGAAGAAAAATGATGTTTTCTTTGAAATAAAGCCTGATAGGTGGGACTGGAACTATATAAGTCAATTCGGTATTTGCCTTCTTCCTGAACATAAAGGAAAGTATTTACGCAAGTATCGTGATCGTTTGAATTTTGGGCTAATCTCAACACGAGAAGATATTAACATAGATGACGATATGGTTCAAAGTTTCATTGAAGAAGAATGGAACTGGAAAGCCTTATCAGCAAATAATAGCACAAAAATCTCATTTGGCTTTATTTTTGAGAATAGAGAAAAAGCATGGGATTGGAATGCACTTTCGAAGAATTCCAGTATTAAATGGGATGAGACAAAACTTCGTGAACTCTTAAAAGATTCAGAAATAAAGTCTTCAATATCTTGGGATGATGTTGTGTCAAAGAGAGAATTGCATTTTAATGATGCACTACTTGATTTAATGAAGGACATCAATTTCAGTTGGTTTAATTTGTCAAGTAATCCATCTTTTATTCCATCGATAGATTCTCTTAAACAGGCATGTGAAAAGGGTGCAGAAATAAACTGGAGCGCACTCTCTAAGAACCAACAAATAGACCTTTCATTCGTAAGAGAATATAAAGATTTCCTTGACTGGAAAATACTTACATCCAATAAGAAAGTAGTAGATATTAATGAAGAAAATATTCTTGATGAGTTTGCAAAACTACTCGATTGGTCATATGTTTCAGAGAATATCAATCTCACAAATCATATATTCGTAAAATATAAGGATTCTTTAATTTGGGAAATCGTAAACAGACGGTTCAACTACAATGAGTTTGACCTCTCTGACATTGAGACTGTTAAGGATTTTATTGATTGGACAAAATTGTCTTCTGCATCAATTGTTTTTCCTGAAGAATTCTTGCACCAATATCGAAATAAGATAGATTGGGTAGCCTTCAGTAAAAATGACTCGGTTGACTTTAGTGCAGATTTATATAAGGATTTTGAAAAGGAACTGAATAGAGTCAAATTTGTTGATATACTGTCCCATTGTAACACAAATGGCTATAGCAGTTTAAAGGTTTACCATTTCTCGCATATGTTTAATGCGATAGATATAATAAAGAACAGAAAGATATTAAGTAGAAACAAGGCAGAGGAAAGTAAAGCATTGAAATACGATGCAGCAGGTGCTGTAGTTCATCGCACAAATAAAGCTCATCCGTATGCTAGATTCTATTTCCGTCCAAAATCTCCAACCCAATTTTATAACGAATGTTTAGGTTGGGATGATACACTACTTACAAATTGGTCAAAGCCCAAGTCATATTATCCGGAAGCATGTAATTTGCATTTACCAAAGTGTCCATTGCCGGTATTCTTTGAGTTTGACATCTGTGAAATTATTGCAAAGATGCCAGAAAAATGCTATTATAGCAATGGAAACATGCAAACCAATTTTGCATCTGTATATAAGATTGATGTAGATCCAACAAGAATCAGAACAAAATATCTATATAATGACATATCTGATGCATTTTATATGGTAGATTGGCATGATGACAATGCCCGAGCACTTCATCGTTCGTATATGGGGGAAATTAAAGAGCAATCTCAACAGGAATTCTTAGTATTTGATGAGTTGGATTTCTCTAAATTGGATTCCTTAAAGGTATTCTGTTATGATGAATTTCAGAAGGAGTTGTTAATTAACTATCTGGGTGATGACGAAATAGTTGATAGGATTGAGGTTAATCATGCCATGTACTCTTATGACAAGAGATCTCTGGAAATGTCTGAAGATGATAACTCTATTACTATTTCTTCTGATTATGACTTGAATGGCTGTGCATATATTCTTGTCAAAGGTGGATCTATTGTTAACAAGAAAGCGATAAAGAATGAAATTTCATCGGGAATAATAATCTATCCTTCAGTTACTTTCAATAAGAATAATCCACCTTCGGAAATATATCTCGTTGATCCGAATCCAAGAGCAGATACAAAGCAGTGGCTTATCTATAAATCATGATTATATGGATAATATAACATTTATAAAAGGAAATATATTCAATACAAAAGCACAAACTGTAGTGAATACGGTCAATTGTGTTGGGGTTATGGGAAAGGGGATAGCGTTAGTTTACAAACTACGCTATCCTAAGATGTATGATATTTATAAAGATTATTGTCGTCAACATCTCATTAATATTGGTAAGCTATGGATATACAAAGGTGATGAGAACGACCCATGGGTTCTTAATTTTCCAACGAAATTTCATTGGAAATATCCCAGTAAATACGAGTATATAGAAAAGGGATTAGCTAAATTTGTTGAATCATATGAAAGTCATGGAGTAACATCAATTGCTTTTCCATTACTGGGTACTAATAATGGAGGGCTAGACAAGGATGTTGTAAAAGAAATAATGATTCGTTATCTCTCAAAATGTAATATCCCAGTCGAAATATACGATTATGACCCAATGGCCTCAGATGATTTGTATGAAACATTTAAGAGTCGTTGGCTATCCATTCCAGATAACAAGAAAAAAGCCGTAACAAAGATACGTACTCAAAAACAAATTGATACGATAGATTCTGCTGTTAAGTCAGATAATTTACGGTCTATGATTTCCTTAATTAATTATCCGGGAATTGGTATAAAGACTATGGAATGTTGTTTTAAGGTTGTAATGAATTTCAATTCTGAACCCTCGTTGTTTGATTGAAAAATCACTATAGTATAGCCATGACAACAAAACAGATAACTGCAGTAAATACTAATGAAAAGATAAAACGGCTCTATGAAACGGCATTTCCTGAAGACGAACAAATCCCATGGAAGGACTTGATGCGCCTGGTTGAGGAAATGCCGTTGGATTTCACAGCATACTACGATGGAGAAACCTTCATAGGCTTCACCATCGTTTATCCACGTAAGCAGTTCAACTGGTAGTGGTACTTTGCCGTGCAAGAGGAACTACGCGGCAAAGGCTATGGTCAGCAGATACTGACTCAGCTGATTGAAAAGTATAAGGGTCAGACTTGTGTCCTGGACATGGAAAGTCCTACGCAAGTCTGTGAAAACACTAGCCAACGAAAACGTCGCCACGCCTTCTACCTTCGTAACGGGTTTAGAGACACGAATATCTATCGCACCTATAGCGACATCACCATGACCATTATGATGATGGGCGAAGGCACGTTCACCATGCAAGATTGGGATGACATCACCCACGAACTACAACAGTTCTGGTGGTCTGATGACATCAATGAAGAATAGCGTATCTCAGGCTGACGCTATCTATCTCGTCTAAAGTCATTCCGGCTATCACCTTTCCACCATGCACCAAGCACGAGGAAGATGATGCGGAAGACTATGACGATGATGATAATGCTTCCAATATCACTCATAAATCATACATTTAGTTATCAAAACACATTTACTATCGGGATGTTCTGAGCCATTGCCTTTCGGATGGTGTAGAATGTTCCTCCTTTCTCACGGCCATCATAATAGCCTATGAGCAGTGAGGAATTGTTCACCATAAACTCATCCCTGTCCAGGAAACACCTTGGATAATAACTCTCACTGAGCACAATCACCTCATCGGCCACTTCCAGCAACCTGTCATATCGCTTTCGGTCATAGAAGCCGAATCGAGCAGCTTGTTCCTTGAAGGGGACAGCAGCAGTCAATATGATGTCTGGATAGATCTGCTTCAATGACACTACCACCTCAGCCGCCATCATGTCAAATCCAATGGCAAAGCCGGATATGAAGTTTCGGATGCCATTCCCATAAGCATCAAGAACAGCTCTTGTCAACCTCTTCTTGACGTGCTCTCTCAATGAAGCATCGACGAAGCGATGCCCCGTGAAGGCGGCTGTTGCCGCCCGGCTAAATTTTCTCTGTTCCATATAATCATCAATAAGTTGGTACATATCTATATGAAGTCTTTCCGAGGAAGATGCCATTGGTCACATGTGCTCCGACTCTCTCCAACTGCGCTGCATAGGCACAGAAAGATGTTCCCGTAGTAACCACATCATCCCATACACACACTATCTTGTTGCGAAAGAAACTTGCATCAACCTCTATGGTGTTGCTTTCTTCAAGTCGCTTGGCTCTGACCTCTTTCTTCATCTTGGTTCCATGAACAGCAGACCGCTCTCCAGACACCTTGACATGAGAAAAGCCATCGATGGCACCCGACAACTGACATACAAGTGCGGAAAATGCCTTGTTCCGTTCCTCGTTGCGCTCTTGGCTGCTGGCAGGGACGCATGAGAAAACCACCTTTCCAATCTTGCGCCCGAACTTCCTTACAAGTTCCTTTGCCACGAACTGAGCCACTTGCGGCTGGTTGCATCCGTCCTTGAAATCAAAGATGGTCTGCCTGTCGAACAAAGCATCTATGCCCACATTCTTGATGCGAGTTGGATAGTAACGGAGGAAACTACTGAGTTCCTTGTCCTCTTGACCCTTGATGAAAACCTTGACCATATTCATTGCGCTCGAATTTTTTATTTCCCTTTCATTAAATCCTTTCGGACTGTGACCAGGGAAGATTTTTTCTGCACCCAGAAGTGCGGGAGCGGCAATGAGGCAAGTCTGCCGTGAAGAATACTCTTTTCAGCGAAAAGGAAGATTGTTCACGAAGCACGACTTGCTATTTGACGTGGACGCAATAACTTCGCAGAAAAAACTTTCCGCTGTCACTTGTCCGACATGGAGATAGGTGAAACCATCTGATGAACTTCGGTTCATGTATAGTACAAGGGTATTGACCTGTCAAGGAGATTATAAAGGTCTGTTTCGCCCTTCGGATCCATGAACCCGAAGGGCGAAGCCGCCGGAGAAGGCATCATGCCTTTCTTCCTATCCGCTCGTTGAACTCATTGGCATAAAACACTCCCAAAAGGTATTGCTCCAGCTGCTCCAAAGGCAGATAGTCAGTGCATCTTGTTCCGAACTCTCCAGGAGAGGGAACTACATAGACGGCATACCTTGCCCCACAACGGGCATCGGCTGCACGGAGGATGGCTTTAGGGTTTATCTGAGTGACCCATTGCTCAATCATTGTTTTTCTCTGCTTGTTGGTCATATCGCTCAATATTTAGTTAGATACCATTCATTGATATTCCAGACCTCGATGTCATAGTTGGTCTCATAGCCTTGCGTCTGGTAGGCAAACTCCAGTTCCTTGCGTAGCCTGCGCCTTGCCTCGGCTTCCAACACACGCTTTGAAGTCTTTTCAATCTCCTCCTCGTCAAAGAACTCGTCAAGCTCTATGCGGTGGTTCTTCACGATGGCATTCACGGCAGCCCATTTGCTGGTGAACACTCCTGCACAATTCCGATGGCTTGTGCTGTGCCAAGCGTCAGTTTCGTAAACAACAAAAATCTGTTTCATGATGCTCTTAGATTATAGGGAATAGGCAGCGGAGTTGCCACCTATCCCATGTTTATTGATTATTTTCCTATCTCACTGATTATGTAGTCAAGATGTCCAGCGAAGACATCATCCACCTCAATCTCATGCTCGTTGCCTCGGTCGTTCTTCTCATCACCAATGATGGTGAAATAACCGTCTTTGTCCACTCTAACCGAAAGGATGACCACATCGCAAGGCTCGTCATAGTCGTATGCTGCTACGATAGGACATTCACCCTCGAAGTGCCATTCATAGCCATCATCCACCTTTTCGCCACGAAGTCTGAGCTTTGCGGCAAGTTCCTCCTGCTCACGGTGCTTGACCTCCTGCACACTGTCATAGATGGAAAAGTCTTTGAGTTTCCCTTGACGGACAAAGTGCAACTCTTCGCCATCCGAATGACAAATGCCGTATTCATGGAACTGCACCGGCACGAAGTCGATGGGTGCTGCCATCCAAGAAATGTTGTTGAGTGAATAGTCATGCTCTGTCAAGAACTGCTCGATGTCCTCTTCAATCATGTGGTCGGGAACATTTAATACGTCGATGCGCACATTTGCGCTGTCCATTACGATAATCTTCATAATCTGATGCGTTTATAGGGTTATACATTAGTCTTTATCGTAGAGCCGTGAGAGAAACGCTTGCAGTTCTGCGTCCTCAATCTCTGCAAGGGTGCAAGGCTTGAAATCCTTGTCCTGCTCAATCCTCAATGTGCCAAGTCCGTACTCGCTTGCATCATAGGTGATACCTGCCATTTCAGTTGCAGACTGGTAGCCGTACTCCGTCTCTTGCAGTCCAGTAACGATGCCATAGAGCGTGAAGTCATTGCCTTCTGGCTGACCTTCCATAATGTACCAGCGGATATTGCCAAGGTAAAACACTGCGATGCAAAGAGCATCCTTCTTCTTCGCGTCCTGAGAATACAGGGGATAACTGCTCAGTGCCTCGGTCAGCTCTGGCGTTATCAGTCGGTTGTTGAAATTTGTTGTTGCCATACTCTTGAATTTTTATTTTCCCTTTCTTTCAAGCCTTTCAGCCTGTGATTGGGAATTTTTCTGCTTTTCAAGGTGATAGCAAGACAATAAGGCAAGAAAAGTTTCAAGAATACTCTTTTCAGCGAAAAGGAAGATTGTTGAAAGCGAAGCCCTGCTATTCTTGACGGTTTGAATGGCGAAACTACCTTTGCAGAAGAATTACTATTCACGGGCTTTGAAGGATATGACAGAAAATGTCATGTATAACATTGATAAAGGTATGGGTGGGATTGTCCAAACAGGAATCTTCAGCCAGTATGTCAGAAAGAGGAGTCTCCATCATAGCCAAGAAGACAGAACGTATCTGGCAAAGTGTTTAGTTTTGCCAAATACCTTCTGGCGAGGCTTGATAGAGTCTCCTTGACATACCTTTGGCAGAGTGAGGAAACTCTTATGATCAACTCGCTTGACCACAAGAGTTTTCCCTCTATGACAAACTGAGAATGCTGTTTAGACAATGGTGTGGGCGTAGGTTAAAACGAATGACCAACTCGTCAGATTATAAGAATAACGTCCGTCAGATTATAAGAATCATTGCCGTCAGATTACAATAAGTATGGGTGGGAATGAAGCCACAGTCCAGCCAGGGCAATCTTACAGACGAAGTGGTGGACTGTCAGCAAGAACAGCGTCAGTGAGGTTTCGCCCTGCGATCTCACCGACCCTGTTTGAAGATGACCGGCTACCTTTTCGTGATTGCCCCTCCCTGTGACAGTGTCTTTTCTTTCAATCATGCTCTGCTGACTGAAAGAAAAGACTCTGTTAATGGGACTGGGGTTGGCTTCATGGTGTGGGGCGAAGCATTACAACACTATAGAGTGAGGCACAAAGTATTGAAAGATCATTTTGCAAAGCTGTTATAAGAGGTCAAGATGAAAAGTGAAATGTAATTAGAAAGGCAAACTACAAAACGGATGGACTCGCTTCAGATGCCGAGCATGTGCGCTATGCGATCATCCTTAGCAGCTGAAGCAAGTTGTTCCGTGTTTGCCTTCCCTGAAGTATGTGTACTTTATCAGTGCAGCATCGCTTCACCGATGAAGTTCACTTTCTGAAGGAAAATGGAATGAAGGTACAACAAGAAAACGTCCTGCCGTTTACAGCAGGACGCGCTGGGTTCAGCAAAGGATAATGGTAGCCCAATCTATGGGTTTCCCTTCCTGCTTCATCTTTTCCATCAGAGCCTTTATCTGCTCACGTTTGATGTCTTTTGGCTGTTCCATAAAAAGAAGAATTGTGGGCAGATGGTTGGTCTGCCCGTTACCTTTTACTTAGTCTGAAAGCACACTCTGCCTTTCCTGCGAAGTTGCAGCACAAGGTGATACTCCTTGTTCAAGTCTGCCAGCTTCTGTAGTTTCTGCCGGGTGTCCTCCGTGTTCTCCATCAGAGAAGCGTAAATCAGATTTCCGACTTGTCTTCCCTCGTTAACGTCAAAAGCCTTGAAGCCTTTGCATCCGTCAAACTTTGCATATACGATGTGCCAATCCATAATTACTGAGCCTTATTAGTCCACAAACTCAAATTCATCCCTATAGCAGGTTATTTCTGCTCCACTGCCTAATACGATGCAGGTGTACTGATAGCCATGATAGCCACCGTCTATGCTATCCAAATCCACGCTGATGTCCCAATATCCACGATAGGGAACAAATAGCCTTGCGTATCTCATTGCATCCTCCTTTCTTCGTTAGAATGGCATGTCCTTCTCGTCAGGTGCTGGAGCGTCCAGCGGTGGCTGGGGTGTGTTCTTCGCCTTAGCTCCTTTCTTGGCAGCCTTCTTCGGGTTGTCGTTCTGCTCCTCTTTCTTCCCTGCATTGACGAAAGCGATGCTGTCCGCATTGATGGAGATTTGTGTGTGGCTCTCGCCTTGGCGGTCTTTCCACTGGGATGTGGAGATAGTTCCCTCCACGAGAATGAGCCTTCCCTTGGTGAGATATTCAGCCAGACGGACATGGTTCTCCCTGCTGCTGCGTACCATTACCCATGTAGTGATGTTCTGACCTTTGGAGTAATCATCAACGGCTATGTCAACCGCCAAGAACGTTCCGTGCGTTCCTGTGATGACTTGGCAATCCTTGCCGATGCGTCCGATAGTGTGTGTGTAAAGCATAATCTAAAATGTTTGATGGTGAATAATCGAATGAAATCTAACTCTTTTCTTTTCCCTTTATTCAGGAAATCTGCTTTGCAGAGGGAAGAAGAAGGCTCACTTGGCCTTCTTCTTTGAAGTTTTCTTCTCCTCCGTAGGAGTCTCTTCCTCCTTGTTGGGAGTCTCATAGAACTTGGTGGCTACCAGCAGCACTCGCTGATGCTTGACACCTTCCTGATCGCTCCATTCCTCAGGCTTGAAGTAACCTTCCACGGTGAGCATTGCTCCTTTGGTGAGCTTGTCGAATGAATCGGCGTTCTCGTTCTTGCGCCATGCTTCCACATTGATGAAAGCCGATACGCGGTTGTTCTCCTCGCCGTTTTTCTCGTTACGGCCGATAGCCAGTGAGAAACGTGCTACAGAAGCGGTTGTGAACTGACGGATTCCTGCATCCTTACCTACGAAACCTGTTACTGTGAAATTGTTCTCGATCTTTTTCATTGTCTTGAATTTTTAGAAGTGAAACATTTATTTTTTACGTTGCTTTAAGAGTTGGCAAGGGAAGTATGGTATGCAAGGAATTACCGAATTATTTCACCCTTTGGCCATGAAAAGTTTTTATTGGCTGTTCGCAGACGGCAAAAAGTTTTTGAAAAAATTTAGGGAATAAGTCTCTGGTACTTGCAGAATACGGCTTGCACTAACTTTGCGACGGAAAAAGTAATTGTACTCGCTTCGCCCGGAAAAGGCATAAATGAAAAAGTCGGAATAAGAACAATTCAGTGACAGATACGATAAGGAGGATGCCCGATAATCCAATGCTTAGATAGGGCACGTCATGGACATCGGACGGAGAAGGACACGCGAGGGGCTGCGTATCATTCTACTTTAAGCAGGAAGCAGGAAGAGTGAAGGATGCCCATTGATAGGCAAAGGGACTGTGCAGTGGAAGGTTACAGCCGAAGAGTGGAAATAGAATTAGGAATGTTCTGGTATGAGATGTCCAGTAAGGCAGCGGTATGAGATTCGATAAAAGAAAGGAGGGAAAAGAGAAAAAGCATGAAGAAGGTCAAGTGAACCCTTCTTTTCAAAAATAACGTATCAAATCAATTGCATTTAAAGTGAATTTAATGATTTTTTATAATAAGTTTCTTTTATTACATGGAAAATTATTAAATTTGCATCAGAATTTAATTTAATAATTGTAATATGAATAATCTGAATAGGCTAAAGGCAGCTCTTGCTGACGCAGGGCAAACAAACAAGTGGTTGGCAGAACAATTAGGGAAAGACCCTGTAACCATATCCAAATGGTGTACAAATACGGTTCAACCCGACTTGTTAACGTTGTCAAAGATAGCAGAGTTGTTAAATATTGATATTAGAGAATTATTAGTTGGAAAGAAAAAAGCTTTTTAATGTTATAAGCGAACATTGAGTTCGTTTCATATCTGTATCTTTGTACCCAAATGATAAACAATTTATTTTATGGCATATATTTTATAGCAGTTCGAAATGAATTGTATCATTGAATTAAATTATCCATCTTTCTTAACTCACATGACTGATTCTATGCCTGAAGATTACAATAAAGAACAAGATTCTCAGTTAGCTAAAGCTATAGAGGAATGCAAAAAAGTCGCAGCTTCAAGTTCTAAAGAGGCGAAGGAAAACGTTGCATTCATAAAAGATTCAATAGAAAAGGCTAACAAGGAGATTGTTTCATGTATCAAAGAAATATCTAAACAAAAGATACGTGATGAGGAGATTCTAACTTCTTTGAAGAAACAACTGACCAAGATAAAAACAACTTTCGTTAGTGAATATGATGAGGTTGAGCAACTTGTGGATAAAAAAATCAAGGAAGCAAACAAGTTCAACATCACCTTATTTGGCAGAACAAAAGTAGGCAAGAGTACCTTGATGGAAATCCTTACCAATGGTAATGGAAGCTCTATAGGCAAAGGTGGACAGCGTACAACCTTGAATGTGCGTCAATATAAGTGGAAAGGACTAACTATAACAGACATCCCAGGAATTGAAGCATTCCAAGGTGACACAGATGACAGATTGGCATTTGAAGCTGCTAAGTCTGCAGACATTGTTGTATTTATGATTTCAGATGGTCAGCCTGAAGCAACGGAAGCCGATTGGTTGGTACGATTGAAAAGAGAGGACAAGCCAATAGTATGCCTATGCAATGCAAAATATACATTGGAAGACGAATTGGACATGGAAATGTTCCTTGACAATCCTGATGAGATCTTGAAAGATAGTAGAATCAAAGAGATTATTGAGCAATTCAACAATTTTGTTAAGGAGCAACTTCCTAATGAACATATAGATATTTATGTCACTCAGCTGCAAGCAAGATATTTGGCTAACAAGAAAGAATATGCACAAAAACGCCAGGCTCTTTTGAAAGCAAGCCGCTTTTATATTGTAGAAAAAGAAATTCAAAAGGTCGTTATTAGAAACGGAATCTCTTTCAGACGTAAATGCTTCTTTTCTATCATCGATAGCCCGTTGTACAGTCAGTCATTGGCTCTATTTGAGAATAGTAATATGGCATATCTTAAATTTTTGATAGCCCAAGAAAAGATGTCTGAGTTCTGTAATTGGCAACGAGAATACATTGACGAGGAACGTCCCCAAATGATAAAGCGTGTTGATCAAATCTATGAGGACGTGATTTCTTCTATCCCACATTTCGTTGAGGACAACCTGGAAAGGAATGATTTCGGCGAAAGATGGAAGAAACATGTAGAGTCTATGCGACTGAGCGAAAAAATTCAAGATTGCTATACATCAAGTGTAAAAAAAGCAAAAGACAAAGTCGATCTGTTGTTTAAGGCGCTTGAAACAGAATCAAAACTACAAACAAAAATAATATCTGACATAAGTTCCGACCAAAAAGGGTCTGATATTGCTAATTGGAAGAGAAGGTGGGGATGGGCCAGTGCAGGCATAGGCGCTGCTGGTTCTGTGGCTGAAGTAGGATTGCTTGTTGCTGTTCATGTTTACGGAGTTGCAGCAGCTGCAGCAGCCATTCCAGTCGTTGGTTGGATAGCTGCTGGAGGCGCATTATTATTTGGAATTTTCTCATGGCTCAGTGATTCAAGAGAAATGAAATTAAGAAAGGCACGAGTAGAACAAGAACGCTCATTAAGGCACAGTCTGATAGATAATAAACGTACGACAAAAGACAAAATGTATAAAGCATTTAACTCTGACGTAATATCAGGACTATTGTCTGATTCATACAATAGATTTAGTATAATCAATACAACTCTACTTACACTCGCAAATAGCCAGCGCGAATTAGGGTTGCGGTATTTGGAACACCATACTACTATATCTAAGAAGATTATAATTTCTGCACTCTATGATCTGGGAATCAGGACATCAGCTCTTGACCACATAGATTTTGTTGCACGTATACCGGGAAAGAAGACTGTTATAGGATGTAGTGATGAATCGCTAAAAAAATTGTCTGCCAGAATTTCCGAAAAAATTGGCAACAAAGAAGAAGTTAGAATATTCAATAGAAGTTTAACTGGTAATATAGAAAATCAACTTCGTATTTTAAAAGGATATTTTCATTTGCAAATTCCAATGAAGATTAAGTTCATTGAGAAAGATGACTTTAAGCAGAAAGTTGTTTATATCCCAATAGATACAAACTTGTCGGCAGAGAATGAAACAAACCTGCTCTTGCTTCAACAGATATTGAATGTACACATAATAAAACGTTAAAGACTTTTATATATGCAGAAAACTTATTTTGAAAAATACAATTCCGAAGCACAGGAATTGTTTAAGGAAATAAAGGATGTTCTTCACAACTCGGAGAATCCGGAGGTGAAGTCAAAAGCCTCACAGATTCCTTCCAGCTTGTATAGTGACAACAAAAAAATTAACGTGGTTTTTGCAGGTCAATACAGTGCAGGCAAATCATCCCTCCTCTCTATCTTGACAGGAAAAAAACTGGCAGTAGGAGGTGGCATCACAACTGCTGAATGTCAGTCGTTTGATTGGCAAGGCGTGCATGTTACCGACACTCCGGGCATTCACACTCAGAACAGACCTGATCATGATGAGATTACTTACAAGGAAATTTCTAAGGCAGACCTTATTGTGTTTGTTCTTACAAGTGAAGGATTCTCCAGTCATCTTGCCGAGCATTTCCGTAAATTAATCAATGAGAAAGGCAAAGGACACGAGATGATGCTTGTAGTCAACAAGATGGACCGGACTGCAGGTGGGAACACGCCCGAACAGCAGAACGTACTGATTAAAAAAGATATAGAGCCTGTTATCGCTCCTTATTCCGTTGATGACATGTACACGACATTCATCTGTACCAACTGGTATATGCAGGCCTTCACTCCTAAATATGAAAAATATCAGGAGAAACTGATTAGTAAAAGTGGCATGCAGAACCTAATAGACAATCTTAATCGTTTTATATCAGATAAAGGTTTATTGGGTTCTATGACCACATCACTCTATGAAACAGAGAAAATCCTCACAGACATTGTCTCCAGCATGAAGACTGGTGATGTCATAGTGGATGGCTCTATACATATGTTAAACGAGAAAAGACGTATTCTCGAAGAGTCCAAGTCACGTATTAAGGAAAAAGTGTCTATGGCTGTTCGTGATAATTCGTATAAAGTACAGTCATGGGGAAACGAGATTGCTAACAAACTGACAAGTACTCAAAAACAGGACGAGACCAACAAGATGCTTGCGGAAAAACAGGCTGCCGTTGACCGTAGCACAGAAGTTCTTACAGCAGAAGTTGAGAAAATATTAAATCTTGAAGCAAAAAGTCTTCAGAAGAAAGTTGAGGATCTTTCAAAAACAGAATTTGCACGTGACTTGCAGACTGCGATGGAGAACCGCATAAAGAGCTTAAACATTTCAGACAATACTCGCCGCAATTTGGAAAAGGCTAGTAGCTATATGAAAGACATCGGAACAAGAATTGCATCAATGTCAGTCGGTCCTAATGCTGGCAATGGGTTTTCATCAATTTTTAAGACATCCACATATTCTGGCTCAAAACTACATGATGCAGTACTTACCGTAGGGCATTTCTTTGGACATAAATTCGAGCCATGGCAGGCAGTTAGATGGACTAAGAATATCGCAAATGGTTCACGTGTTTTAGGTGTGGTAGGCTCTGTGCTATCTGTTGGTTTGCAGATTTACAATGACAAACAAGAGGACAAGATGGAAGCACAACTCGCCGAAGGAAGAAATGAAATTCGCTCATGCTTCCGTGATGTGTCAAATGTAATTGATCTTGAATACGACAAGGCAACAAACACATGGATTGAGAAGAACATCAATCCACATATCAAGCAAATAGACCATGATATAGAAGAGATTAACAATAACATCGATACGGCAAACGAACACTATGTAAAATTGAGCAATTTACTGCAAAGGGTGAGAAAACTAATTTCGAACATTCAGACTGCCGTTTAAAAAAGGTGTTGCTAGGCAAATGTATACCCTGATTTGGAAAACCACTGGTTTCAGACTGTAGCTGCTGACTGTGGTTATGAGTTAGAAGATCACCACTATGCATTGGCCGGTGCAGAAGTATGTGCGTGGATTGAGAGAGAAATATTGCAAAATATAAAATTAATAACTGACTCAGCACAATTCATTAATAATAAGTGTATGAAGCTAATAAGAAAATCACTTGATCAGCTTATAAAGGAGAAGTATGATTTCTTTATACCTGATTATCAAAGAGGTTATAAATGGACAAGAACGGAAGTCCTTAAACTTCTCAATGACATTTGGGACTTCAAGTTAAACCATAGCGATGATGACGATAGCGATAGCGATTTCTATTGTCTCCAACCTGTTGTGGTAAAACCAAAGGATGGAAAATACTATGTAATTGACGGACAACAGCGGCTAACTACGTTGCTCATCATTCAGCAGGCCATAAAAGATTATGGCGTGGCTAAGTTACATTATAATGTGTTAGCAAATCATCCAGAATTAGCATCAGAACTTATGCCTACTTTAACAGATGCCACATACACCATTGAATATCAGACAAGAAATAAGAGTTCTGTTTGGTTAGAGAGTAGATGTAATGAAGATGAGATGCAAAAAAATAGCGACTACTTCCATATATTCCGTGCATACAATGCTACTTTAGACTTCCTGAAGTGGATTGATGCTGACACTCCGGATGATTATACCTTAGACAATCTATCCTGCCCAGAGAGTAAAAAAAGAATCAATGCAGTAACAGAGTTTGAAACTTGTATAAGGAGCAAATGTCATGTTATATGGTATGAACTAGACACAGAAAATGAAAATGACCATGAGATATTCGACCGTCTTAATACAGGAAAGATACCTCTCACCAATGCAGAACTTATCAAAGCAATGCTATTGCAGGAAGGCAACTTCCCTTCTTTATCTGATGATGTTAAGATTAAAAGTGAGGATTATAGAACTAATTTGGCAAGACAGTGGGACGAAATAGAAAGAAAGCTGCAGGATCCTTTTTTCTGGGATTTCATATACGACAATAATGTAGGGATGTCGTATGAGACTCGTATTGAGTATCTATTTGACCTACTAGCAAATAAGGAGAAATCGAATAGTGATAGGTATTATTTCACTTTCGAGTTTTACGATTCACTTTTTCAAAATAATAAAGAGAATGGCGATGATGCTATTGAATTTGTAAATAAGGAATGGAAGCGAGTACGAGAACTTATACAAACCATGCAAGACTGGTATGATAATAAGACATATTACCACTATATTGGTTATCTCATATCTCAGGGGCACTCCGTGAATGAAATAAAGAACATTCAGTTTCCACAAGACAAAGATGGCAAGGCTCTACCTGTTCCGAAGAAGGCGGAATTTATTAAAAAGCTTGAAGAGCTTATTCGCAAACAAACTTCAAGTTATGAGTCAAAGCATCTTATGAAGAGCCAGAAGGGGCTAACTCCAACTTTATTACTTTTCAATGTCTTGACAGTACTTGATAATTCTGAGAAGTCTGATCGTTTCCCATTCCATTACTATAAGCACACTCCATGGAATGAGGAACATGTTGCTCCAAATACACCTTTTGATCCAAACAAAAAGTCTAGATGTTTCCAATTTGCAGCACAAATGCTAGAGTATTATACAGACATCAGCTATTTTGAAGTAATTGAAGATTTGACCGCAACTAACATCAAAATACCAAAGAATGAACGTAAGAGCAATGAACAATTGGTGTCAGAGGCAATAGATATTGTTAAGCCTAAGTATGAGGAATATATATCCCAGATGGAAGATTCAAGCATCTGTAAAGCACTTTTTAAAATTTTCCTTGCTAGGGGTAAAGAACAAGAAGAGTTGTCTCAATACGTTTTCAGTCAAATTGTTGATTCGATGAACATAAAAGATTCTACGCTAAACGAGGAAGACGACCGAAGGGATTTTATTTGGAATCAAGTGTTGCTTGATGAAGGGACGAATAAGAGTTATGGCAATGCAATATTCCCATATAAACGTATGCGTGTTATTAAAAACATAACACGTGGTGTATTCGTTCCTATCGGTACGTACAATGTCTTTGTGAAAGCTTATAGTCATCGAATGACAAATATGCTAGAGTGGGATGAAAATGACGCTTTGAGATATTTGGCTGAGATATTTAATACTTTGAATAGGTCAGGACGTAAATTCCTAAACAAAGAACTTCTTATTCAAAACAATTTACCTGAGTATGTAAAGTGTAATGAATTATTAAAACTGATTAGACATGAGCAATAAGATATTTAAAGAAAGTGATATTCAACAAGGTAAGAAAAGCTGTTTGTGGCATCTTACCACGGAGAATGCAATAGTAATCCCTATTATTCAGCGTGATTATGCTCAAGGAAGAAGTAACGATGATGTTCGTCAAATACGTGAGCCTTTCTTAAAGAAATTGTTTGAAGTATTAGATTCCAAAGAAGGAAAACAAGAGTTAGATTTTATCTATGGCTCGTTGGAAAAGCCTAAAGATATTTCTCTCAAAAATGTAAATTACGAAAACTTTGTGCCTCTTGATGGCCAGCAACGTCTAACAACACTTTTTCTTCTACATTGGTTTCTTTCCATATGGAATGATGCTTCTTTCCGGCTGATGCGTATGCATTTTATCGGCAGATTCTCTTATATGACTCGTTTAAGTTCTACAGAATTTTGTGAGAGAATTCTTGAATATGTCCATCCAAAGGATATAGTGGATAGTATAAATCAGGGAGGAAAGGCACCAATTAGCAAAACACTTAAAAATGAAGGATGGTTCCATGATCAGTGGAAAAATGACCCCACTGTAAGTGGTATGTTAACCATGCTTGATACAATATCATATCTTTTTAATAACATATCAAGAGGTATCAATAGAGAAGTAAAGGCAAAAGCATTCTTCAAAAGACTAATTTGTAAGGATGTTGAAGATGTTGCTATCACTTTTAACTTACTATATCTTAACAAAGGGGATTTCCATCTTTCAGATGAGTTATACATCAAGATGAACTCTCGTGGGAAACCGTTAAGTGATTTTGAAACTTTCAAGGCTAGATTCGAGTCCTTCATGACAAAGAGTACAAGTGTTAATAGCGACTTCGCAGGAAACATTGATGGCAAGTGGGCTGATGTGTTCTGGAATATGCGAAATAACGTTAGACCAAAGTCAGAAGAGGATAAACCTGTTTACTATAGGGATAACACAGATGGCATGATGATGAATGTTATAAAGGTCGCTCTTGCCAATAAATATGCTATATTAGCAAATAGTAATGATAATGGCCTGGACGAATTGTTTGAAAGTCAGGTGGCAAAGAAGGCTAATCCCAATATGCATCTAACTTTTTACCGTTATACAGAACTCGGTGTCTTTAATGAAGATAAGGATGGTTGCATTTTTGAGGACGAAGAACAAAAGAAACGACATAATAATAATGAAAGCGTATGTCAAAGCGTATATGACGCTTTAAGTTTCATCTGTGACCTTAAAGGCGATTTTGCGGAAAAGTACAAGGTCGATAAAGAGTTCATTAATATTGAAGAACAATTGAATATCATCATGTTCTATGGAATCGATGGTAGAAATAGTAAAATAACCTCCATAACATACCAGACAAGGCTTTTGTTCTGGGCAATGTCTGAGTATTGTGTCAAATTTAAAAATGCAATACAAAAATGTGATGAGGATGGTTATTTGCCTCTCAATAGATGGATGCGTTTCGTGAGAAACATGGTTGAATCAACTGAAATCAATGGTGTTTCTGACATGCAGAAAGCCCTTAAATATCTGAACTTCGTATTTTCATCTATGGGAGATGGGGATATCATCTATTATCTTTCTCATCTCACAAGTTCGTTGGAGTGTACACCATTCCCTCAGTCACAGATAAAAGAAGAAATATTAAAAGCACAGTTAATTGCTTGTGATAATAATTGGGAAAAGTCCATTACTGAAGCTGATAATGTAACTGCTTGGCCTGGTCGTTCTGGATATCTTATGTATTTTTCAGGGTTGTCAGAAAAAAAATATCAAGATATTAGTAAATGGGACACATCGACTCATAAGAAGTACAGGGATTTGTTTGACACCTACAAAAAGAAGATGGATATGTTACTATCTTATCTTGAAAGCACTGAATTCCGAACAGACTGTTTGTTTGAAAGAGCGATGTTGTCACAAGGATGTTATTTTAGGAAAGAAGACAATCGGAGTATTATCTATTCTATGATGGATCAATCCATAAATTCCCGTTCGTACAGTTTTAGGCAGATGGTACAATTCAATGGTATTGATTGCAATGATGATTACTCTATTTATAAGGACGGTGTTGAATGTCTAAAGGCTGTGCTTAATGACAGTAATTGTCTTTTCTCAGATATAGAACAGGTAAAAGAATCACTTCGAAATATTATTAATGAAGCTAAAAAACAAATATTTGATTGGCGTTGGCCACTTCTGGTTAATCCAAGAATATGGCATGAAGCTTGGCAAAGATTTATTTGGCTTAATGATAATGGTACTGCTTGGGTTGTCAGGCAAAAGGGTGGAGGTACCAATCAGTATGAGACATGGTCTTATCATCTACACCTACTCTTGACCGAGAAGGGACTAAGGTATGGCTATTACCCTCATGGTTATCCACGGCATACTGTTTTAACATTTAAGGTGAATGATCAAAAGTATCAACTAATGATTAGACATACTTCTTCGAGGAGATGGCGGTTCGAAATGATAGCAGTTGATGAGAACTGGCAGGCAATTAATGATTTAGATACAAGAAAAGTAATTTGTGGCTTAATGCCAAATAACTCACAAGTATTCTATAAGGATAATATACATGATGCTATTATTTGGGCATATGCAATGCAACAGTTTATCGAAAAGAACTATAAATTAGTATAAGGTCTGCAATCACTAGAATTGAGCATTATAGTTATAGATAAATATCAAAATAATAAGGAATAATAAAACAAAGAAGAAGGCTTACTTGGCCTTCTTCTTTGAAGTTTTCTTCTCCTCCTTCGGAGCTTCTTCCTCCTTGTCGGGAGTCTCATAGAACTTGGTGGCTACCAGCACGATGCGGTTGTGCTTGACACCTTCCTGGTCGCTCCATTCCTCTGGCTTGAAGTAGCCCTCGACTGTGAGCATAGAACCCTTGGAGAGTTTGTCGAATGACTCAGCGTTCTCGTTCTTGCGCCATGCTTCCACATTGACGAAAGCTGAAACGCGGTTGTTTTCCTCGCCGTTCTTCTCATTACGGCCGATAGCCAGTGAGAAACGTGCTACTGAAGCGGTTGTGAACTGACGGATTTCTGCATCCTTACCTACGAAACCTGTTACTGTGAAATTGTTCTCGATCTTTTTCATTGTCTTGAATTTTTAGAAGTGAAACATTTATTTTTTACGTTGCTTTAAGAGTTGGCAAGGGAAGTATGGTATGCAAGGAATTACCGAATTATTTCACCCTTTGGCCATGAAAAGTTTTTATTGGCTGTTCGCAGACGGCAAAAAGTTTTTGAAAAAATTTAGGGAATAAGTCTCTGGTACTTGCAGAATACGGCTTGCACTAACTTTGCGACGGAAAAAGTAAGTGTACTCGCTTCGCCAGGAAAAGTCAAAGATGAAGAAGTCGGAATAAGAACAATTCAGTGGCAGATACGAAAAGGAGAATGCAAGGCAGTCACAGCTAAGACCAGTTGCGATCACCATTCATCGGACGGAGAAGGACAGCGAGGAATAGCGTCAGGCTAAAGGAAGGAGAAAGTGGGTGCAAAAAGAACAAAATGCCATTTGACATAACGAAGGGTTATGCCACATACGAATGGGCTACACCAAAGGAAAGGACGACATTACAGGAATAGTCTGGCTCGCCATGTTTGGCGGCCTCTATAAGATTTCCAACGAGGATATGGAAGATGAGAAGGAAACGAAAATAGTATAGAAGAAGGTCAAGTGAGCCTTCTACTTAAAGCATTTAGAGGTCAAATAATGCACAAAGTTAATAAATCGTGCAGCTCTTGTGTAAATTTTACCCAAATAATTTTGTTGTTCAAAACAATATGTATATCTTTGCAGTGTAAAATTTACCAAAGAACAAAATGGAAGATAAAATGTATAGTTATAAATACCCTCATCCATCTGTCACAACAGACTGTGTGATATTTGGATTTGATGGTACAAAACTTCAGGTTCTGCTTGTGGAAAGAGGTATTGAACCTTACAAAGGGCATTGGGCTTTCCCCGGAGGCTTTATCAAGATGGAAGAATCTTGTGAGGAAGGAGCACTCCGTGAACTCAAAGAGGAAACAGGACTGACAGGTGCATACATTGAACAGTTTCATACTTTCAGCGACCCGAATAGGGATCCGCGAGAAAGAGTTATAACTGTAGCCTTTTATGCTCTTGTTAGAATACAGGACGTAAAAGGTGGTGATGACGCAGCAAGAGCCGCATGGTTCGCTCTTGATGCCGTTCCTCAACTGGCTTTTGACCATGATAGAATTTTAAGAGAAGCCCTAAAGCGACTTAGAGAGCGCATCCATTTTGAGCCAATAGGATTTGAGCTGTTGCCAGAGAAGTTTACGTTGAAGCAACTGCAGAACTTGTATGAAGCCATATTGGATGTGCGGTTTGACAGAAGTAACTTCGCTAAGAAGATGCTGCATTTCAACATTCTCAAACAACTGGATGAAACCGTATGGCCTACGTCGAAGCGTGAGGCTTATCTGTATAGTTTCAATGAAGAGAGTTATAATGAATTAAAACAAAAAGGATTCCGGCTGGAATTTTAGAAAGGAGACCCTATTATGAAGAATCTGTTGCTGAGTGCTGCTATCGGCGATATAGCCGGTATGCCTTACGAGTTCAAAGGAAGAACAAAAGACTACAATGCAGTCGATTTGTTGCTTCCGACAAATACATATACCGATGATACTGTATGTACCTTTGCCTGTGCAGAAGCATTATTAAGAGGCTTGAACATGGCTGAGAATCTATGGAATCGGTGTCGAGCCGACTTCTATCGTGGATTTGGCGGACGTTTTGCAAGATGGCTTATAGCAAAGGAAATACAACCGTCTTACCATTCTTATGGCAATGGTAGTGGAATGAGAGTTTCCGCTGCTGGTTTTATGGCAAAAAGTGTCGAGGAGTGTATTGACTTGGCAACAAAGACTGCACTTCCTACGCATGACCATCCAGAAGGTATCAAAGGTGCAGTAGCAACAGCACTTGCTATCTTTTACGGAATGCAAGGCAAGGATAAAGACTTCATCCGTAAGCAAGTGTTGGATGAGTATTATCCGAATTGGTCTGGATTGACGTATGAAGGCATTAAACCAGGATATGGCTTTGATGAAACATGCCAGCAGACTATTCCTGCGGCACTTATCTGTTTCTTGGAAAGCAAGGACTATGAAGACTGCCTGAAACTTGCTATTGCTTTGGGTGGGGATGCCGACACACTTGCGGCTATTTCAGGGCCTATGGCATACGTTTTCTACAAGACCATGCCAGAAGAACTAATTGCCAATGCAAAAGCAAAGCTTCCAGAATGGATGCTTGAAGTGAATGAGGAATTAGACCATTATGTAAATCAATAAAAAAAGGAGAGCATAATATGTACAATAACGTTGATCTGTTCGATTTAGAGAGATTCGTAAAAGCACAAGACACTTACGATTCATACAATATTGCCTTGAAAGAAATAAAGGACGGTTGGAAACAGTCTCATTGGATGTGGTATGTTTTCCCACAAATCCATGGGCTGGGACATAGCAGTACGTCTCAGAAGTTTAGCATCAAGTCCTTGCTTGAAGCCTTAGCGTATCTTAGACATGATACGTTAGGGGAACGCCTATATAAGGTTATGAACGCTCTTCCTGTCCATGGTGATGCTGAAGAGATATTCGGAAAGTTGGATGCCATGAAGCTTCGTTCATGTCTGACCTTATTTGACCTTGTATCTCCTGATGAAATCTTCGCAGATTTTCTGGAGAACTATTTCAACAAGGAGCGTTGTCAGAAAACCCTTCAGATTGTGTCATCAGAGTTGTCCTATTATAAGGGAGACGACGCATTCAGAAGAAACGGAATCCAAAGTGAAGTGCCAAGAGCTTTCCTTGAAGGGATTGATGGCTCAGATAAGCTGACGTATAATAATTGCTTAGGTACACTATTAGATTTATTTGGACGAGGTGAAACCATGCGAATGCTTGTTTCTCGTCATTTGTGGAATAAAGAGGATTTCTCAGTCTATAGAGTATCAAATGTGAAGCTCAGAATCCTGAGCTATATGGAAACCTTCTTCCAGAAGATCGCCGATAGTGCCAAGGATGATGCCTTGTTCAATGAAATGAAAGACATATACAGTCGCTACCAATTGGCAAAAGATAATCAGCTATTACAAATAGCAGATGCCTTTGACGAGTTCTGGAATAAATATAAGAATGACATGCGAGTAAGACCTGTAATAGACTCTTACATAAAAGAGTCTTTATGTATGCCTATAGAACAAGCACCAGGCAGGAAATACAATGGCATTATACGCCCAGAATATACTCCAGTTGCCATCGATTCCTTGAAGTCAGACGAAGTGTTTGTCTTTGGAAGCAACCTTCATGGACATCATGGAGGTGGAGCTGCCAGGGCTGCCATAAACAAGTTTGGAGCTATTTGGGGACAAGGCGTAGGACTTCAAGGACAAAGCTACGCAATACCCACTATGCAGGGTGGTGTGGATACTATTAAGCCGTATGTTGATCAGTTTGTTGGTTTCGCTAAGGAACATACCGAGTTGTTCTTTTATGTTACACGTATCGGATGCGGCATTGCGGGCTTCAAGGATAGCGACATAGCTCCATTGTTCAAAGAAGCAATGGGTGTTGCCAATATATGTCTGCCAAAAGCTTTTGCAGAAGTGTTGAAAGATCCTACAGCAGCGAACATGCCACATGCTCCAAAACCTTACAAGATGATGATGTATGGACAATGCCGCACATTTGCGGATATAGTCAAGACACTGAATGAACAAAAACATTATCATTCCTTTGAGGAACTTTTCCCAGACTTTGGCGCGATTATCGAACAACATCAACACCGAGGCGCAGTAAACCAAGACTCATTAGATGTTATGGAGAGAGTTCTCTATAATAACAAGAATGAGTTGTTTGAAGGCAATAGATTCCACATGGGGAGGTTTGTTGAGAAATTAGAGGCAGCCTTTGATGATAAGGAAAAGTCAGAGATTGATATTATCTTCGCCAATCGCCAAAGAACAAAGTTGCTAATTCTTCTGAAAACGTTGAACGACATCTGTCATTACACAGATGTTGAAGACTTGCGATATGATTTGCTTAGTCTGGCCACTGGACGTTTTAATATTGGCGACAATAGCTACATGAATGATCCATTACCGAGATTTGGTAATTATCCTATAAACTGGTTCCTTAGTGGATTACAAAAACAATGGGATAATGTAACTGTCAATGGAACATTAGACAATCAGCTTCTCGAACAGATTATGTTCTCCGAACACGCTAAGAGGGTGAAAGACATGGGTATTGATCAAGTCATTGCCTCTGATTTTACCGTAGACAGCGCATGCCATCCAGAGGTTTTCCTTCCCAAGAATCCAGGCACAGCTCCTGTCTATGTGAAAGATGACTTTTCACGTCGATACATAAAGGCATGTGGAGAGGGGAAAGGTCCACGAAGCGGACACGAAATATATGAGATGCAATTGGTCAAGAAAGTTTTAATGCGTGAGGTAAGCAAAGGCAACTATGAAATTCTTAGAGAGCGTTACTATATCCCCGTTGGTACAGTAAAGAAGCCTGTGTTCATAGAATATTATGGCAGGGTTCATTTCGCTTCTTTAGGAGAAAAAAGAAAATTCATCGATGATGTAAGGCGACAGACCAGAGGATGTTGATGTGATTATTTGAAGTGTAATGGAGATTTTTGGAAAAGAAATAGCTGTCAAATCTCATGGCTGTAATGTCATGGACGAGCCAGGTCAACGTATCGCTCCCTCCGTAAACCTGTTTGTAAAGGTAACGAAGGGATGCAATGCGCACTGCAAGTTTTGCAGCAATGCCAATTCAACTGATGCTTCAAGCGTATTCAATATCCCCAAACTGATAACTGTTATTAAAGAACTAAAGGGAAATGGCATATGCATCAATAGAATCAACATTACAGGAGGAGAGCCGTCTGTTGTATCGCCTTTGGTTTATAAGATTCTTGATACTGTTGAGGAAAACTCCTTTGATGACATACATCTTCATCTGAACACCAATGGGCTTCTTCCCCAGTCACAAGAAATGATGCGGCATCCCCGATGGGACAGCATATCCATGTCCCTACATCATTATGATGTGTCAAAGTTGTCAGAGTTATATGGTTGTCGAATACCTGAAAAGGCATTCGACTTTGAAGGGATAGACTTGCAAAAGGTGAACTCCAGTTGCAATCTGGTTAAAGGTTACATTGATAATGCAGAGGAAGCGCACAAGATGCTGGATTTCAACCTCGACCTCGGCATTCCTCGTGTTGGTTTCGTCGCCTTGATGAAGGTGAATGACTATTGCTGGGAACATTTCGTGGATTTGGAAGATATTCATTTGGATAGCATTCCACATGTGTATTTTACAAAATCCATGAATAGAGGGAGCGATTGCAAATGCAGCAACTATCTGTATAACCGTGACCTGAAGATTCTGGAGATATACATGCGAAACTACGCTAATCCGTATTATTGCGAGTCATCCCTTGTATACGATGGTGAATATCTACGCCAGGGATTTCATCAGGACAATATATTATATTGAGCAAAATGACAATAGCAGAGTTATTTCAGTTAAGAAAGAACGATCATCGTTGGAATACGTCTTATCCACTCAATCCATCTGATTGGACGGATTATCGTGTGCCGGATTCGCTGTCTTTCGAGAATGACAGCCGTATGTCATTTTACATTCATATTCCTTTCTGCAAGCAGCTGTGTTCATTCTGCGAATACACCCGGATGCTCTGCCCAGACGAAAACGTACAAAGGGAATACCTGTTGGCAATAGACAATGACATAAAGCAATTCCGACAGAAATACCAAGACATTACCTTGCTCGGATTTGATATAGGGGGAGGAACGCCGACATCACTATCTGAAAAGAACTTCTCCTTGCTGATGCAAATATACCAGACTGCCATCTCAGGGCTGAAGTTGGATAACAGATACGAGCCAAGCATAGAAGGCACATTCAACACGCTGTCAGAAGATAAGTTGGGAGAGATGGCAAAGAATGGTTTTCACAGATTATCGCTGGGAGTGCAGTCATCCTGCAGTTCTGTTCTGCATCAACATCAAAGGGGGTATTCCAGTGAAGCCATGATGTCTTCATGGTTGATAAAAGCATGGGGCAAAGGTATCAAGAAGGTGAACCTCGATTTCATGTATGGTCTTAAAGGACAAAATGAATCAACGATTCAGCAAGACCTGGATCTGATTGGTCGCTTAAAACCACAACAGGTTACTATATATGAATTAAGAACAAACATGATTCTTTCCAAAGAGTCATTTACCAAGGAAGAGCTGTACGACCAATACGTTCACTATTACGATGGGCTTCTTGCTATGGGGTATAAGGCTCGATTTGGGCAAAACACATTTTCTTTGGATGCAGCCGATGAAGGCGTGTCATCTTATCTTCGAGAAAGGATGCTCAACGGAGCTGCCTATAAGGGCTTTGGAATGTCTGCACAAAGCATGAGTTCTTCTGGCATTGCATATAATGTAGGAAAACTTGCGGTAACACCACAAGATGCGCTCAACAAAGAAGGCTACCCTGAACAATTTACTTATCTTCTGCCTCCAGACGAACTTGCTTCAAAATATATAGCAATATCTGCTTATAATGGCTCGTTCTCTATTGCCAGATTAAGAGATTATGGCATAAGTGGAGGGAGTCTGAACGAGATACTTGGTTTCTGTATTGACGAAGGACTCCTTTATAAGGGGGAAAAAGACAGGTTGTTCATTACAAAAAAGGGCTTCAAACATTATGGAGCATTGTTCTCTTTGTTTTACGCATCCCATGACGTTTCTATTGTCTACAAGTAAACAGGTACACAAGTTTACAAAACAACAAGTAACCATCTTCAAGAAATGTGTCCTGAGGATGGTTACTGTAGATGGAGTTCTTGAATGTGCTTAATGGGTCACAAAAGAATAACTGACATTAAAACACTCATCAGATACCTTTAGGGTAGTTATGACTGTTGACTTGTCTGGAGTGGTAAATAGGTATTGAATGTTCTCATCGTCACTGCCAGCTCCAGACACAAGGGAATAGTGCTCTTTGAGATACTTGATGATAACAGACTTGTTCACACACAACTCTGTATCAATAACAGAGTACAATCCACCTTCATGCTTAGTGAAACTATATATCAGACCTGTGGATTCATAAGAACCAGTATACACCAACTGATAGTTGGCTGTCGAGCTTGATTCATTTGTCAGAGTGTAGCCATACATTGAAGTTGACATGTACGCCTTGACTTCATCAATTCCTGAACCTTGGATATGCCAAGGCTCTATCCAATTCGTGATTGTTGGCTTCAGTACTTCTGGTGTGTCAGGGAGAAGTTCATCGTCACTGCTACAAGATGTTAGGAACGCGGGGAGGGCCATCGTGATTGAGAGGATGGCAAGTGGAATTAATCTTTTCATTTTACTTATGTTTTTTGAGTTCAAATTTGTGTACAAGAATACATGTGTACTTGTTTACTTAACCACTTGTTTATATGTGTACTTGAAAACAAGTTTACTTATTGCCTTGTCCACTTGTATAATTGTATTCATGTATATAAGTTTACATTACGTCGGACACTCCTTTTGCTTTGATTTTCTTTATCTTACCATGCTTGCTTTCGTAGGAATCAACACCTTGACGCATCATATATTCCATTAAGGCACGTATAGTAAAGCCCTCCTTACGGGCAATTGCCTGAACCTTATTTGCAAGTTCAGTGGAACAGATAAAAGTGAAGTGTCTTGAAGGAACATCTTTCTTTTTATCCTTGGATGAAAGAGGAGCCTTGTCCGGTTGAGTAGTCTCTGCAACAGTAATCTCTGTAGGTCTTTCTATTGCTTCACCCATGATATTGCTGAGTAAAGCATCCATGTTCTTCTTGCTCATAGTTATGAAATGTTGAATTGTCTGAGTATTTCCTCTGTTAGTTCAAGATAGTCTTTTGCTCCGTTAGAGTTAGGCTCGTATTCAAAGATGCTCTGACCGCTTCCAGCAGACTCTGCTATAGAGATATTCTCTCTGATAATGGTTTTGAAAGTGATGTCAGCATACCTTTTCTTCAAAGCTTCAGATACGGCTTTATTGAGTTTGCGATGGTTGTATCTGGTGATGAAAACACCACTTAACTTAACAGATGGTCTTACAACCTTCAATGAACTCACAAAGGAATCGAGCATCTTCATGCCCTTTAGCGGTAAGAGTTCTGGGGTCATTGGAACCAAGATCTCGTCAGCTGCAATAAAGGCATTTGTTGTTACTATGCCTAAAGATGGGGGGCAATCAATAAGAATGAAGTCATAATTGATTTTGACATCAGACAGTGCTCGTGACAGGACTTGCTCTCTGGCAAGCGTATTAGTCATTGCAATCTCGGCACTGGACATTTCCAGGGATGATGGAACAATGTCAAGGTTCGGCTTGACGTTAATGATTGGAATCGCTTTACCAGAGACCAAAGTATCAAAAATACTATCTTCCATTATATCTGCGTTTGGAACATAATAGAGCGTGAGATTACTTTGACCATCGAGGTCAACCAGCAAAACCTTGTAGCCTTTCATGGCTAAACAAGCACCAATAGCAGCAGTAGAAGTCGATTTTCCTACGCCGCCCTTGAAGTTGGCTAAAGTGATGACTTTGTGTAACATAGAAATTCAGTTATTATTATTTTATAAATATGTCCACATGAATGTTTGTCAACTTGTACACATATATACATGTGTAACCGTGTACAAAGGTATAGTTAAATAAGAAGTGGGTGAAGAATAGCACCTATATAAGAAAAACAATATAGTAATTATATAGTAAGTTCAGTCAAGGAAGAGAGACACTTTACCATTCGGTGTAATAACTCTGGTCGTTGTTCTCGCACTCTTCAGCCCATTCCTCATCTGAGTATTCAGTATGAAGGCATTCGTCAGAGCAGTAGTAGGTAGCACCCATGTCAACACAATAGCCCTCACGCATTAGCTTGCCGCAGACAGAGCACCTTCTGCAAGTTCTGTCTGTGTTCCACCAGAAATCTGTGAAAGACTCTGCAATTACATTCTCGCTTGTGTTCTCATCCCACTTGTCGAGATAGAAGGACGCAAACTTGTTCAGCTCATCTTCGGTGTAGAGTTCTTTGTCAGTACCGCTAACAGCTTCAGTCAACCGGTACAGGATAAATTGAATTGTTGTCATACGTTTTGGATTTTATGCGATGGTATGCCATCGGTAGCGACCGCATACCACCGCTGGTTAGTTATTCAAAAGTAAATTGACGGATGTAGAAGTATGTATCATCATCGTCATACTCATACTCATTGATGAAGTTCATCATTTCCTCATCTGTTCGTTTACCTTGCTCGATGTTCATCTTCTCACACCAATCATTGATAGCATCTTTGAGGGTGGTGTAGATGTCATCACAAGCATCCTCAAATGGTTCTCCGCAGGAACTGACTGCAACCTCTTCGGGGAAGAAGTCACCTTCATCATGCACATAATAAACCTCACAGCCACATTCACAGACTCTGTATGAGATAGAGAGTTCATCCCACAGCAGATGGTTAATCTCCTCGAATAACTCATTGCAAGCATCCCATGCCGTTTCCGTTTCAAAGGATAGTAGATAGTAGTCATTGGCAGGGTCTTCCTCATACTCTGCCCAATAGATGTGACCACGGACACTGATTTGCTTGGCTTCGTAGTCGATGCCATAATGTTCTGCCAACTGGTAAAGCCAGATGTTCTTGCTGTTCACCTCCATCTTTTGGAGTGTGCTCCACAGGTCGTTCACTGCCTTGCGTGTGCCTGTCACCTTGTAGGTGGTTGTTGCTTGATTTGCCATAATCTCGATGTTTTTTTATTTCCCTACTGTAGATTTCTCTACTTTCGGGAGTGATTAGAAATTATGTTGCTTCACAAGGTGTTGTGACCATCTGCACAAGGTTATGGCTCCAAATACAACCCGAATGGTGTGGAGATTTTGAGTCATACCATTGGTTTACCTTGGGTAGATATGGGAACAACAGTTACCTTTGCAACCTAATTTCATCGACTCACGAAAGCAGAAACGGCAGACGTTATCATACTTTTCTTTTCGTTGAGGACTAGTTTATCAGTCAAAGGAAAAGGTGAACGAGAGGGGAGGGAGCAATGGTGATTGCTACTTCCTCAGTAAAAAAGAGAAATACTGATCCAGGAAGCTCATGCCGGACAAGTTTAGGTTTACGTTTACCCATGTATATATACATGAACCTATAAACTGAAAATACTAAACTCAATCATCATGTTCAGGGTTTACTTTACCTTATTATATATATAAGAACATCTAAACTTAAACCTAAACTTACACCGCAAAAATCCGTCTGTTTTTCTTTTAATTGAAACAAATAATGGCAAGATGAGATGTCAATTCGTCTAAATATGTTAAAAAGCAAACACATTCTGCAAGAAAAACGTGCAGAATGAACGTAAAGTCAGAAGAAATCATTAACTTTGCAAACAAAGTTTGCAGAATGTGCTTTTCGGGGATTATTTCCCTTACTGAGTATGTGATGCAACTACAGTGAAAATGGTCTGGCAAAATGTTGACCAGATTGTTGACCAAATTGAGTAATAACCCTAAAAGTTAAAGATTGGATGAAGACTGATTTTATTACGTAATTGAATATTCCTGCAAAAAGAACGAATATCTTGCAGAAAAAATGAATATTCTTGCGAAATATTACGAGACATCAACGTGCAGAACGTGCATAATGCACGAAAATTGCAGCCCAAATGTTGACCAGTCCAAACGTAAATCATTGAAAATCAGCATATTAGCCTCAAAATTAGCCGCGGCGCAGGCAGCGGTAGAGGATACTCTCTAAAAACATCTTAGGCATTGATTTAGGCTGTAATGTCCTGTATGACAGGCGTTACAGCCTAAACTATTTTTATACGGTTCTTACGAAATCTAATTTATATCCTAAAGCATTGGCTATTTTGGAAAGAATGTCCAAGCCTGTGGACACTTTGCCTTGTTCAATCCTACTAAGATTCGCTGGGGATGAACATTGAAAAGTTCATGAATTACCCTTACGTACTGTTCTTCTGCTTGTAATGGAAATATCGAATTGAACAACAATACAGTTGTTTCCCCGAATCATGGATCAGTCTAATTTCCGACTGCCCGTTGGATTTTGATACAAAAGATAATCCTTGAAGCATATTTTTTTCTTTTTATGGAGCAAAGATACGAGATCATTTATAATTGGCAAATATGACAACTACAAATTATTTTTTGACTATGGATTTATACATGATTTAGGTATGACAAGGCTCAATATTTCATTTTTTCAAAGTTGAACTTGTCTAACATGTCTCCTGAAATCGAAATTATAGTCTCAATAAGAATGACAGTTCCATCCTCCAATGCTATTTTCTTTTCAAAATCATCATATGCTCGTAATATTCCGGAAGTGCTTACATACCTACCTCCTTCCTTCTGGGTATCAGGAATAAAATAAGTGAATGTAAGGTTGGGACGCTCACCGACATGGCCTATGGCATAAGCCAGACGCTTGGACAGTATCTCCTGTTCATCCGATGACAATATCCGCTTCGGCGTGGTCTGCCGTGCGGTTTCAGTAATCGCCTCGTCATGGCCGGTCAGAGCGGCGAAGGGCGCAAACTGGGCGGCACGGTTTATCATCGGCATCGGCTTCCGGATTTTGGAAACGTGGTGCGGCAGGTTGATGATGTCGTCATATCTACTCATGGTGTCCTCCTATCTGTTGATTACGCTCCCTTTGAGTGGCTCCGTCCGCATAGTTCAAACCTTTAAGGATGGCGTTCTTGCCGAACTTCTTCTTTATCTGCAGCACGGCTTCCTGGCAACGGCGTTCCTTGGCCAACATCTCTTCTTCAGCTTTCCGTTCCATTTCCAGCTGCTCATAGTCGGTGAAAAGGTCGAGCTGGATTGCTTTATTGTTCGGCTGTATATCCGTCTCGTGCATAAGATGGTTAGCCGACAGGGTGATGCGGCGCACCAGCAGGTCGGGGTTTACGATGCGGTCAAACAGTCCGCCAGCCTTCTCCATGAGGATTCTTTCGGAAGAGGTCGGACGCTCCATGTTGGCTGTTCCATGGGCATGAGCAGGGACTTGTCTACCGTAACGGTCGGTCGCCACCTTGCCCTGATACTTTTTTCGGATATCTTTGTCCGTCAGCGATTCGGTGTCGTAACCGATGGTCAGCACAAGCTGGTCGGTCACCAGTCTCTTGTCAACCAGGTCGAGTGAAAGACTGTCCGCCATTTCCAGCACCACATTCCGGGCTTTGGCCGACGTGTATGGTGACTGGAGCACTTGTCCGCTGCTGATGGAGCTTGTCTCCGGACGGTATGCCTTTATCATGTCCATTGTCACCGGCTCCCATCCCCAGGCATGGTCTATCAGCAGCTCCGCATTGACCCCGAACAGCTTATACAGCAAATCCTCGTGCTCGATGGAACATCGGGCGATATCGCCCATTGTCAGGATGCCGTAGATTGCTAGCCGTGCGGCAATTCCACGCCCCACGCGCCAAAAATCCGTGAGCGGAGTGTGTTCCCATAACTGGCGGCGGTAGGACATCTCGTCAAGCTCGGCTATACGCACACCGTCCTTGTCCGGCTTCATTTTCTTGGCTACAATATCCATCGCTATCTTGCAGAGGTAAAGGTTGGTTCCTATGCCGGCAGTAGCGGTGATGCCTGTTTCTTTCAAGACCTCACAAATCATTTTCATAGCCAACTCATGGGCGGTCATCTTATAATTTTTGAGATATGCCGTCACGTCCATAAACACCTCGTCTATGGAATAGACGTGAATATCCTCCGGGGCGATATAGCGGAGATATACCTCGTAAATGCGTGTGCTGTATTTGATATAGTGAGCCATGCGTGGCTGTGCCACCAGATAATCCACAGCAAGTTCCTTATGCGCGTCCAGTTCCTTTTTGGAGTGCGATTTTCCGCTATGTCCCCGTTGCCGGTTAACCTCACGCACTCTTTGTACCACCTCGAACAGCCGTGGCCTGCCGCCGATACCGTAACTTTTCAGTGCGGGCGACACGGCAAGACAGATGGTCTTTTCCGTCCTTGCTGGGTCGGCCACGACAAGAAACGTGTCAAGCGGATCAAGCCCTCGCTCTACACATTCCACGGAAGCGTAGAATGATTTTAGGTCTATTGCTATATATTGTCGTGAAACTTGCTTTTCCATAATATTCTGCCTTTGTTTAAGAAGCAACTATATATCGGGCTACAAGGATAATAAAATTACTACAAGAACATTCTAATATTGGAAAGAAACATCTGAATCTATCAAAATATTCCATCCGCGCTCTCCAGCCTCATGCTTGCCTTATTCTCCCTTTTGTCCGCAATACCAGCAACTTGATTTAGACCGATATGACCATGCGATTGTACTTATCCGCTATTCTTCCTGTTATCCGCTGAATGACGCAGAACTGGAGGCATTCCGTCAAGGCAGGACGCCATTGCAGTTGAGAAAGTATAGGAACAAAGCTGCCGCTATGCGTTTGTTGCCATCGTTAAAACTGTGGTTCTTGGTGATGAAATAAAGCAGATTGGCAGCTTTCTCTTCCACCGATGGAGAGATTGAGGCGTTTCGTCTCTTTCAATTCCCGGTAGCAACGCATCTGTTTGATGAGATTCTTGCTCTCGCGGTAAGCATCCATATACTTTTGTGGCAGTGGTGCATACTTGTTGTCCCGATAATTGCGCCCTGACGGGATGTGATGTAGGATGAACTCATTCAAGGCGTGGTAATCTATCTCTTTCATGCAGGTGAACGGTTGTGCCAAAATGCCGCAACCGATGTCCACACCTACGATATTATGGATAACCTTGTCTCCCAAGTCACCTGTAAAGCCAATGACACAACCTGCCCCTGCATGAACATCAGGCATGACGCGGATTTTGCAACCGCCGAATGCGGGGATAGTCAGCAACCGTTCTATCTGTTCGATGGCGGTCGTTTCGATATTGTCCGTGAATATCTTCACGTCGTGATTCTGAATGTTTCTCATTGTTTTCACCTATTTAGAGTTTACGAGTACAAAATAAGAGAAGGCGTGTGCCGAATTGAGGCATAAGCAAAAAATATATCAACCCAGTACTTTGTTTTGGCACAGAAAAACACTTGCTTTACGCAAAACTATTTGCTTATGACACTGAAAGAATTGGTAATGAAGGTAGATTTCGAATTAGAAACCTTTAATCGGAAGTTTGATCACCATAAGCCGACTAAAGCCACGCTGTTACTGAACCATAGATTACTTGCCCAAGTATCCAATAATAAATGAGCAGGTATTATTGGATAAATGGGCAAGTATCCTATAATACTTTGGCAAGTAAGCAATAAGTCCAAGCATACACAAAAGAGTCTACCCTTCCTGACCAGCTTGGGGATAGCCTCTTCATGAAATAATATTTGAGTTCGGGATAAAGTATAGTTAGAAAAGTTCCAGTTGAGCAGTTCTTTCGACATGCACGGGCAATGCCCCCGGCTTGTTGTCGAAGGAACTGTAGGCGGTGAGCGCGGAGCAAAGGTTGACGAGGAAGTTGCGCACGGAGCGGAACAATAGCGTACACCCCCATCGTATCCAAATCACCCAACTTCGCGACATGGCGAAAAGTATTCGTTACACCATCTTTCAAGGTTTTCGGATTTATTTTACGTGAGTTCGATGAAATATAAGTGTTTGAAGATTTGGCGATTAGCGAAAATTGCTGTAACTTTATAGTGCTAAAATACAAAGACTTACAAACA
>OLZA01000046.1_pt1 | contig 88816 bp, 95 predicted proteins | sample 1673431 | NCBI WGS metagenome assembly OLZA01 (sample SAMEA103958111, study PRJEB25191) | human gut metagenome | biome: human-associated habitat [ENVO:00009003]; feature: intestine environment [ENVO:2100002]; material: feces | place: Germany | collected 2013/2015 | reverse complement strand
GACCGCACCGAGGATCTCGAACATTCCCTCTTCATCGAATGCCGGAGAGAAGGTGTCTATTGAAAGCAAAGAACATGCGAAATATCCGTCTGCTGAAGCTTCGGTTGCAATCTGCGTCCAGTCTGACGCCTCATTGAACTCGTAGCCGACCAGCTCGTCTATGCTTGTGAGATTGAGACACAACGTCTGATCCGCCTTTGCCGCAGCCTCTTCCTCTCCACTGTTCCTGTTCATGACCAGCATTGAGATCACTCCCCCGAGAAGCGCCAGGATGAGCACCAGCACAATCCCAGTGATTATCCATTTGACCTTGTCGCTTTTGACATGTTGATTGAGTTTGCTCATTTGTTTACCTCACTTTTTATTTTTTGTTTCCTTCGGGATCCCGAAGTACGCGACCGTTTTACGGTTGCGCTTGCCGTTCTCATTGTAAAAATGATCCACGATCTGCTTCTTTGCCGTCCGATTGAGATCGTTCACATCTCCACGATAAGACGGCTTTTTCTTATCGGATGCCGCTACTATCATGTTCGGCATAGTGGTCTCGATCTTGCCGACAAAGGAATACTTCGGATTAAGTCGAAGTTTTCCGTTTTTGCCTTTTATCCATGCTTCGCTGGCACCGATAAGTCGCACACCTCTATGATTCAAACTGTAATTTACAGTTGACATATTTTTCTGCTCCTTTATAATGGAATTGCCACCAGCCCCTGTTAGGGGAAGCCACGGCTGATGCGCGTGGACAGAGAAGAACGTTTGGCTTCGTGCGTAGACTTCTCACCAAAACCGCTCGTTACTACGGGCGGTTTTTCTTTTTCTTGTTGTAGATCTTCGCCTGCTCTCCAAGCGCCGCACGGTATCCCATACGATACCCTTTCGCACCGTCCGAGAGAATTTCCCCAGTGCGCGAATTCACCCCGGACTTCAGCTCGCGCTCATACCGCTTGCACCTTCCGGACGGAGTCAGCAGCACGACTTTCTTGCCGCTTTCTGTTTGGCAGACGGTGGCTTCCTTCGTCTTTTTCACCACCGACAGCTTGCCGAATCTTTTGTTTGCCATATACACCTCTATTTCTCGCCGTATCACGGCTTTATTTACTTGCGCCGGGCAGGTCTGCCACAACTGTGATAAGGAGGTTTTTTGTCGTACCTGCCCGGCTATAAAGGAGCGACGACGGAGTCTTTCCGCCGTCAGGATGAAGGGTGGGTCAGATAAGATCGCGGACGATCGAACGATATGCTTCCACTTCCTCGGGAGTCAAAACATCATGCACGTTCACGAAATTGTCATTGCCGGAGATTTTCACAAACACTTCCTTGAACACGGGCGCGTTCTCCAGCTCACGCACTCTTTCACTCGGATCCGCAACAAATGCGGACAGCACCGGCTTGCTCCCCTGCACGTCAGGCTGACCGGTATATCGATCGCAGGAGTTCGCGTCCAGGAACAGAATGGACGCCGCCGAATGCTTGAGATTGTTAGGATTGTTTTTCTTAGGCGTGTACTCGAATATCCTGCACGACAGCAGCAGGAACTTCTGTATGCGGAGATTGATCGGTTTTCTGCTTTGCACTTGCTCTTCTGCGGTTTCGACAAATACACTGTTGTTTTCGGTTTCTTTCATTGTTTGATTCTCCTTATAGTGTTATTTATTTTCGCCCCCAACCGGGATGGCTTCTTTGTACATGACACAGATCCCCGTGTCCCTCATGGCGATGAGCAGGCCTGCAAGATAGTCACACATAGCACAAAACGCAGCTGTAAGCTCGAAATTGCTTCGCTGCATCTTCGCCACACGGAGATCTTCCATATTGCCCTCACCACAAGCGGGACAATTAAGGATCTCGAGCATAGACTGAACAGCCGCCGCTGCACTCTTGAACGTCAGATTGCCGCTCTTCGCCACCTTGTGTCACTCCTCGAACTTTGCCTTGAACGCCTTAATGACGTCCTCAACGGCACGACGGTATGCGTCGCACCTTGCGCTTTGCTTTTCTTTGTTTTCCTCGAAATACGGATTGACGATTCCTTCCAAAATAGAAAGAACTTCCGCGAACGGAACGGTCTTCACCGGCACAGGATCAGGCACATCATTTATGTTCGGAGAAAAATCGTCGATGTGCTGCTGCTCTATCTTATCGGCTTTGACTCGTCCCGCCGAGGCAAGCTCTTTCTTCTTTTTTCGGATCTCTTTCACCGTCATGCTCGGCGAAAACTCGTCCAGGCGCGACTCCACCGACACAAGCTCCACCAGCTGCGAATAGCCGTAATCCTTGAATTCCTCTTTCAGCATCGGCACGTTCATGCCGTCGGTGATCATGAATTTGTCGTAAATGGCGAGAAAATTCTTCGTCGTCGTGGTACCGAACCCGAAACGCTTCTTCGCAAATTCATAAATGTCAACGCAGCCATACGCAATCAGCGAGCCGAAACCATGCGCTTTCAATTGATGCAGCCGAAATGCGACACTCAAAAAACTGTCATTGATCAAAGCAATGTCATCGTCAATGGCAGCACAAGCCGCAATAAAATCATTTGAAACGCCATCGGGATAGTAGTCCGGAAAATCACGAAAAGTAAGAATTTGCAAGTTGGTAAAGATCTTTGCACGAACATAGTAATATCCGCGATCCGCCAGCTCAGACAAACTGACATATGCATATCTGCCGTTGCACATGAACGAGAGCTGTTTGCTTTTTACGCCAAAAAACACACGATCAACCGTAACGGAAACATCTTTATCGGCGCAATGTTGAATAAACGCCTTGTCCAAATAGAACATGTATAAATACTCATAACCGTCGCGAGAAACGTTTTCCGTCTGCTTGAACAAAAACAACAGATCTTCGTATGAAAGAAGATCCTCGACGGTCTCCACCTCTTCGCGCCAAACGTATCCTTCCGGAACTTCCGGCAGAACGTTCAGGACGGCACCGTCAGACGTCTGACCGCGCGATTCCACGGACACGCCCTCTTCTTCGTTTAGATCCACTGTCAAAATTGCCTCACTCTTCATCTTCACTTTCTCCTTTTGCTTCGCTGAAAATTCGTTGAATATCCGAATTCCATTTTTAGTATATTCGTTGAATATCCGAATTTCAAGCATTTTTCAAAAATTTGTTGAATTTTCTTAATTGAGTTGTCGACAATGACAATATGAAAAGCTTGAAAATCTTACGAAAAAAAAGAAATCTAACTCAAAAAGATGTGGCGGATGCTATCGGGATAACTTTTCAAACTTATTCCTATTATGAAACCGGAAGGACAAACCCCACGCCGGAAACGCTGTGCAAGCTCGCCGACTTTTTCGGTGTGACGATTGACGAACTGCTCGGCAGAGCGCCGCAGCTTTTCGACGACGCCCGCGTGGAGCGTCCGGAGATAATGGAACTATACGAGCTGATGACTCCCCAGCAGCAATCGAACCTCATCAACTATGCCCGGGGAATGCTTGCCGCATCCGCGCCTGATGAGGGGGCAGTTCCTTTCAAACGTAGAGCATAAACAGCACCCGACAGAAAAATTCGAAGCAATTTTTCTGTCCGATTTAACCATAGAAAACCGTTGTAATATGGTCCCTGATTTACACAGGGGGTAATATGCAACGGTTTACGGAAGATTTTTTGAAGGAGCTGAGGGAGGGGCTGATGCGCCAGCTTGAGGCGCTGGACGCCTTCCTCGACGGAGCGGGCGCGTCCTCTCCACCGCCGGCGGCAACGCCGGCATTATCATCTCCCGGGTGGCGGTGCGCCGCCTCCGTCGGAAGCTTCACTCTTTACGTCAAAGGAGGTGACTGCCCTGCTCAAATGATGTCGGATGCTCATGATGCCGAACCCGAACGAGGTGAAAACATGAAGTATCTGACAAAACGAAAAGACGGCAGGTGGCAAGGCTCGAAGGTCATCGACGGCAAACGCGAGTTTGTCTACGCCTCGACGCAGCGCGAATGCCGTGACAAGCTCAAAGCACTGGAAAAACAACGCAAACGCGAGCCGAAGCGTGACAGTCTGTATGCCTTTGCAAAAGACTGGCTTGTGACCTACAAAAAGGGAAACATCGCGGACAGCACCTACCGCAGCTATGCCTATATCATTAACTCGCACCTAAGGATCGCGACGCCGGTGAACAAGCTGACGACGGTGCAGCTGCAAGCGCTCATCAACTCATTGCCCGGCACGAGGATCCGGAAAGAGGTGTATATGCTGCTCCGCCAGATCGTGCGCAAGGCGTACGAGCTGGACTACATCAAGAAGGATGTGTCGCAATTTGTGCAGCTGGGCAAGATCGAGAAAGCCGACGGACGGGCGCTCACCATTGAGGAACAACACAAGATTCTGGCAGCGCTCGGCGACGATCCGTTCTCTCGGAGAGTGCTGCTCTATCTGGTGACCGGGGCGCGTCCGGGGGAACTCAGACGCATAAACCGCAAGGACATCCGCCCGAACTATGTCAAGATCGAAGGCACAAAGAACAGCCGGGCAACGCGCTGGGTGAAAGTGTCATCAAAAATCGCGCAGCTTGTGCAGTCACTTCCCGGCGAAGTATTCGACTTCGACCTCAAACGCTTTCGCGAAAGATTGCAGCGGTTTTGCAAAGAACTCGGCATCGATTATGAGGTGACGACTTACACTCTTCGGCATACGTTTGCGACCAATCTCTACATCCTGGGCGTGCCCGAAAAGGACCGTCAGGCATATATGGGACACGCCGGCGGGAGCCGCATAACCAACGACGTCTATACTACGTATAGCCCGGACGTTACGGCAGCCGATATACGCAAATTGTACGGCGATTTTCTCCCGGAATTCTGACATCAAATTTGACATCATTTTTGACATCATTTTTGACATCATTTCGGTGCAATTTTGATGTCAAGTTTACAAAGTGAACGATTTCGGGGACATGAAAAAACCCACTAAACAGTGGGTTTTCTGGTGGACACAAGGGTGACGTGTCCGAACACCCGCTTAAAGATAATTCCCGAATGGTTTTATCGGGATCGTCCTCTGCCGGCGGCATATAATTCAGATAGTTGTAGTAGATCTCAAAGCGGTCGTCGTAAAGCACGATTTTCTGTATCAGGTTCTTTATCAGCAGTTTCGGTTGCTGCTTGATGGTATGCGTCAGATATTCGACGACTTCTTCCTTCTTTAACTGATTTTGCGCTTTGTATTGCTCCACGACGATTTTATCTTCCACTTCGGAAAGTTGTGCTTCCAGCTCGTCCATACGGCTTTTGGTCGTTGCGTTCAGAATTCCTTGCTCGATTGCCTTCATAATGTTGGCAAGCGACTTTTTAATGGCGTCCCGTTCATTCATTAAAATGGTAAGGACAGACCTGTCGTGCATCCGCTTTTCATGTATCTTGATTATCTCGTCTGCGATTGCGGAAATGCCGTCCGGCGTTCCGAATACCTGCATCGTCGCGTCAAGGATCGCTTGCTCCAATTTCTCTTTCGGCATGATATCCTTTTCGCAGATGTTCATTTTCTTGCGCCCCATGCACTTATAATAGTATTTGACTGTTCCGTTTTTAGAAGTGCCGCTGTCGCCCTGCAAGCTCTTTCCGCAGTAACCGCATATCAATTTTCCCTTTAACAGGAATTCGACTTCGCGGCTTTTGGAGCCTATCTTGTTCTTTTCGAGGATGCGTCCGACTTCATCAAATAACGCCGTCGGAACGATGGGCGGATAGATATTATCGTAATCCGTACCGGCGCAGTTGCAGATGCCTATGTATTTTCGCAGGCGCAGCATTCCGTACAATGTGTTAAGCGCAAACGGTTTACCGTGATAAGTGACGCCCTTTTCCGTCAGGTCGGCAATGATATCCTTTGCGATGACGCCCTGCGCATATTGCTGAAAGACGTATAAGACGATTTTAGCGCGCTCTTCGTCGATAAGCACTCTTTTGTTTTCCACCCGATAGCCGTAAGCAATACGCCCGCCGGGGAAAAGCCCTTTGCTTCTGTTTTCGTACAATCCGCGCTTTATTTTTTGAGAAAGTTCCGCTGAGTAGTATTCGGCAAGTCCGATATAGACGTTCTCCAAAAGGATGCCGTCAAGGTTTTTCGAGCCGTCAATATTCTCCGATGTTCGCTGCGTGGCGGAAATGAGCGTCTTATGGTTCTTCTTCAAACGCTGCTTGTTGACGGCGATCTCTATGGAATTGCGCCCGAAGCGGTCAATGGCATACACGAGTACGATATCCCACGGCATCGGTTTTTCGCTGTCCGATAACATCTGCTGAAAAGCGGGGCGATGGTCGTTCGTCCCCGTCATGGCTCTGTCGATATAGGTATCTAAAATCGTTAAGCCGTTTGCCTCTGCGTATTGATTACAGATACGCAGCTGTCCTTCGATAGACTGTTCATTTTGCCGTTCGCTGCTGTAACGCGCATAGATCACTGCACCTTTCATTGTAACTTCACCTCGTGTTCGGATTTGCAGTTCACATACTATCTTTTTCGAGATGGGAATGTTAGCAAGCCAGCCTATACAGTTTCCCAACTGACCGTGGCTTTTGCATAAATCTTCCCAAACAAACCAAAAGCGTATGCAAACTTTTCTGTCGAATTTTTTTCTTTCGACAAACCGAACCCATCGGGAAAAGACAACGCCGTCAAGGGCGCAAGGGGCAACGCCCGAAAAATTATTGCGTGCTTATACGGTAAAACAGCCGACCCGCTTCTGCGGATCGGCTTAAAGTTTTCAGCGACAATTTTTCCCCTTGACGGCAACGGCTTTTTCCGATACCATCCGCAAATCGAAAGAATTTACCCGCTCTCCCCGCAGTTTGGGAAGATTTTGGGTGCAGTTATCGTCATTTTAATTTCTTTCGGAGCGGGGTATGGTGATTGTATAGGCAGACTATCTTACAATCTTCCGTGAAAAGTTGTACTCTCCAAGAAAAACGCGGAGGTGTACCATGCAGGAGATAGAAGTCAAAAACGATTTTGACGCGAAGATCCTCATAAACGGCGTTCCCGATCATCGGCTCATCATTGCCGACAAGGAATCCGGCTTTTTAGAGGCACTTGAATTGCAGATAAGCGCGTATTTAAAAGAACAGAATAACGAGTAAAAGGAAAGCCGAGCAGTTTACCTGCCCGGCTTTCCGAATTTTCAGCGATAATTTTTCCCGTTGACTTCCGCGAGAACTGTGCTACGATAGCCACAACGAAGGGCAAAAAATTCGGAGAATCATTCCTTCGGCGGCAATAAAAAAACTACCCGAACCCACTGTTCTGTAATAGTGGTGTTCGGATAGTTCCCGTTTGGTGGAACATTCGATCTCAGACACGAACCTCGTTTTGGTTACAAATGGCTTAAGCGCTTGGCTGGATTGTACTATAAGATTGCAGTGAAAAACACAGAAAACATAAATGCGAATAATGGTATTAGACTCCAAATTGCAATTACTAAAAATCTGTGTTTTTGTTTACAGATTTTTGCATTAATGCTGATTTGATCAATAGTAGTGGCTAATGAATTTTCTTCGCTTTCCCGTAAAAGTTCTCTAATCTGCTCTTTGCTTAACCCTGCGACATCTGCGTAATAAGTCAATGACGGCTGTCCTTCTTTTTTCTTGCGAGGATAAACAACTAAAATTAGAAAAACAAGTTCTACTGTGAATGAGATAAAATATAAAGTTGAAAGTAAAATAAGCAAGCGAAACTTATACTGCAACTCCTCTGTCAACTCTATCCCTACAAATTGATTAAATGTATCCAATATCCCTAAACTCAAAGCAAAAACAATACCTACAATCGTAATGAGACTATTTGCCTTATTGTCAAATTTATTAATTTGCTCTTGTATAGACAATAATGATTTTTCTGCGTTGTTAGACATTATTTCATCCCCTCTTTTATCCAATTATCAAACTCTGTTCTTACAATATTACAATGATAAAACTCTTTTTCAAAATATTTATTCTCCGAATTTACTTTTTGAATCCATTGTGAATATTTTGAATTTTCCTTTTTCTTTGCTTCGATAATATTATTATAAAAGCAACTATCCATAGCGATATTTTGAAACCCATGTCGTTTAGCAATAGATGCTAAGTTTGAAGCATCGACAACAGCTTCACCAATCCAAATTTTATCATTTATTCCTGTACCAGATCTGCCAGCTTTAATTATAAGTTCTTTGTCGCATCCCAATCCGATACCTGCTCCAATTGTAATATAATGGTTTTGCTTTAATAACTCATTAAACATTTTCATGAAAGTATTTGTCATAATTGCAATATCAAAAACAGATACGACATCCTTTTTGTTGGGCGTGGTATAAATTCCGTATACGCAATCGCCTCTTATCCCAATTTGTCTATAATTGTTATCACCTTGAAATATTGTAATTATTTCACCTGTAAATGCACGTAGTAATCTTGCTAATTTTTCATCCCGCGTTGCAAACAAATCGCTTGAATTTTTTATATCAATAAAAATTGCACTTACAAAAGTTTCGATACCATTTTCAAAAGTAAATTCAGAGTCGGAAAGAGGAATGGTTTTTTTATGCTCGATAGGAGTTTTAGATTTTAATATATTAATTATGTTTGCTTTTGAATTCTTATAGTTATACATCATTTATCCTTTGATTAAATATCGCGTCCAACAACAATTCGCATTGCTCATTGTCGAGTTTCATCTGTTCCTTGATTTGCCCGACGATGCGTCGGGCAAAGGTTTTGATGGTAATATCGTCAAAAGACAGATATTCCGGATTTTTTGATTTTTCCTGTTCGTAACAGAGGAGCGCTTTTTCGAGCCATTCCTGATCGCGTTCTTTGGACATAGTATCCCCACAACTAAATCTGTACTGTAAATTTATTATAACACAATATATTGTGCTTTTCAATGCTTTTGGGAAAATTTACCATTTTATTCCTTAAAATAAAAGCAGAAAAAGTTGACAATCGTATCATTCTATGGTATTCTATATACAGACCAACGGTTTGTAAGTGTGAGGAGCAAGAAGATGCCGAGGAATAAATACCCGGAAGAAACAGTAAAATTGATATTGGATACAGCGGCGAGATTATTTACCGAAAAGGGCTTTGAAAAGACTTCTTTACAGGATATTATGAACGATACAAAGCTCTCGAAAGGGGCAATCTACCATCACTTTGCATCCAAAGAAGATATATTCATAAAAATCTGTGCGAATACAAGTAAACGCACGGAACAATTACTTTCAAAAGTGCGCGACGATAAAAGGCTCAACGGTCGGGAAAAATTAAAAAAAATCTATGCCGAAGCATTGGGAAATGCCGTCAATAACGAAATTGTTCCGATGCAGCCGTATATGATTTCCAACCACAAATTTTTGGCGGCGCAGGTGGAAAGTTTAATGCGCGAAGTTGCCCCCGATTATATACAACCCATTCTGGAACAAGGCATTGCGGACAAAACATTGCACGGCATCGAACATCCTCGCCAAACGGCAGAAATGCTCAGTCTTTTATCCAGCTTATGGCTCAATCCGCTTCTGCTCCCTTCCTCCGATGAGGAGATCATAGCGCGCGGCGAAGTAGTAATGTCCGTCCTCAACCGCATCGGAGCTGATTTTACGGCAGAGGAACTAATTCGCCCGTACCTTTCTTACAATCATATGTTGCAAAAATAATCTGATGGCAAAAAAATTATAACCGCCCTGCAAAAGGGCTGTTTCTTTTAACCCTTATACAAACCGACGGTCGGTATTATTGAAGGAGGCAAAGCATGAATAAGCAAGAATTTGAAGAAAAGATAGAACGAACTATCGAGGATGCGGCGGCACATATGGAAGAGCCGATTGACAAAGCAATGGTAAAAGCGGAACAAAAAATCGAGACGGCAGCAGACCGTTTTGATAAATCCGTCAACCGTGCAGCGAAAACAAAAACGGGCAAACGAATTATCTTTTTTGTAAACCTGTTGATAGCCGTTGCACTTTTCATCAGCGGTTTTGTTTTATTGCATTATCAATATACGATTTGGGCAATCGTCTGTTTCTCCGTCGGGGGATTGGATGTTCTTTTCCGCTTAATAGAAGCAATTATTTTCAAAGATTAAGGAGTATCTATGTCTAAACAAAAATTGTTTATAAAGGATTTTACGCTTGTACTTATCGGGCAAATCATATCCCTGTTCGGCAACGCCATACTGCGCTTTGCTCTTCCGTTGTATCTGCTGCGGCAGACGGGTTCTTCCACTCTGTACGGTATCGTTACGGCGTGTTCCTTTCTTCCGATGATATTGCTTTCGCTTGCAGGAGGTGTGATCGCGGACAGGGCGAACAAACGAAATATTATGGTTGCGCTCGATTTTACGACGGCTGGAATTATTCTCGTATACTATCTGTTATACGGTCTTTTGCCGCTCGTACCGCTTTTGATTGTCGTTTTGATGTTGTTATACGGTATCGCGGGCGCATATCAGCCTGCGGTGCAAGCGAGTATTCCCGTTCTGCTTTCCCGCGACAATATATTGAAAGGAAATTCTGCCATCAATGCCGTCAATACGCTGGCAAATCTGATCGGCCCCATTCTCGGTGGCGTTCTGTTCGGGCTTTGGGGATTGGCTCCCGTTCTGATTTTGAGCATCGTTTGCTTTACCGCATCAGCCATTATGGAAATATTTATACATATTCCATTTATCCGTCCTGACAGGAAGGCAAAATTTTGGCTGGTGCTTAAAAATGATTTGAAGGACAGCGTTTTTTACTTACGAAAAGAAAAGCCCGTATTTATCCGCGTTGTGATTTTGCTTGCCCTCTTTAATCTCGTGCTTTCTTCCGTTATGGTCGTGGGTATTCCCGTAATGGTTGTAAACATTCTGCAAATGAACGACTTGTTTTTGGGAATAGCGCAGGCTTCGCTCGGTTTGGGCGGTATTCTCGGCGGAGTACTCGGAGGAATTTTATCGGATAAATTGAAACTGCGCTCAACGTATTTATACCTGTTACTTTGCGCGGTAGCCGCTACCGTCATGGGGATTGCGCTTTTCCCGTTTATGTTACCGTTGGTCGGATATATCATAATTTGTATAATGAGTATTGTCGCGATGACGGCAGCTACATTGTTTACCGTTCAGCTCTGTGCCGCGATACAACGACAGACGCCGCAAGTACTGATCGGCAAAATCATGGCGTTTGTCATGACCGTATCTAACTGTGCGTCCCCTTTGGGGCAGGCTCTTTATGGCGTTCTGTTTGACGTATCCGCCGCAATGCCGTATTTAATACTGTTCGGGGCGGGTGTACTCGCTTTTATGATTTCTTTGCTTTCGAAAAAAACATTCGCAAATTTAGAAGCACAAGAAAATACTGTTCAACAAGAACAAACGGAGGAATTATGAAAAGATTTGCTTGCTGCCCCGTATGCGCACACAAATTGTGCAAGGGCGAAAAAGGTTATTATTTGGACATCAAGTGTCCTCGTTGCGGAGAAGTCATCCATATTGAAATCGGAGACGTTATCACCACGCGCATTGTCTGCCTGATTGTTTTTGCTGTCGCGCCGTTCGTGTTCAAAGCGGAATTACCGACAAATCTTCCGCTATATTTTTGTTCACTTGTCGTTCTGCTTTGTGTTACCCTTGCAATCGGGTGTATCATAGGCTTATTGATAAAGACACAGGCGAAACAGACGATGGTTGCAATGATTATTTTTCTGCCGTCCGTTATGCTATCGGGTATCATGTTTCCGGCGGCAATGCTGCCTGATTTTATGCAGTATATAGCTTATATCTTCCCCGCAACAATAGGTTTTCAGGCGATGACCGCTTTTGAAGCGTGGCATTTGCCGGTGCTCGTTGCAGTCTTTGTAGTGCTATGCATCGCTGTAACTCTGATATTAAAAATAAAATCACGGAGATAGTAATATGAAAATGTATGCGTCATGCCCGATATGCGGGTATAAATTGTGTAAAGGTGAAAGCGGTTCTGACGTGGATATTCTTTGTCCGCGTTGCGGGAAGCTCGTCCGCGTTGTCATAACTGAAACGAATACGAATTGCACCCCCACCGACACCCCTAAAAAACCAATCAAGGAAATTACATAAAATTCATTCGGTATAATGTTGAGCGTTTCGAATTAGATAACTAAAGATATTAGGGATGCTTGACTTTTTAGGGAAAAGATGATATTATTTCTATAAATTCATCATCTATAAGGGGTATTTTATGGATATAGCAACTATTGCTTTAAATTTTAAGAAAGAATTAGAACAAAATCCTAATGAGAATAAGGTGAATGAAATCGCGGAAAAGATTCAGCGCTTAGGCTTGACCGATATCGAAATTGATCACGTGTTAAATTACATTAAATATCCGATATATGATCATACAACTGGCACAAAACTTCTTCATGAAGGCGATAATTCAAATTTTTTAAATTTTGTGGCATTACTTGCAAGTAAAATTAAACGGAAGTAAACTATGGATATAGTTGCATTGGTATTATCAACGATCACAGCTGCCGCCTCTGCCATTGCTGCTATTTTGACATACATAAATGGCAAAAAGACATCATATGGAAATCTTGAGCTGCAAATTAGAGCTATGATATCCGATGCAAAGTATCATTTGTTGGAATTTTCATATAGATGTGCAGATTTAGATAAAGATATTGCCTCAAAGCAGCTTGATTCTTTAAATGAAGAGTTACTCAATGCTTATGATGAAGCTTGTGCAAAATATCTCGATAAAAAAGTAGATAGAGAACGATTTAAGAAGATGTATTTTCATGAAATCAAACAAATTGTGGAAAATAGCGAGTATGATGATTATTATAGTCCAACAAAATCAAAATACACAGCAACGCTAAAAGTATATAAAGAATTTGTTCCACATGATTAAATTTTAATGCATTATACCCTGCGTGCAATTTTTGTACGCAGGGTATTTTTTTGTCCGTTTTACAAATATTGCTATTACTGCTGTATTATATTGACAGCCGTAAAAACCATTTTGCGCCTGTCGTTGATGTAAAATATATACCGAGGTAGCAAAATGTTGAACTCAATGGAGCTGTACGAAAAAATCGAGAAGATACGCATACAGAAAGGAATGTCTGTCTCCAAGCTCAATAAGGCGGCGGGGATTTCTCATAGTACGCTATCTTCTTGGAAAACTCGACAAACGATGCCAAAAATCGAAAGTCTGGATAGTATATGCTTTGCATTGGGAATATCCCTTGCCGAATTGCTGTATGACATCGATTCGGACAAACTGACAGGAGAAGAGATCGAATTGCTCACCTATTGGAAACAACTTGATAAAGAGCAAAAGCAAGCATTGATGTCAACCGCAAAAGCTATGGCTAAAACTGAATAATAAGAGTGTTTGTTGAAAAGAGAAGTTATGATCTGCGCAGAGAGAACAAACTGATCTTTCTGTGAACAGATAGAAGCCTGACAGACGAATTAAACCCTTTGAGGGGATAATTTTGTCTGTCAGTTTTTATTTACTCGAATTCTATCCCCCTCGACGGCGTTTGGTTCGCACTGCGCCGTCGGGGATTTTTCTTTTTATAGCACAAGACCGCCCGATGGCAAACCGCCGTCGGGCAATTTCATAGATATGTGCTTTTCTGACGCTCCGGCGGCGAGAGATCGTCTTCGGAGGGTTAGAGTATGGTGCGTATCCGCTATTTTGACGGCGCAAAGCACGTTGAAATCGAGGTCACGGAAGAGTTTGCTTCGGAATATGCCGCAATGGAGCATCGGGACAAGCTCATAGAGCGAAAAGAAACGCGGCGGCATCAGTCGCTGGATAAATCGCTCGAACACGGCTGGGACATAGCAGATCCGTCCGCCGACGTCGCCCTGCAAGCCGAACGGAACGAAGAGAAAGCACGGCTTTCCTCCGCTCTGAAAAAACTTACGGATAAGCAGCGCGCCGTCCTGCTCCTCTACATAGAAGAAGGCTTGTCATTTCGCGAGATCGGCGAAAAACTCGGTATTCATAAAGATACCGTCAAGGAACATTACCACGCGGCGATAAAAAATTTGCGAAAAATTTTGCGGTAACACCCCCTCAAAACGCCTTTCCCGTGGCTATTAGGTGAAGGGCTCACGCTCTATCTCATTTTAGGAGGCTGCCTTATGGTGCCATTAGACAAAATCAGAAGCGACCTGAAAGAGATCAGGTACTACTACTCCCGCAAAGCGATGTTCGACGAATGCAAGAACATCGTCATCGGCAGCAGCATCATGGAAAAAGTACGGCGGTATAACGAAGCCGTCAAGACTGCGCCGCCGCGCCTGTACGATATGTACATGATGCTGTATGTGAAAGGATATACGCAGGAGGCGTTGTCGGCGGAACTTAATTACACGCCCGTATATATCCAGATGCTCAACAAACAACTGCTTTTATTCTTGCAGTCAAAACTCACCGATTGAAGGAGGAAAATCATGAAAGACAATATTCCGGATTTTATCAAAGACGCGACCAATGTGTACCGCACGAAAGGCTATATCGTCAAACAGGTCATCGGCATTCAGTACAACTGCAAGGAGAACAACGTCGTGTTCAGCCACGATACTTTCTATAAGCGGACGCCAAAGCGCGACAAGGAATATGAGATATTCTTCTGTCACCGGCGTCACATCGACGGCAAGCGCCTGCCCTCTACCATGTACGCGAGAACATATATCGACTGACCGTAAAAGCCCCGAAATTTTCGGGGCTTTCTCTTTGGGAAAAGTTGTGGTTTTGTTATGGAAAGTTAGTCAACCTTTGAGGTATATCAGGGGTTTGGTATAGGCGGGCTATGTGGTTTTCGGCAGCCAAAACCGCTATACTTACGGTGTACTTGGACGCGAGAGGAAAAACCGATAAATCCCTGCGGTGCTTGCAAGTATAAGAGCGGCCGCTCACCGTAAGGCAATCGCAGGAAACGGAGTGTTTCAAAGAGCGCGTGACCGGTACTACAACTGAATAGGCTGCGCTATCGGCTACACGGGCAATCAATTTCGGAGGTTTACAAATGCCCAGAAACAGCAGCGCCGGGAAATCTTCTTCCGGCAACGGCGGCAAGTACAACTCTCGCCGCTGGTACATCCCTTCCAAGCGCGCCAAGAGCTACGCGGACGAACGCAGGGCGAAAGTCCATCAGCACGGGCCGAAGGAAGGCAAAGAACTCACGGATTACGAAGCAGGCATCCGTTCGGGATACTTGCAGTGCCAGACCGACCACAGCGGCATCTACAAGTATAAGAAGGCGCTCGCGGAAGGCAAATCCAAACAGGAAGCGCGGGAGATCTCCCAGCGCAGAGGCAGAAATTAACAGGAGGCTCATTCAAAAATGGCAGAAAAGAAGAACAACGAACAGCAGCTCTATGTACAGAAGGAACCCTTTGAGTACAACGGCAAAATGTACAACCACTACTACATCAAGGGTGTCGTGCGCGGCAGAGAGGTAAAGATCGACCTCGCTCCTCCCAATAAGGACACCGACATGGGCGGCTATACCGTGCTGGACATCGTATTTGGCGACGCGGACAGGGCCGACCTCATCATCGAGCCGTTCGAGATCGAGGACGAAAAGACAAAGAAGGTCATCAAGGCAAACCGCTATATCGTCCGCACGGTGGACGAGGACGGCAAGGTCTATGAATGCACGGTCAAGCCCTCGCGCACGTCGGACAGGTCGCTTCTTAATATGCTGCTCGCGGAATAACGGCGGCATAGCACTTTCGGGAACGGAGTCTGCGGGGAAAACCGCAGGCTCTGTATTTCCCAAAATCTAAATTTTCATGGAGGTTATTATGAGTTACAACGAACTTTATGAACACAAGAAGTCGGATACGGTCAAGTGGGTATTGACGCTCATTGCGTTTATCGTCGTGGGTGTTCTGCTCGCGGGCCTCATTGCCGGCTGGTTCGACAAGGGCGAAGATACCCTGCCCGTCGAGAATGAGGCGGCAACAATTCAAGACGGCGGCATGAGCGTTACGCCTACGTCTGCAACAGGCGTTCGTCTTATGATGGCGCAAGCCGCTGCAGAAGTTTCGCCGCTTGCGGAAACGAGCTACACAATCAAGGCGACTATCGAGCCTGCCAGCGCAAGGCAGAATGCAAATTGGTCTGTTGCATGGGCAAACGGCAGTTCCGCGTGGGCGACCGGCAAGACTGTTACGGATTATGTGACGATAACGCCCACGGAAGAGGGCTCGCTTACGGCGACACTCGCCTGCGTCAAGCCGTTCTCCGAGCAGGTCATTCTTACCGTCAGCGCGATGGGTAATGCGGATAAGACGGCTACCTGTACGGTTGACTATCAGCAGCGCCTTACCGTCAACAGCCTGAAACTCGGCGGCAGTGAGCTTTCGACTACTTCCTGCGGCTTCAAGGCGCAGGTAGATAAGACGCATAGAATGGAGATCGATTACTCTTATTCGGAAGGGACAATCCCTTATCTCGGAACGGGCGAGGACAGTTACAACGAATTTATCTGCGCGGGCATCGCGTTCACGGATGAGTTCATGGCTGCATACAACAAAGCCAACGGCTCCGGAGAAGATCTTACAAAGCGTATGAAACGCGTTAACGTATCCAGCGAACACGAGCTTACCCGCGACGTTGAATTTACGGACGGCGCCTACGGCAATACCGTATTCTATATGCTTCTGGACGGTTATCTTACGGATGAAGTTATTGCGGCGATGCGTTCGGCGATCGCAGAGATCGGCGAAGAAAACGTCTTCAAAGTCGGCATCTTCAAAACGACCAGCGCTATCTCGTCGGCGTATGTTGAGTGCGATACATGGTACAAGCTGGGGCTTGATCTGAACACCGTGTACATGGCAACGGAGAACATTACCGTCAACCAGAGCGGCGTCGTTTTTTAAGGGGTGAAAGGCTATGGCAAAAACGACAGGAAAGCGCAGCGTACTGTGGACAGTCATCTCCGTAATTGTTGTACTGCTCGTGGTCGTTGCCGTCATAGGACTTATCGTCCGCTTCACGGGCGATGAAAAACCGCCCGATGAAACTTTTGCCGTAAAATACGGTGGACAGACGCAAGATAGCGGCAGTTCTATCGGGCTGATGGACAGCGGCGTGGACTTCACCGTGGAAGGCTCTGCGGATTACGAGGTCAACGTGTACGCCTATTGCACGCCCGAAAACGACTTCTCCCTCACCGTCGGGGAAGAACCTTATGCATGGAGCGACTTCGACGGACGGAACGTAACGGCGGGCTTCGATTTCAAGCGAACGGAAACGGGCTTTACCGTAACGCACTACGGGCTGAACGACATCATCTCCCGCGTACAGAACGGCATGACCGTGACAAGCGAGACTTTCCCCGTCGTCGATATGTTCCGCATGGAAGTCAAATCGGGCGATGAAGTTACGGAGCTGTACTTCTGCGTCAATGCCGAGGTCGTCGGTATAACGATTGACCAGAGCGCAATCATCTTTTAGGAGGGTTAGGCAATGAGCAATGTAAAGAAACAGGTCATCCTCTGTCTTGCGTCGCTCATGCTGGCAGTCCTGACGGTGCTTACGGGGATCTTCCCCGTAGGCGCTGTCCATTGCCATGCGGCTGAGGCAGAAAGTACGGAAAATAATTTCGACCACACGTCCGTCAATGCCGACCTTGCAGACATGGATCTAAGCGGGTTTGTGTACGATACGGCGGGAAGCATTGAATTTATTACGCTTGCCGAATACTGCTACTCTGCAAATGCCCTGAACTTCGGCAATTATGCGCTGTACGTCTATATCTACAATCCCGCGCGCATTCCTATCTCCGAACGGCAGAACGCCAATTCGATTGAAATGGCGGTCGGCTACGACGAGGAAGGAAAACCCGACGACTATGCAAACATCCCTTTGAAGTTATGCGGCATTTCTACGGGCGAGCTTTCCAAACTCATCTATAAATTCCGCGTGATGGACGACGGAACGCTTCTGCGCAATGCGCGCACGCAGGAAACGGATAACGGCTATCGCCGCTATGACATTGCAGGCGTGCAGCTTTGGGAGACAGGCAAGGACAACGCCGTGGATTACGGCGTGGGCGGAACGTATAAGTTCACCGGCTACGCGAAAGGCTACGGCACGGACGGGAATGCGGAGAGCAATCTCCTCTGCACGGTGGAAGAATTGGAGACCGTCGAATTGGACGTCAAACATACCTTCTACCGCACGCAGACGTCATCAAAGGGCGCGCATTACCAGAACCAGCTTGATTCTGTGTACTTTGCCGTACCCAAACGCTTCTTCGATACATACGGCACGTTGCAGCGCATCAAAGCCGAATGGTACGAATACAAGACCAAAGATATCGTCGTCACGAGCAATCAGGACTTCTACGACAAGGCGTATCCGTGGCTCGGCATAGCTACGGGCGAATTCGGAGAATACAATCTGATAGACTACAACGAGGACATCGGTATCAGCCTCGGACAAAATGCCGGGGACTACGGCGGAGGCTTGCACGGAGCGCAATGGGGCTGGAATTTAGGCACGGGCTATTTGCACGTTCCCGCACCCGCGCTCTACTACCTCTTCAAGGTGGACGACATCGAGGCATACGATCCGTATGCGGACATCGTATCCATCGGCGGTGTGGAGAGCAACGCGCTGTATGAGTATATCAAGAACTACTACAAGAGCTATGACGGCGGCACGCTGCCCATTAAGGACGGGACGATCAGCGCCGACCTGTTCGCGGACGACATCGACGACTACCGGAAGCTGGATACCGAGTTCGGCAAGATACAGCAAGGTTACAGCTACTATGACTTCGACGCCGACGTGGACTTGCAGACGCTTTCAAGCTGGAAGGAAACCGATCCGTCGTTTTGGGATAATTGGATAAATTGGGGCTTATTTGAAACCATCTTCGGCAATATCCCTGACGAAGAGAGCCGCACCGTCGCGCCCATCTATACCGTCAAGGCGGAAGATCTGAGCGGCAGCGACGCGGAAGTATCCAAACGGCTGCTTATAAACAGCAACGACGTGTCGGCGCTCAAAGCCTTTTATACCGACGCTGTGACGGTGAACGACACTGCGGACGAGGAAAAAGTCGTCGTTCTGTTCCGCTTTGCGACGAGCGACTACTATTCCGCGCCCGTTGACATCATCGAGCTTGGCGCGGGCTTTTTGTGGCAGGACAAGCACACGAGCGGACAGGCGTACAGGGCTTGGGAGAGCGTGTTCTTCGACTTCGATATTATTCAGCTCTCCTTCCAGAAGGACGGCAAATATACGGTCATACCGGCGGTGGCAAGCCCCATCGACATCGTGAACGACATCACGCCGCCCGTACAGATGCCCGACGATACACCGTGGTGGGTAAAGCTGTTGAGCGTAATTCTCATCATCGTGCTGGTCGTGCTTATCGTCAAGCTGATTGCGGTCATCGTCAAAAAAGCCAGTCAAAACAGACAGGTCAAAAAGGCAGTCGAAAAATACAGCGACAGGAGGAATGAATGAGCAAGCAATCCAAATTTAAGTGTAAATCCAACGCGCAAAAGTACGCCATCCGTGCCTACTATGCCAAAAAGAACAAAGCCGGCAAGCCGTCGCAGGACTGCGAGGAGCAGCGAGAACGCTATATGAAGGTCATGCGGGAAGATTTCCCGAAGGACTTTATCAGCAACGACGAATGGGACTATATCGAGGCGATGGCGAGCTGGCCTAAAAAATAGGAGGAAGGAATGAAAACCATCAAGAGGATCCTCGCAGTTCTTCTCTTGATAGCATTGGGACTTGGCGTCGGCTACTTGTGCTACACTTGTAGCCGATTGCCTTCCGATGCGGAAACTGCGGAGGTGTATTATGAACAGACGATTTAACATTGCCGTTACAGTCATCATCTCCCTTGCTTTCTTGGTGTTGGGCGTATTCGTGTTCGGACAATCGTATGTGCGCTTTGCAGAGAGCTGTCGCGACTTCGGACTATCTGTTGCCTATTACTTCTGTGAGCTTATCGGCATAGACTATTCCTTTACGCCCACCGTTACGGAATATTCGGAAGTATTGCAATGGGAAATAATTTTGCCGTCCGATTTGGAGGGCTTTACCGCCTCTGCGGGGAACTTCTTTTCCTTGCTCATAGACGGTGAAAACTTTACAAGTTATTGGATAGTTGTTGGGGATGTCATGGTAGTAGTTGCAAAGGTCATTGCCATCCTGCTGCCCTGTGTGCTCGTGCTTTGGCTCGTACTCCGGCGTATGTACAGGCACGGGAATACAAACCATAACCGTGATACCGTGCCTCTGCGGGTATTTAAGGCAATCGCAAAGTGGACGTATCAACCTGTAAAGAGAGCCGTACTATGCTATCGCGAATATCTTTCTGTACATAGGGCTGTTTGGGTGTGCTGGATTGTTTTATGGACGTTTCATCTCAATCTTGTAAGCATTATTATGGGCTTCTTTGCGTATTATTTCTACTTCGTGTTGAGCTTTGACGTCGGGAACCTGTATGTACAGGTTTATAAGCTGTTCATTGACTTGCAGGTCATATTCCGGCACTTCCCGTGGTGGAGCATTGTTACGATAACGTGGCTGCTGTTCAATCGTTGGCGTAAGCGCATTGCTTTGAACAGGTTAAGACACTTTGAGGCGCGTAACTGCGGGTTTATAAACGAACTGCCCATTGTGTCTATGTCGTGCGGTAGTATGGGCAAGAAGAAAACTACACTCATCACGGACATGGTACTCTCGCAAGAGGTGATGTTCCGCCAAAAGGCCTTGGAGATCCTGCAAAACAACGATATGAAATTCCCGTATTTTCCGTGGATCGCCTTCGAGGACGAACTGCGGCGTTGTATGGAGCATGGGACGGTCTATAATCTCGCCTCGGTCAAGACATGGGTGGCATTGAAGCGGTCAAGGCTCGTAAAGCACCGCAACGGCGAGTGGCAGCTCTACGGCTACGATTACCGTAGGTACGGCGCGGACTTCGACGATGCCTTAAAGGTCAACGGGCTTTTCGACGTATTGGAAATCTATGCGCAGGCGTACTTTATCTACGTTATTCAGAGCAGCCTCATCGTGGCGAACTATTCCATCCGCACGGACAACGCGATATTGGATAACGGCAACTTCCCGCTGTGGCTGACTGACTTCTTTCCGAAGCATAGAAGGCTTGAAAGCCGCCACGCGCATATCCTTGACTTTGATGTGTTGCGCCTCGGCAAAAAGGTTTTGGAGAACAACCCCAAAGCCGGGAGCTTTGAGTTCGGCGTGGTCGCCATTACGGAGATAGGCAAAGAGCGCGGAAACAATCTGGAATTGAAAGAGGTCAAAAAAGTTACGGACGAGGCGAACCAGAAGAACGACCTGTTCAATAGCTGGCTTAAAATGTGCCGGCATTCCGCCACGGTAGACAACTTTCCGTTCATCAAAGTCTTTACGGACGAGCAGCGGCCCGAAAGCTGGGGCGCGGATGCGCGCGATCTCTGCGACGTCATACATATTGTTTCTTCCGGCGAGCAAAGGTTGGCGCTGCCGTTCTATACCATTGAAGAGATGATTTCGGAATGGGCGTTCAACCGCTTCATTCGCCTCTATGAGGACTTCCGTTTCAGGCGCGGGGACAACACCTTGCTGGTGCATATCCTCAAAAGCGTTGTCGCATGGCTCTGGCGGCGCAATCTTCGTATCTACAACCGCTTCGGCTATTCGGTGCTTAAAATCGAAAAGGAGCGCGGCACGATGGACGGCAAGACGGAAAACAAAAAATACTATCTCATGAACGCTAAAATCTATGCAAAACGATTCTCGACTGACTGCTTTTCGGACTACTTCAACGACATGGCAAAAAAGAGCAAAACGGGACTTACGGACTATATCGAATACGCTACGGAGAAAGCAACTGTGGACGAACTCAAAATGCAGAACAGCTACTTTATCAACTCGCTGTACGGGAACGCCGGCAACGGTTCTGCGTAAATGATTGTAAGGTGTATTTGTCGGCGCTCCTTGTGCGGCACAAGGAGGTCTTTATGCCATATCCGAAGTGCAAGATCTATTCGGACGGCGGGCACTATATCGCCATTCCGCACACCACGCGGCCGTACAAACCGCGTAAAAAGCCGAAGGAAGAAGTCATCGCCGTCACGGAAGAAGTTGCCGAGGAAACACAACTACCCGCTGCGGAGCAAAGCGCGCCCTCAACCGAGGACGCGCCCATGCCGCTTGAAGAAACGGTTTCGGATACCGTCGATTGTACGGAAATTGCGGATACGTTACCCGAAATGCCGTCCACAAATCGGCTCATGACAAAGAAGGAACTGTTTGAGGAACTGTATGCGAGGTATCAGAGCCTGCCGCGGTATAAGAGGAAATCCGCCATCCTCAAACGGATGCGCCCGTACTTCCCCGACGCGGAAGCCGCCCGCCTGTACGTTGAGACGAATACATGGCGCAAGACGCGCAATCTCATCGCCCGCCGCGTGCGTATGACGAGGAAGATCAATTTGCAGACTTTCAACTATTTCGTGACTTTTACCTATAATAGCGAACTACACACGGAAGAGAGCTTCCGCAAAAAACTCAAAAACTGTCTTTCGCACTTCTGCACGCGCAAGGGCTGGAAGTATGTGGGCGTATGGGAACGCTCGCCCGAAAAGAAGAGGCTGCACTTTCACGGGATATTCCAAATCCCCGACGGCACGATGCCGGGGATGATGCTGGAAGTTGCGGACTACAACTTCAAAGCACACAGACGCGTCGTCACGCACCAAAACTCATACTTCAATGAAGAGTTCGGGCGTTCGGACTTTGAGCCGTTGGATATACAGAGCATAGGCGGCGCCATAGCGTATATCGTCAAGTATCTGGAAAAGACGGGCGAGAAAATCGTCTATTCCAAAGGTCTGCCGCAGTTCTTCGTTTCGGACGTAATGGACGAAGACGTCGTATGCCCGTTCGGGCTGGAAGATAAGAAGCTGCTTCTATATGATGACTTCCTGTGCTGGGATGAAGGCGTACTCGTCGGCGCCGTAAGCAAAGCGGTGATAAGCCAAATGCCGAAGGCAAACTGAACTACGAATGTGCAAATACGGCTATAAAACGAAAAATGCCCGTTTCGGTATGCGCGCGGCAATCGCCAAGCAGGTTCGCGGCGATGCCGCGCCCGAACGGTTCCGCTTTTCCGTATTTCAGTCGGGTTCGGTGCAGGGCGTGTGCTTGTCCGCGGCGCGCAGCGCCGCGCTTGTTTCAAGACAAGCACACGCCCCGTAGCCACTCCCCAAAGTAAACCATAAATTTATCCAAACTGTACCCAAAGTTTTTCTCGCATAGAAAAAGAGGGAGAAAAACTCCCTCTTTTGATGTGTATTCGGCTATGGTGCCGTCACGCTTCGCTGTCAGGCGTATAGTGTTTTCCGTTTACCTCAACGGAATCGCCGTTGAGAGCGGGCTTTCCCTTTGCGCAGGCGCGTAAGATAAGATAATTGCCCGCGGGAGACTTCTGGATGTTCCCGTCTAGGAATTTATCGTCCGTGCCGACTTCAACGATCTTAAAACCCTTTTGGACGAGATACGCCGAAAACTGCCAAAGCTTTTCAAAGCGTCCGTTGCTGTCGAAGATGGCGCAGATATCTTTCTGCGGGTGATAAGCTGTGATCCTGAAATAGTTTGCCATAGTTGTTTCCTCCTGTTTAGTTGTATCGTTTGAAAGCGTACTTTGTTACAAGCCCTTGCAGCGGGTAGATGCGGTCTTTGTCGAAAGGAGCGATCATATCAGACAGGACGTAAGGTACGAACTCGTCTGTAAGATAGGCGACGCATTTGTAGCCCTCGACTTCGATTATGACGAATGTTTCGTCCTCGCTGTTCGGGCAGTAGCCTTTGAGATAATTAAGCGCCCGTTCCGCCTGTTCGGCAAGCGCGGGATTGTCGCGCTGAAATTCTTTTACGGTATAAATTTCGTCAAGATAACTTTTCATAATTTCTCCTATGCGGCAAGTTTCTTCAATATTTTATTGGCATACGGCAGCCAGACTTTGTTGACGTAATGCAGGATATCGTCGCTCGGTTTGTGGTCGTGTTCGCCGTAACATTGCAAAACCTTGTGCGTGTGCGGGGAATATTCCACGGTGACGAGCGGCGTATCCGGCTGCGCTTTCAAGCGCACAAAGAAGATGAGCGAATCTTCGCGGATCATCTTTTGGTCGTAATTCATACGCCCCACGCAATGGTGCAAAAACTCTCCCTCGCGCACAAGGTCGGCGGGTGTCTTTGCGATAATGCAGATGAACGCGCTGCGCTTATCGTGCTGCAATGCAGAATACTTTTGCGCGACTTCGCCGAATGCCTTTTTAAGGTCACGTTTTGCTTCCTCGCTCGCTTTTGCCTGTGCTGTTGCGTATTGATCTATGCGGATATCGTGCCAGCGCATGAAGTCGTGCGGAAGCCTGTTTTGCGGCAAGGACATATCCAGCTGTAAATGCTCGCAGGCTTTGAGGTAGTCAAGGTACAACCTCGGTGTAATTTTCTGTTCGTCGATATAGCGGAAGAACTCTTTGAGCTTTTGCCCGCGGAACAGCCTGCGGATGGGCTTATAGTCCATCTCTCGTTCAAAACACTTCTTCCTTGAAAGAAAAGCCTGTATTTCCTTGATCGGCTTGTCCGTTTTATACGCCTGCATGACGGTTTCTATGTAGAGAGGGAACGGCGATGCGGTCAATTCCGGGCGACGGCGAATAAGCCACTTGCAGAATTGCTTGTCGGTACCGATGCGCTTCAAGATGGTGATGCTGTCGTAATACATACCGAGACCGGCTTTCATGAGCATTTCGAGCTGCGGGAACCTCTCGTACAGCCGCAGGTATTTCAAAAGTTTAGTGCCGTGATAGAGCTTATAGGCGCTGTACTTATATTCGGGCAGCTTGTCGATGACCTGCATATTGACAATGGGCGCCCACGGATCGTAATAACGGTCTTTTGCCCAGCATACGCCGCGCTCGTACCAGCGCCGTTCTTTCTGGATGCCTTCGTCGTGCCAGCCGACGCGGAAGCCCATGCTGCCGCAATAGCAGTATTCGAGGTCTTTTACAAAGCACTTTAAGGAATGAACGCCGTGCCATGCGACGGCTTTACAATACCATTTTTTGCGATAGTGCTTGACGGCGACGGTAACTTTGATAAGTTCCTTATGCCATATCGCAAGATAGGCGTAAAAGCGGAGTTGTTTATTCGGCGTCGGGTACTCTTTTTTATCTTCGCGCTCGATAAGGCGCAGGATATATTTGGGAGTAGGTTTGATGTCTTTCTCTGTCATGGTTTTCACCTCAATGTAATTTCGTTGCCGAGCAGTTCGTCCAGCGCGGCGAGTGCTTCCGTATCGAAGGCGGAAAGGTCTAAATCGGGTTCGTCGTCTGTAAAGTCAGGTTCTTCGACGTCGCCGTCAAATTCGCGCATCTCTTCTTCGGAGAGTATCTCACCCGTTTCAAGGTCAACATTCTGCGCGGAAGGCAGCTCACGGATGCCGTCATTTTCAATCAAGACAACACTGTGTCCGTTCCGAACGATTTTATCGAAGTACGCATCCGAAGCATGATACGGAAAACCGACCATCGGTACACGGTTTTCAAGCCCGCAATCCCGCCCCGTAAGGGTGAGATGCAATTCGTCTGCAAGCATTTCCGCGTTCTTGCCTAATACCTCGTAAAAATCGCCCAAACGCATGGCAACGATAGCTTGCGGGTATTTGCCCTGAACGTCCAGATATTTTTGGTACACGGGAGAGGCCGTTCGTTTGGATGGTTTCGTTTTTTCTTCCTCGGCGATCTCCGCCATGATTTCTTGTATCTCTTCGTCGGACGGCATAGTATCCTCATCGTCTTCGGGCTTTTCCTCTTCGGGCTTGCCTTCGAGGTCTTCGCCCATAAGGTCGAACATCGACATCTGCGGTTTCGGCTGCGGTTTGGACGGAACGGGTTTCACCGCCGGCGCCTTAGCTGTTGATTTGGGCTGTATCTTATATTCCGTGCCGTCTTCGTTGTAGAGCGTGCCTTCGATGGAATCTTCCTCGAAGTAATGCACCGCCCAGCCGTACACGGTATCATCGTCGATACAGGCAGACTGCGCGCCTTTTTCCGCTTGCTTTTTCGCCTCGTCGCAGGCGAATTTCATAAAGCCGGCAAGCGTCTTTTTGTTGAGTAGCGTTTTACCGTCTTTCTGAATACGCACGCCGTTGTTGATCTTTTCGGCAAGCACCTCGGAGGCATTCGCCTCCAAGTATGCTTTGACTTTGCGTTCTTCATTTGTTTTTGCATCTAAATTGAGTGTCATAATTCCTCCGTGTCTGCCATCTCCAAGCCGAGCTGAAAGCCCGTCTTGAAGGCAAGCGTATAAGCTCTTAAAATCAGGAACTCATAGTTGAGCGCAACGGTATCCGCGTACTCATCAAAGAGGATGGCGTTTTCGCCCGTCATAAGCGCCTTGATTTTGTCGTAATAGGACATTTCTTTTTCCAGCCTGTCTTTGGGAAGTTTCAGACTTACGTATTCGACTTCACCTTTGCAGAGCTGTTCAATGATGGATTTCATAGCTGTTTTCTCCTTGTAAATTCGATAAAAAGTAAAAGACGGGAGCATCCCTTAAAAGGGACACTCCCGCCAGATGCCGTCATCGACTTCTTTCCGCGTGACCGGAATGATTTTCCATGACGGATTATTCAGTTTTTTGTTCGTTTCCCGCTCCCTCGGCGGATAGCGGATATAGCTGTTCAACGCATACACGGCTTGTTTATGGGTATAAGTCAGGAAGTAGCGGACATATCGTTTTTTGCCTTGCTCCCTGTAACAGACCTTGTAGCCGTAACATGGCTTGCGCATATCAGCTTTCCAGCCATAGCACGACGTCCAGTGTATCGTGGAAGTCCTGCCCGTCGAGAAGGGCGTACAGCCGATTGTAGCCGTCTTCATCCAGTTCATTTACCGATGCAAACAGCCTTGAATAGAAGCCTTGCGAGTCTTTGAGATTGGCGACGGTTGCGCCGAACAGCCTGTGATTAAGATTACCTTTCATGACAAGTTTTTGAATGTTGTTCATTATTCAATCCTCCCGTAAATATCGTCTGCGTAGTAGGTACAGTTGAACCAGTTGAAAAGGGCGTGACATTTCACACCCTTGTAATCTACGATGTAGTCGTTATCTCCGACCTTTTCAAGTATTGTGATTTCGTCCATTTCGGTCGAGTTCAATTTCCCTCTGTTGAGAGAATAGATATAGGCATAAGTCTTAAACTGTTTCATTTCTCGGTTTCCTCCTGTTCGCAATATTCTTCAAGGTCTTTGATGAGTAAAAGCGGTGTAGGCGTATCCAGCGTTCCCATGCAATAGTCGTAGTCATAGAAATCAGCCGGATTATCCCAGATCGCTTTCAGAATGTGTATCGACAGAAACAGGCGGTCGTTGTCGATATTTTCCTTTGCAAATTCTTTCAGGGTTTCGTAAGTGGTGATACGGTCGTCGTTTTCGGAAAGTTCCTGCGCCGCGTCGTTGAAATTTTTGCTATGAAGCTGCGCTATCGTCATCTGCGGTTTCCTCCTGTTTGATTTTTTCAAGTGCTGCTTTGATGGTATCTTCACCCAAAGGCTCCGGTTGCTTTTCGTCGATGGAAAGCAGCATATCCATGAGCGGATAAACTTCTTGCTCTCTGCGGTGCTTATATAATCTGTCAACGATTTTCCAGTCTTTGATGATGTAAGTACCGTTATCCCAATTGTCACAGTCGAGCTTGTTGGCAACGTCAACGCCGAGCGACAGCCCGCTCTGACCGAAAAAGTTGCCGATAGTCGTGCAAAGGTACGCCCAGCCGTAATTATCGTATTCGGGCGGGCGGTAGCCTTTGATTTTGCAGTATGTAAGGAAGCCTTCCACGCTGTCGCGTCCGCCGTTCCAATGCAGGTAAACGCCGATGTCTTTCAGGTCTTTTCTTGTCGTAATGACTGCTCTATTTCCCATAGTGATTTATCCTCCGTGTTATCTTAAAATTTCAATGATGCCGTCCGAGTATTCCTCGGCGCAGTCGCCCATGTATCTGCCATATGCCTCGAAGTCGAAGAAGTCCTGTAAGTGTTCTTCCATCTGATAGCAACAGCAGTCGAACATTTCTTTGCCGTAATCTTCCCAGCTATAACCTTTGTAGAGGTGAATGTCGTCGTCCCAGCGGTCGCCGTGATTGCGGACATTCTCTTCAAATTCGCCGAGAGAGCGCACTTCCAGATAGGCAAGCATGGTGTCGTACTTGCGGGTATCGTCCAAAACACCGCTTTCTTTGAGCGTTTCAAACAGGTCTTTCGGATGAACGTAATCCCAGTTCGTGCCGGACGAAGGGATGCCGTCGATGTCCTGAATAAACAGTTCTTCGTCAATGCCTTTGAGCTGAAAGCCCTGTTTTTTGAGTTCTTCCTCGATTTCTTCCCAGCTCTCAAAGTCTGCGAGGTTGAGCCATTCGGAGCCGAGGGCGCGTTCGTTGCAGGAATTGTACGATCCCCACGAACCGATTACGATGCTGATTTCAGGATATTCCATTACGCTGCCTCCTCGAACTCGTCCAGATATACGCGCTCAAACATAACGCCGTACTCGAAGTAAAGTCTGTCGTTTTTATCCGTCAAGAGGTCATACGTTACAACGCTGATTCTGCCTCTGTCTGTTACGGCAACCTGTACTTCATTGCGGTCAAGGTCGATGCCGACGATATTGAAGGTGATAAACGCTTCGCCATCGTACAGTTCAAATTCAGAGAGATAATACGCTCTGAACTCGGTGAAATTGGAAACTTTGGTTTTCATAGAGTTTACCTCCGAATTTTATTTTTGCCTTTCGGCAGGGGCGACAGGAGCATTGGGCGAGATAAATTCTTATTCACTTGAAATAGGCACATCGGAAGTCAACGAAACAGGACAAAATTATTGCGTATGAATAACAGAAAAAACTGCCATAAACGCAAAAAAGCCGAGCAGGTCAAATTGACCTACCCGGCTTTCAGATGCTTGGATGATTGAGCTTTTCAGCGATAATTTTTCCCGTTGACTTCCGCGAGAACTGTGCTACGATAGCCACAACGAAGGGCAAAAAATTCGGAGAATCATTCCTTCGGCGGCAATAAAAAAACTACCCGAACCCACTGTTCTGTAATAGTGGTGTTCGGATAGTTCCCGTTTGGTGGGGACAACAGGACTCGAACCTGTGACCTCTTGTATGTGAAACAAGCGCTCTAACCGACTGGGCTATGCCCCCGAATTGCGGGGAGAAAACTCCCCGACGAGATTTCAGTTCTTGTAAGCTCTCTTGCGAGCGGCCTCGGCCTTCTTCTTACGTTTGACGCTGGGCTTCTCGTAGGCTTCTCTCTTGCGGAGGTCGCCGATGATGCCGTCACGCGCGCACTTTCTCTTGAAGCGGCGGATTGCATTGTCCAAACTTTCGTTTTCACCGACTCTGACAGTAGACATCTCATTCACCTCCTTTTTGTCGCAAGTGATATCTATTATACTCACGCGCGGGATTTTGTCAACAAAATCGCGTCGCAAGAAACAGACAATTTGCTATCTCGACAATCAAGCCATTCTGTCGGCAAGCTGCGCACCGCCGAGGATGTGGATGTGGAGATGTTCCACGGACTGGCAAGCGTTTTTACCCTTGTTGGACACCAGCCTGAACCCGTCGGAAAGCCCGAGTTCGTCCACCATGGCGGAGAGCTTCTTTATACAGCGGGCGAGGGTCTGCGCCTGCTCATCCGACATCTCGACGATGTTGGCGTAATGCTCTTTCGGAAGCAGGAGCAGGTGCACGGGAGCCTGCGGCGCAATGTCCTTGACGATGACCATATCGTCGTCTTCGTAAACCTTGACGGACGGGATATCCCCGTTGATAATCTTGCAAAAAACACAGTCGTTCATATTTATCTCCTTTCCCCTGCTTGCGGGGATACGGGCGATGCCCGTTGTTACACTCTCACTCCGTCGCCGAAGAGCGCGGTGGGGACCACCGTAGCCAGCGCGTTGCGCGCTCCGTCCACGGCATAGACCTTGACGTAATTGGGCGTATGTCCGCACCACAATCCGTCCTCTTTTGTTTCAAACAGCACTTCAACGCTCTTTCCGAGCTGTTTAAGTCTGTATTCCGACGAAAGGCGGTGTTTGACCTCGCTCATCTCCTTCTGCCTTTCGGCAACGACGGCGGCGGGCAGAACGGGAAGTTTGCCCGCGACGGTGCCCTTCCGCGACGAATACGGGAAAACGTGCATATCGGCGAATTCGGTTTCTTTGCAGAATTCCATACTGCGGCGGAACGCCTCATCGCTTTCCGTGGGATAGCCCACAATCACGTCCGTCGTGACGGCGGCATCGGGGAAACGGCTGCGTATCAGCCGCACCTTTTCGGCGTACTGCTCCGTCGTATAGCGGCGGTTCATATTTTTGAGCACTCCGTCGTCGCCGCTCTGCAACGAGAGATGGAAGTGAGGACAAAAACCCTTCACTCCCGCGGCGGCATCCAGAAAGCGCTCGTCAATCACGCCGACTTCCAGCGACCCGAGCCGCACGCGCATACCGCAGTTCTGCAAAGATGTGAGCAGGTCGGCAAGAGATGTGCCTATATCCTTGCCGTAAGCGGAAAGATTGATGCCCGTGAGCACGATTTCGCGGCAGGTGGTTTCTGCGGTTTCGACTTCGCGCAGAATGCCGCTGAGCGCGCGCGACCTGCTGCGCCCGCGAAGATACGGCACAATGCAGTAGGAACAGAAATTGTTGCAACCGTCCTGCACTTTTATGAAATGGCGGGTGCGCATAGTGAGCGTACCGCGGAACTCTTCGTACTTTGCCGCGGTATCGAAGTCAGCGGTGACGATTTTGTCGAAAAATCCGTCTTCGCAGCCCTTTGCCTTTTTCACCAGCTCCTCCGCAAGCACGAGTTTCCCTTTCGTGCCGGAGATGAACTTCACTCCGTCGCGCGCAAACTGGCTGAAATTGTTCTGCGACGCGCAGCCGCAGACGTAAATCTCCGCTTCGGGATTGATTTTGAGAATGCGGGTGACCGCCTGACGTGATTTGCGCTCCGCCTCCGAGGTGACCGCGCAAGTGTTGACGACGTATACGTCCGCCGCTTCCGGCCACTCACGCACCTCGAACCCGCCGTAATCCAGCACGGCGCGCATAGCGTCCGCGTCGTATTGATTGACTTTGCAGCCGAGGGTCAAAAAAACGACGGATGGTCTTTCAGTCATAGTCCAGCTCTCCCGCGGCATCCATAACCAGTGCCGCTCCGACAATATCCGCGGTTTCCGCGCGGAGTATGCGTCTGCCGAGCGTGACGATGCAAGCACCGTTTGCCGCCGCTTTTTCCACCTCGTCCGCTCTGAAACCGCCCTCGCTGCCCACCACGAGCGCAAGTTTGCTGCCGTGCACTCCCGCCTTTTTCAAGGACAGCGCACGCTCTCCTTCGTATGCGAAGAACACTTCGTCGAACTGTTCAAAACGTCCGACCGCTTCGTCGAAACTCACCGCGTCCTCCACACGGCTCAACCATACCGAACCGCATTGTTTGGCGGCCTCCAAGGCTATGCGGCGGGCGCGCTCCGCGTTGAATTTTCTTTCGGCGGTGTACGCCGAACAGAACGGCACGACGGAGTCGACGCCGAGTTCGACCGCCTTCTGTACGACTATGTCCGTTTTGGAGTTTTTCAACAATCCGCAAAAAAGAGTCAGCGAAATCTTCTTTCTGTCCGCCTCCCGCACTTCGTCCTGGTCGAGCAAGGCATAGCCGCTGCCCACTTCGCGCAGGGTGCAGAACCTCTCCTTGCCGTCGTCCGCGCAGACGATGACCTTGAAACCGGGCTTCATACGGAGCACTCGGGTCATATGCAGAAATTCGTCGCCCGTGACCGTCACGGTATTGCCGCGCACATTGTCGGGCGTCACGAAAAAACGTCTGAGTTCCATACTACCTCGCAAGCCTGAGCGCGCGCCAATCGCCGTCGGCACGTCTTTCTTTCACCGCGAAACCGTATGCCGCAAATGCGGCTTCCGTCTCTTCCAGCCTGTCCGCGATTATGCCCGACGCGATTATCTCGCCCCCGTCGGTCAGGTGTTCACCCACCGACGGCGCAAGCCTTTCCAGAATGTCGGCGGTCAGGTTTGCCAGAATGAGGTCGGCGCGGCGGTCGCCTTTCAGCAAATCCGCTTTTTCCACCTCGCACGCCACGCCGTTGAACGCGGCGTTCGCCCGTGCCGCTTCCACCGCCTGAGGGTCGATGTCGCACATATAGACGGATTTCGCGCCCGTGAGCGCCGCGGCTATGCCTAGTATTCCGCTGCCGCATCCCACGTCGATGACGTCCTTGCCGCAGGCGTCCATAAGTTCCAGACACATACGCGTGGTCGCGTGCTCCCCCGTCCCGAACGCCATACCGGGGTCAAGGCGCAGAATACGCTCCCCTTCGGACGGCTGATACTTTATCCACGAAGGCACTACGGTGACGGATTTGGTGACGATGGGTTTGTAATACTTCTTCCACTCGTTGGCCCAGTCCTCTTCGTCTATGAAGCGGGAGGATATCTCCCCGTAACGGACGCCGTGCGCCGCCATTTCCGCAAGCCTTTCCCCCAGGGCGGGCAGGAATGCCGTATCGTCTTCGGGGACGACCGTCGAAACCTTGACTTCCGAGCTTTCGCCGAACGCCTTTTCGTCGGCGTAATCCCAGACGACGTCGCTGTTGAGAAGGTCGATGAAATCCTGCCTGTCCACGATGTCGACGCCTTCCGCGCCGACGTCGAACATTGCGCTGGCAACGAGTTCGGAATTTTCGTGATTGGTGATGACCGTAACGAGCTTGTATTTCATTTTGACAAAAAAGAACGGTTTATCGACCGTATTCAGCCGATAAACCGTCGTTTACAGTTTTTCTTTGTACTCTTTCTTTCTCGGAAACTGTTTGACTTCGAACGCCGCGTCAAGCCTGCGCAGCAGGTCTTTCTGCTCGCGGCTCAGGCTCTTGGGCACTTCGACGACGACTTTGACGTAAAGGTCGCCGGAGTCGCTTCCGCGCAGTTTCTTTATGCCGCAGTTTCTGAGCTTGAACACGGTGCCCGACTGCGTGCCCTCGGGTATCTTCAACTCCTGCGCCCCTTTCAGCGTCGGGACGGAGATTGTGCATCCCAGCGCCGCTTCCGCTATGGTGATGGGCACTTCGAGCTGCAAGTCGCTGCCCGCTCTGCGGAACAGCTTGTGCGGGCGCACGGTGATTTCCACGACGAGCGAGCCGCGCTCGCCGCCGTTTCTGCCGCCGTTGCCCTCGCCTGCGTACGTTATAGTCTGTCCGTTGTCAATGCCCGCGGGGACGTTGACGGTGATTTCGCGGATGCGCTCTATCCTGCCCTGACCGCCGCAGGACTTGCACGTTTCGGTGACGACCCTGCCCCTGCCTTTGCATACGGGACACACGCCCGTGCTGCTGAACTGTCCGAACGGGGTGCGCTGCACCTGCGTGACGTGTCCCGTACCGTTGCAGTTGGTGCAGGTCTTGAACGCTTTGCCGTCCTTGGCGCCCGTACCGTTGCAGGCGGAACAGTTCTCAACCCTGCGCACGTTTATCTTCTTCTGAACTCCGAACGCAGCTTCTTCGAAAGTGAGCGTAAGCCCGACTCTGATGTCCGAGCCGCGCTGCGGGGCGTTGGCGCGGGACTGCTGCGTGCGTCCGCCGCCGAAACCGCTGAATATGGACGAGAAAATGTCGTCCATATCGAAGCTGAACCCCTGTCCGCCGCGAGTGCCGCCGAAGCCGCCGAAACCTCCGAAACCGCCCGTGCCGCCGCCCATCGGTCCGTTCTCCGAACCGTATTCGTCGTATGCCGCGCGCTTCTGGGGGTCGGAGAGAACGTCGTAGGCGTGGTTGATTTCCTTGAACTTCTCCTCGGCGTTCTTTTTCTCCGTTTCGCTCGCATTGGTGTAAAGATCGGGGTGATACTTCTTGGCAAGTTTACGGTAGGCGGATTTCAATTCGTCCGCGCTCGCCTTTTTGTCCACTCCCAGTATCTCGTAATAGTCTTTGTCTGCCATATCTTCCTTGTGCCGCCGCGTAATCCGCGTTGAAGCGCGACGTCATCGCGCTTCCGGCGAGCGCTCACGCGCTCATATACGTTGCGGATAATCCGCAATGTGTTCCTGCGGAGCGCAGGACGTGCGCTCCGCAGAGTTTTGTCAGTCTTCCCAGCCGCCTTCGGGAGGGGTCATATTGTCGCCGTCGTTGACGACTCCGTCGCCGCCCGCAAAACCGCCGTCGTTATTTGCCGCATTCGGGTCGAATCCCGCCTGCTTCGCCGCTTCCGCCGCCGCTTCGGGGTTCTCCTGATAGAACTTGGTGAAGATGGGGTCGGTCACCTTGCTGAGTTTTGCGACTATGTTCTTGACTTCTTCGTCGCTTTCCGCCTTTTCGAGCGCTTCGCGCGCTTCTTTCACGGCGTCGGTGAGCGCGGTCTTGTCCGCATCCGCTATCTTCTCCTCGTTATCGGTCTGGAACTTCTCGATGACGAAGATGAACTGCTCCGCATTGTTCTTCGCCTCGACGAGGTTCTTCCTCTTTTCGTCCTCTTCCGCGTACTTCTCGGCGTCCTTGATTGCCGCCTCGATGTCGCTTTCGGAAAGGTTGGAGGAAGCGGTGATGGTGATGGACTGCGACTTGTTGGTGCCCTTGTCAACCGCTTTGACGGACACTATGCCGTTTGCGTCGATGTCGAAAGTGACTTCGATTTGCGGCACTCCGCGGGGTGCGGGCGCGATGCCCGTGAGCTCGAATCTGCCCAGCGTCTTGTTGTCGCGTGCGAATTTTCTCTCGCCTTGCAGGACGTGGATGTCAACGGAAGTCTGATGGTCCGCCGCGGTGGAGAATATCTGCGATTTGCTGGTGGGGATGGTGGTGTTGCGGTCGATGAGCTTGGTGAACACGCCGCCCAGGGTTTCGATGCCGAGGGACAGAGGCGTGACGTCAAGCAGCAACATATCCTTGACTTCGCCGGCAAGCACGCCCGCCTGAATTGCCGCGCCTATTGCGACGCACTCGTCGGGGTTGATGCCCTTGTAGGGGTCCTTGCCGATGAACTTCTTGACAGCTTCGTACACGGCGGGAATACGCGTGGAACCGCCGACCATAATGACCTTTGCAATGTCGCTCACGGACAGTCCCGCGTCTTTCAGCGCCTGTTTGGTGGGAGTCATCGTCTTCTCGACGAGGTCCTCGGTGAGGGAGTCGAACTTTGCTCTCGTGAGGTCCATATCGAGGTGTTTGGGCGCGCCGTTCGCCATAGTGATGAAGGGAAGGGAAATCTTCGCTTTCGTCACGCCGGAGAGGTCTATCTTCGCCTTTTCCGCGGCTTCCTTTATACGCTGCATCGCCATCTTGTCGGAGGACAGGTCGACGCCCTCTTTCGCTTTGAATTCGGACACAATCCAATCCATTATCCTCTTGTCGAAGTCGTCGCCGCCCAGACGGTTGTTGCCCGAGGTCGCCAACACTTCGAAGACGCCGTCGCCGAGTTCCAGCACGGAAACGTCGAACGTGCCGCCGCCGAGGTCGAAGATGAGCACTTTCTGTTGCTTGTTCTCGTCCTTGTCAATGCCGTAGGCAAGCGCAGCCGCGGTGGGTTCGTTGATGATACGTTTGACTTCGAGCCCCGCAATCTTGCCCGCGTCCTTGGTCGCCTGACGCTGAGAGTCGGTGAAGTAGGCGGGAACGGTGATGACCGCTTCCGTAATCTTTTCGCCGAGATATTTTTCCGCGTCGTTTTTGAGCTTGGTGAGAATCATTGCGGAGATTTCCTGCGGAGTGTACTCCTTGCCTTCAATCTTCACTCTGTGGTCGCTGCCCATCTCGCGTTTGATGGAAATGACGGTGTGTTCGGGGTTTGCGACGGCCTGACGCTTCGCAATCTCGCCCACGAGTCTTTCTCCGTCCTTGGTGAACGCCACGACGGACGGCGTGGTGCGCATACCTTCCGCGTTGGGGATGACGACGGGTTCGCCGCCTTCCATAACCGCCATACAGCTATTGGTTGTTCCGAGGTCTATACCTATGATTTTTCCCATAATCGGTTCTCCTTTCAAAACTTTATTTCATCCGTCTTTCGACGGCGAATTTTTGTATTTACGATTTTGTTTTCCGCAGCAGTCCTATTCCGACTGCCGCGCATATCCGATGTTTATCCGTCGTTTTTGACATTTCAACATCCGACTTTGACGCTTGCGGGGCGCAGAACCTTTCCGTTCAGCGTATATCCCTTTGCAAGCACTCCGACGACTTTGCCCTCTTGTCCCGGCGCCTTTTCGCGCTCCACCGCAGACATAAACGCCGCGTCGAAGTCCTTGCCCTCCGTGTCTATCTCGGCAAGCCCGAAAGATTCGAGCGCGTCGAGAATCTGTCTCTCCATCATATTGAACCCGGTCAGCGCGGACTCGTCCGTCAGATACTTGCGCGCCAGGTCGCAGTTGTCCAGCACCGTGAGCATCTTTTCGATGACCATCGACTTGCCGAGCGTCTTCATCTCTTCCGCCAGCGCCGCGTTGCGTTTGCGGTAATTGTCGAAGTCCGCTTGCAGGCGCATCGCGATGTTTCTTGCCGAAACGCTCTCCGCCATACACTGCCCTATGCGCTCTTCGAGAGCTTCGATATACTTATCGTCGCCCATCTCCTCGCGGTCGAGCACCTGTTCGCCCGCCGCCGCGTCCGTCTGTTTTTCCTCTGCGCGCTTCGCGTCGGCTTCCGCCTTCTCGCGTGCGTCTTCCGCCGCTTTGGTTTCGGCACTCTTCGCGCGCTTGTCCTTGTACTCTTTCTCTTTCATTTCACTCTTCGTCCTTATCGTCGTTGTCCAACACCGTGCCGAGCGCTTTCTTCATATACTCCAACACCCCGATGACCTTTTTGTAGTCCATTCTCTCGGGGCCTATGACGCCCGCTCTGCCCACGACTTCGTCGCCCACTTTGTACGCCGCCGTGATAATGGCGCATTTGTCGACGCCGCTGTCCTCCTTGCCTATGCGCACGGAAAACTCTATGCTGTCCTCCGGGTCGGCAAGAAGTTCGGACACGCTGTCGTGGTCGGAGATGACGGCAAGGAAGTTCTTCGCGTCCTCCACGTTGTTGTACTCCGGATAGTCAAGCATTTTGAGTGCGCCCTCGACGACCACATTGTCAGCGTGCTCCGCCATATACGTCTGAATTATCGCAAGCACCGCGTCGAATATGTCGCGGAAACCGTCCGTTTCCTCGTCGAGTTCGCTGTCGAGGTCTATGCCGTCGAGCTCCCCTATCGTCCTGCCCGCGAACACGTTGTTGAGCATACGGGTCGCGGTGTCGATGTATTCGTGTTTCAGGTCGCCGTCCACGTCCAGCGTCTTGTCCGAGATTATGCCCTCGTCGGTCACGATGAGGACAAGCACGCGGTTCTTTTTGAGGGGCACCAGCTTGACTTCTTCAATCACTACGTTCCCGCCGCGACTGCTCACGAAAAAGGAAGTGTAATTGGTCACGTCGCTGATGATTTCCGCCGCACGCTTGGAAATGTCGCGCACCTCGCCCAGCTTTTCCGAAAACCTGCTGCGTATGAACGCCGTTTCCGCGTCGGTCAGCGCCTTATCTCCCGTGTGCTCGATGTCGCCGACATAAAGCTGATATGCGGGTTTCAGAGGCACTCTGCCCGCTGAGGTGTGGGGCTGGTCGACATATCCCAGCGCTTCCAGCGCGCTCAGCTCCGCCCTGATGGTCGCGGAACTCACTTCGGGCATATATCCCTTTTGTATGTCCGCACTCGAAACGGGCTGTCCCGTCGCGATATAAACATCCACCAGCGCGTGCAGTATTTTCTTTTTTCTTTCGCTAAGCTCTTTGCTCATACCGACCTCTGCCACGGATAGAGTGCTAGCACTCAATATCTTTGACTGCTAACAGTATATTTTTTTGTCTGCCAGATGTCAACAGTTTACGACTATTTTTTCAAAAAAAATTAAAGCGCACACAATTTTTAGCCGCGCGCCCGCACGAGAATAACGTAATGGCCGACAACGAAGTGAACAAATGCCCGAAATCGGTTGCATTTTTCTTCGGGGTTTGCTATAATCCGAAAGCACGGTAAGCTGGTGTGGCTCAGCAGGCAGAGCGATTCACTCGTAATGAATAGGTCGGCGGTTCGAATCCGCCCACCAGCTCCATAAAACCCCGCTGTAATCAGCGGGGTTTCCTTTACGCCGTGAGCGGATTCTTACCTTTCGCTGACGCGATTTTGCGCCCTGCGTGAACTTCGCACGCAGACCGGATGCCGCAAAATGCGCTATTCCGTCGCACTTTGTGCTCCTTACGAATCTCGCCACCGGCTCCATTCGTCGCCGCAAGGCATCGTTAGCAACACCCCGCAAGTTTTGCGGGGTGTTTGCGTTTGTGCCTGCGTCTCCTCTGCGCGTCGCAAAAATACGGACGTTCGCCACGCTCCTCGTTTCTCCGCTCCGCCGTAAACTGTCGCGTTGCTCTCTGATTTTCGCTCCGCGGGGCGGCTTATGCCGCTGTTTTTCACAAGGACGGGAGGGGTTTCCTTTACGCCGTGAGCGGATTGGTGTTTTAAAGCGGAGTCAGCCTTTCAGGACGTCGTAGCACATATCGGGGTCGTCGGACATCACGCAGTCCGCGCCTATGGATTGGAGATATGCGACGTCATCGGCGTCGTTGATGGTCCAGTACTGCACGGCGATGTTGTATTTGTGCGCATACTCGATGAGCCCTTCCGTGCCGAGAAAACTTATCGCCTTGCTGTAAGGTATCTGCAACGCACAGTAACCCACTCCGCGCTTGGAGAGGTCCGCATTCGTAAGATACGCAAACCAGAAATCCAGCACCTCGCATATGGAGGAAGAACGCAGCATATCGGGATAATTTTCGTCGACGTAATCGGTGACGTTCTGATTGAACGTGCCGAAAACGACGTCGCCGAGCAGTCCGCGCTCTTTCAGCGTTTCGTAAAGGATGTCCGCCGCCTGTTCTCCGAGCTTGCCGCTGTTCTTAATCTCGATGACGTAACGGAATTTGCCGTATTCTTCGGGAGCGGCGGCGACCGCCTCATCCGACGCCATATAATCCAGCACTTCGTCCAACGTGCACACACGCAGTCCCTGTGCGGTTATTTCCGCTTCCGAAAGATTGCGGAAAGGATACTCCCCGTTCAGCTCGAAATCGTAGCCCATATTCAGACGTCTGAGCTGCGCAAGCGTATAGTCTTCGGGGCGCGCGTCCGACACGCCGAACACCTGTTCGGAATTTGATGTGCGGTCAAGCGTGTGGTCGTGCAGCAGAATGAGCTCTCCGTCCTTGGTGATGTGCAGGTCGAACTCCCAGATGTCCACCGTATACCCGCCCGTCGTCGCCTCTTCTATGCCGAGCTCGAAAGCGTTGAGAGTGTTTTCGGGGGCGACTATGCTCCCCGCGCGGTGCGCCGACACCATTGCGGTGGTTTCGGCTATGTACGGGTTGACCTCTCCTGCGAAATAATTCTTTTCCACGTCGCAGTCCGCAATGCCTATGACGCAGCAGCTCACGCCGAATATCAGCACGAACAGCCCAAGCATCACGCCGAACAGCACTTTGAATTTCTTTTTCATCTCTTCACCCCCGCGTCTGCGATGCGCGTCCGCTGTCGCGGCACGCTCCGCCGCACGTTTTTATGCGGCAAATTCCGCATCTTCTTCGGGTGCGGGAACATAGTTTTTGCCAAAGCATCTGAAATGGCGGAAACGGAAAATTATCGCTTCGCGCGCGAACATCATTGAGAGGAACGCAATCGTTCCGCCGAAGAGCACGTCGGAGAAGAAGTGCGCGCCCACGACGATACGGCTTATCGCAACCACAGCGGTGAACGCGACGGGGAAAATCCAGCACAATGCGCGCACGCCTTTGTTGCGTATGCCGAGCACGTCGGGAAGCATAATGAGCGCATAAGTCATACCCGCCGCGCAGGTGTGCCCGGACGGGAAGGATTTGAACGCGTCGGTTACGCCGTATGCGCTCTCAAAATACGCCGACCACTCTTCCGGCTGTCCGCCGCGGGACTCGTACCAGTTCTGGAAATTCGCAAACCCGCCGAGGGACTGTCCGAGGTCGCTGTTCATCGCACGGTAACGCATTCTGCCGACGGGTTCTTTGATTATCATAACGAGCACGTTCGCAATCACCGCCATAATGACGAATGCGATGACGAATTTCATCAGCTTTTTCAGCGTTTCGTCCTTGATGCGGTAAAACGCCGCGGTGACGACTGCGGAAGTCAAAAGCGCGCAAAGCACGGCAATGACGGTCATCGCGGTTTCGAGATAAGTGCCCTCCGCGTGCGCGTGTTCGCCGATATAGCCGAACATATCGTCAAAGAAGAACCAGAACGCGAGGACGGAACCCGCGAGCAGTATCACGCAGATTATTTCGCGCATCGGGCGGAGTTTGAGAGTGCGCCAGACATACAGCATAAGCAGCACGACGCAAATGCCCGCCATAACGTAAATCGGCGAAGAACCGAATATCTCGAACGCCACGCCGAAAACGTCGTGCGAAAGATACTCGCCCTCTTCCAGCGCGCCGCCCGTCAGCAAATCGCTCACTTCGAGGTCGGTAAACGACGCCGCAATCAGAAGCGCGGCAAACACCGCGACAAACAGCAGCACGCCGACGATTACTCTGTTCTTCTCGGAAAGTCTGGAAAAAATCATAATTATCCCTCTTGGCATTTAATGCATTTTTAATATAATAACATAAGTCTTCCGCCACTTCAACCTCTGATTGTGCCGTTTATCCGTCTTAATGCCGTAAGAGGTGGCAAAACCGCACACCGCGGGATAAAATGTTTGAAAAAACGGCGCAAATCCGCTTGCACCCGTACGCGTTTTATGCTATTATCACAAGGCAAACGGCTCACGCCGCAAACGCACGCCCTCATGGTCAAGCGGTTAAGACGTCGCCCTCTCACGGCGGAATCTGGGGTTCGATTCCCCATGAGGGTACCACACCAGAATAATGCGAACCCGAAACAAAATTCGCGGTTCGTATTATTCTTTGCAAGAGATTTCTTCAGAGCCATTGTCCGCTTGCAATAACACCTCTGAATTTACGCTTTTTCGGTCGGCTTAGGTTAGCATAGTTCCTTGCGGACGTCAACGGCCGCAAAATCATCCCCCGAAAACATTTACAACAAGGCGCATTGTGCTGCGCAAATAGAACAAATTTTTACCAAATAAGCTTAAACATTGCTTTTTGCTGCTTGAATATTTTGCACAAATCTTCATTTGCTAAATACATCTCTTCGATCAAGGTTTCAAGCCGTTCAAAATAATACTTCGGATCGGACTCTATGTGCTTTAATTTCAAATCATCTTTGAAAATGTGATGGATAATATAATTACGTTCTTTGCAAATTTTTTGTAGCCACTTATATGAATCATTTGTGAAAAAATTCACTTCTTTTGCTTGTCTCAGTCCATATCCGAAACTATGTTTACTAAGTTTATTATACAAATTATCTGCTCTGGTCGCAAAAGTATTATAATCAAGTAAACTCATAGAGTTTCTATCATCAAACTCTCCCAATATTTCATCAAAGGCAAGTATATTAGCGAGATTATATTCGATCATTTGAGAAAGGTTGACAATGAAGCCAACCTTCCCCCAAAGCCCTTCTAAATGTTGTCTATAAGCCTTATCAAAATCATTCATGTTCAGATTACAACGACATGTCCTTGGTCTATAATAGGAGGTTGCTGCCTTTGAATATAAAACTCCATATAGCCAGTTCCAATAAGTACGTTATTTACTTTATCAAATTGTTTTACAATATAGGCATATCTTCCAAATGCTAAGCCTGTAATCGACTTGAAAAATATTCCGTTTTCCACCGTTGTTTTCATAATCAACGACCATGCAAGCACATTTTCTTGATTGACAGGACCGTGAGGCCCACCAACCTTTTTAACTTCAATTTTATCGGGTATAAACAACGATATTTCAGTATGATCATAATTATCCGCACATGGTTGGAAATAGATATTTACCAAACTTTCGCCTACGGAATGTTTGATTGCTGCACGCTTTAATGTATTTTCCTTTTGCAAAACTGCTTGCATTTCATTATATGCCTGTTTGTCTGCCTCCTTATAGGCAATCCCAATTTCCAAATCATCCGCAATATTTTTTATAAACTTCAATCTTATCGCGTCAATTCTATCATTGAAATCTATTATAATTTCTGAAAGCGGCACATCTACGTATGAAGTACTTTTCTTGACTTGAACAGCAGCAACAAACGGACATTTGTCTTGAGAAATTTTAAGCACATATGCCGTCTTAGTTATATCTTTATCCTGTTTGATTATAAAACAATTAGTTGTTTTATCGTAACTGCCATAAGTATCATCTTTACATGATTCGCCGACAGGGGCGCAGTCAGAAAATAAGAATGTTCCGTTACAATTTTCTTTTATGTGTGACAACAAATATTCCTGATATTTATTCATGGCGAGCCTCCTTACTTCATTTCACAGATATATTTAATGCAAAATTCAAGTTCTTCTTTTGTCATCTTGTCAACTTTCTTCTCGGAATGAACAATGCTATTGCGATATCTGCGAAGTTTTTGGAGATATGACACAAAATCCTCCGTGTGTGACACCATATAACCCCAACCGTCGTCAACAAGATGTTTCCCTTGTTCCTTACAAAACCTTTCAAGCATCTCCGAAAAATCACCTTCGTAATGATATTTGCTTTTTAACACGGCTTCTAACCGTACACAGAGTTTAATTGCCACTAACTCGACATTACCATTGTCAAGTTCTTTGCGGAAATACTCCTCGTTTAGCTCCTCGATTATTTTGCCGGCGTTATGACTTTCTTTAAAATCGTCAACGACTTGCTTTTTGCAAAGTTTAATGTATTCTACGAGTTCATCGATGTTATAAATTGTTTTAGAGTTTCTTCTTTGCGGTAAATTATGAGCCGCTACTTGTATCTCTCCAGAAAAACGTTCTTTACTTCTTAATTGAAAATATTTTGAATTGATGTTTTCTTTTTCGTTTTGTCTAAAAAAATCATAGGCAGTACGCCCCCATCCCATAAAGGGCAACTTTTCCTTGTTAGAAAGCCATGATACGATTCTATCTTTTTTCTCGTTCAGCGCATAATAAGCTAAATTTTCATCATTATGGTCGACCGCATACTCTAAAATAAACCGCCAATTATCACTTTCAACAGCTTGCCTTACCTTTCCAAAAATATCATTCAGCAATTCATATTTTGAAACAGGATATTTTTCCAATGTTTTTTCAATCAAATCTGCATCATTTACCGCCAAAAGTTCATCTATAACAACAATTCCGTTATGTATGGAGGATTGAATAATGATATCTTGCTCTGACACCGATTTATCAAGTTTCAGTTTCGCGACACGAATCTCATCATCAGAAATAACTCCGCATTTGAACTCGCCATAATAATTCATGACGTTTTTATTCAAGCGATTCATGCGCTCAACCATAGTAAAATCGTTTTTTTGTAAAGCTGATTTCAAGGTTTTATCGAGTATTCTGACCAAACCATGCCCACCTTTACGCCCTATAAATCCGATAAAGAAATAATTATATGCATATTTATTTCTGTCATTCAAATTATCATAAGCGTATTGATTGTTCTCTTCGGCTAGCGTCAGTAAACGTTCTAAAAGTTCAACACTCTCCGCAACATAGCAGGCATCGATCAGATAGGGAAACGCGTGATACCAGATACATTTACGACCTCGTTGTTTTCCCAACAGAAAATCAATTGTCTTATCATTGATCCTTTTATCGGAGGCAATCATCGTAAAAAAGTCATTCGGCAATATACAAGCATACTGATCTTTCCCCTGCAGTTGACCAAAATGTTCCAATGCCCCGACGGGCATAAGTCCCATTATATCCTCAGGAGAATCAAACCTATAAGAACATATTTGAGGTTTTAACCAAAAGCCTGTTTTATTCAACAGTTCGAGGTGATTTGACAAAAGACAAAATTTCAAGAAGGTCAAAAGATCGAAAGAGCCTTTCGCTCTGTCGTCTGCCGCACATAAAGCAGCAAATACATTTAGGCTTTCGTATTGTTTGATATAGTCTATGAGACATTTATTGCTCTCATCTTTTTGCGAAAAGTCTATATCTTTCAGTAAAGTTGCGTCATCATTTTTTGCGCACAATTCCGCCTTTGATATTGTAATAATTTCAGGTTGCATTTCTTTCCCCGTCATAAGATAATCAATGCTGACCTCAAAAAGATCTGCAAGCTGCGGAAACATCGTAATTTCGGGATAGCCGGCTTCACTTTCCCATTTACTGACTGCCTTATCGCTTATATTCAACTTTTCGACAAGATCAACTTGCGTCCAGCCTTTAGTTTTGCGTAATGCGGCTATCATTTTACCAATGCTGTGTTTTGCCATAAAATCTTCTCCCATATTTGATGATATTATTGTCGCAGACTTTCTTGGAAATGTAAACCTACTTATTTTCTACACGCTTCGCAGAATTCGGACCAGAAAACATTACAGCCTCTACGGTTAGTAGAATTATATCATAGCACTAAAAAAATCCATGCTCTATTGCATTATAATTTGGCTTTTGCTGCGCCATTTTAAAGGGAAAATCACCAAATACAAGATATCGGATTATTTAATAAAACGCTTCAAGAACTTATTACCTTTTAAAAGACTAACGGAACACGACAAAATTTGTCGTATACAACAGAAAATCTGTTTCGTATAATTGAGTTACAAATAAAGGAGGAGCAAATGGAAAATGCACATAAACCTTTAAGTAAGATCGCCGGTGAAAACCTAAAACGCCTTATAAAAGTAACTAAGTACCGAACGCAAGAAGAATTTGCTTATGCGTTCGGAACCGAAACGAGAACACTAAGCAGGTGGTTGAATCAAGGCGTCAAAGACATTGACACATTAGAGCAGCTTGCCGATTTCTTGTCGGCAGACATTATCGATCTGTTAAAACATCAATAAAACACTGTAAACAAGGAGGATCAAATTATTATGTATTATCTAGTTAAAGGAATTAGCAATGACGAATTTGAAGGTTCATTTGAATGGGTGATCAATGCCGAGTCCAAAGAGGCGGTGCTTGCCGAACTGGATAAAACATGGACGGTAACAGAGTTGCGCGAAATATCCGTTGAGGAGAGGATAGAACGCAAAGAAAAAGAGATATTTGATGACATCAAGCGAGAATACATTTTCAATCGCTATGGTGATTGTTCCTTCAGAGAATTATCCAAAGTCCAAAAGCAAATGGAGGAAGACAAAGAAATGTATTATACGGCGCTTGTAGATTATAGCAAACGAATGCGCTTCAAAAAAAGATTGCTGCGTTTTATAGACAGCAATACCATAACCTTGAATCAATACAATAAGATGCTCATCGCTTTATGTGACGCCAAAACCGATGAGGAATTCAACTCTATTCTTGCGAAAGCAATGAACGACAATGGGAAAATGTAAGAAAACTGCTCGTCAACACCTTCATCCGCGACATCCTTTGGTACGGCGACCACATCGCCATCACCTACAACTTCCAAGAGTACGCCGCAACGGACAGATTCTGCAAATCTTATGTCGAGCAATTAAAAAAGCAGGTCGGGGACGCCTCCCGATCTGCTTCTTCTTTCCCCCTGTGTTCGTACAAATTCCGGCATTCTGTACCAAAAAAGGCAGCAAAAGCTGCTTTTTTTCTTTACCTCGATTGCGAAAAGCGCGCAGGCAATGTCTGCATACGCAAATGCCGCGGGCGGTATTTGCACAAAAAAACGCCGCGGCGGTATCGAAACGCCGAGGCGATGTGCTCCTAAAACGAGAAACTCCCACGATGCCGTGTGGTGTCATTTTATAAACCTGCATGTGCAGGGTGGGTCAACAGCTGCCGCTTGCTTCTGCCTTCCCCTAGACGAGGGGGCCTGACATCCGCAAGACGGACGCGCTATCCCGTATAAAATGTTGTGGTTCAAAATAGAACACCATCACGAGCATAGCAGGAATTTCTTCGGTGATTAGATTATACCATATCGCGTCAAATTATGCAAGAGGGAGATATTGTCATTATTTTTCCGCGGTTTTTCGCAATCTAACGCGGCGGATTGTCGGATTATCTCCGCTGTGCGGAATTTTTCCGTTTTGACGATTGTTAAATAAACGACATTTGCGCCCGATTGTTTCTTGAAACGCAACCCGCGCGGGTTTATCATATTATATATCTTCGGGCGCGTGACGCGCCCATTACGGGTGAAGATGATAAGGAGGATATTATGAAAAACCGACTCGGACTGCGCACAGTCCTTCCTGCCGCGTTTTTAGCGGTAATCCTCATCCTGACCCTGGCGTTCGCGTGCACTTCCGCGACCGCTTCCGCAGAGAATTCCGTGCTCGCCACGGCAGACTCTTCCTTAACTTTCGGTCAGGTGAGCGACATCCACTATTTCCCCGCCGAGCACTGCTACTCTGCTGACGCGGCGGATTACGAAGACAGTGATTTTTATCACTCCACGACGGGCGACACCAAACTCGTCATCGAAAGCGGCGCCGTGGGTACGGCACACATCGAAGCGTTCATCGAAGACGCAAGGAAGGGCGAAGCGCCCGTATATCTTCTTGCGACGGGCGACCTCTCCAAGAACGGCGAACACGCGGCGCTCATCGACGTCGCAAACGGTCTGCGCTATTTGCAGAACGAAGTGCGCGCCCTCGGCGGAAAATATGCAAATTTCCAGGTGCTGGTGAGCCAGGGCAACCACGACCTTTACAACGGTTCGGGCAAACTGTACGACCCCGACGACGGCTCGGAATATCAGGCGGAAGTCGTCACGTCCGCACAGTTTGCGCTCATTTTCGCGGGACTCGGCTATCCCGATATGACATATGATGACCTCTGCGACATTTACCCCGCGGAATACTGGTCCTCTTCCGCGACGAACGCTTTCGCCCCCGACACCTACGGATACGTCGAGTCGGCAAACGCGGACAACCTCACATTCACCTATTACAACGAAAACCTCGCCGGTCTCGCGAACGGTTTCAACTACGGCGACTACACCGAACTCTTTTTCGGAAAAGAGCCTGACAAAAAGCCGAATATTCCGGATAAAAATATCAACGCGTTGAGCTATTACGTCGAAATCGATGACAGCGACTTTGCGTTCTTCGTGCTTGACGGCACGGACCGCGAACTCACCGAAGACGTCGTTCCCGTGCGCATAAGCGAAGCGGAATACAACCTCATATCCGAAGACGTCAAGGCGTTCTATCTCGGCACGAAAGACGGCAAAATCGCGACGGAAGCGGCAAGCCCCGAAGCCGTGCTCGCTGCGTTCGCAAACGACGAACCCGTGTATGCCGACACGGGCTACAACCACATCACGGGCGGCAGGCTTAAAGAAGATTTGCTGGAATGGATGAGAAGGCTGACCGCGGCAAATCCCGACCGCACTTATATCGGCGCGTATCATTTCAACATTCTCCCCCACTTCGAACAGGAAGACGACATCCTGAAAGACTTCGTGTTCTACAACTGGGAATACATAGCCAAATCCTTCCTTGAAATGGGCATACGCTACGGGCTCTCTGGGCATATGCACGCAAGCGACGTGGCATACTACACCGACGCCGCGGGGCGTACTTTCTACGACATAGAAACGGGTTCGATAGTCAGCTACGGCTCTCCCCGCCGCTATATGTCCGTCACGCGCTATGACCTTGCGGACGGCAAAGTCGGGGAGAAATTCACCTCCTCCCTGTGCGTGCTCGATTCCTTCGACGGAATGAACGACGACGGAGATTACGAAAACTACAACGACTACATCACGGAAAATATCTACGGACAGCTCGTCGAACGTATAGTGGACCACTTTATCACCATGCGCACGATAGACGACCTCGACATTGCGGGGCTTGTCGGCAGCACAATGGGGCTTGACAGCCTGCTGGAATACATAATAGATGTCGTCGCGTACGACCTATATCCCAACGACGTCTACCCCGACGGCAACACCTATGACAATCTGATGGATTATGTCAACGAGAGCGTCGCGGCGGAACTCATCAATCTGAAATTCGGAGATTCGGGACAGGAACTCACCCTCGCCCAGATTTTCTCGTTCATTATGATGGCACACGCGGAGGGGCTCGAACCCACCACGGAAGAAGTCTTCGGAAGCACGTCCTCCGCGTCCGCGTCTTCTGCGGCTGACGGCGGCACCATTGACCCGAACGACGAAACCTGGCGCTCACGCTACACCGCGGCACTCCGCGATTTCGCCGCAAAATGCGACAGCGGACAACTCGGCCGCGACCTCTTCGGCATCCTGCTGGACGCGCTTTATTACGACGACGATTCCATCCTCAAAACTCTGTTCGACTACGAACTCGACTTGACTCAAACCAACTTCTCTCTCACGAACGCTCTGGTGCAGATAATCAACAATCCGTCCGTTGTAACGCGGTTCCTGCCCTTGATTGAAAGTCTGCTCGGCTTCGGACTCGACGACGCCATCGTAGAAGAGATTAAAAAAGCGGAAGGCACCACAGGCGTTACGGCAGAGCGCTTCGTTCTCTCCGAGGCGATGAATACGATATGGCCGGTAGCAAAAGGTTTAGTCGGCAGTCTTCTCGGCATCCAGCTTTCGGGCGACACGCTGTACGAGGGTGTGGACAATCTGCTGAACTCCTATCTTACGGACAGCTTCTATGTGGGACTGAGCGGCATAGCGAAAAACATAGTCATCGCGTTTGCGACCGACGACGAAATCGACCTCGCCGACCGCAACAACTCCGCGGAAGAAATGATACTTGCTCCGCACGAAGGTTACGCCGAGGGCTATTCCGTAACCCTGACATATGTCAGCGACCTGCCCGTCGAGGACGAATACAATCCTCCCACACAGGACAACGGCAGACTGCCCTCTCACCTGACCGCCAATTTCCTGCCGTCGGATGAAAACGGAGGCAAATTCGCAGTGTCGTTCTATACTAGCGAAGAAATAGGCGCCGAAGTCACGCTGACGGACTCCGACGGGCATTCTTACACCGTGAGCATCACGGAAGACGACCTCAATGCAAGCGAAGACACCGCCCATCGCACGGTAACCGAGAGCGCGGGCGACGTTTATGCTTCCGTCACCCTCACCGGCGGCACTTACGCGCAGTATATTCCGCTCATAGACCTCGGACTGCTTACCATCTCCCACACCGAAACGGGCGTGGAAGACGAGGACGGCAATTTCACGGAATACGTATGGGGTCAGCGCGACGAAGCTCCCGCAAACAGCGTCATCTATAAAAACCGCTGGGTCGCCGTGTTCGAAAACCTCACATTCGGCTCCGAATATACCTACGCGGTGCGCGGTCTCTACCAAAACGGCGAGGTGTCCAAAGTGTTTGACCTCGGCGCAAATCTCGGCATAAACGATTTCACCTTCACCTCCGCACCTTCCGAAACAACGACCGACTTCGACTTCATCGCGATTGCCGATATGCAGGGAATGATACAGTCGATGTACGAAGAATCCGCAGCGGCAATCGACGCGATAATGCAAAACGCGGGCGGATACGACTTTGTACTGAATGCGGGCGATATGGCGGACAACGGCGACAATTTCAATCAATGGGGCTGGGCGCTCAACGAAAACGTCGAGTTCTTCGGCAACACTTCCACCATCTCGACGGCGGGCAATCACGAGGACGAAGGCGGCAAACTTTCCTCCTTCCACTACTACGACGCTTTCCTGCCCGCACAGAACACGGACACCGGGCTTTACTTCTCGTTCGACTATGCCACGGCGCATATCATCGTGCTCAACACGAATGACGCAGACAGCACAACCGGCATTTCAACCGCACAATACGATTGGCTGAAAGCCGATTTGGAAGCAAACAGCGACGCAAAATGGACGTTTGTCCTGATGCACAAGAGCCTCTACTCCGGCGGCTCCCACTCCTTCGACGGCGACGTCGCGGCAATGCGCGAACAGCTTGTGCCTCTCTTCTACGAATACGGCGTGGACATCGTCTTCGCGGGACACGACCACACCTACACCGTCACGGAATGCCTTGACGGAGAAGGCAATGCGGTCAGCCGCGCTTCGAACTACGGCGGCACCGTCACGATGTCCGCGGACGGCAGCGGCGTGATGTACGTCACTCTCGGCACAATCGGCACCAAGTTCTACGAATATGTGTCCAACCCCGAAATCGAGGGCAAGTTCGACGCAGAGCTCAGCGTACTCTCCACTCTTGCCGAGCAGACTTTCGCCAAAGTTTCCGTGCGCGGCGACACTCTCACCTTCACCGGCTACACCGTCGCTGATGACGGCACGCTTTCCGCAATATACAACGAGCCTTCCGACGATATGCTGCTGGTAAAGATACTCGTGCCTATTGCGGCGGTCATACTCGTCGCAGGCGCGGTGACGGCGGTGGTGCTGGTGCGCAAAAAGAAAAAGGCGGCTGCACAAGCGGAAGAATAAAACTTCCCTTCTCTGCCGCACGGAGAAAAACGACATCCCGACCCCGTCTGCTTATTGACTTATGATAATATTTGTCGGAAAATATAATCGAGCGATAGGCGGACGGGCGTGCGCGAGAACCGCGTAAAACGGTATCGCCGCACTCTTTCCGAAATGAGCGCTCTGCGCTCATTTTGCTTTTCGCAAATTTCTCGGTCAGGTGAAAAAATGGGGAAATGGATAGTCAAGTATCGTTACGTCATTCTTGCGGTGTTCATCGCACTTTTAGTGGTTTCCGTCATTTTCCTGCCCACTATGATAAACAGGGTCAATTATGACCTGACCTCCTATCTTCCGGACGATTACGAAACCAGCAAGGGCTACGAATTCCTTTCCGAAACCTTCAACATACACGGCGACGTGGAAATCGGCGTGACCGCAACGCGCGACGAGATTTCGAGAGCGGCGGAGGAAATTCTCGAGCTCGACGGAGTGACAAACGCCATCTGGGCGCAGTATATGGAAATGCTGCTCGAACTCGGCGTATACTCTCCCGACAACGCGGACTTTCTCCGGATGTACAACATTTTCACCGACGCCATAGACAAGGGCGCGGTGACGGTGACGGACGGCGAATTCGTCTACGACAACGGAGTAAAGTGCAACTGGGCACTGCTGGTCACCCTGGAATATCCGCCTTCCTCGCAGGAGGCAATCCGCGTGTTCGGCGAAATCGAAGACATTCTGTCCGAAGTGGCGGGCGACGGCAATTACGCGATGAGCGGGATGACGGAACAGGCGAACGCGCTCTACGAGACCGTGTTCGACGAACTGTGGATATACCTGATTGCCGCGGGCGTCGTGGTGCTGCTCATACTCGCGTTCACGACCAATTCGCTGATGGAGCCGCTCATTTTGATACTCACCCTCGCGGTGTCCATCATCATCAACCTCGGCACAAACGCAATCTTCCCGTCAACGTCGATGATTACGTTTGCCGTGACTGCGATATTGCAGCTTGGGCTGAGTATGGACTATGCGATATTCCTGCTCCACCAATACCGCAGCGAGCTGCGCACCACCTGCGACCCCAAGCAGGCGCTTGCCGCCGCGATTCCGAAATCGGCAAAAGCGGTCGCTTCCAGCGCGCTGACCACGGTGGTCGGCTTCCTCGCGCTTATGTGTATGCAGTTCGAGATAGGCACCGACCTCGGGCTTTCGCTCGCGAAAGGGATAATCTGCTCTCTCGTCACGGTCGTACTGCTCCAACCCTGCCTTATGCTGATGCTGGACAAGGCAAGGGTCAAGACCCAGCACAAGTGTCTCGATTTCCACTTCCGCGCCCCCATAAAACGCAGCATACGCGACCGCGGCTGGGTGTCGCTGGTGTTTGCCATGCTCTTCATCCCCGCGCTTATAGGTTCGCTGACGTTGAGCTATACATATGTGCGCTTTATGCCCGAGCCCGACACGTCATCGTACAGCGACGACCAGATGTGGAACTATTCCACCGCCAAGGAACTCGGCAATCAGGTTATGATTATCGTCCCCAACGAGCGCGTGGACGAAAACGGCAATCCGCTTCTCGACGAAAACGGCAACCACGTGTATTACATAGACAAAAACTACGAATTCGTGCGCAGGCTGAACGAACTCGGTGCAGAAACGGTGGAAGCGGACGGCGTTACGCTGAACAAACTTTCCTACAAACTCGGGATGTACGTTATGATACCCGAAGGCACGGTGATTTCCGTCGGAGGGCTTTCCCTGACGCTGGAACAGGTCTTTATGCTCGTCAGTGACGTGCTTCCTCTTATGAACGCCGACACCATTGACTTCACGGCAATGCTGGATGCGGTGAAAAAGATTCTGCCCGACATCACACTCGCGGAACTTATCGAACTTGCGGGACAATTCGGCGAGATGCAGGACCAGATGGCAATGTTCCAAAGTTACGTAAACGGGGGTTATACGATGTATACCGTGGGCATAAACCCCGCAATCGACTTTGAAAGCCAGACCAGCTTCGACATTCTGGATGAGATTAAAGCAATCGCGAACGAGATATTCGGCGACACGGGAATGCGCTGTTACTTCACCGGTTATACGCAGGGAGCGTACGACTTCGCGGCGGTGACCCCTGGCGACTACAACCTCGTCACGGTCATATCAATAGTCGCAATACTCGTCATCCTCATCTTCACCCTCGGCGGCATAAAATTCCCCGTGCTGCTCGTCGCGCTCATAGAGTTCGGCATCTGGATAAACCTCATAATGCAATACATCTTCACGGGCGGGACGATAAACTTTATGTCCTACCTCGTCATCACCGCCGTGCAGCTGGGGGCAACCGTGGACTACGCAATCCTCATCACGACGAAATTCCGCTCGCTGCGCAAGCGCTTCGAGCCGAGACAAGCGGCATACCTTGCGACCACGAGCTCCGTGATGTCGGTCATCACGTCCGCACTCATTATGGCGGGAGCGTGTTTCAGCATCTTCGCGGTGTCGTCCAACCTCGTCATACAGGAAATGACCTTCCTCATCGCACGCGGCGCGCTTATAAGCGCAATACTCGTCATATTCGTGCTCCCCGCCCTGCTCTCGTTTGCAGACAAACCCAAAGGACTCGAAATGCACATACCGCGCACCCCGCGGCTGCGCCCCGTGAAGTTCAAACGTCGCAAAAAGTACGTCCCGAAAATTGCCGAAACCGCACCGCCCGTTTCGGACAACGCGGAAGCCGCACAACAAAACACCTGACGACGCAAGGATGGCACTCCGAATAAGCGTGCGTCGTGGAGGGGTGTCACGCGCCGCTCAGCCAAGCGTTCACAGGCGGTGCAACCGCCTCTTGAACACCGCGGCGCGCTTTCGGGGTCCCCGCAGAAAACACTTTCTGTGGGGTAAACTCTGCGACCTCGCGAGCTAGATGATTACTTAAACAGACACGGGCATAGTGCGAGGCGAGTCGCCGTCCTCGCCCCGTGAGCGATGTTCAATAAGTACCGTTATCCGCTCGGTTATGTGGGTGCGAGAAATAAACTCTCAATAGGAATGTAACGTAAGTCCCGCATTTTGGGAGATGTAAAAGGGGTCCCCGCAAGGAAATCTTTGATTTTTTTGTGGGGTAAAAGGAACAACCAAGCGTAAGACAAGCGACAAAGTTCGCTTTGTCGCGCAGGGCGAGTTTGAGTTGTTCCGTCACGGGGGAGGAATGCCCGAAATCGGGGCCCCCAATAAATCACCGCAGGCGATTTATTGGGGTATCAGGAAGGAGGGGGTTCAATACTCCCCTGTTAGAGAACGAAATAAAATCGGGGGCCCCCGCCGAGAAATCTCCGATTTTTCGGTGGGGCATTTATTCGGGGTCCCCGTAAAGCGGGCTTCACCCGTTTTACGGGGCATAAATTTTCCCCCTCTCCGAGGGAGGAGAGGGGGAGGGAGGCGGCGCGGGGAAGTGACGCGCCGCGGGGATATGAAAACCGTTACGGAACGGTTTTGCGAAAAAGCGTCATTGCTCCGTGTGGACGGGAGAAGTCCACACCACCGTGCCCGTGGAGGTGTCGGTGATTTGCGTCCCGTCCGCATTGGAAACGTACTTCTGTCCTTCCGCCGCAGGGATGTAGATGTGATTGAGTGCGGGGAATGCCGCGGCCGTATTTGACGGAATGGTCAATGTTTCGAGATTCGAGGGGAGCTGTATTTCTTTCAGCGCGCGACAGTTACCAATCTGTTGCGCCAAGACAAACGCCGTTATCTGACTGCCTTCCTCGAAAACAAGTTTTTCAAGAGACATCATAGTCATAAATGCTCTGTTCAAAGTTACGACACTTGCGGGAATGACAAGTTCTTTCACACCCGTTTGTCCAAACGCAGCCAGTCCTATCGTCGTCAGCGTGTCGGGCAAAGTGACGCTGACAAGTGCGGTTTTGCCGGAGAATGCGGCGTTCGCAATCTCCGTCACGGGATACATCTGACCGTCGGTGTGTTCCACTTCGCTGCGGAGCACCACGTGTGTCAGGGTGTCTCCTTCATATGCGTCTTTCGCCGTACCGTTTCCGACTTTGAAGTGTGCGGGGACGCCGTCGGCTTCGGGCACGAAGACGTAATTGATGCCCTCTGTGTAGGCGACTTCGCCTTCGTAGCCTGCGACGAGGGTTATGTCAAACGCCCAAGTGTAAGTGTCGCCTTCTTTGACCTGCACGGAGCCGAGCAGCCAGCCGGTGAAGACGGAGCCTTCCTTTTCGGGGACGGGAAGAGCGGGGACGGTCTCGCCGAATTTCACTTCGACGGCTTCGAATTCACCGCCGCCGTCGGAGGAGAAAGTTATCGTATAAGTGTTTGCCGCCCATTTTGCCGTGAGTGTGAGAGCGGAGTCGGGCATCAAGGAGTCCGCCGTATATTCGGTTTCGTCCGCCCACCAGCCGTCAAAGGTATATCCTTCTTTTTCGGGAGTGGGAAGAGCACCGAGTTCTGCTCCGCCGTTGACCGTGCGTTCGGCTTCGCCTTGCATCGTGCCGCCGTCGGGGTCGAGGGTGAGGGTGTACGGCAAGCCGTACCACACCGCGGTCAGGGTGACGTCTTCCGTCCAGAGATAGCGCTCGCCCACGGGGGCGCCGTCATACGCCCAGCCGCCGAAGGTTTTGTTTTCCTGTGCGGGGGTGTAGCCCGAAAGCAGAGCGGAGAGAGAAGAGTAATATTCCGCGTCGAGGGTGACGGTGCTCTCGCCGCCTTGGAACGCGCCTTCGCCCGCGTCGAGGGTGAGGGTGTAGGTGTTGCGTGCGTAGCCCGGTTTCAGCGAAAGACGCGTGTCGTCCGTGAAATTCCAGACATAGGTTTCGTCGATAGGCTCACCTTGTTCGCCCGTGTTGCTCGTGACCGCCCAGCCCCAGCCCGTGAAGGTGAAGCCTGCGGGCACATACACGCCGTCTTCGACTCCGGGCAGTTCGCCCACGGGCTGACCGTAGGTGACCGTCACGGTGAAGTCATATTCTTCTCCGCCGTATTCGAAGAGGACGGGGCTGCCTTCCCTCAACACGTATTTTGCAAATGTGAGTTCATAGGTGTTCGCCGTCCATTTTGCATAAACGGTGGTTTCGGCGGTCAGTTCCGCATTTTTATCTGCGGTTTCGGTGCATTCCGCATTGAGATACCAGCCTTCGAGGGTGTATCCGTCGCGTAGTACCGCGCCTGTTTCGTCAAGCGCTTCGCCTATCGTGGTGCCGTAGGGCACGGTCACGCTCTTGTCCGCGCCGCCGTCATAATTGACGTCGACTGTGAAGGAGAAAGTTATCTGTTCCCATCTTGCGGTGAGAGCGGTGTCTCCCACGGTGATGTAGGTCGCGCCCGCTTCGAATTTGTCGCCGTCGGCGTCCCACCATCCGAGGAAGGTCCATCCTTCGCGTTCGGGGACGGGGAGTGCGGGGACTGCGGCGGCGAATGTCACCGTCACGTCTTCCACCGTGATGCCGTCCACCGTCGTGTCGAAGGTGAGGGTGTATTCGTTTGCCGCAAACACCGCGGTGAGGTCGAGGTCCGCCGCGGGCATAACGGAGTCTGCGGTGTAGAGCGTGTCGCCGTCATACCAGCCCGCGAAAGTGTAGCCTGTTGCCGTCGGGGCGGGCAGTTCTCCGAGTGCCGCGCCGAAGGCGACGTCCTTTTCGTCCGCGCCTATGCCGTCCTGTGCCATACCGTAGTCAAAAGTCACGGTGTAGGTGTTCGCCGTCCACTTTGCATAGAGGGTGGTGTCTGCGGTCACCGCGAGGGGGAATGTCACGGCTTCGCCCGAAAGGTCCGCCGAAAGATACCAGCCCGCAAATGTGTAGCCCGTCTTTGACGTCGCGGGGGACTCCGCCACTTCCGTCACGCCTTCGAGTGCCGCCACAGCCGTGCCGCCGTCGGTTTCGAACGTCACGCCGAAGCCGGACGGCTGTTTGTCGTCGTCGCACGCGAGCAGCGTCGCGCCGAGCACGGTGCACAGCAGCAGAACGAAGACGAGAAGTCCCATTCTTTTTTTGAACATAATTTACCTCCTTATTCACTCGTGAGAGTGGTTTTTGCAGATGTTGCCCCGTAAAACGGACTTCCCCCGTTTGACGGGGACCCGACGGTCAGCCTATCAGTCCGTACGAGAAAACGGCGGGCAGACCGAGCGTGGCAAATCCGAGCAGGAAGTCGAGCGCGTCCGTGCTTGTCCCGCTGGCGGAGAGGAAGAGGCTTAAATACTCTTCGCCTGCGATGTCGGGGATGCCGCCCGTGACTGTCGTCGTGTAGCCGCCGTTTGCGCTTTCGGTGCTTGTCAGTTTGAAACGCGCGTGTGCGGCGGGGATGTCGGGAGCGTCGCAGAAGCTCACCGTGAACACGCTTTCTCCCGCGGACACGACGGATTGTCCGCCGTCGGTTTCGGCAGAGGTGGAGAGGTCTGCGCGCAGAGAAAGCCCGAAGCCGTCTTCGAGGTCGACTCCGACGCCGAGAGAGAGGGTCATCGCGTCTATGAATGCGTCCAGTCCGAGCCCCTGCACAACCGCGTCGCCCGCGATGGCTTTCACGAAGCTCAGGGTGCGGTAATACGGCACGAAACGTCCGCTGTCTTCGCGCGCCGCTTCGGGGTCGACGAGCGAAATGCCGAGCGTGTCCGCAAGCGTGGTCACAAGCCCGTCAATCGCCGCCGCGAGGTTGGCGTCGGGGTCATAGGATTCTCCCTGCACGAGTTCCGCGACGAAATCGATAAAGCTCCGGTCGAGGTCGACGCCGATGCCGTTTTCGAGGTTGAGCCAGCCGAGCAGTTTCGTTATGATTGCGGGGTCGAAAGAGGACGCGCCTTCTTCGGGGGCGGATTCGCCGCCTTCGGCAGCGACGGCTTCCGTGCCGCCGAGCAGTTCGCCTATGCCTGCTATGACTTCTCCCAAATCTATCGCCGCGTAGAATTTCAGCCCGGGCAGGTCTTCCATTGCCGCGATGTTGTCGTGGGCGACAATCCTCATAAACTTGTCGGACACGCGTACGTTGAACGCGCCGAGGGTGGAAGGATTGGCGTTGGGATTGGTTGTGCCGTCCTGCGCCACCGTGGTCAGGTTGACTTTGACGTCGCCGTCATAGACCGCGTAAATGTAGTCGTCCTTGCCAGGAGCGGACCCCACGGTCATAATCAGTTCGATGTCTTCGGTGTCCTTTGTCGTGAACGAGGCGCGGATGTCCGTGTACACTTTCTTGCCGCCGAGCATACTTTCCGCCGAGATGCGGATGCCGCCGTCCTTTGCCGCGGCGAGGGTGTCGGGCAGTATGTTGCGCCTGCCTTCCGTCAGCACGATGTCGTGCACGGAAAGAGAGACTTCCGTGTCGCCGAGGATGTAAGTGAGGGCGACTTTTTCGGGGAAGCGTTCGCCGAAAGTCACGTTTATTTTCAATTTTGCAAGGGATGAAAGGTCGATTTCGGCATTCGGGTCCGTCAGGTCCTCCCACGAGGCGCCCAGCAGCGTGCCGAGGACGCCGCCGAGGTCGGACACCTTTATTCCGCCTATTTCAAGCCCCGCGATGATGCCGGAAAACTTGTGGACGATTTCGCCCAAGGGCAGGACGAGCTCCGCTTCGGACCCCGTGAGCGTGCCGTTGTATTTGTCGATGACGAGCCCTTTGACGAGGTTCACCAACGGGTCGGCGAGAGCTTCGGTTATGGAGTCCGAAACCGCGCCTTCCGTGTATTCGACTATACCCGAAAGTTTCGCCATAGTTCCCGCGAGGTCAAAGCCTTTGCCCGTGCCGTCGCCGAAGATGTCGTACGCGCGCATCGCGGCGCCGTCGTCGACGTACAGCACTCCGTCGGCAAGATAAAGCCCCAGCCGCACGCTGCCGCCGCTTATGAGTTCCACCGCTGCTTCGTCCGCCGTTCGGTCCGCGCTGACGTTCAGGTCCGCGCGCAGGGTGTACACCTCGCCGCCGATGCCGAGGTCGATGCTCGCGCCCGCGGACCAGGTGTCTTTGCTCATAACGGCGGCACCGTCTTCGGCAAGGGCCTTGACCTGTTCGGCGGTCATATCGAACAATTCCCCGCCCTTATACGAGAGTGTCGGCACGTCTTCGGGCGGAGGAGTCTGTCCGCCGTCGTCGTCGCAGGCGAAAAGTGTGAATGCAAGAAGAGCGGCAAGCACCGCGACGAAGAAAAAGGATAAAAATTTTTTCATATTTTCCCCCTTATAGGAATTTATTTCCTGTCGGAAACGCATACTGCTCCCGACGGTTTTCGGCGCAGCGATGCGCCGGAAATTCCTGCGAAAACCCCTTGCGCCGCCCCTTTCGGAACGACATACAATCCGATATATCAATTATGACAAATCGTCATATTTTGTCAAGGAAAAATATAACATCGCGTCATATTTTAGATTCGGATTCTATGACAAAATGGCATTGTATTATGAGAAATAACCTCAAATTATTAAGGAAACAGAGAGGGCTTACCCAGCTTCAACTGCAACTTGCCACGGGTATAGAGCAGTCGCTCATTTCCAAGTTTGAAAGCGGGCAGCGCATCCCCCCTACGGACACTCTTCTGGTGCTCGCCGATTTCTACGGCGTGAGCATCGATTATATCCTTATGCGCACGGACAATCCGAAGATAAACAAGTAGACAGCAAATTCTCCGAGAAAAAATGCGATTTCGGGGCGATTACGTTTGCCCTCGTGCGTGCGGATGTGTTAATATAGGCGCATGAAATACGTCGTGCTTCCGAATTCTGCGCAGTCGCGGTCGCTGGACCGCGCTTCCGACGCAAGCGTTCGCGCGGGCGGCGTTGTATGCAAGCACTCTGAAAGCATGGCTTCCGCCGTGCTTTCGGTTTTCACGGAGGTATTATGAAAAAACTCGAACAGATTTACGAAGGCAAGGCCAAAAAAGTGTATGCCACCGACGACCCCGATTTCGTCATCGTGTCCTACAAGGACGACGCGACCGCGTTCAACGGGCTCAAAAAGGGTACCATAGCGGGCAAGGGCGTCATCAACAACAAGATGAGCAATATGATGATGGCTATGCTCGAAAAGAAGGGCGTCCCCACTCATTTCGTCGAGGAACTCAGCGACCGCGACACCCTCGTGAAAAAGGTGCAGATTGTTCCCCTCGAAGTCATCATCCGCAACGTGGCGGCGGGCAGTTTCTCCAAGCGTTACGGCGTGGAAGAGGGCACGGAGCTTGCCATTCCCACCATCGAGTTCTCCTACAAGAACGACGACCTCGGCGACCCTCTCATCAACGACTATCACGCGCTCGCGCTCCGTCTTGCGACGGAAGAGGAGATTGCGCGCATCAAGGAGCTGGCGTTCAAGGTCAACGACGAGATGAAAGCCTTCTTCAAGGGGCTCAACATCGACCTCATCGACTTCAAGCTGGAATTCGGCCGTTTCCGCGGCGACATCGTGCTCGCGGACGAGATTTCCCCCGACACCTGCCGTTTCTGGGACTCCACAACCCACGAGAAGCTGGACAAGGACCGCTTCCGCCGCGACCTCGGCGGCGTGGAAGACGCTTATCAGGAAATAATGAAACGTATCAGCGGCGGAAAAAACTGACCCGCCGAGGAGAATTATGAAAGAAATTCTGCTTTCCGGAAAGGAATCCGGCGTGCACGAAGAGTGCGGCATATTCGGCGTCATCAGCCCCGAAAAGGAACCTCTCGCGAGGGAGGTCTATTACGGGCTGTTCGCCTTGCAGCACAGGGGGCAGGAGAGCGCGGGCATCGCGGTCAACGTCCCCGACAGAAAGATAGCCTATTACAAGAATATGGGGCTGGTCAACGAAGTCTTCTCGGAAGAGGAGCTTTCGCTGCTGCCCGACTCCGACATCGCCATCGGACACGTCAGATATTCCACCTGCGGTTCGAGCAACGTCGTCAACGCGCAGCCCGTCGTGTTTTACGGCAGGTACGGCAGGATGGCTATCGCGCATAACGGGAACATCGTCAACGCCGCCACCATCAAGAACTGGCTCATCGACCGCGGACACATCTTCCAGTCCTCCGTGGACAGCGAAGTCGTCGCCGCGCTCATCAACTATTACACCACATCCAGCGTCGAGAACGGCGTGCAGAAGGCGTGTCTCGACTTCCTCGGCGCGTTCGCAATCGTGTGTATGGCGGACAACAAGCTCATTGCCGTGCGCGACAAATACGGGCTCAAACCCCTCGTTATGGGCAGGAAGGGCAGCTCGGTGCTGTTTGCCAGCGAGTCCTGCGCTCTCGACGCGGTGGACGCCGAATTCGTGCGCGACGTCGAGCCCGGCGAGATGATTATCGTCACTCCCGACGGCAAAATCCGTTCGCACAAGTATGCGATACCCGACCCCAAACCCTGCATTTTCGAATACGTTTATCTCGCGCGCAGCGACTCCGTAATCGACGGCGTCAGCGTGTACGAAGCGAGATACAACTGCGGCAAGGAGCTTGCGAAACTCTTCAAGATTGACGCGGACATAGTCGCGGGCGTGCCCGACAGCGCGACGGTGTGCGCCAGAGGTTACGCCGACGTCAGCGGTCTGCCTATGGTGGACGCACTCACCAAAAACAGGTATATCGGCAGGACTTTCATCCAGCCCAGCCAGTCTATGCGAGAAAGCTCCGTGAAGATAAAGCTCAACGCTTTCCGCAGCAACATAAAGGGCAAAAGGCTCATACTCATCGACGACAGCATCGTCCGCGGCACGACCTCCCGCAAGATAATCAGCCTGCTGCGCGCCAGCGGAGCAACGGAAGTGCATATGCTCGTGGGCTCTCCGCCCGTCAAATATCCCTGCTACTTCGGCGTGGATATGGAAACGCGCGACCAGCTCATCGGCGCATACAAGTCGGAAGAGGAGATATGCAAGGAGATAGGTGCGGACAGCCTGCACTACATCCCGCTCGAACTTATGGTGGGCAGCTGCGGCGGCGGGCCTTATTGCACCGCCTGCTTTGACGGCAACTATCCTATGGACATCAGCGAAAAAGAGGTCATTTCGATAGGCGACGCCTTGGAATAAACCACCCGCGTCGTTTGCGGCAAAAGTAAACGCCCCGTTCAAACGGGGCGTTTTTATATACAAAATCGCACGGTAAAACGTCGGTTCTGCGGTCTGCCACAGGGCAGACAGGCGGAATGTCAGTTGATGCCCTGTGCTATCATAGCGTCCGCGACTTTCTTGAAGCCCGCGAGGTTTGCGCCCGCGACGAGGTTGTAATCCATACCGTAGGCATTCAGCGCGTCCAGGATTTGTTCGTGGATGCCTTTCATTATGTGCTGCAATTTTTCGTCCACTTCTTTCTCCGTCCAGCGCAGGCGTTCGCTGTTCTGGCTCATTTCGAGACCGCTCACCGCAACGCCGCCCGCGTTCACCGCTTTGGAGGGCGCGACCAGCACTCCGTGTTCCTGCAAATAGGCGAGAGCGTCGTTGGTGGTGGGCATATTGGACACTTCGTTGAGATATTTCACGCCCGCGGCGACCATCGCCTTGGCGTCCTCGATGCGTATCTCGTTCTGCATCGCGCAGGGCATATAGACGTCCGCGACGACGTTGCCCCAGGGTTTCTTGCCGGGGACGAACTCACAGCCGTATTTGTCGGCGTAGTCCTTGACCGCGTTTCTGCCGCTTGCGCGCATTTCGAGCATATAGTCGATTTTCTCGCCCTTGACTCCGTCGGGGTCGTAGATGTAGCCGTCGGGGCCGGAGAGGGTGACGACCTTGCCGCCGAGCTCGGTGATTTTGAGAGCCGCGCCCCAGGCGACGTTGCCGAAGCCGGAGAGGCAGAACGTTTTGCCTTCTATCTTCTCGCCGAGATGTTCCAGCACTTCCTTGAAGAAATAGGTCGCGCCGAAGCCCGTCGCTTCGGGGCGGATGAGAGAGCCGCCGAAGGAAAGGCCCTTGCCCGTCAGCACGCCGTTTTCGTATGCGCCGCGGATTTTCTTATACGCGCCGAAGAGATAGCCTATCTCTCTGCCGCCCACACCCATATCGCCGGCGGGCACGTCCACGTCGGGACCGATGTGGCGGTAAAGTTCGGTCATGAAAGAGTAGCAGAAGCGCATAATTTCGGCGTCGGACTTGCCTGCGGGGTCGAAGTCGCTGCCGCCCTTGCCGCCGCCCATAGGAAGACCCGTGAGGGAATTTTTGAAAGTCTGCTCGAAGGCGAGGAATTTCATCACGGAGAGGTTGACGTTGGGTTGGAAACGGAGCCCGCCTTTGTAAGGTCCTATCGCGTTGTTGAACTGCACGCGGAAGCCGCGGTTCACGTGCCAGACGCCTTTGTCGTCCTGCCACGGCACGCGGAAGATGATTTGCCTGTCGGGTTCGACCATTCTTTCGAGGATGCAGTTGCGGCGGAAGAGCTCCTCGTTCTTCTCGACGGCGGGAGCGAGAGAGCCGAGCACCTCGCGCACCGTCTGCATAAATTCGGGTTCGCCCGGATTCTTGCGCTCTGTCATTTCGATGACTTCTGAAATGTAAGACATAATGCCTCCCTTATACACGGAACGGAGCCTGAACTCCTTTTCCAATAGCTTATAACATCCGCAAAATTAAGTCAAGAGTTAACTAATTTTTCCCTCAACTTCATAAAAAACCCCGCGGAAGCGGGGCTTTCGTGCGGTTTGCCGCCGCACGGCGGCGCGGCATATTTTAGAGGTATTTTCTCAATGCCTTAATGTTTTTGTCGTAGGATTTTATCAAATCCTTTGCGCAGAGCGGCGCCTCTTCGTGCGCTTTCCGCATCTCGTTCAGGCATTTCTGCATACTGACTATGCCCGTTTCGTAGCCTTCGATGAGCATCCGCGCGAGATGGCTGGTGTCGCTGTTCATCATAGCGGAGAAAGAGGAGCTGGCTTTGAGCATCGTTTTGGCGAATTTGCTGCCTTCCGCCTCTTCGATTTCGTCGCGGGTGAGCCCCTTTTTCGCTTCGCAGAGCATATCTTTCATAGACTGTTTCTGTTCGTTCATAAGTCTGACGAGGTTTTCGTCCTCGGCATAGGGCAGAACGTGGTCAATCGCGTCTATGCCCATAGTGGTGCTGCGCACCATTTCCCTGAGTATTTTCATAGTTCCCTCCTGCGGGTAGGATGTGCGGCGAGGCGGAAATTATGCGCGGTTTTCGGGAGGGCGCACGAACGCGTTTTACGCGCGTACGCTCGTATTGCGCCCGCGTTTTTTAATAAAACCGCCGATAAATCATCATATAATACCGAAAATTACAATAATTCGGTATTGACGGGAGCGAAATCTTGTCCTATAATTTAATAGTAAACTATTTGTCGGATAGTTTCGGATAACAAAAAGGAAAATTATGTAGGAGGGCAAAATATGCCAAACAATGTTTCTGTTGCTGAGCTCAAAGCAAAGGCAAAAGAGCTGCGCCTGCACATCGTGCAAACGACGTTCAATGCCACATCGGGACACGTCGGCGGGTCTATGTCCAGTGCGGATATGCTCATTGCGCTGTACTTCAAGTATCTGAATGTCGACCCCGCGAATCCCGATTGGGACGAGAGAGACCGTTTCATTATGTCCAAGGGTCACTGCGCACTCGCGTACGTTCCCTGCCTTGCCATGAAAGGATACCTCGACCTCAACGAAGTCATGAAGAACTTCAACAAGACGGAATCCGCTTACGGCATGCATCCGGACAGCAAGAAAATCCGCGGCTGCGACGCGTCCACCGGTTCTCTCGGACACGGTATGCCGATGGCAGTCGGTATGGCTCTCGGCCTTCGCCTTAAAAACATCAACAGCAAGGTCGTCTGCATGACCGGCGACGGCGAATGTCAGGAAGGCTCCAACTGGGAGGCGGCGATGTGTGCTTCTCACTACAAGCTCAAAAACCTGATTTGGATTATCGACCGCAACCATTTCGAAATCGACGGCAACACCGAGGACGTTATGTCCATCGAACCGCTGGACAAGAAGCTGGACGCGTTCGGGTTCAAAGTGCTGAAATGCAACGGCAACAAGATGGAAGAAGTGGACAAGACTCTCGCGGAAGCGTGGGCAACGGAAGGTCCCGTCGCCATCATTTCCGACACCGTCAAGGGCTTCGGCATCAAGCAGTTCGAAGGCAAGGCGACCAGCCACTACTGCTCCTTCGGCGCCGAGGAAAGCGAACTCAACAAGTTCCTTGACGAAGTCAAGACCAGAGAATTTTAAGGAGGAATACTATGGGAACTGCATGGAACGTCTATGACGGAAATAAAATGTCTTCCGGCGCAATGTACGGCAGAACGCTCGCCGAACTCGCAGCGAAAGACCCCCGCATCGTCGGTGTGACCGCCGACCTCGCGAAATCCACCAACATCGGCCTCCTCGGAGAAGCCTTCCCCGACAGACTCTTCAACGTCGGTATCGCAGAGCAGAACCTCTTCGGCGTTGCCGCGGGTCTTGCCAAAGTCGGGTTCATCCCCTTCGCGTCCACCTTCGCGATTTTCGCGTGCCTGAGAGGCGGCGAACAAATCAGAACGGACTGCGCTTATCAGAAACTTCCCGTCAAGGTCATAGCCACCCACGGCGGCGTGTCCTTCGGCGCGGCGGGTTCCACCCACCACTGCATCGAGGACTTCGCGATTATGCGCGCAATCCCCAATATGACCGTCGTCATCCCCGCCGACGCATACGAAACCGCAATCGCGGTCAAGCAGTGCATCGACGTCCCCGGCCCCTTCTATCTCCGCGTCGGCCGCGGTATGGAACCGCTGCTTCACGAGAGCGAAGACGACCAGTGGTGCAAAGAGTTCAAGATTGGCAAGGCGATGAAGCTCAAAGACGGCAACGACGTCACCATCATCGCTTGCGGCGTGCCCACCCGTGACGCGTACATCGCGGGCGATATGCTGGAAGAGCAGGGCGTCAGCGCACAGGTCATCAATATGCACACCCTTAAACCCATCGACGAGGAAGCCATCATCGAAGCCGCCGTCAAGACCCGCCGTATCGTCACGGTCGAGGAACACAACATCATCGGCGGTCTGGGCGACGCGGTCGCGTCCGTCCTCGCTCAGAGCGGCAAGCGCTGCATCCTGACCAAGATAGGCATCCCTGACGAATTCGGCCCCATCGGAAAGCCCGAGGACCTCTATGCGAAGTACAAACTTTCGAGCCAGGGCATAATGGAAACCGTTATGGAGATAATGGGCAAAGAAATCGAAGAAGACGACTGGTCCGACGAGGACTAAAAGGAGGTGCAGTATGAAAGCAAGCGATAAAGACGTCTTGACTGCCAAGATATACTTTGCCGCCGCCTTCCCCGCCCTGCGCGTGCCTCTCGAAGAGGACCCCGCTCAGGTCAAAAAATTCGAAAAGGTCAACGCCGTCGTGGAATTCCGCGCCGCCGACGATGCAAATCCCGTCGCGTGCTATATGGTTTTCCTCACGGAAGATATGGCGACCAAGTCCGCTCACGGCAAACGCTTCAAGGTGTTCCAGGGAGAGTATCCCGGCTACATCGAGATGGCTGACGGCAGCAAATACGACGGGCTGAAAGTCGTGAAGATGTATTTCAAGTCTATCAAGAGCCTGCTCGGCGTTTTCAAGGGAAGCTCTCCCGCGGAAATGCTCGGCATAGTTTCTCCGCTCCTGAAAAACATCCTCAACCCCGTCACGCTGAAATTCCTCTTCCTGATGCTCACGCTCACCAAGACGATGCCGTCCTTCAACCCCGACAAGTCGCAGCCCTGGGAACAGTATCTGAAAGTCAAACTTTCGCTGTATCTCATCACGCGCGCGCTGTCCACGGCGAACAAGCTCGGCTGGCCCGAAATGGCGGACTGGACCATCAAACAGCCCGACAGGACCTATCAGTTCATCGTCGGTGAAACCAAGGACGCCAACGGCAAGGTCATTTACCCCGAGATAAAGAGCTATCTCCGCGTCAAGCAGGGCAAGACCAAGGCAGGCAACGGCGAGAGGAAATATCCCTTCGTGCTCTTCAAGTTCCCCGACCCCGACGGATGTCTGGCGGTGCTCACCGGCAGGTACGAATTCGTCGAAGCGGTCGCAAGAGGAGCGGTCACCATTTACGGTGCGGCAGACAGCTATGCGGTGCAGTTCAATGACATTATGACCAAGTGTCAGGCGATGCTCGTCCCCGAACCCAAGAACTGAACCCCGACAAACCGACAAAAAGCCTTCCGCAAACGCGGAAGGCTTTTTTTTGTCTTCTTTCTGCCGCGCTCCGTCCTTGTCCCGCGACAAAATGTGCGGATAAACAATGCGCCGATAAACGTAATGGGAGGGGGAAAATGACCGACCGTCCCTTCTTGTCCCGCGGACGGGCGGGGCGGTCAGCCGAATATTTTGTCCAGCATTTCCTTCACCCACGATTTGTACACGATGTCCTCTCCGTCCGCGTCGGGCACGAAGCACAGCGGCGGAAACGCCACGCACCACCAGTTGTCGCCCGCGCCTTCGCCGAGATAAATCATCAGCGCGTCGTAGTCGCCTTCGGGGAAGACGTAGCCGTCGTAAACGCGTTCGGGGAAATGCTCCGTTTTCAGCTCAACGGAGGCTTTATAATCATATCCGTTCTCATAAAGTGTCTTTTGCGCGATTTGCGTCAAAACGTCCCGTTCGGCGGCGAGCCTTTCCAGCGCGTCGGACTTGTCTTTGCAGCCGTCGAGTTTCAGGGTGAGATATTCCGTTATTTCGTCGCGGACGGCGAGTTTCACCGCCTGGTCTTCCGCGTCGTTGCTGTTGGCTCTGATATGTATTCTCACCACCTGTTCGGACACGTCGTTCCCGCGTGGGATAAATGCGCCCGCAAGGTCGTCGCACGCCGTCAGCGACAGCAGCGCGGCGGCGGAAAGACAGAGGATGATGAGAAGGAAAATGCTGCGTTTTTTCATAATTGCCTCACGGGAATTGTTGCCGCCGAAACGCTCGGATATACCTTGCGCATTTTCGCATAAAAACGCGAGGAGCGCCGAAACTAGCGGCGGAGGCAGTTATGCAACAAAAAACGACGTTAAGAAAAATCGCGACGCTGTCGCTCGTAATTCTGCTCGTCGCCGTGACGGTCGCATTGTGCGTCGCAGCGCCCGACGGCACGGCGGACGCCGCGGTGCTGAAACAGGGCAGTTCCGGCAGCGACGTCAGGACGCTTCAACAGAAACTCAAAAGCTGGGGATATTACGACGGCTCGGTGGACGGCATATTCGGGTCGGGCACAAAGGAAGCGGTCAAATATTTCCAGCGCACCAACGGACTGTCCGCGGACGGCATAGTCGGTTCGGCAACTGCGGCGGCGCTGGGGATGAGCCTTTCGGGTTCCTCTTCCGGGACCTCGTCGGGGTCGTCTTCCGGCACGCTGCGCAAGGGCAGTTCGGGGGACAGCGTGAAGACTTTGCAGCAAAAGCTCAAAAACTGGGGATATTACGGCGGCTCGGTGGACGGCGTGTTCGGGTCGGGGACGGAGCAGGCGGTCAGATATTTCCAGAGCCGCAACGGACTGACTGCGGACGGTGTGGTCGGTTCGGCGACGGCGGCGGCACTCGGAATGAGCCTTTCGGGTTCTTCTTCGGGGTCGTCGGGCGGAGCGTCCGTGTCGTCGTCCGACCTCAATCTGCTTGCGCGCGTCGTTTACGGCGAGGCGAGGGGAGAGGAATATATCGGACAGGTGGCAGTCGCCGCGGTCGTGCTCAACCGCGTGGAGAGTTCTAGTTTTCCGAACACAATAGCGGGCGTGGTGTATCAGTCCGGAGCGTTCGACTGCGTGTCGGACGGACAGATAAACCTCACTCCCGACTCCACCGCAATCAGCGCGGCGCAGGACGCGCTGAACGGATGGGACCCGACTTACGGCTGTCTGTTCTACTACAATCCGCGCACGGCTACGTCGTCCTGGATGCTCTCGCGTCCCGTCAAACTTGTCATCGGACAGCACAATTTCTGCTAGGAGGAAACTATGAAGAAACACGACACAAAACGTCCCGACGAGGCGGAAGACATCCGCGCGGAAGAGGACAAGCCCGCGACTGCGGCGAAAAGGAACAAGCGCAAACGCACCGCCCGCACGGTCGTCGCGAGCATAACCGTCGCGCTGGCGGTGGGGGCGATAGCGGGGCTTTCCGTGGCGCTCGCTTACAGCGAGGATATGAACGACCTGCGCGCAGAGTATATGCGCGATATGGAAGGCGTCTACACGCGCAACTATTACGACCTGCTTGACAGCGCGAACGACCTTGACGTCAAACTCGGCAAGCTCAACGCGGCGTCCACCGCGGCGGCGCAGCAGGAAATCCTTTACGACATCTGGGGAGCGGCAAGTCTTGCGGGCGTCAACCTCTCCGCCTTTGCGGGCGGAGAGGAGGGCGTAATGCAGGCGAGCAAGTTTGTGGGGCAGACGGGAGATTACGCGCATTATCTCGCCGAGAGGCTGGACGACGGCGAACCGCTGACGGCGGAGGAGCGTGAAACGCTCGGCAAGCTTCGCGAGATGGCGGGTGTCCTGAAAAGCGCGCTCGACGACACGCGCGCGGGCATTGACGAGGGCAGACTTTTCCTCGGGGAGGGCGGAATGCTGGAAAGTTTCACGGGCGCGTTCGACGCGTTTGCGGAACCCGACGTGGAGTATCCGCAGATGATTTACGACGGTCCTTTTTCGGACGCGCTCGAACACCGTGAATGCAAAGCCTTGAAAGGGGCGGAAAACATCACGCGGGAACAGGGCGCGGAAATCGTGAAAGAGTGCATTCCCCATGCGGAAAGCGTAGAGTTTTACGACCGCACGGAGTCGGACATCGTGACGCTCAACTACACCGTGGAAACCGAAATGGGCAGGGGATTTGCTCAGGTTACGGAAGCGGGCGGAGTGCTCGTGTCCTACAATATGTCCCCCGAACGCGCGGCGGCGGAAGAGAGTTTTCCCGAACACTGCGCGTCCGCGCTCGCCTTTGCGGAGGGGGCGGGCTTCGGCGACCTCGCCGTAGTGTGGTGCGCCGCGTCGCACGGCACCGTTTACGTCAACCTGACCCCCGTGCAAAACGGAGTTATCCTCTATCCCGACCTGATAAAGGTCAAGGTGGACGAGGCAAGCGGCACGGTGACGGGGTTGGACGCGATGGCATACGTTTACAATCACACCGAAAGGGAAATCCCGCAGGCGGGCATTTCGCTCGGTCAGGCTTCCGCCCGCGTCACTCTGCCCAAGGTGTCGGAAGGGCGGCTCGCGCTCATCCCGTTGGACGAAACGCGCGAGGTGCTGACCTACGAGTTCGAATGCGAACAGGACGGGACATATTTCGTCTACATCGACGCGGCGACGGGCGCCGAAGTCAACATCCTTTACGTCATAGACGACACCGACCGCGGCACGCTGCTGATGTAAACCGAACGGTATGACGGTTTATATGCAAAAACGGCGCGATAAACGCGCCGTTTTGTCATATTTGCCTTTTCTGTCAGCTCTTCGGAACGGGATATTTACGGTTGTACGCGCGTATGTTCATAAAGGTCTTCCTGTTCTTGCGGTAGACGCGTTCGTACACCGTATGATAGAGCTGCATATATTTTTCGTGGTTTTTCATGTCGGGCATATAGCACTTGTCTTCGTGCACCATATGGCTTATCGCCTGCTGCGGCGTCTTGAAAGTGCCGAGCCCCATATAGGTCAGCATAGCGCAGCCGAGCGCGCTGTTTTCGTAGGTCTGGGTCTTGCAGATGGGAAGCCCCAGGATGTCGGCTATGATGCGGCACACTCTGTCGGAAAGCGACCCGCCGCCCGAAATCATTATGCTCTTGATGTTGTATCCCGCACGCTGCTGCATACTCATCAGCCCTTCGTAAAGCCCGAAGCCGATGCCCTCTATTATCGCGCGGTAGAAATGCGCGCGGGTGTGCACGTCCGAGAAGCCTATCATCGTGCCCTTCGCCCACGGAATTTTTATCTTCGGCGACCAATAGGGCTGCAACACCAGTCCTTCGTTGCCCACGGGGGTTTGGTCGAGAAGTTCGTCGAGGAGCTCTTCGGGAGAGCACCCCAGCTCCGCGGCGCGCGCGCATTCCCTTTCGCCGAACTGTTCCTTGAACCAGGTCACCATCCAGCAGCCGCGGAATATCTCGACTTCGGGGTTGTAAAGACCCTTTATGACCGCGGGATAGGGCGGCATAAACGCTTCGGGTTCGACGTATTTCTGCGTGGTGAACTGAATTGTCGCCGTCGTGCCCATACTTATCGACGCCTTGTCGCAGCCGAGCACGCCGGAGCCGAAAGTTTCGCATCCTTTGTCTGAACCGCACGCAATGACGGGCAGCCCTTCTTTGAGCCCCGTTTCCGCCGCCGCTTCCGCCGTAATGTGTCCTATGACGGAAGTGGAGTCGACCAGGTCAACCATTTTTTCCGCGCCAGCGTCGGTGAGATAAGTGTTGATGACCTTTTTCGTCTGCCACTTCTGGTGTTTGTAGTCGAAGGGGAGGTGTCCTATCTGCGAAGCCACGCTGTCCACGAGATTGCCGGTCAGACGGAGATTGATGTAGCCCGACAGCTGAATGATTTTGTGGGTGTTGTTCCACACTTCGGGCTCGTTCTCGTGCACCCAGTTCATCTTCGTGACCTTGCGTATGCCGCAGTAAGGCTCGTACATCTTCGCGAATTTGAGCACGATTTTCTGTGAAAGGGGAATGGCGTCCTCGACGTGCGAACATTCGCGTTCGTCCAGCCAGACGATGAACGGACGCAGCACTTTGTTGTTTTTGTCCACAAACGTGATGGTGTCGCGGATGGTGGTCACCCCCACGGCGACGACGCGGTCGAACCCCAGGGGATATTCCTCTTTGACGCGGCGGATGGCCTTAATCATATTCTCCCAATACACTTCGGGATGCTGTTCCGCCCAGCCGCTGTTCAACGAAAAATAGGGTGTGAAAGGGACTTTCGCTTTGCAGATTTCCATGCCGCGGTCATTATATATAATCGCGCGCACGCTCTGTGTGCCGAAATCGATGGCAAGCACATAATCGTTACTCATATTTTCTCCCGTAAGGAACGAAAAAGTTCCGTTGTTAATTATATCATTCCGCCGTTTGCGTGTCAACAACGAACCTTCCGACACGTGTAATGTTATCCGCAAAGCGGCGCGGACTTCGTGCCGAGTGTTCCTCCTCCGCTTTGTGCGTTGCGCTTGACAAAGCGCGCGCGTACGCCTAAAATGAAACAGCATCGAAAACGTTTCCGTAGCTCAGCAGGATAGAGCGTTCGCCTCCTAAGCGAAAGGCCGTGGGTTCGACTCCCGCCGGGAACGCCACAAAATCCGCCCGTGAAGGCGGATTTTTCATATAATGGCACGCGAAGCGAGCACCGCCGCCGGGAACGCCGGAAAATCCGCCCGTGAAGGCGGATTTTGTCATTTATGCGGTTAAGTAAGGGGAACAGGGGGAGCGCCTTTTGTCGATAATCCGATTTTAATTTTTAACGTGCGTCGTATCGCCGCGGCACTCTTTTTCGTTGTGCATTCATAGAGTGTAGCAGAGGACGCGAGAGGCTCTCCGACGACGGTACATAAATTTTCAGGAGAGCATATGGCGATTATAAGACGTTTTTCCACAATCAGACAGGGCGGCATAGTGTTTACGGGAAACACCGCAGGGCTGTCCCCCGTGAACGCCACGGGAGGGCAGATTGCGGGTTCCATTGCCGTCTTCACTTCGCTCAATACGGCATTGCAGGTCGCGGGGTATCCCGCGGGCACCACGCTGTCGTATGCGCTGAACGGTTCGGCGGCGCAGCTGGCTTTGCCCGCAGGCGCGACGGTAATCCACGCGGAGCTGATATGGGGCGGACTTTTCCGCTCCTCGACGCAGGACCTTTCCGCAATTACGGACAACGCGGTGACTTTCGGCACTCCGCAGCAGACTGCGTCCCTCACGGGCGACCCGCTGACCGGAAACAACCTGCTCATCCCCGCAAACGGCACTACGCTGGGGTTTTACACGCGCACGGCGGACGTCACGTCGTACGTTGCCGCGGCGGGCAGCGGGACCTATTCACTGAGCGCGATACCCGCGCTCATTGCCAATCCGTCCTCGCAGTCCTCGGACACGAATCACGCGGGGTGGACGCTCGCCGTCATTTACGAAGACCTGACGCAGCCTCTGCGCAATCTTACGCTGTGGTGCGGCGCGTCCGCCGTGTCGCTTGACGCGGGGAGCACGGACATTGCGGTGTCGGGATTTCTCACCCCCGATTCTCTGCCGATAGGCGGCAAACTGTTCGTATCCGCGCAGGAAGGTGACGCCGTCATAAACGGCGACAGTATGCTGTTCGGTCCCAACGCCGCGTCTTTGCAGGCGCTGTCAGGTCCGAACAATCCGACCGACAACTTTTTTGCGTCGCAAATCAACAATTCCGCGGGCACTTTGGACACAAGCGGGACTTTCGGCAGCCGCAACGCTTCCGCGGCGGCGGGGACGAACACTCCCGCGTGCAGACAGGGCTGGGACATCACCGCCGTGGACGTATCGGCGCGGCTCACTCCCGCGCAGAACGCCGCACTAATCAGGCTCACCACCACGGGCGACCTTTACGTCGCCAATGCCGTCGCGCTGCAAGTGGACAGCAAGGGCGCGATACTGACGGTGGGAAAGAGCGCGGACGTCACGTTCGTGTATCCCGGCGGAGAGGCGGAGTACACTCTCGAAATCGCCAACAGCGGCACCACGTCCGCGACGGACGTAGTGGTGTTCGATCCCACGCCGGCGGGACTGGAATTCGTGACGGGGTCGCTTGCGGTGAACGGAGTCCCGCAGGCGGGAGAATTCCCCGTATCCTTGCCCGACATCCCCTCGGGAGGCAGCGTGACGGTGACGTACAGGCTCCGCGCAGTCGCGGTGCCGGCGGTAAATCCCGCGGTCAACGAGGCGACGGTCAACTACAATTTCTCGCCGTTTGCGGGGATAGTCGTGTCCGCTTCGGCGGAGTCGCCGCCCGTGGAACTCACCGTGATATTCGCGGCGTTTTCCGCCGTGAAATCCGTAGACAAGAACTTTGCTTTGAGCGGAGAGGAGCTGACCTATGTCAGCGTGGTCACCAATACGGGCAATACGGACGCGGACGATGTCGTCTTCACGGACGTGCCGCCTTTGGAAACGACCTTTGTCGCGGGGTCCGTGACGGTGGACGGGATTCCCGCTCCGACGGCGTCGCCCGCCGACGGTATATCGCTCGGCGCGATAGCGCGCGGCGCTTCCAGGACCGTCGCCTTCAAAGTGACAATAAACTGAAAAGGAGAGGAGTATGATAATTTACAACAATTCGGACGTAAGTTACGTCTACACCCTGCCCGACGGCAGCACCGCCGAGGGGCAGAGCACCAGTAACACCGTGCAGACCGAAAACCTTTTCGACGCGGTACTGAAAGTGAAGAGCACGAGCAGGCTGTTCGCAAGGCAGGGCGACACGGCAACGCAGACCATCGTCTTCACCAACAACTCCGCGGCAGTGCTGACGGATATGTTCCTGACCGATTTTATGTCGGAGGGCGCGACGTATACCGCGGGGACGGTGACCGTGAACGGCGTTTCCCACCCCGAGCACGATATGGGCGTGGGCTTCGCGCTGCCCGACCTGGCGCCGTCGGAGAGCGTGACCGTTGCGTACGACGTTCTCATAGGCGCGATAACCGCTTCGGCAAAGGTCACCAACGACGCGAAACTCAATTTCTCGGTTATGGACCCCGCCCGCGGAAAGGAAGACTTCGAGGGGCGCACCAATCTTGTCACCATTCCCGTGGTTGCGGACTCGATGTCCGTCGTCAAGAGCGTGGACAAAAACTTCGCAATGCGCGGCGAAGTGCTGACTTACACTTCCGTCGTCACCAACACGGGCACCCTGCCGCAGACGAGCACCGTATTCCGCGATCCGGCTCCCGCGGGGACGACCTTCGTTGCGGGAAGCGTAAGGGTGGACGGAGTGTCGCAGCCGACCTACGACCCCGCCGCGGGCTTTGCGCTGCGCGACCTGAACGCGGGCGAGAGCACGACCGTGATATTCGAAGTGAGGATAGACTGATATGGCTCAGATAATCAACGTTTCGGCAGTATATCCCGAGATAGGGTCGGTGCCCGTCGCGGTGAGCAATCCCGCAGTGACCGACGTGACGGAATACAGCGTCATTCCCTATTATTCCCCGCAGTATGCCTGCACTCCGTGCTCGCCGTGCTGTCGGCGCTGCGAGGCAGTCGTCCTGCCCGCACCGCCTGCAACCGTGTGCGAGTGCACCCCGTTCGCGCGCGCCAATTTCGGCAGCTGCCGCAGAGTGTGTTGCAGATGTCGTTTCTGACACAACGAGGGTATAACGGCACAAAACCCGCGCATAAACGCGGGTTTTGTGCTTTAAGGCGTTTTGTCCGCCTTCGGGAAATAGGGGAGGGTGTTATGAACGCGCGGAAGCATGAGCGTCCGCGGAAGCCGTCTGCCGTCACGCTCCTTCGAGCAGCATTTTGTCCGCGACGAGCGCGATGAATTCGCCGTTGGTCGGTTTTTCGTTCGCGGAGTAGATTTTCATCCCGAAAATCTGGTTGATGTTCTCGATTTTGCCCCTGTTCCACGCCACTTCGATGGCGTGGCGGATGGCGCGTTCGACTTTCGAAGGAGTGGTGTTGAACACCGCCGCTATGGACGGGTAAAGTTTCTTGGTGATGGAATTTATGATTTCGGGGTCGTCCACGGTGATTTTTATCGCTTCGCGCAGGAACTGATATCCTTTGATGTGCGCGGGTATGCCCACCGAGATGAACAGGTTGGCAATCTTTTCGTCGAGGGAACGGCTGCGTTTTGCGGGAGTGCGGACGGGCGCCGCCGCAGGCTGGGAAGGCGCGTCGTTTCCGTCCGAGAACTCGTCCAGCGTTTTCAGGAGAACGTCGAAGTTGAAAGGTTTTGCCAGGAAATACGCCGCGCCGTAGCGCAGTGCTTTCTGCACGAAAGCGTCCGTGTTGAGCTGGGACATCATTATGACCGTCGGGCGGGGATTTTTGAGGGCGGAGAGCACGCCGAACCCGTCCAGTTCGGGCATCACTATGTCGAGGAGCAGAAAGTCGGGGTCGTACTTTTCGACCATTGCGAGCGCTTCCGCGCCGTTTTCGGCGACGGCGACGACTTCGTAGCCGTTGCCCGCGCTTAAAAACTCTTTGAGGCTTTGAACAAGTCCCGCATTGTCGTCGGCAATAATAACGGATTTTTTCATTTTTTCCTCCAAAATGTTGTAATTTTATTCTACCACGGACAAAATTCGTACGGAAAAACCGAAAAGCGCGGCTTTCCTTGTATTTTGTCGAGTTTTGAGCAATGGTGTCTAAACGCTTATCGCACGTTTTCGGGCGGCAAATCCGCCTGCCGTGGCAAATATTACAAAAAATGCGTGAAAATTTCAACAATATTTTTCACCTATTTTTCACATTCGGTACATATCGCGCACTATCGGCTGCCGTCACACTACATATTGAAACGGACTTCGCAAAAAAATGGTGAAAAGTCTGCGGCGCATAACGGAATTTTCCGTTTTGCGGAGCGATTTTCCCGCGGCGGTTTTTTTGCCGCAGGGGAGAAGCGCGGATTTTTTTGAAAGAAATTAAAAAATTTGCTTCCGAACGGTTTACAGACGCGCGATGTATAAATATAATATATGAAAATTCCGAAGCTGTGAGGAAACGAATGGCCAAGTATAAGAAGTGTCCGCGCTGTGAACTGAACTGGATTCCCGTGGAAGAGGAACTCTGCGAAGTATGCAAGGCAGAGATGGGCAAAGCCAGCTCCATCAGTCTGATTGAAGACGATGACGACAGCTCTTACGAAGAGGAAAGGATATGTCCCGTCTGCAAGGTCAACTATCTTTCCGACGACGAGGACATCTGCCCCGCCTGCAAGCTGGAACAGATGAACAAAAAGAGCGACAAGTCCGAAGAAGAGGACGACGGCTGGAAGGAATTCGTCGAAGACGACGCCGACGCGCCCATCAGCGAAGAAGAGGAAGAAATCTCCCTGTCGATGTTGCAGGAAGAGGAAGACCAGGACGCCGATGAGGAAGAGGAAGAATATTCCGACGAACCCGACGATTTCGACGAGTCCATCACGGACTTCGACGAGGACGACTACGACGAAGACGAAGAAGAGGACGAGGACGACGAGGACCTTTGACCCGCTCCGGAGGATAATATGCAAAAAGACAACCGCTTCGTAAAAGAAATCGCGGATATGACCGCGGATTTTCCGCAATGGTACACCGATGTGGTGATAAAGACCGAGCTTGTGGATTACGGCCCCGTAAAGGGCACGATGGTCATCCGCCCTTACGGTTACGAGATTTGGGAACACATTCAGGAAGAGCTCGACCGCCGCATCAAAGCGACGGGGCATAAGAATGCCTACTTCCCGCTTTTCATTCCGCTGAGCTATCTTATGAAAGAGGCAGAGCACGTCGAAGGCTTTGCGCCCGAGGCGGCGCTCGTCACCCACGTCGGCAACACGGAGCTGGAAGAAAAGCTCGTCGTGCGCCCCACGTCGGAAACCATCATCTGCGATATGTACTCCAAGTGGGTGCAGAGCTACCGCGACCTGCCTATGCTCATCAACCAGTGGGCGAACGTAGTGCGTTGGGAAAAGACCACGCGTCCCTTCCTGCGCACCAGCGAGTTTTTGTGGCAGGAAGGACACACGCTGCACGCCACGGAAGAGGAGGCGAGGGAAGAAACGCTGCGTATGCTGGAAGTCTATCGCGAGTTTATGCAGAATGTGCTCGCAATCGACGTGCTGACCGGCGTAAAAACCGACAAGGAGAAATTCGCGGGCGCGGTGGACACCTATACGATGGAAGCCATAATGCTCGACGGCAAATCGCTGCAAGCGGGCACGTCGCATTATCTGGGCAAAAACTTCGCTTCCGCTTTCGAAATCAAATATCTCGACCGTGACGGCAAACTCAAAAATCCGTATCAGACCAGCTGGGGCGTTTCCACCCGTCTTATCGGCGCGCTCATAATGGCGCACGGCGACCAGAGAGGGCTCAAACTCCCGCCCCGCGTCGCGCCCGTACAGGCGGTGGTCATCCCCGTCGCGCAGCACAAGGAAGGCGTCCTCGAAAAGGCGCGCGAAATCGCGGCGCAGCTCGTCAAAGCGGACGTCCGCGCCGAAACGGACGAGCGCGACCAGTCCGTGGGCTGGAAGTTCAACGAATGGGAGATGAAGGGCGCGCCCCTGCGCATAGAGATAGGTCCGCGCGACATCGAAAACGGCGTCGCCGTCTACTCCCGCCGCGACACGCACGAAAAGGGCACGCTTGCCCTTGCCGACATTGCGGAAAAAGTGCCCGCGCTGCTTGACGACATCCACGAAAATATGTTCCGTCAGTCTTCCGCATTCCTGCACAGCCACATCGTGGAATGCCACGATATGGACGAGTTCAATGCCGCCCTCGACGGCCGCAATTTCGTCAAAGCGATGTGGTGCGGCTGCCGCGAATGCGAAGAGGCGATAAAAGCCGAAACCGCCGCGTCCGCGCGTGCGCTTCCCTTTGACCAGACCCCCGTCGGCGACAAATGCGTCTATTGCGGAAAACCCGCCGACAAAGTGGTCGTGTTTGCAAAGAGCTATTGAGATTACTTTCCGCGCACAGACAAGCGGGACGCCGTTGCGTCCCGCTTTTTTATTCGTAAACGCAGGTTAAACGTGCAATTTCAATAATTTGTTGAAAATTTCAAAAATTTTTCACAAAATGCGGAAAAACGCGCCCTTTCGTTTGTTATATTTAAGAGGGATGTTTTCTCTCGGTTAAATCACGCGCCCGTGCGCGCAGACATTCAAACAAAAGGAGGAGGATTTTATGACAAAGAAAATCACTTTGAAACTTGCGGCTCTTGGGGTTGCGTTGGTGTGTTTGCTAGCGTGCGCGGCCGGCGTGCTTGTTGCGTGCAATCAGGAGCCGCAAAAGCGCGGAGAGTTTTACACATTGCAGGAGGCATATGACGCAGGATTGCTCACAACCGACGACCTGAAAAGCATTGCCTGCTATCTGAACGGCGATGAAAACACGGACGGCTTTATCCCTGCACCGAAAGTTCCCGCCGAACTGTCCTCCGAAACGGAACAGGCAATCAAAGAAACGCGTGCGTATGATTTGCGACACAGATACGGTGAAGACGGCGCAACCGCAGAAGATGTCGATGTCCTGCATTATTACGGCACTTACAACGGCGGCGTCGCCGTGATGTATACCGACAAATACAGCGGTTACGACAGCGCAATAAGCGAGGTCGAAATCGCAGGCGTAACTTTCCGCTATTACAGCGGCAATCGGGCTTATATTTGGTGTCCGCTGTAAAATGTCGGGTTTTTAGAGAGGAGATTATGAGCAATAAGCGGGCAATAAAAATTACGGCATTGATTATTGCTTTCGCGTGTGTGGCTGTGGCATTGGCGATAGGCTTTGCCAGCTGTAACCCCGATTTTTATTCCACCGAACAGCATATGGGAAGAATAAGCAAACGGGTGCAGGAAAGATTCATCGACACGGGGAGATATCAATTTTACAGCGTATATCCGCTTTACGACGAAAATGACGAAGTTTCGCATTTTTTGGTGGAATTTGAACCCTCTTGGCATATGGTGGTGGAGCCGCAGGATGCGTTGCCGTTGTTGTTCAAAAGGATGTATGTCTGCAACGATTTAGACGGATATTCGCGATGGTACAGATACAGGGAAACCTTGTCCGTGCCTTGCTACGACGAAAGCATACATTGGGAGTGGAAAGATGAAATAGATTATCCGAATTACACCGAGCAGGTTGAAAAATGGGTTGAAACGGACTCCGCAGGTGAGATTATCAACCGCGCGGAAAGCCCGTATAAAGCCGCAGGCGTCAAGAATGACGAAAAACTGTTTTTGATAGAGGGGAAGGAAATGTTTATTCCCGCCGTGCAGCGCGACGGGATGTATCTGAACTTGGTGTCGATGGAGTTGTACAATCTGGACGAACTTGTAAGCGGCGAACATATCCCCGGGATATACCTACACTTTCCGCCGTCAGGAAACAATATGTGAGCAAAATTGCGAGGAGATTATGACAAAGAAAAGGGTGTTAAAATCTGCGACTTTCGGGGTAGCGTTGCTGTGTTTGCTGGTGTGCGCGGCGGGAGTGCTTGTTGCGTGTGACGAAGCAAAGAAGTATCACGCCGAATTTTACGACGATGTGGACGAAGTTATGAACCAAGAGTTTCTCTATGCCAACAAAGTGAATGCGTATTACCGCAATCCCTATTATATAGAGGGCGTCACGGAATGGTTCGACAAGTATATATATGCTGAGAATGCCCCGACGTCGCGCACTTTCATCGTGACTGACGAAGAAGAATTTGCGAAGATGTTCGATTCCTTCCCTGCGGAGATAGACTTTGCAAGTCAGATGCTTGTTGTATATATGTTCAGGGTGATTAACGGACGGAATCATTATTTGCGAGAGCTGACCGTCAAAGGCGGCGTATTGAGTGTCAAGATTGAAGAAGAATGGCTTCCTTCCAACTTAAAAGATACGACTATGCCGGGGTGTAAAGGTGTCGCAATCGTTATGGACAAGACGGATATCACGACAGCGGAATTCGAGGAGCTGTAACATAACAACAGACACAAAGGAGGAAACGCTGAATAATATACGAGAGCATTCGGCAACAAATGTGAAACAATAAGGATTGAGGAGGAAATTATGACAAACAAGAAAGCAATAAAAATCACGGCATTGATTGTCGCTTTCGCGTGTGTCGCGGTGGCGTTGTCGGTGGGGCTTGCCAGTTGCGACTCGGATTTTTACACCACGGAACAACATATCAAACGAATTAGCGCGAGAGTGCAGGAAAGATTTATCGATACGGGGGAACACGAGTCGTTCAGGCTGTACCCGCTGTACAATCAGGACGAGGAAATCACGCATTTTCTTGTTGAATTCCCTTCGGACGGCTATCTGTACGTCAAACTTTCATTCAAACTGATATTCGGACACGATATGTATCTGTGCAACAACGACACGGAGTATTCTTCTTGGTTCCGTTACAGATATACGATGGACAGCCCTGCCTATGATGACAGCATACGTTGGCTGTACGCGGGGGACGGACTTGAAGTTGACAGAGATAATTCCACGATGAGCCGAGACGCATATGTCGAGGTCAACGAAGACGGCAAAGCCGTTGAGAGGACAATAAGCCATTTTGTCGCGGCGGGAATAGGCGAGGAAGAACGGCGTTATCTGATTGAAACCTCGGAGCACGATTACATACCCGCCGTAAAACGGGACGGAAAGTTTCTCAACCTTGTTTCGATGGAACTTTGCGAACTCAATGAGATGATTTACGATAATGTGCCGTTCGGCTTGTTGGGATTTATCGTTAAGTCGGATTATGACTTGTAAAGGAGAAACCACAATGACGAAAAAGATACACGATGCACTAATGATATTCTTATTTATAGTATGTGGGATAATGTTGGCAAGTTTTGTCATATATGCAGAGCCGACAGAAGTCGCTGCCGCAAAAGAGTTGCCGCCCAAGGAGGCGATATAAACAATAACTGACACAAAGGAGGAAATTATGAATAATATACGAAAGCATTAGATAACAAATGTGAAACAATAAAGATTGAGGAGGAGATTATGACAAACAAGAAAGCAATAAAAATCACGGCGTTGCTTGTCGCTTTCGCGTGTGTGGCTGTGGCATTGGCGATAGGCTTTGCCAGCTGTAACCCCGATTTTTATTCCACCGAACAGCATATGGGAAGAATAAGCAAACGGGTGCAGGAAAGATTCATCGACACGGGGAGATATCAATTTTACAGCGTATATCCGCTTTACGACGAAAATGACGAAGTTTCGCATTTTTTGGTGGAATTTGAACCCTCTTGGCATATGGTGGTGGAGCCGCAGGATGCGTTGCCGTTGTTGTTCAAAAGGATGTATGTCTGCAACGATTTAGACGGATATTCGCGATGGTACAGATACAGGGAAACCTTGTCCGTGCCTTGCTACGACGAAAGCATACATTGGGAGTGGAAAGATGAAATAGATTATCCGAATTACACCGAGCAGGTTGAAAAATGGGTTGAAACGGACTCCGCAGGTGAGATTATCAACCGCGCGGAAAGCCCGTATAAAGCCGCAGGCGTCAAGAATGACGAAAAACTGTTTTTGATAGAGGGGAAGGAAATGTTTATTCCCGCCGTGCAGCGCGACGGGATGTATCTGAACTTGGTGTCGATGGAGTTGTACAATCTGGACGAACTTGTAAGCGGCGAACATATCCCCGGGATTTATATGGGTTTTCCGCCTGACGCGAATAATTTATAAATTAAACAGGGAGGAGATTATGATTAAATTAAAGCACTTAGGAAGTTTTGAGAAAAGTTGTCTTATGTTGCTTGCTGTGATATTGTTCACAATTTGCATAGCATTTATTGTTTCAATGGAGGACGTAGAGATAGCGTCCGCAATGGAAAAATCGAGCGGAGATGTTTTCCATATTACGCAGGAAAAGAAGCTTGATATTTTATTGCAACCTGTTGCAGTGCGAGCAGATGAAACAAAAAATTTGAACAATTTTCCGATAGATAATTTCACAGATGTGCAATTTATCAAAAACAGCGCATATTTTTTAAAGAATCCCAAACATGCCGCCAATAAAAAATCAGACAATGTAGGCGGTACATGCACGACAGTAGCCATGCAGTTGTTAATGGGATATCACAATTATTATTCCGACAGAAGGATAATTCCTGAAATAGGCGTAAACGGGAAAAGATTTCTATGCGAAAATTATGGGAATTTAGATTATTCACCGGCAATCAATGGAGATGGCGATAAAATAGGGCTAGGTATTGCAGAGCTCGGGACGGAGGATGCGTTCTTTTATGAACTTTTTGATTTGACCACTTGGGCGGAGTTCCCCGGATTGGGACAAAATCTTCCCGCTGTTAAGAACGCCGCAAATGATTTCATGGTGAAGCATTCGCCAGAAATCAGAGATTCGGTGTCGATAAAATTCAGCACATTCTCATATGACGATGCAATTTATGAAATAAATGTCGGAAGGCCCGTTATTTTAGGATATGAACCTGTTGTTGCCTCTGGCCCTTCTTTTCATGTGGTTGTTGCGTATGGATATGCAACGTTAAACGGTGTCAAAGGCTTTATTGTTCACCAAGGGTATTATGGAAATGAAACGCAAGTTTGGGTGCCAGAGAGTTGGTTCGGTTATCAAGTGCGAATGGAAGTCAACCATCGGCACGACTTTACATACATAACAGACGACGATTATCCCGGTTACATAAAAACAACTTGCCGCGAGTGCGGGTGTGTATTGCTTGAAAGGATGTACAAGCTCGATGACACGGGCACGATTACGTATGTGTATTACCCAATGGAATCCTATTATGTAATTCCTTCCGAGATGTACGGTCAGAAAGTTACTGCCGTCGGTCAAGGTGCGTTCAGCGATAGTGAAGCAAAAGGAATAAGTGTCGGAGAAGGCATAAAAAGGATAGAGGATGACGCTTTTAGCGGCTGTTCTAATTTGTTATATATTATATTGCCCTCAACATTGGAAACAATAGGCAGAAGAGCCTTTCTTTCCACTTCATCATTAATTAGCGTAAGTATCCCGTCTTCCGTTAGGGAAATAGGCGCGGCGGCATTTGCAATCAGTGGGATAGGCGGATTGAGTTTCGGTTCGGATTCACAGTTGAAGACCATAGGCGAAATGGCGTTTGCATTTTGCACAAAATTGGTGGATGTCACGTTGCCGGAATCTTTAATAACATTGGGGGACGGCGCTTTCTTGCTCGCAACAGGTTTAGAATCTGTATTTATTCCGTCTTCCATTTCCACTGTCGGCACATCGGCGTTTACGGGGTGTACGGAATTGACCGTTTATACATCTCGCACCGGTGATGACGGTTGGCACGAGAAGTGGAACAGTCAGAACCGTCCTGTGGTTTGGGGGTGCACCACTTCGGAGAATTGGGTCGTTTCGTTCACAAAAACAGACACCAATCCCGAAAACGTCGATGCCGATACCGTTCTCAACAATCCTACGCGGGCAGGGTATACGTTTGCCGGATGGTATACCAATGCTGATTTCTCGGGGACGCAGTATATGGACTTGGCTTCTGCGCCGAGTGGTACGCTGTACGCAAAGTGGACGGAAAGTGCTTGTGTTGCGGCGGGGACGCTCATTACGCTTGCGGACGGAAGTCAGGTGCCTGTCGAAGAGTTAACGGGCGACGAAATGCTGTTAGTGTGGAATCTTTTCACGGGAGAGTTCGATGTCGCGCCGATACTGTTCATTGACAGCGAGGCGGCGGGAACATATGAGGTGATTACGCTCACGTTCTCGGACGGCACAACGCTCAAAGTCATTGATGAACACGCCTTGTGGGACTTCGACCTCAACGAGTATGTGTTCATGCGCAGCGACGCGGCAAAATATATAGGGCATTGGTTCAACAAACAGACGTACGACGCCGAGGGGAATATGATATACACCCGCGTGCAGTTGACGGGCGTCACGGTGACGGAGGAATATACATCCGCATGGAGCCCCGTGACATACGGTCATCTTTGCTTCTATGTGAACGGGATGTTGTCTATGCCCGGCGCGACGACGGGGCTCATCAACATATTCGACGTCGACCCCGATACAATGACCATTGATGAGGAGCAGTATCTTGCGGACATAGCGCAGTACGGGTTGTTCACTTATGAGGAGTTCGCGGTAATGTATCCCGTGCCCGAAGAGATATTCGACGCATTCGGCGGGCAGTATCTCAAAGTTGCGATGGGCAAAGGACTGCTGACAACCGAAATGATAGAGGCGCTCATCAACCGTTATTCGGAGTTTTTCTGACGGAGGAACGCGGCGGCGGAACAAACGAAATGACAAAAGCGCTTGTTTATGCAAGCGCTTTTGCGGTTTTATGTGCGTTTTCGGGAATATGTGGAGAAACGTACGACGGGAATGGGAAATCCGCTCTTTTGCGGGAGAGGGGATTATTCCTCTTCGTCCGCTTTGATTTCTTCGTCCGTCCAGCCGTCGAGATTGACGGATGCGTTGACTTCCTTTTCGACGGTGAACGTCAGCGTTTCTCCGACCGTGAGCACTATGTTGCCGTTGTTGTCCGTGCGGTATACCGTCATATCACGTTCGATGAAACGGTCGAGCGTGGTCTGGCGCGGATGATGGAAGTTGTTGCCCGCGGCGTTGCAGCTGATGACGGCATATTCGCAGTCTATCGCGTCGAGGAACTCTTCCGTGGAAGAGGTTTCGCTGCCGTGGTGACCCACTTTCAGCACGTCGCAGTCGAGTTGTCCGCCTATGCGGTCGACGAAAGTCGGCTCGTTTATCTCGTTGCTGTCGCCCGTCAGCACTATCCTGAAACCGTTGTATTCCAGCACGCCGATGGGGGATATCGCGTTCTTTTCTTCCGCGCTCGAAAGGTCGCTTTCCGCATAGTACTCCGCGGTGGGGCAGTAGAACGTGAGCATATACGTCGCGCCGTCGTATGTACCGTCGCTTTGCCTTTCTCCGTCCGTGATGACGACGGAGTTGCTGTCCTCGTCCGCGTCGACGTTGAGCGTGACCGTGCAGTCGGGTTCCGTCAGCGCGGCGATGAAAAAGTCGGCGTAACAGGCGGTGGCGACGGTGTCTTCGTCCGTGAACAGCGCCAGCCTTTCCTGCGGGATGTCCGCTTCCGCCACCTTGTCGTGCGTCGCCAGCACGTTGGGCATAAACACGTTGTCCACCTGATATTCTTCCAGCACTTCGTCCATAAAATAGACGTGGTCGCTGTCGCAGTGCGTCAGCATCAGATAGTCGAGCTGTCCGTCCGTGACGTAGTCGTCCATATAATCGAGAATTTCGCCCCGTACGGTCGAGGAATTGTTGTAGTTGGCGCAGTCGATGAGCATATCCCTGCCGTCGGGGAAGAGGATGAGTATGCCGTCGCCCTGTCCAACGTCCATAAAGTGTATCTGCAATTCCCCGTCGCCGCGCACCAGCACGGTATTGTTGCCCGTGTTGTCGTTCCTGTCGGGGAGGATTGCGCCCAGAATGTCGTCGAACACGTCGGGTGCGGCGAAGTAAAGTATGACCGCCGCGACGACGATTATCAGCACTATCGCAACGATTGCTATGAAAAGGTTTCTCAGCCCGTGTCGGGAAGTTTTCGTTCTTGCCATACAAGCATTATATAATAAAACTCCGCGGGTTGCAACGCGGCGCCGACGGAAAGCGCCGACAGCGGCAGCCGCTTCGCATTATTCCTGCGCGGCAATCTTTTGCCTATCTCGCAAAAGTGTGTTATAGTTGCGGTATGAAAGATTTGGAACACGCCGCATTTTCCCTTCTCGCGCCCGTGCCGCGCGCGGACGCCGCGTCTATGCACCCTATGTCGCTCGCTTTCGTCGGGGACGCGGTGCAGTCGCTGTATATGCGCACGGCGGTGACGGTCGCGGGCGGCGGCAAAACCGGCGCGCTTCACCGTGAGGTCACGCGTGCGGTGAATGCGGTGTCCCAGGCGGCGGCGAGCGCACGCATATCTCCGTTGTTCGACGAAACGGAAGCGGACATCTTCCGCCGTGCGCGCAACTGTCACATCCAGACGTCCGCAAAGCACGCCGAACCTGCGGAGTACCGCAGGGCGAGCGGGCTGGAAGCGGTGTTCGGTTATCTCTATCTCACGGGACAGACGGAAAGACTCGTGCGCTTTCTGGATATGGCGGCGGAAGAGGAGGAAAAGCAATGCTGATTTACGGCAGAAATCCCGTGCGCGAAGCGTTCCGCGCGGGCAAGACTTTCGACAGGATATATTTTCTGAAAGGGGAGCGCGACGCGCGGCTGTCCCCCCTCTTTTCGCAGGCAAAGGAAAACGGCGTGCCCGTGGAGTACGCAGACCGCGCCGTGCTGGACAGGCTTTGCGGCGGCGGCAATCATCAGGGAGTGGCGGCGACGGTTTCCGACTTTGTCTATGCCTCTCTCGACGACATTTTCGCCTGTGCCGAAGCGCGCGGAGAGAAACTGCTCGTCGTCCTGCTCGACGGCATAACCGACCCGCACAATCTCGGCGCGATTGTGCGCAGCGCGGAATGTTTCGGGGCGCACGGCATAGTCATACCCGCCCGCAGAAGCGTGAGCGTGACGGACACCGTGGTCAAGGTCGCCAGCGGCGCGACGGAGCATATGCTCATCGCGAAAGTCACCAATCTCAACGACGCAATACGTGAACTGAAAGAGCGCAATGTGTGGGTTTATGCGTGCGATTTCGGCGGTAAAGACCCGAAATATGCGGATTTGACGGACAACATCGCTTTGGTCGTCGGCAGTGAGGGCGAGGGGGTCAGACAGCTGACGAGAAAGCTCTGCGACGACGTGATAACCATCCCCGAACACGGAAAAATCAATTCCCTTAACGCGTCCGTCGCGGCGGGCGTGGTCCTTTACGAAACGGCGAGGCAGAGAGGATGAACGGGCACGAGAAACTCACGGACGCCGAACTGGCTGCCGCAGCACAGCGCGGCGACGCACTTGCCGAAAGCGCTTTGGTCAAGCGCTATTCGTCGCTTGCGGACGGCATTTCGCGGTCCTATTTTCTGATGGGCGGCGACGATGACGATTTGCGCCAGATTGCGCTCATCGCTTTGCTCGGAGCCGTACGCTCGTACGACGCGGAGAGGGGAGCGGAGTTCAAGACCTATGCTTCTGCGTGCATCCGCAACCGCGTCCGTGACGCGGTGCGCAGCGCGTCCGCCGGCAAAAACGCCGCGCTCAACAACAGCCTTCGCATAGAGGACGAACAGGCCGCCGACGGCGGCGTTGCGGTCGGAGAGCTGCCGTCCCCCGAACTTTCTCCCGAACAGCAGTACATCGCCAAAGAGGCGGAAGAGGCGTTTTTCGACGCGCTTGCCGAGAGCCTCGGCGAGCGCGACCTCAACGTGATAAAACTTTATCTCGCCTGCGTGCCGTACAAGGAAATTTCCGAAAGGCTTGGCATTTCCGCCAAACAGGTGGACAACACAATCTATCACGCGAAGAAAAAAATCGCAGGGCTTCTCGGCAGGCTGAAAGACTGAAATCCCTCCCCGAAACGGCGGCAAAGAAGCGCGTTCACCAAAATTTTGCGGAAAAAATTCACGATTTTCTTTGACTTTAATTTCTTTATATATTATCATTATCAAGCAATTCCGCGCAGGCGGAGTTTTAGTCCTTCCCCGAAAGGGGCATCAAGTCCAAAAGGAGGTAAGCTATGAATAAGTACGAGATTCTCTACATTATTCGTTGCGACATCGAAGATGACCGCAAGACTCAGGTCGTCGAGAAGTACAATGCGCTCGCCGAAAAACTCGGAACTTTGGAATCCACCGACGTGTGGGGTATGAAGAAGTTCGCCTATGAAATCGACAAGCAGACGGAAGGCTACTACGTTCTTATGAACGTCGAGTGCGACGCTGCGGCGCAGGCAGAAATCGACAGACAGATGGGCATCGACGACAATGTCGTGAGAAGAATGATAATCAAGAAGTGACGCAAACGATAAGGAGCAGATTATGAATAAGGTGTTTTTGATTGGCAATCTCACGAGAGACCCCGAACTGTCCACCACCGGCAGCGGCGTCAAATTCTGCCGCTTCACTCTCGCCGTGTCCAGGTCCTATTCCCGCGACGGCAAGCGCGAGACGGATTTCCTTCCCGTCGTCGTGTGGAGAGCGCAGGCGGACAACTGCGCCCGCTATCTCAAAAAGGGCAGCAAGGCGGCAGTCAGCGGTTCCGTGCAGACCAGAAGCTATGACACCCAGGACGGTTCCCGTCGTTATGTGACCGAGATTGCGGCGGACGAGGTGCAATTCCTCTCCACCAGGAACGACGACGTCAAGGAAGACAGCGTCGATTTCGACGACCTCACCCCCATCGACGACGACCTTCCTTTCTGAAATTAAGGAGTAATGAAAATGAGTGAAGAAGTAAAAGCCCCGCGCCCTCCCAAGAGAGCGCCCAAGAAAAAAGTGTGTATGTTCTGCGTCGAGCACGCGGAAACCATCGATTATAAGGATGCGGCGAAACTGCGTCGTTTCATCACCGAGAAAGGCAAAATCCTTCCCCGCAGAATGAGCGGCGTCTGCGCCAAACATCAGCGTCTGCTTGCCACTGCCATCAAGAGGGCAAGGGTGATGGCGTTGCTTCCTTACAAAGCCGACTGAACGGCGCTATTCGGCGTGATACAGCGTCAAAGCCCTTTCCGCATTGCGGTCACGTACGGTTAAGTACGCTCCCTTATG